>BFBZ01000018.1_pt10 | contig 106197 bp, 94 predicted proteins | sample 1888401 | NCBI WGS metagenome assembly BFBZ01 (sample SAMD00112614, study PRJDB3348) | symbiont metagenome | host: Chara braunii
GGCATCGCCGCGCTGCTGCTGCGCGGGCTGCCACTGTCGATCTCGGCCGGCGTCGGCTTCATCGCGCTCTCAGGCGTCGCGGTGCTCAACGGTCTCGTCATCATCGCGTTCATCGAGCGGCTTCGCCAGGAGGGACGCAGCGTGCTGGCGGCGGTGGAGGAGGGCGCCCTGGCGCGCCTGCGGCCGGTTCTCATGACGGCGCTGGTCGCCTCGCTCGGCTTCGTGCCGATGGCCCTCGCGACCGGTGCCGGTGCCGAGGTGCAGCGGCCGCTCGCGACCGTCGTGATCGGTGGCATCATCTCCTCGACCGTGCTCACCTTGCTGGTATTGCCGGCGCTCTATGTCCTGTTCAGGCGGGAGACGCAGGCACCATCCGTCAAAGCTTCAGCCGCTTGAACAGCGCTTCCGGAATGAGCCCGATGATCGTCATCACCAGCCAGAACCGGCGGCCGACGTAAATCACGTCGCGCGGACTCTCCTCGGCGGCGGCGTAAATGTCGGCGGCGACGCGGGCAGGCGTCACGGTCAGTGGCGCCGGCAGCTTTAGATGCGCGGTCATGCGTGTGCGCACGAAGCCGGGCTTGACGGTGACGACGCGGACCTTGCCGGTCAGCGCCATACGGTTGCGCAAGCCCGATAGGAACTGCGAGAAGCCGGCCTTCGCGGCGCCATAAACGTAGTTCGAACCGCGGCCGCGATCGCCGGCCACCGAGCTGACGCCGACGATGGTGCCGGAGCCGCGGGCGGCGAAGGCGTTGGCGAACAACCCGAGCAGCAGGCTCGGCGCCTCGAAATTGGTGCGCATGACCATTGCGGCGTGCGCGATGTCGCGTTCGGCGCGGGCCTGGTCGCCGAGCTCGCCGACCACGGAGATCACCGTGTCTGGCAGGGCCGGGAGGTCATCGACGAAGGCGGCGAGCCTGTCGGTCTCCAGAATGTCCAGCGCGTGAACGGCCACGTCGTTGCCGGTACGCGCCTTGATGTCGTCGGCATTGCGCTGGGCCGTGATCGTGTCGCGTGCGGCCAGCGCAACCTGCCAGCTGCGCTCGGCATAGCGCAGCGCCGTGGCGTGACCGATGTCGGAACTGCCGCCGATCACCAGCACGGATTTGGATACGGTCATGGCTCAGATCCCCAATCGGGCCGAAAGGTGGGAGACGAGTTTGTCGGTGGCGCCGATGCGGCGGCGGATGTCGCGCAAGCCGTCGAGACCGGCATAGCCGGCGGCGAAGGTGGCCCGCGACTGCCGCGCATCCTTGGCGAGATAGAGTCGGCCTCCCGCGGCGGTGACGATCGCATCGAGTTCGTCAAGGAASYCGAACAGCGAGTCCTGAATCGGAAAATCCATGGCCAGCGTGTAGCCGCGCAAGGGAAACGACATCAGGCCGTGGCTGTCGCCGAKCTGCTTGAGCACSGCRAGGAACGAGGCGCTGCCGCGGCGCGCGACGCGGTCGAGGATCTCGGCCAGGACGCGGCGGGCGTTGGCTGCGGGAATCACACACTGATGCTGCAGGAATCCGCGCGGACCATAGATGCGATTCCAGTGGCCGATCGTGTCAAGCGGGAAGAAGTAGGGATCCCAGTGCACGAGTTGTGGCGTCAGGGCCTGCCGGGCACCGCGCCGGAAATACAGCGCATTGAAGCCGCGCACCGCGAGCGGGTTGAGCACGAAGCTTGGCATAAAGGCCGGCATCGAAGGTCCAGCACGCCGCTGCGGCGGGAAGGCGTCGCGCGCCGGCGCGAAACGGTCCTTGTCGGCTGCGCTTGCATGGTCTGCGGCGTAGATCAACGAGCGGCCGAGCGCGCGTCCGCGGGCCAGGCAGTCGATCCAGGCGACCGAATAAGTATGGGCCGCGGTTCGTTCCAGCGCKGCCATGGCGGCGTCGAGATCYTCGGCGACATGGGTCTCCTGCACCAGCCAGCCGGTCTCGATCGGCATCAGGACCAAAGTCGCTTCGACAATGATGCCGGTCAGCCCCATGCCGCCAACGGTGGCATGAAACAGCTCGGCATTGRCGTGCCGCGAGCAGGTGACGATCTCGCCGTTCGGCAGCATCAATCGAAGCGCGATCACATGATCRCCGAAGCCGCCGTCACGATGATGATTCTTGCCGTGGACGTCGGCCGCGATCGCGCCGCCGATACTGACGAATTTGGTACCCGGCACGACTTTCAGGAAGAAGCCGCGCGGCACGTAGGTCGCGAGGATGTCGGCAATGGTGACGCCGGCCTCGACCGTCAGCTCGCCGCTCGCAGGATCGAAGCGGCGCATCCGGTTGAGGCGCGATGATGTCAGCGTCGTCGCCATGCCGASCGCGGCGTCGCCATAGGCGCGCCCCTGGCCGCGGGCRACGAGTCCGCTGCGCCCGGCGAGCAGCGGCGCGATGGCCTCGGCTCGCGCGGGCACGAGCTGCTCGGTCGGAATGCGCGGATAATTGCCCCAGCCGGCGAGGTCGCTCATGGCCGGTCGTTACATTGCGGCGAGCATGATCGCACCGATGGTGCCGAGCGCGAGCCAGCTGACCCGGTCCTTCAGCGCAAAGATCACCGGATCGTCGTCGATCAGGCCGCGCTGGGCGAACAGCATCACACGGGCGACCCAATACATCAGCACCGGACAGCTGGCCCACATGATCTGGGGATGACCGTAGAGCGCGCGCACCGCGTCTGACGAGATGTATAGCGTGAAGATGACGACGGCATTGAAGCCGGCSGCCGCCGCCAGGACCGCGATCATCGCCCGGTCGTTCGGCTGGTARTCGCGTGACAGCGGCCGGTCGCCGCTGCTCCGGCGRTCGAGCTCGACGTAACGCTTCACCAGCGCCAAGGCCATGAAGATGAAGAGCGAGAATGCGAACAGCCATTCCGACATCGCGACGCCGATGGCGACCGCGCCGGCGACGACGCGGATCGTGTAGAGCACGGCCAGCGTGACCACGTCGAGCAGCGCAAGGCGTTTCAGCCGGAACGAATAAGCGGTGGTCAGTGCGAGATAGCCGGCAAGCACGCCAAGGAAGGCCGGGGAGACCACCGCGGCGATCGTGATCGCGCCGATGAGCAGCAGCGCCATCGCGGCGATGGCCTGCGCCGGAGCAATCGCGCCGCTGGCGATCGGCCGCTCGCGCTTGGTGGCATGGGCGCGGTCGGCGCTGACATCGACGAGGTCGTTGAGGATGTAGGCCGCGGAGGCGCCGAGCGAAAAGGCAAGCGCCGCAAACAGCGCCGTGATCGCCGGCCACAGGCCGAATTGATGGGCCGTCAGCAKTGGCACCAGAACGAGCGCGTTCTTGGCCCATTGATGCACGCGCAGCAGCTTCGCCCAGACCCGCCAGCCGACGGGATCGCTGGTCGCAACGGACGGCGCCGCAGGTGAGCGGCGCGGGATTCGCGTCGCGCCGGCCGGCAGCACTTCGGAATCATGGCCGAGATAATCGAAGCCCTGACTCCAGGACTGCAGCAGGCTCAKGGCCTCCGGATCGAGCCTGGCGCCATCCGCCGAGGCGGTCCAGGCGGTGAATACGCCGAGATGCTGGGCGATGGCACCGACGAGCGCGCTGTCATAGGTGTCGGAGGCGAGATAGACCGGACGGCCTTCGCCGAGGACGCGCAGCATATAAGCAACGGTTTCGGTGTCGTAGGCGAGACGGGCCGGATCGAAATGTGCCGAATTGGCCAGGCGTCGCTTCAGCTCGGCCGGACCGCGCAGCACGGCGGCGGCCAAGGCGATGGCGGCTGCGGGACGATGGGCGATCTCCGACCAGATCGCCTCGCTCGACAGGCTCGTCTGCATCAGCACGTCGTCGACATCGACGACCAGCGGCCGGCCGCCGCGCATGCGCGCGTCGCGGAGTGGGCCGGCGTCACCCGGGCCGGTCGTGTCTTGATAGGGAAGTGGCATCTCTCACCGCTGCTGGCGTCGCGCTCATCCTGCGGCTTGCTTCCCTAAGATCGTGTGAACCGGCGCGGAGCAACCAGGACGAAAGCCGGTGCTAAGGATTTTCCGTCATGGATGCGCGAGCAGCAGCGCATCCATGGATTCGACCGGTTCCTCAGCCCAGAAGCTTCTCCAGGTCGCCGGCGCATGGCTCGGCGGCTGCGCGCTCGCGGCCTTTGCCGTCCGTTCGGTTAACGATCCGTTGTGGGCCGACGAATTGCTGACGACGCATTTGCTGCAGGCGGACAGCCTGCCGAGGCTGTGGAGTGGGATCGCGCGCGGCATCGACGGCAATCCGCCGCTCTATCTCACCGGCGCATGGCTGCTGACGCGGTTATTGCCCTCAGCCGTGCCCGTTGTCGCGGCGTTGAAGCTGCTGAATATCGCATTGGTCGGCCTCGGCCTTGTCGCGCTGTGGCGGCTCGCCCGCCGTGCGCTCTCGGCGGTCTCCTGCACGGCCGGCGCCCTGATCCTCGTCACGCTGAACGACAACCTGCTCTACGCCGCCTTCGAACTGCGGACCTATGCCACCTATTTCGCGACGGCGGCCGTCGCGGCGCTGTGCCAGCAGCGGCTGATCGAGCGCGGTCGTCCCGCCGATCTGATGCTATCAGCGTTGTCCTTCGTCGGCCTGGCCTTCGCGCATACGTTCGGCATCGCCTATGTCGGCTGCATCGCGCTGGCCGGCTGTCTCAGCCGGCCGCGTGATGGTGCGCTGCTGCGCCGGGCGCTGCTTGCGACAGGTCCGGCGGTGCTCCTCCTTCTGGCCTGGACGCCGGTGCTGCGCGAGCAATTGCAGGTGGCGAGCCCSTATGGCTGGATGACGGAGCCGGGCTGGAGCGARYTGGCCGAGACCCTGTTCTCGTCGCAATGGCTGCTGGCGATCAGCGTGGTCGCGCTGCTGGGTCTGGGCAACGCCGGAATGGCATGGCTGAAACGAACGCCGCGGCGGCTCGAGGAGATGGTCGCCAGCGACCAAGGGCAGCCAGCCCGCTATCTCGGCCTCCTMGCGGCCGGCTTTACCGCCTTCGCGCTCGCCGGCTGGATGGTGTCGCGCGCCGCTGTCCCSATCTTCGTGCCGCGGTTCTTCACCCCGCAGATCGTGGTGTCCTACCTGCTGCTCACAGCCTTTGCGCAATGGCTGCKCGTTGCCGCACCGCGTGCGCTGGCGCTCCCGGCCGCGCTGCTGATCGGCGGATTGATGTTGCGCAACGTCGTGGATCATGCGGCCACGCCGTTCCACGGCGATCCCGTCTGCGCCGATGCGAATGGCGGCTATTTCGAGAGCCCGCATGTCGGCGGTGACCTGCCGGTGATCGCGGACTCGCCCCATGTCTTCCTGCCGCGCGCCGCCTATGCCGCGCATGCTGCGGCCTATCGATTTCCGCTCGATTGGGATGTGGTGATGACCTATCCGACGCGGTCGCCGGGCAATGCGGTCGACTATCACATTCTGCAGGCCTTGCAGGGTTGGCTGCCGATGCCGCAAATCGTGAGCACGGCCGATGTCGTGCGCGATGGTGCCCAGTTCCTGGTGATCGAAACGCCGGGGCGCGCCTGGTTCGATCATCTGCGTGCCACGCACAAGGTGCAGGCCGAGGCGCTGGCGCACAGCGTCGGCCGGGCTGGCGTGGTCTGCACCTTGTGGAAGGTCACGGCCGTCGACGSGCCGCGCTGAATGCGCGGCGCGATTAGGACTGGTGGCGCTTGGTGATGGCGACGCGCGCCGCYTGGCCATAGAGTCCCGACATCTGGTCGAGTTGCGCGGTGGTTGCCGCGCAGCTGTCGATCCAGCCGGGCAGCGCGTCGAACAGCGGCGGCAGCGTCGTGGCGCGCAAGGCGGCATAGTCCTCGGTGACGGCGCGGCCGCGGGCGGTGGCGCGGTAGCGCGTCTCCTTGCGCGAGGAGCGGCCTTCGGTTTCGATCAGGCCGGCGCGCACCAACTTGCGCGTCGCATATTGCAGATTGGGCACGTCGACGCGGTTGAGCAATTGGCCGACTTCGGCGAGCCGTTTCGGCTCGTCGCCCATGCGCACGACATTGAGGACGGCGACGTCGTCGCCGGTCAGCGGTACCTCGCACACCGCTGCGAGGCAGGACGCCTTCCAGCGGTAATAGGACTGCGCCAGCCGCTCCAGCGCAAATTCGAAATCCGACAGCCGCCGCTCCGCATCGCTGCGGGCGAGATGCCAGGAGCCCTTGTCGCCGTTCGCATCCGCSGCGTTGCGTGCCTTGGCCGGCTGTGAACCTGTCCTACGGCCGGCGGATTTCGCCTTCACCGCCACGGCCTTGCGCGTCGCCGCGGYGCCATCAGCCCTTTTCAATATCCCGTCTCCCGATGCCGCTCCGCACAATGCGTGTGCAGCGCATGCTCAATCTCTGCTGTTTACATCCGATATTTTTACATTAAAAATTCAATGAAGAAAACACATCAGGTGCGGCGTCACTGTGGACGCCGGCAGGACCGGGGAGCATGACGATGGCTGGACAGTGGGTCGACATTGCCGCCGCCGATGGCGGCACGTTCAAGGGCTATCTGGCCGTGCCGGCATCAGGCTCCGGTCCCGGCATCGTGCTCCTGCAGGAGATCTTCGGCGTCAACGCCTCGATGCGCGCGGTCGCCGACTACTATGCCGAAGAGGGCTATGTCGTGCTGGCGCCCGASCTGTTCTGGCGCTTCGAGCCGGGCATCGAGCTCGGCTATGGCGAGGCGGATTTCGCCAAGGCGTTCGGCTACTACCAGCGCTTTGACGTCAATCTCGCGATCAAGGACACGGCGGACGCACTGAARGTGCTGCGGGCGCGGCCTGAATGCAAGGGCAAGGTCGGCGCGCTCGGCTTCTGCCTCGGCGGCAAGCTCGCTTACCTCACCGCGGCCCGCACCGATGTCGATTGCGCCGTCTCCTATTATGGCGTCGGCATCGAGGCCGATATCGCCGAGGCCAAGACCATCAAGGGACCGATCGTCTTCCACTTTGCGGAGCTCGACAAGTTCGCCCCTTCCGAGGCGCGCGAGGCGATCAAGGCCGGCTTTGCCGGCCGCGACGATGCCGAGTTCTATCTCTATCCCGGCTGCGACCACGCCTTCGCCGCGCCGGAGCGCGCCAGCTTCGACAAGCCGGCGACGCTGATGGCGCATTCGCGCTCGATCGCGCTGTTCCGCAAGGTTCTCGGTCCGCATTATGACCTGTCGTCGCTGTGGGATCGCCACACCGAGCTCGAATTCGCCACCCGCTCGGCGGAGGCGACGATGGGCACGATGGTCGCCGAGCCCTATGTCAACCACATCCCGACCATGACCGGCGGCGTCGGTTACAAGGACTTGCTGCGCTTCTACGCCAATCACTTCATCCCGAAGACGCCCGCGGACACCAAGCTTGTACCGATCTCGCGCACCATCGGTGCCGACCGCGTCGTCGATGAGATGCTGTTCTGCTTCACCCACGATATCGAGATCGACTGGATGCTGCCCGGCATCCCGCCGACCGGCAAATATGTCGAGATCCCCTTGGTCGCGATCGTCCGCTTCCGCGGCGACAAGCTCTACAACGAGCACATTTATTGGGATCAGGCCTCGGTGCTGGTGCAGATCGGTCTGCTCGATCCGGCCAAGCTGCCGGTCGCGGGCATCGAGACCGCCAAGAAGCTGGTCGATGAATCCCTGCCCTCGAACACGCTGATGAAGCGCTGGGCCGAGAGCGCGCCGAACTGATCACGTCTTCGGGCGGCGTCGGCAGGAACGCCGCCTCATTCGCTCGTCGTCCTTCGCATCCGGAGTTGCATCACCATGCGTGACCATCAGATCTCTCGTCGTACGATGTTGCAGCTCGCCGGTGCGGCTGCGCTGCCGCTCGCCGCCGGCCTGCCGATCCATTCGGCGCGCGCCGCCGCGRGCACCCTGACCATCGCYTACAAYGTCAATCTGCCGTCGTTCGATCCGACCGTCGGCGTCTCGGCGGTGAACCCGACGATCCAGTCGATCTACCAGGCGATCTTCGATCCCTATATCGGCCAGGCCGCCGATCTCTCCTTCAAGCCGGGCCTCCTGACCAAATGGGGCTGGAACGAGGACCGCAGCAAGGTCACGATGGAGCTGCGCTCCGACGCGACCTGGCATGACGGCTCCAAGGTGACGCCGGAGGACGTGGTGTGGTCGCTGACCCGCGCCGCCGATCCGAAGGGTGGCAACCCGATCCAGTTTGTCTGGTCGAAGATCAATAACTTCAAGATCGAYGGCCAGACCATCACGGCCGATGTGGTCGAGTTCGAGCCCGTGCTGTTCAAATGGATGGCGTTCCTCACTGGCTACGTGCTGCCGAAGGCGTATTACGAGAAGGTCGGCGCCGAGGGCTTCGAGAAGGCGCCGATCGGCTCTGGCCCCTACAAGGTGGATGCGTTCGAGCGCAACGCCTTCCTGCGGCTGAAGGCGCATCCCGGCTATTGGGGGCCAAAGCCGGCGTTCGACACCGTCGTCTTCAAGTTCGTCACCGATCCGACCAGCCGCGTCGCCGAGATCGAGTCCGGCGGCTCCGACATCACTTTCGAGATTCCCTATGAGGAGTTCGACCGCCTCAAGGCCAAGCCGAACCTCGCCGGGCTCACCCAGCCGATCTCCGACATCGGCATGATCTTCCTGACCGACATCGACCCGATGCTCGACCGCAACGTGCGGCTCGCCGCCAATCACGCCATCGACAAGAAGGCGATCGTCGAGAAGCTGTTGCGCGGCTATGGCGTGCCGATCGACACGCTGGAGGCGCCGGGCTACGCSGCSTTCGATCCGTCGATCAAGACAGCCTRCGACCCGGAGCTGGCGAAGAGCCTGCTCGCCAAGAGCGGCTACTCGACCGCCAAGCCGGTCAAGTTCACGATCCAGACGACGCGCGGCTTCAAGCCGAAGGACTACGAGATGGTCCAGGCGATCGCCGGCATGTGGCGCAAGGTCGGMATCGAGGCCAATATCGAGGTCTACGAGATCGCGCAGCATTTCGAGCTGCGCGCCCGCCACGCGCTGGCGCCGGCCGCGTTCTACAATTGGGGCAATGCGATCGGCGATCCCACGACYTCGACCGGCTTTGCGATGTTYGGCCCGTCGCCGCACTCGGCCTGGAAGGGCAAGGACCTGATCGARCGCATCGGGCCGCTGTGGGGCGAGAAGGACGACGCCAAGCGCATCGCCGGCTGGAAGGCGGTCGACAAATACATCGCCGAGGAAGGCGAGGTGATTCCGCTGCTGCAATATGTCCAGCCGATCATCCATAAGAAGGGGCTGAAGGTGGTGCCGCAGGCCAACGGCATGATCCTGCCGCAACTCGTCACCCAGGGCTGAGCGGRGACGCGGGCGATGCGCTGGAGCGCCATTCTCAAGCGCCTCGCTCTGATCCCGCCGACCTTGCTCGGCGTCGGCGCCATCGTGTTCGTGCTGCTGCGCGTGGTGCCCGGCGATCCCATCGCGATGATGATCCCGCCGGGCGCCTCGCCGGCGGATATCGCGCGGCTGCGCGCGCTCTATGGCCTCGACCAGCCGCTGCTGGCGCAATTCGTGACATGGCTCGGCCAGGTCGCATCGGGCGATTTCGGCCGCTCGATCAGCCTGCGCCAGCAGGTCTTTGAACTGGTCGGCGCGCGGCTGCCGGCGACCTTGGAGCTCGCGGCGCTCGCTGTCGCGCTCGCGCTCATGATGGGCGTGGCGGTGGCCGTGGTCGGCAGTCTGCTGCGTGGCAGCCGCCTCGAATGGCTGCTCGACACCGCCAACGGCTTCTTCCTCGCCATTCCCGATTTCYTGTGGGCGCTGATCCTGCTGCTCGGCTTCGGCGTGCTGCTGCCGCTGTTGCCGATCTCCGGCCGGCTCGATCCGCAGCTCGCGGTCGCCTTCCGCACCCACTTCTATCTGATCGAAAGCCTGCTGACTTTGCGCTTCGACGTCGCCGCCGATCTCTTGCGCCACATGCTGCTGCCGTCGCTGGCCTTGGCGCTGCCGTTCGCGGCGCTGGTCGCGCGGCTGTTGAAGGCGCAACTCGCCGAGGCCGAGGATCAGGATTACGCCCAGATCGCGCRCACGCGCGGCTTCTCGCGCACCACCATCCTGCAACGCGAGGTGTTTCCGAACGCGCTGATCCCGACCGTGGCGCTGTCCGGCGTGCAAGTCACCCTGTTGCTCGGCGGAACCGTGCTGGTCGAGCGCATCTTCTCCTATGAGGGCATCGGCAATATGGCGATCGACGCGGTCATCAACCGTGATTTCCCGCTGATCCAGGGGCTGATCCTGACCTTTGCGGTGCTGTTCATCGCCCTCAACCTCGCCGTCGATCTCCTGGTGGCGGTGCTCGATCCGAGGCTGCGTCATGGCTGATCTCATTCTCTCGGGACCGATCTCCGCGCCGGCCTCGCGCTGGCGCAGCGCGCTGGCGCGCGGCGGGGCACGGCTGTGGATCGGCGGCGTCCTTGTTGCCTTGCTGCTGTTGATCGCGTTGTTCGCGCCGGTGATCGCGCCGCATGATCCGGCCGAGCAGGATCTGATGTCGGCGCAACTGCCGCCCGCCTTCATGCGCGGCGGCGAGGCCGCGTTTCCGCTGGGCACCGACAGCCTCGGGCGCTGCGTCCTGTCGCGGCTGATGTATTCCGCGCGGACCGCCGTGTCGGTGGCCCTGATCGCCTCGCTGCTCGCCGCGATCATCGGCATCGCGCTCGGCCTCGTCGCTGGCGCCTTCGGCGGCGTCCCTGATCAGTCKGTCTCGCGGCTGATCGATGTGTGGATGGCCTTCCCGCCGGTGCTGCTGTCGATCGTGCTCGCGGCGGTGATCGGCGCCGGGCTTGTGTCGGTCATCGCCGCCATCGTCGTGGTCGATTGGACCCGCTTCGCCCGCATCATCAGAGCCGAGACYCRGGCCCAGCTGGCGCGCGACTATGCCGCGGCCGCGCGCGTGCTCGGTCTCACCCGCGCGCAGGCGCTGCGGCTGGAGATCCTGCCCAATCTGGTGCCGCTGATCGTCACCCTGCTGGCGGTCGAGATGGGAATCGCGATCCTGGTCGAGGTCATCCTGTCCTTTGTCGGCATCTCCGTCACCGGCGACACCGCGAGCTGGGGCGGCATGATTACCGAGGGGCGGCAGATCGTCTACCAGGCGCCGTGGATCATGGCGCTGCCGATTCTCGCCGTCATCATCAGCGTCATCGGCTTCAATCTGCTCGGCGACGGKCTGCGCGCSGCGCTCGATCCGGTGCAGCGCCGATGAGTGCCGTGCTCGAGATCGACAATCTCCATGTCGCGATCGGCGCCGCCAATGTGCTGCGCGGCGTCAGCCTGCGCGTCGAGGCCGGCGAGGTGCGCGGCCTGGTCGGCGAATCCGGCGCCGGCAAATCGATGGTCGGCCGCACCATCTTCGGGCTGTTGCCGGCCAAGGCTGCGATCTGCGCCGGCCAGGTGCAGTTCGAAGGCCGCGACCTCCTGGCGATGCCGGACAAGGAGCGGCGCGGTCTGCTCGGACGCCGCATCGCGCTGATCCCGCAGGATCCGATGACCTCGCTCAATCCGGTCCGGCGCATCGGCGCGCAGATGGTCGCGCTGCTGCAGCTGCATCTCGGCCTGTCGAAGCGCGCCGCTCTGGATCGCTCTCTTATACACATCTAGATGTGTATAAGAGACAGGCTCTGGATCGCGCCGCCGATCTGCTCGCCGAGGTCGCAGTCCGCGATCCCGCGCGCGTGCTGCAACTCTATCCTCACGAACTCTCCGGCGGAATGCGTCAGCGTGTGCTGATCGCGATGGCATTTGCCTGCGACCCGGCATTGGTCATCGCCGACGAGCCGACCACCGCGCTCGATGTCACCGTGCAGCGCCAGGTGCTGCAGCTGGTCGAACGGATGCGTCAGCGCCATGGCGCCGCGATCCTGTTCGTCACSCACGATCTCGGCGTSGTCGCCAAGATCTGCCGSAGCATGACCGTGCTGCATGCCGGCCGCGTTCTCGAGGACGGCCCGACCGCGGACGTCCTGGTGAAGCCGCATCATGCCTACACCCGCGCGCTKCTGGCGGCGACGCCACGCGCCGATCGCCCGGCGGATGCGCTGAAGCCGGTGCCGCCGGCGCTGATCGAAAGCCTCTGGGCCGAGGCGCGCCGGCTCGATCAGCTGACCGCGACGAGGCCGGCATGAGCGACATCCTGCTCCGCACCGGCCAGCTCGGCTTCGCCTATCCGGCGCGATCGACATCGCCGTTCGGCAAGCCCGTGATGCGTGACGTCATCAAATCTGTCGATCTCGCGGTGCCGCGCGGCGCGGTGCTCGGTCTCGTGGGCGAATCCGGCTCTGGCAAGACCACGCTCGGGCGGCTTCTGGTGCGGCTGCTGGAGCCGACGTCGGGCGGCATCCAGTTCGACGGCACCGAGATCAGCCACTTGTCGGAAGCTGCGTTGCGCCCGCTGCGCGCGCGGATCCAGATGATCTTCCAGGATCCGCAATCGTCGCTCAATCCGCGCCTGCCGCTGGCGGTGACCTTGACGCGCCAGCTCGAGGTCTATGGCCGGCTGAAGGGCAGGCGTGATCGCCGCGACCGTGCCGCCGCGCTGCTCGATCTCGTCGGTCTGCCGACGGCGTTCGTCGACCGCTATCCGCACGAGCTCTCCGGTGGCCAGCGCCAGCGCGCCGGCATCGCGCGGGCTCTGGCGCTGCAGCCGGACTTCATCGTCGCCGATGAGATCGTCTCCGGCCTCGACGTCTCCACCCAGGCGCATATCCTGATGCTGTTGAAGGAGCTGCGCGCCAAGCTTGGTCTCACGGTCGTCTTCATCAGCCATGACCTGTCGGTGATTCGCGTGCTGTGCGACGAGGTCGCCATTCTTCGGGGCGGCGAGGTGGTGGAGCACGGTCCGGTCGGCCGCATCTTCTCCCATCCGCAACACGCCTATACGCGCCAGCTTCTTGCCGCCATTCCGCTCCCCGATGTCGAGCCGGGCTGGCTCGACGACCCCCCGTCCCGTCAGCAACCCCAGCAGCAGGGATCAGCCGCATGAGTGCTTCGATCAAGGACTCCGTCGTCGTCGTCACCGGTGCCACCGGCGCGATCGCCACGGCGCTCATCGCCGAACTTCTCGCCCGCGGCGCGGCCAAGATCTACGCCGCCGCGCGCGACGTCTCGGGACTTGCGGCCACCGGCAAGATCGTGCCGCTGAAGCTCGATGTCACCAGCGATGCCGACGCGGCGGCCGCCGCCTTACAGGCATCGGACGCAACGCTGCTGATCAACAATGCGGGCGTCAATCACAACACCGCCTTCATGCTCGCGCCCGATCTCGCCTTCGCCAAGGAGGAGATCGAGATCAACTATCTGGCGCCGCTGCGGCTGACCCGCGCCTTCGCGCCGGTCCTGATCAGGAACCATGGCGCGGTGCTCAACATCCTCACCATCCTGGCGCGGGTGAACCTGCCGCTGATGGGCTCCTATTGCGCCTCGAAGGCCGCGGCTCTGAGCCTCACGCAAGGCCTGCGYGGCGAGCTCACGCCAAAGGGCGTGCGCATCGTCGGTGCACTGCCCGGCGCGGTCGACACGCGCATGACGGCCGGCCTGCCGATTCCGAAGATGACCCCGGCCGATGCCGCAAAAGAGATTCTCGACGGCTACGAAGCCGGTGAGGAGGACATCTATGTCGGCGACATGGCCAAGGGTCTCGCTGCTGGCTTGGCGCAGGATCACAAGGCGGTGGAGAAGCAGCTGGCATCGGGGTGACGCGTGGAGCTCCACCGGTTCAGCTACGAAGTGAGGGGTTTGTCGCGGCACACGACGTTGCTCGTGAGTTTCTCCGTCATGCCCGGGCTTGTCCCTGGCATCCACGTCGCTCCCGGAACGCCGCGCGACATGGATGGCCGGGACAAGCCCGGCCATGACGACGTGGAGGCTCACGGGCACAACACTCCGGTCGTCACACGTGTTCGGCTGGATGATCTTTCCCCGCAATCAGGTCATCAGTTTGTCCCCTGGGAGTCCATCGATGAAGATCAGTCAACGCCTCAGCGCCACGATCGCCGCCCTCGCCCTTTCCACCACCGTCGCCTCCGCCGATTCCATCCCCGGCCTGCGCGGCCATGACCACACCGGCATCACGGTGCCCGATGTAAAGGCCGCGATTGCCTTCTTCACCGACGTGATCGGCTGCAAGCAGGCGATGTCGTTCGGGCCGTTCTCCGACGACAAGGGCACATTCATGCAGGATGTCGTCAACGTGCATCCGCGCGCGGTCATTCACGAGATCAGCATGGTTCGCTGCGGCTATGGCTCCAATATCGAGCTGTTCCAGTATGAGGCGCCGGATCAGGCGAAGACGCAGCCGAAGAACAGCGATCTTGGCGGCCACCACATCGCGCTCTATGTCGACGACATCGACAAGGCCGCCGCCTATCTGAAATCGAAGGGTGTGCGCACGATGCAGGGCCCCATTCCAATCACCGAGGGGCCCGCTGGCGGCCAGTCGATCCTGTACTTCCTCACTCCCTGGGATCTGCAGATGGAGTTGATCAGCTACCCMAAGGGCATGGCCTACGAGAAGGGCGCGACGACCTTGCTGTGGTCGACGACGGAGCCGCAGAAGTAGAGCGCGCTGTCCTCGTTCGGATCAGGCTCAGTCGTGCGCCGTCGCTCTTGGCCGCCGAGTGGCTCGCATAGGCGCGTGCCATGATTCTCCGATGCGCAATGGCGTGCGCATCGGAGGTCGGGCATGCGTCGACGGCGAGCATCGCGCGCCTGTGTAACGGCGATCAAGCGACGGCTCGGTTGGTCAAGGAGAGACGGGCTGGGACTGGCTTAGTTGAACGCCATCGGCGTTGCGTTGGCCATCCAACCATCAGTCCGCGCAYGGGCGAGATGCTGATATGCTGGTGCGCGGGCCTGGCGGGTGAAGCTGCTGGCCGCGCCGTACATCGACGACGCCGCATCGGGATTCACGATCGTATAGCCTGCGATGGAGCGCGGGTGCTCGCGGGTGACGTGACCCCCGGAGTTGCCGTCATGCACAAGCCAGACATTGCCCGCGACCTGCTGCTGCAGGATCATGACGTGGCCGGGACGGACCGCAGCCATGCCAGGCGCGGGATAGGCCCGCGGAAAGCGACGCCAGTTCGAGGCGAGATTGAGCTCGGGAATGACGCGGCCGAACTTGTAGAGCGATGCTTCGCAGCCGCAGAAGGCGTGCGGGCATCCTGACGGACGGCCGCCGACCACGCGGCCCTCGCCTGCGATCGAGGCCATGGCATACATGGCCGAGTGGTGATGGCGGTGCGCAAAGTGATGAGAATGATGATGGTGGTGACGGGGGCGGGCCTGAGCCTGCGTCGAGAGCGCCAGCAATGCGGCGATGAGGATGACAACACGATACATTTGGAGGACTCCTGAACTGTGAAATCCCCCTGCCACGTGCCAATCARCCGGCAATCATGTCCTCAAAGTGACGGAATCGCCGGTGAGCCATGCAAAACCGCGAGGGGGCTGCTCATCGAGGCAGGTTCCAATTCAACCCAAGTAGTTGACTCTTTCTCACGACTACCTGGGTACGGTGTGTTCTCTCAGCTCCACGGTCGGACGTGGAATTGTATCAGGACGAGGGCGCGTGACATCGCGGCCCGTTGGGCCGCCACGCTGAGACTTGTTAGTCAATCGCAGCGTGGCGCCGCGCAGTGGTTCTCCAGACCAGGGCGCATGGATCTGGGCGCTTGCCTCAGAGGAGATGAGTATGGCGAGATTTCGTGGCAGCTGCCTGTGCGGTGAGGTCGTGTTCGAGGTCGACGGCCCGTTCGACAAGTTTCTCAACTGTCATTGTTCACGATGCCGTAAGGCCAGCGGCACGGCGCATTCCTGTGAGGTCATCGTCAAGGCCGCGGCGCTGCGCTGGCTGCAGGGCGAAGCGCGGGTCGCACGTTTCGACCTGCCGCAGGCGCGTAGCTTCGCGACGGCCTTCTGCAGTCGCTGCGGCAGCCCGATGCCGCATCTGACGCGCAGCGGCCGGGAGGCCATTGTCCCGGCCGGCGGCTTCGATCAATCGCTCGGGGCCGCGCCGGATCGTCACGTGCATTGGGCGTCACGCGCCGATTGGTATGTTCATGGTGACGGGCTGGACATCGAGGACTGATGCGATCGGATATTGACGCGGTGGTCGTCGGGCGACTCAGCGAGCGCTTGCTCACCTGCGATGAGGGTGCCCGGCAAGCGCCGGCGGCCGCCCGACCAGCCGCATCCCGCCGCTGCACCCCCAGCGGGGCGGAGAGATGACCGCACTGCCGCTGCTTCGCCATTGACCGTCCCATTCATTGGCCTATCTCTTGAAGACCGCGAAAAGAAACCGGAACTGGATACCTCTGATGACCGCACATCCGCGCAATTTCGATGCCGCCATCGATCCCGTGAAGCTCGACCGTCTTGCCGAGGTTGCGGTGAAGGTCGGCCTGCAGCTGCAGCCGGGGCAGGATCTGCTGCTGACCGCGCCGTCGGTGGCGCTGCCGCTGGTCCGGAAGGTCGCGGAGCACGCCTACAAGGCCGGCGCGGGCATCGTGACCTCGTTCTTCTCCGATGAGGAGCTGACGCTGGCGCGCTACCGCTTCGGTCACGACAACAGCTTCGATCGTGCCGCTGACTGGCTCTATCAGGGCATGGCCAAGGCGTTCTCGGAGAACACCGCGCGGCTCGCGATCGTCGGCGACAATCCCATGCTGCTGTCTGGTCAGGATCCGGCCAAGGTCGCACGCGCCAGCAAGGCCAATTCCAAGGCCTACCAGCCGGCGCTGGAGAAGATCACCAATTTCGAGACCAACTGGAACATCATCGCCTATCCGAGCGCATCATGGGCCAGGCTGGTGTTCCCCGATGTACCGGAGGAGGTCGCCGTCGCCAAGCTCGCGGACGCGATCTTCGCCGCCTCGCGTGTCGATCGGGAAGATGCCGTGTCCGCCTGGGAGCGTCACAACGCGGTGCTGCGCGAGCGCACCGAATGGCTCAATGGCCAGCGCTTCAGCGCGCTGCACTACACCGGCCCCGGCATGGACCTGACGATCGGTCTCGCCGACGGCCATGAATGGGAGGGCGGCGCGTCGACCGCCAAGAACGGCATCGTCTGCAACGCCAACATCCCGACCGAGGAGGTGTTCACCACGCCGCATTGCCGCCGCGTCTCCGGCCACGTCGTCAGCTCGAAGCCGCTGTCCTACCAAGGCACGCTGATCGACAACATCCAGGTCAAGTTCGAGGAAGGCCGCATCGTCGAGGCCAAGGCGTCGAAGGGCGAAGAGGTTCTGAACAAGGTGCTGGACACCGACGAGGGCGCGCGCCGGCTCGGCGAGGTCGCGCTGGTGCCGCACTCGTCGCCGATCTCCAAGAGCGGCCTGCTGTTCTACAACACGCTGTTCGACGAGAACGCCGCCTCGCACATCGCGCTCGGCCAGTGCTACTCGAAATGCTTTGTCAACGGCACCTCGCTGTCGCCACAGCAGATCGCGGCCCAAGGCGGCAATCAGAGCCTGATCCACATCGACTGGATGATCGGCGCCGCCGAGACCGACATTGACGGCATCCATGCCGATGGCCGCCGCGTGCCGGTGTTCCGCAAGGGCGAGTGGGCTTGAGAAGCAAGGATGCCGGTCGGCAGTGCGCGAAGCGCTTCCGCCGACTGCACACGAAGGTGCGTAGCACGGGTCGTCGTGAGCTGATGTTCTCGCCGCGACCCGTAATTCTACTGCATCCAATGGTTGAATAGGTGTTGCTTCTGCATCCTAGTTAGTTCGTCTTTAAGCAGAACTCATAAAACTCGCCGCTGTTGCTTCATCGACTCATAGGGAACAGCGATGTGTGCCGAAGTCACGAGCCCGGCGCGGAGCCAGGTTCGTTTTGGGCTCAAAGGCCAAATTCTTTGTCTGGGAGTTGCCGGTGTCGCTGTCATCGGATGCCTTTATCTCGCGGGGCTATCGATCGAGCGGCGCAGCCAGCAGGTCGCCGATCGCGTTGGCACCTTGGCCGCTTTGAGCGGCGGGGTCTGGGAGGGGCTGCTGCAGGCGCGCGGCATCGCCACGGAGTTCCTGCAGAGACCGTCGGACGCCAAGGTCGCCACGCATGAGAAGATCGTGACCTCGGTCGAGGCGCAGATCGATCGCGTTGATGGCATTCTCGCAGCGATGCCGTATGACGATACGGCGCGGCAGGCCGCCTCGTCACGTGAGGCCATCAGAGGCTATGCGACGCGCTTCGCGAATGTGGTCGCTGCGCAGAGGATCATCGGTTTCGATGAGAATGACGGGCTGCAGGGCAAGCTACGCGGCGCTGTGCGTTCGATCGAGACCCAGTTGACGAAGCACGATCAGCCGCGGCTCGCCGTGCTGATGCTGATGATGCGCCGGCATGAGAAGGACTTCATGCTGCGCGGCGATCCCAAATATGGCGATGACCTGCGCAAGCGCGTCGACGAGTTCGGGGCCGAGCTGGCGAAATCCAATCTGTCGGAAGCCGTCAGGGCTGACATCATCAAGCTGATGGATGTCTATCGGACCAGCTTTCTCGCTTACATGGCCGGCCAGACCAAGCTGCTGGAAGAAGCGGCGGAGCTTACGCGGCATTACGAAGGCATCAGCCCGAGCCTGCAGGCGATCAGGTCGGCGGCGGACCAGCGACTCGGAATCGTCAAGGCGGAACTGGCGAGCGTCAAGGACTACGTGTTCTGGTCGATCTGCATCACCGTGCTGGTCGCAGCGGTCGCGGCGCTGCTGTTCGGACGCTGGCTTGCGACGCCGCTGCTGCAGATGGCTCGCGCCATGGAGCGGTTGGCGCAGAACGATCTTGATGTTCGCCTCGAGCCTGTGAAGCGTCGCGACGAGGTCGGGCAGATCTCGCGCGCACTTGGCATCTTCCACGGCAAGCTGCTGGAGAACCGCCGGCTGACGGAAGCACAAGAGAAGGCCAAGGAGGAGGCCGAACGCGAGCGTCGCAGGATGTTCGCCGAAATGTGGGAGCTGCTGGAGACTGATCTCGATTGCGCTGTCGCCGAGGTCATGTCGATCAGTGGCGATGCGTCGACCCGCAGTGCCCAGGCGGTCTCGGAAGCGAAGACGATTGCAAGCGAGGCCGGTTTTGTCGCGCAGGCGTCGGCCAGGGCGAGCAGCAACGTCGCCACGGTATCGAGCTCGGCGGAGGAGCTGTCGGCCACCGGGCGGGAGATCGCTCAGCGTGCAGCGGAAACGGCCGAGCTCGCCAGCCGCGCGGCGCGCGAGGCTCAGCAGGCCGGATCCACCGTCGCCGCCCTGAGCGACGCGGCCGAGCAGATCTCCTCGGTCGTCAGCACCATCGCGGAGGTCGCCGCGCAGACCAATCTGCTCGCGCTCAACGCGACGATCGAGGCGGCGCGGGCCGGTGAGGCCGGCGCAGGGTTCGCGATCGTCGCGCATGAGGTCAAGGCGCTGGCGCGCAAGACCTCCGAGGCGGCGGATGACATCGCCCGGCGCATCGAACGCATCTCCAATGCGACGTCGGACTCGACGGCTGTCATCAGCAAGATCAGCACGGCGATCGGCAGCATCGACGGCGCCAGCGCCGCCATGGCCGCAGCGGCGGAGCAGCAGGAAGCGACCTTGCGCGAAGTGGCGCGAAGCCTCACCGAGGCGTCGGCGGGAGTTGCCTCGGTGGCCGAGAACGTCACCCGTATTTCGGGACGCTCGGCCGAGATCGAGCAGCAGACGCAGGCCGTCTCCGAACTCGTGAACGGCACCAACGGACGGGTCTCGGAATTGCGTGCCAATCTGATGGTGTCGCTGCGGTCGTCGAGCGTCGGTGACCGGCGGTCGTCCCAGCAGCGGCGGCCGATGAGTCTCACTGGCTGCTTGCATGGCAGGGGCGGCCGGTTCGACGGCAGTGTCCTGGACCTGTCGGAGGCCGGCTTGCGATTTCGCGCGGGCATGGACGTGGTAGGATTGTCCGAGCACCAGCAAGTGAAGGTGGAGTGCGCGGCGTTCGGTGCCGTCGAAGGTGACATCGTTGCGATCGGCAACCGCGATATCCATGTTAGCTTCGGCGAGCACGGGATGGCGCAACGTGACGCGGTCGCCGCGTTCCTGGCCGAGATCGATCGCGCCGATCAAGCGAATGTCCAGGCCGCGTTGACGATCGCCGGCAGGATCGTGGCTGCCATCGAACAATCGATCGACTGCGGCGAATCGTCGATCGCGCAATGGTTCGATTTCAACTATCAGCGTCTGCCGGGCACCGATCCAGAGCAGTTCGAGGCCCCGTTCACCGCGCTATGCGACCGGCTGCTGGCGCCGATTCAGGAAGCTGCACTGGCTTCTGACCCCAACGCCGTGTTCTGCGCGGCCACGGATCGCAATGCCTATATTCCGACCCACAACCGCAGAGTCTCGCAACCGCAGCGGCCGGGAGACAAGGCCTGGAACGCCGCCAATTGCCGCAACCGTCGCTTCTACAAGGATCGCGCCGGAATGGCCGCGGCGCGGACTCTCCACCAGCCCTTGCACAGCGCTATGAGCGCGACATGGGAGGCGGGCTCAAGGTGGTGTTGAAGGAAATCGACGTGCCGATCCGGGTCAAGGAGCGTCACTGGGGCGCATTGCGACTGGCATTCAAGGCTTGATGTCAGCGATGGGAGCAGGAGGTCGTGACATCACGTTTGAGGTCACATCTCCATGCAATCGCGCGGCTGAACGGCGCCGGAGCTGCGGCGCCGTTCGCCGAGGCAGCGTTACTGCTTCGCGCTGCCGGTCGTGGCCTGCACGTTCACGGTGATGCGCTCGGACATCACCGGCTTGTTGTGCGGGATGTGGCTCCAATCGCCGAGCACGAGCTGCAGCGTGTGCTTGCCCGGCGTCAGATTGACCGAGGCTTCGGTCTGGCCCTTGCCAAAATGGACGTGCTCGGCGTCCACCGGGATCGCCTCGTTCAGCGCATCGCCTTCGAGCGCAGGCGCGTCGATGAGGAGGTGATGATGGCCGGTGTTCGGAGCCTCGGTGCCCGACGGAGCAACGCCCATGCCGGACAGGCCGAAGCGGATCAACACCGGCGAGGTGACCGTATCGCCATCCTTGAGGTTGATGAAATAGGCCTTGGCGTTGTCGGGTGCGGGCGTTTCGCCAGCCATGGCGAAGGTCACGGTCGACAGCAGGAGGGCGGTTGTGAGGCTCAGTCGGCGCATGTCGGCAAATCCTTGTCTCTGCGAAGGCGGCAAATCTCAAAAGGTGAAAGCATGCTGCAAGTTGCGTTACGCGACTATAACAAGCGCGTCCGCATCTTGCAGTGCGGATAAACACTAGATCAGGAGGTTTGGCGGGGCCGCGAACAAATTGCGGCGCTCGCGTGACGTTTATGGTGCTGGCGCGGTTGTGATGCRATGGKWYACGGTGCCKGCTGCCTTACATTTAGACACCGTCGAGGATGATCACGGTCGGCGTCGACGGCAAGAGCTCGCGCGACATCTTCAGGGTCCGCTCGGTGCGGCGGTCGATCTCGAATTGCTGGCCGATCTTGCGCATGAACTCGTCCAGCGGCGTGGCGAAACGGTGCATCGGCAGCACCACCGAGGCGCGCAGCCGCTTGGTGATCTCGGAGATGCCGTCGAGCGACATCGTATAGGTGCCGTCGATCGGCACCATCACGATGTCRAGCCGGCCGATCGCGGCGAAATGGGTCTCGTCGAGCTTGACGTGCAGGTGACCGAGATGGCCGATGCAGAGCCCGGCGACCTCGAAGATGAAGATCGAGTTGCCGTCCTTGATCATGTCGGCGCCGAGCGAGTCACTGAAATAGCGTCGGATGTCGGTGGTGATGTTGCGGATCAGCACGTCGCCGACCCGCTCGAAGATCTGCGCCGGCTTGCCGTCGTCGCCCCAGCCGCGCAGGACATGYGGGATGCGCGGATCGGGCGCCAGCGTGTAGTGYGTCGAGTGCGCCCGGTTCATCGTGATYACGTCGGGCAGCCGTCCGACCTGGTAGGCGCCGCTGTAGTCGGTCGCGATCCGGATGCCCTCGGGCGTGTCGATGAAATAGGTCGAATGGCCGGCATAGGTGATGGTCACCTCGTTGCCGGACGCGGCGGCCCGGCGCAGGCTCACCGGCATCGCGCGCGGCGCGTTGCCCGCCATCGCCAGGCACTCGCTGGYGCGAGGCCCCGATTGCGCCAGGCCGGGCGATGCGAACGAGACCAGGATGGCAAGCAGCGAGACCAGCGAGCGCAGCATGGCGGTTCCCCTTCAACAGCGCGTGGGAGTGTAGCGCCGAAACCGGATCAGACCTATCATCATCGCARCGCTGGAATGGGCAAGGTGGTTCAGCACTCGCGGAGGACRGCATGACGGATCAAGGAGGATCAGCGCAGGCGCAGGACATGCAGCCGGTCCGCGCGGTTGATGCCGGGGTGCTCAGAATAGCCTATGTGGAGAGTGGCCCCGCCGATGGACCGGTGGCGATCCTGCTGCATGGCTATCCCTACGACATTCATTCCTATGTCGAGGTCGCGCCGCGTCTGGCGGCCCAGGGCTGCCGCGTCATCGTGCCCTATGTGCGGGGCTATGGGCCGACGCGCTTTCGTGATCCGTCGACGCCGCGCTCGGGCCAGCAGGCGGCGGTCGGCGCCGACCTGATCGCGCTGATGKATGCGCTGGCGATTCCGCGCGCGGTGTTCGCCGGCTATGATTGGGGCGGCCGCGCGGCCTGCGTCGCTGCGGCGCTGTGGCCGGAGCGTTGCCAGGGGCTCGTCTCGGTCAATGGCTACCTGATCCAGGACATTGCCCGGGCGCTGGAGCCGGCGCCTGCGCCGCGCGAATGCGCCTTCTGGTATCAATGGTACTTTCAGACCGAGCGCGGCCGCGCCGGGCTGGCCGCCCACCGCGCCGAGATCGCGCGGCTGTTGTGGCAGCAATGGTCGCCGAACTGGGGCTTCGACGATGCGACCTTCGCGCGCTCGGCCCGGGCTTTCGACAATCCCGATCATGTCGACGTGGTGATCCACAGCTACCGCCATCGTTACGGCCTCGCCGCCGGTGATCCGCGTTACCAGGAGCTGGAGCAGCGACTGGCGGCCCAGCCCGTCATCAATGTGCCGACAATCACGCTTGATGGTGACWGYGACGGCGTGATCCCGGCCACCGACGGCGCGGCRCATGCCGCGAAATTCAGCAATCGGATCGCGCATCGCGTGATCACGCGCGCCGGCCATAATCTGCCGCAGGAGGCGCCTGAGGCCTTTGCGGCGGYGGTGATGGAGCTGCTGCGCTGAGGATGTCAGGTTCGGGGCGGGCTGAGCTTCCAGGCGGCGAACAGCAGCGCTGCCGTCATCAGCCCGCAGATCACCGCGCCCTCCGGCAGCGCCAGCGCAAGCGCGGCCGTCGCGGCCCAGCCGATCGAGGAGAAGGCTTCCGCGAAGGTCGCGAGCCGCGACGAGGTCTGGCGGCGGCGAAACTGGCTGCGCCGTGCCTGGATGCGGAACCACAGCTGGATGGCGGTGGAGGAGACGGTCGCAATCAGCACGGCGCTCGCCGTGACCATCGCCTGTGCCGGTGCGATCCAGGCAAGTGCCAGAACGAGCGGTGCGAAGATCACGGCGATGGTGATCAGCACCACCTCGATCTTGGCGCGCATGGCTCGCCCCGCCGTCAGCGGTGCGGTCGCGACCAGTTCGGGCGCATCCTCGCCGGAGATGGTGAGCCAGGCCAGTCCGCCGGCGAGCTGGCCGGCGGCCATGACGATCACCGGCGTGATCAGAATCACGGCCTGCGAGCTGTCGGAATAGCTCCGCCACAGCAGCAGCGCCGGCGGCACGAGGTAGAGCAGCTGCATCAGCGTCTGTGAGATCAGCCAGGGATCACGCCGCAGCAGCATGAACTCCTTGCGCCGCAGCGCCTGTTGACGCGACCCGCCGCGGAAGGCCCTGACATGGGCGCCGGCGCGGCTGGAGACGCCCTGGGCCGCGGCGCTGATCGCGGTGTCGGCAAAACGCGGGGCAAACAGCAGCATCACGACGCCGAGCAGCAGCAGCCCGGTGGCRAGCAGGATCAGCAGCGCCTGGCCGTCGCCGAGCGCGGCGCGGGCCGGCAGCCAGATCAGGCTGTCCGGATCAGGCGCGATCGCGGCCGCGGCGTCCGAGGTCAGGACCGCGAATCGCGACAGCGTGCCGTAGGAGACGATGGCTGCGATCTGCAGCACGATGACGAAGCCGGCACCGATCACGGCGGCCAGGATCTGCGCGACCAGCCGGGTGCGGGCCGGGCCGATCAGGCGAAACAGGACGATCGTGATCGCGATCGCGATCGCAGCAGCAGTGAGGCCGACAGCCGCGACGACGACGAAGACCGCGAGCCAGCGCAGGCCGCCTTCAATRAGCAGAATATCGACGAACGGYGTGGCCAGCAGCAGCGCCATGCTGGTCACGGACAGCGCGATCGCGGCGATCCGGACCGAGAAGATCTCGGCAAGCCGTACCGGCGACGACATGATCAGGTCGAGATCCGCACGGGCGTAGAACACCCGTGTCACCGATTCGATCGCCTGCGACAGCATCAGCGCCCAGGACAGCATGATGGTCGCGGTGATCACGATCAGTGCGGTCTTGTCGAGCGGTGGCCGCAGATCGGCGTAGCGGCCGACCACCACCCAGGCCGGCAGATGCATGATGGCGCCAAACAGCAGCAGGCCRATGATCGCGACGCGGGTGCGGCGGCGCCGCCCGGCCGTGATCATGCYGAGCCATTCTCGCCAGGCGAGCCTGAGCTCGTGACGGGCAAACCATGCGAGCGTCGCCGTCCGTGTCATGCCGCCGGCTCGACGTCGACCAGAGCGATGAACAGCTCCTCGAGGCTGGTGTCGGTCCGGCCGTTCTGTTGGCGCAGCTCGGCGAGCGTGCCCTCGGCCAACACACGTCCGGCCGCGATGACCCCGATGCGGTCGGCCATGCGCTCGGCGACTTCGAGAATATGCGTGGTCATGATCACCGTCCCGCCGCGGCGGACGCGCTCGGCCAGCAGCCCCTTGACGTGTCGCGCCGACACCGCGTCGAGGCCTGTGAGCGGCTCATCGAGAATGATCAGCCGGGGATCGTGGATCAGGGCGCCGGCCAGCGCCACCTTCTGGCGCATGCCCTTGGARAAGCCCTCGCAGCGCTCGTGCAAATGGCCTTCCAGCCCGAGCGAGACCAGCAGCTCGCGGGCYGCCTCGCCGGACGCTGCGGGATCGATGCCCCACAGGCCGGCGACGAATTCGAGATATTCRAGTGGCGTGAGCTTGTCGTAGATCATCGGCTCGTCCGAGACCCACGCCATCATCTGCTTCGCGGCGATGGGTTCACGCAGTGCGTCAATGCCGAAGATCGCGATCTCGCCCGCATCGGGGCGCAGCAATCCGGCGACCATCCGCAAGGTCGTGGTCTTGCCGGCGCCGTTGGGGCCGACCAGCGCATAGAATTCACCGGCGCGCACGACGAGGTCGAGCCCGTCGACGGCCGGACGTTCGAAACGTTTCGCGAGTCCTCGCACGGCGAGGGCGGGGCTGTCTGAGGTCATGGCCGCTCGTTCGGTTTGCGTCTGCAACTTGGACGCAACTCGTTGCGGCCGGGTGAACGGCCGCGCGATTGCGAGATCGATGCGGGTTCCCGTGCCGGCCGGTGCGCCGTGTCCTGCGCAAGGGTGTTCGCTGGCCCGGGCAACCCGGACATGATGGCAGCATGGCCTGGAGTCAGGATCGCGGCAGGAGGCGCGCCGGTCCGCCTTAGCGGGAACCCAGGGCGCTCGGAACGGGCAGCGCCGCACCCGCCTCCGACCAGAAGGGGGAGGCCTGATATCGGCCGATACCGGTCTCGTCCATCACGAAGAGCGGGCGAATTTGCCGCGCATCACTATCGCGAACCATCGCCATCCGCTGATTGTCCAGCATCAGCCAGCGGCCATCSAGCCTGACGGCCGCAACGGCGTGATCCTCACCGCGGGCAAGATCGCGRACGATCACGATCCGCAGATCGCTCGCCGCGATACCGGCCAGCCGCAGCGCCACGAACTTGGCGATGGCATAGTCCTCGCAGTCGCCTGCGCGGCGGTCGAAGGTCGCGAGCGGCGCGCTCCAGACRTCCAYTCTACCRTACTGGGCGAAATCACTGGCGGGCCGGATGGCAAGATTGATCGCGCGGTTGATCTCGCCGAGCCGGGCGCGGCCGTCTTTCGCGCGGCCCTGGTCGACAATGGCGAGCAGGCGCAGAGCCGCGTCCGAGACGCAGCGKTCGCGATCGCCATCGCACAGCGCGAGCTGGACGCGCTCGTCGGCGAGTTGACGGGCAAGCRTCTGCCATTTGGCCTTCACGGCGCCGGCTTCCAGGTCCAGGCGCGGCAGGCCGAACGGTTCTCCGGTGTCTTCAAGGATGATCGTCAATCCCAGCGGCTGCCCAATCGGTCCCGCAACAACCGGGCCGCCAGCGCACAGGCTGGCGGTCAGCACCGCGATCGATGCGCGGATCAGTGCGCGAATGTTCATCTGACGCCCCGTGCCGGATCTCTMCTGTCCGACGTCGCGCATTGCGGACCCGGATGTTGTTGGGGACCAACATGGGSCTTGGGTATTGTGGTCCGCTTAATTCCCGGGAGCCGCTGAAGAATTGGCCGAATTAAGCTGAACGTTGTGTTGCCTCGCTGCGACAAATCCTATTGAAAGCGCCGGATTAACCGTTCAGTTGATCGCAAGCGGTGCGGCAATTCACTTTTAGGTTGCGCATGTGCGGGCGCGAGCAGGTACGACGAATTCCATACAATCTGTAGATATCTGTTGGCTCGATCACAGTCGGCCACTTGAAACTGGCTGATAACGGATTGCGCAGGTGGCGGCAGTGGTCGCCCCCAGCAAAGCGATGCGAGCGAATACTAAATTTTACTTCGAAGGGCGGAATCTTGGTGATTCAATACTTCCGAATATGTGGCGACATCGCGTGTCGGAAGGCCGAATATTGGCAATTTTCAAGCAAACCGTTGACGGAGGCCATTGTTCTGGCCCTGCAGCACAAGCTGAAGATGGTTCCGCCCGAGACTCGCCAGTGATATGCACGCATTGAACGCACATTGTTATGTAATAATTAACCATACGTCGGTGGTCCCGTGAATTACGCTGGTAAATCTGGCGCCGCGCATTTCTCCGACAGCCTCGGTGCGACCGCGCATGATCATGTGCGGTTCGATGCTCCGCCGGCTCACGCGCCCGCGGGAGCCRTCGTCGTTCCGGACGCGCATTTTCTGTTCAATGCCGATTTCAAGCGATCCGGTGTTGACCTGATCCTGTCGGYCGACGGCCGCGACGTGGTCCTGCCCGACTATTTCAAGGGCGAGAAGCGGGCCGCGCTCGCGTCGCCCGACGGCGCGCATCTGACCGGTGACGTCGTCAGTGCACTCTCAGGAGCCGTTCAGGTCAGTCAGGCCGGGGCTTCCGCGCCGGCCGGCAAGGTGATCGGTCATGTCACCAAGCTGCAGGGGACTGCGACCGCGATCCGTAACGGCGTCTCGATCATCCTGCACCAGGGCGACAACGTCGAGAAGGGTGACGTCGTCCAATCCGGCTCGGATTCCACGCTGGGCATCACCTTCATTGACGGCACGGTCTTCGGCCTGTCCTCGAATGCGCGGATGGTGCTGAATGAAATGGTGTACGATCCCAACGGATCGAACAACTCGTCGTTGATCAGCCTGGTCGCCGGGACCATCTCCTTCGTTGCCGGCGAGACCGCCAAGCACGGCGACATGAAGGTCGATACGCCCGTGGCCACCATGGGCATTCGCGGCACCGCCGTGCTGGTGGAGATCGACTTCACGGTGCCGGGGCAGGGCACTCTGCCCGACGCCAAATTCCAGGTGCTGGTCGAGCCCGATGGCCGCACCGGCTCCTACGTCCTGTTCGACAAGACGACGCTGCAGCCGATCGCCGTGGTCAACCAGGCCGGGCAGCAGATCCAGATCAGCAACGGCGTGGTGAACCAGAGCGCCGTTCCCCTGACGCCAGATCTCCAGAAGCTGATCAACGACGTCTTCACGCTGAAATTCACCGACAACACCAACCCGAAGACAACGACCCATTTCACCGATGTCGGCGTGCTTGAAGCGCTGACGCCATTGACCCTGGCCAATGGCACCAGCGCGGTACCGAAGATCCTCGTCACCGACAATACCAGTTCGACACCCACGAYCATCACAACGTCAGCGCCGCCCTTTCGCATTCCGGGTCARCTGGAGGTCAGGGTTCTCGACGTCACAGGTGGTGTCACCACGGCATTCGGCGTGAACGAGCGGGTCGGCCAGACCGGGAACAGCACCGATCTCGACACCGTTCTCAGCCGGGTCAATTTCGCCGATATCAACGTGTTCGATCGGCCGACAGTTTCGGTGAGCTTCAGCGCCTTTASCTACAAGAGCGCGCAGCAGGCCGACGTCACCGGGGCTCTGAATCAATTGCAGTTGCAGGATGTCCTGGCCACTGCCGTGAAGGTCTCGGTCACGCCGGACCCGAACAACAACAATAACGGCTCTGCGACGCTGACCTACAGCGTTCCCGACAACGCCTTCGATTTCCTGGCCGCGGGCGAGACGCTGACGCTGACCTACATCGTGCGTGTCGACGTYAATTACCCCGGCGCCAATGAGTTCAAGGAGGTGCCGATTACGATCACGGTGACCGGCACCAACGACGGGCCCGTCATCACGACCAGCGCTCAGACCATCAAGCTCACGGGCAGCAACGCGCCGAGTGGCGCGCTCACCTCCATCGATCCGACGTCCGGCAGCGTCACCTTCAAGGATGTCGATCTCACCGACACCCACACCGTGTCGGCCAAGCTGACGAGCGCAGAGCTGCMAAACGGCGGCACCATCCCGCCGGCGCTGCTCGCGCTGTTTGAGCAGTCCCTCACGGCCTCCCTGGCCTCGGACAGCACGGGCAGCGGCACGGGGAAGATCAACTGGAGCTTGGGCAGCCTGCCCGCCGCCGCCGCCGATCTCGTCCCGGCGGGGCGGAGCCTGACGCTGACCTACACGGTGAGCGTYACGGATTCTCACGGCGCGATCGCCACGCAGACGATCACGGTGACGATCGCCGGAACGGGGGACCCGAGTCTGGTCTGGATCGCTACGACCCAGGGGCAGTCCGGAGAGAGCAGCGGCGCGCAGGTTCTGTTGTGGAGCGATGGTGCGAATTGGCGCGGCGGCGTTGCGCCGACCGCTTCGGACGATGTCCGCATCGTCACCGACCAGACCCACGGCCTGACCCCGGCGTTCCCCGTCACCATCGACAGGGCCGCTTTCGCCAAGACTGTCAGCCTCGATGATCTCGGCGGCGGCGCCGTTCCTGAGCTCGACAATGCCAGCAGCTTGACCATCGGCGGTACGCTGACGGCCAAGTCCGACGCGCGCATCTTCAATTACGCTCAGGCCACGATCAACGTCGGGGGAGCGGTTCAGCTTCTGGACCACGCTGAATTGCACAATGCCGGCACGGTGCTGCTGGCCGGCGGCGGCGTATTCGGTGCCAGCGCCGGCATCAGCAATACGGGAACGATCGAGCTGTCCGGCGGTACGCTCTCGGTGCTGGGCGAGATCGCAAATGCTTCTGATAGCAGCTCCGGCCTCCTGCAGGTTGATCTGGCGGCAACCTTGACCGTTCAGGGCGGCAGGATCGACGGCGGCACCATCCTGATCCAGGGCGTGCCGGACATTCAGGTCGTCGGAACGCATGAGGGCACTGACAAGCCCGAACAGAAGGCCGACGGACTGCTCGTCCTGACGGGCGGGGCGGTGATCAGCAATGGTGAGCTAGCCAATTTCGGYACTCTCGACGCATCCGGGGGCGGCAACGTCGTCTCCGACGAGCGCGTCACGAATGTCGGCCTGATCGAGGTCAAGGCCGGCGGCGAGCTGACGCTCGATCTCGACACCCGCGTCGACAATGCGTCGGGAGTCATCAAGATCGAGGATACGGCCCGGCTGGCTTTGTCGGGAGCGCTCATCACCGGTGGTACGGTCACCAATCACGGCACCGTGGCGGTGGTCGGGGACAGCAGCATCGATGGCGGCGCGGTGAATGGCGGCGCAATCCTGGTCGGCGATACCGGCGGCGGCAACGTCCAGCTTCTGGCCGTCGCCGCGGCCGAGGCGCCCGTAAGCCTGACCCTGAAGGGCGGTACTGTCGTGACCGGTGCCAGCCTGGCGATCGATGCTGGCGCCATGCTGGAGGTTGCCTCGGCGGCCGGCGCGACGCTGAACGGCGTCGCAGCGCTCAACTCCGGAACGGTTCAGGTCGACCAGAATTCATTGCTGGTGCTCGAGAACAGCACGATCAGCGGTGGCGGCCTCGTCAATCGCGGCACGGTGCATGTCGAGACCCAGGCCGCAACGGCGTTCGATCACGTCGCGATCGACAATGCGGGCGGTGCAATCATCATTGATGATGATGGCGCTGCGGCGGTGCCATCGACCCTGGTGCTGGGTGGCGGCACGACGATGGCCGGCGGAACACTGAGCATCGGCATCGTCGGAACGCTGGAGGTGTCCGGGCGCGACGTGACCCTGTCGGGCATGCATGTCGATAATGCCGGCGTCTTCACGGTGGATCTCGGGGCGATCCTTGGCCTTGCCGGCACCACTGTGAGCGGCGACGGCACGCTGCATGTTTACGGAACGATCACCGCGAGCGGCCTCAGCAGCGTCGGTGGCAGCATCATCAATGACGGCAAGATCGAGATCGTCGGCGGGACGTTCGATGTCGCCGGCTCGATCTCCGGCGCAGGGACGATCGTCATCGATCCCGGTGCCATCCTGCACCTTGGCGGCGGCAACGCGCAGACGATCGATTTCAGCGGCCTGGGCAGCAGCGAGCTCGTCGTCGACGGCGCCAGCTTCTCCGCCAAGATCAGTGGTCTCGACGTCTCCGACAAGATCGACCTGTCGGCGATTGCTTGGAATGCCACGACGAAAGCATCCTACGACGCGAAGACTGGCGTCCTGACGGTCAGCGACGGTGATGGTGACAGCATCAGCCTGACCTTGAGTGGCGCCGACTATTCGGGGGCTCACTTCGTCGGCAGCGATGACGGCCATGGCGGAACGCTGATCACGCTGGCCGCCGAAGATTCGGCGCCGGTCATCAGCAATCCCGCCCAATCCSGCGCGATCGCGGAAACGACCGGACAGACCGGATCGCTCGATTCGCACAGCATTGGCGGCACGATTCATTTCAGCGATCGCGACCTGAGCGATCGTCCGACCGCTGCAATTCTGCCTCATTCTCAAAGCGTCAGCTGGATCGCGGCGGATCACCACACCGATCTCTCCAGCCAGTTGACGTCGGGCCAGATCGCCGCGCTGGAGCAGGCGCTGCAGCTGAGCCAGAGCGGCAACACCAACAATGGCACCGTCGCCTGGACCTATTCCGTCGCCGATGGAACGCTCGATTTCCTTGGCGAAGGTGAGAGCGTGACCGTCACCTCCACGGTGACAGTCGATGATCATCACGGCGGCACCGCCCCTGCGACGATCGTGGTGACCATCACAGGCAGCAATGACCGGCCCGTGGTGACAAGCGACGTGCAGACCGCTGAGCTCGCCGAGCGGGCGAACACGTCCGGCTCCGATTTGCCCGACAGCGCGAGCGGCGTCATCACCTTTACTGATGCCGACGCCACCGATGCGCATATCGTCAAGGTGACCGGCGTCGTCGCGACCGGCGATGATGGCAGCCTGCCGTCCGACAACTCGGTGCTCAAGAGCTGGCTCTCGCTCGGCGCATTGACCGATTCCGGCAAGGGCGCTGTCGGGTCGCAGGCGTGGACCTTCTCCGCCCCTGACAAGATGTTCGATTATCTCCGTGCCGACCAGAAGGTGACGCTGACCTATACGGTCGAGATCGACGATGGTCATGGCGGCATTCGCGATGTGCCGGTCACCGTCACCGTGCACGGCGCAGACGACGCACCCGTCATCGTCGGCGAAACGAACCCGGCCACTCAGATCGTCGTCCTGGCGGAGCAGGCGACCGTGCTTCCGGCCGGCACCACGGTCAACGCCGAGGGCATGGCGACGGAGACGTTCGATGGCATCACCGCCGGTTCAGCCTCGGACAATGGCGCKGGTTACGGCAGCTTCTACAGCGAAGCGCTGCACGCCACCTTCACGGCGGAAGGGCGGGCCGGTGTCGTTCACGGCTCCTCGTCGGTCTCCACGGCGCCCTATGTCGGCGGTGGCCAGGACCAGACCAACTATCTGAGCATCGGCAATCACGGTCAGCAGACCATCACCTTCGACAGCGTGAAGAACAGCTTCGGGCTGTATTGGGGCTCGGTCGACGGGTACAACACSATCTCGTTCTACGATGGTGACAAGCTGGTCGCATCCTATACCGGCAGCGATGTCGCGCCGCTGCTCGCGGATGGCGGACGGGGCTCCTTCGCTTCGAACGGCTATGTCGAGTTCCTGGGACTCGCGCCGTTCAACAAGGTCGTGCTCGAGAGCAGCGTCGACGCGTTCGAGATCGACAATGTGTCTGCAGGCTATATCGCCGACCAGCCGGTGAAGCTGGCGAGCGGCATGTCGGGCACSCTCACCGTGMTCGACARGGATGTCGGCGACACCCTGACGGCCTCCGTGCTCGGCACTGCCGTCGTCAAATATAATGGCTCATCGACACTGCCGGCCAATGCGCATGCCGAGGCGTTGGCCGCCGCCGGCGCCGTCACGTTCGATAGCGCGACCTCCAATGGTGGCTCGCAGGTGTTGCACCTGTCTCTTATACACATCTCGAGGCGTTGGCCGCCGCCGGCGCCGTCACGTTCGATAGCGCGACCTCCAATGGTGGCTCGCAGGTGTTGCACTGGACCTATCATCCGGGTGACGTCGACCTGGATTTCCTCCAGCCCGGCGACACGCTGACCGTGACCTATCAGGCCGCTGTCAGCGATGGTCACGGCACCTCCGGCATTCAGCCACTAACCGTGACGCTGGTCGGCAACGGCGCGGCGACGGTGACCGGGACCAGCCAGGACGACAATTTCGTCAATGTCGGTGGCGGCGCGACCATTTTCGGCCAGGGCGGCAACGACACGTTCGTCTTCAATCCGCATTTCGGCAGCGCCACGATCGCCGATTTCGACGTCAACAGGGACACGATCGAGATCGACCATTCGCTGTTCGCCAATGTGGCGGCGATCCTGGAGAGCGCCAAGACGGTGAATGGTGACACGGTGATCACCGATGCGGCGCATGACACGATCACGCTCAAGGGTGTCACGGTCGCGCAGCTGCAGAACCATCAGAACGAYTTCCACATCGTCTAGAGCATGATCCGGACAAGTGGAAACCGGCTTTCCGCGAGACATCATGCGCAGACGAAGTGCMMTGGCGGGGGCAGCGGTCCTTGGCACGCCATGATCRCCCTTGAMAAAGGTGGATGCCGGCGCAGRCCTCGTGACGCTCGGCCTGTCGAAGCCRAGCGCGCAATGGCGGTCCTGTCATGAAGCGATTGARGGCCGTGCCAAGATGGTTCGCGCGCCGGTTCGGCTATGCGCGCGCGATCTGCCTGCTGCTGCTGCTGGGCTTTGCGGGTCTGCGCGTCGCCGATCCGGCCCTGGTGCAGGAATTGCGCGTCCGGACCTTCGACAACTTCCAGGTCCTGAGCCCACGGGTGAAGACGGTGCGGCCGGTGACCATCGTCGATATCGACGAAAAGAGCCTTGCYGATCCCAAGCTCGGTCAGTGGCCCTGGCCGCGCACGCGCATCGCGGAGATCATCGACAGGCTGACGCGACTCGGYGCGGTCGTCATCGCCTTCGACGTGGTGTTTGCCGAGCCGGACCGGCTCAATCCCGCGCTCGCGGCCGAGACCTTTCCCAATCTTGACGAGGCAACGCGCGACAAGCTCAGGACCCTGCCTTCCAAYGACCAGGTGCTCGCCGAAGCGTTGCAACGATCGCGCGTCGTGCTCGGCGAATCCGGTGGTCCTGAGGCCCGCGCAGATCTCGACAGGACATTGCCCAAGACGGGCATCGCGACCCGCGGCCAGGATGCAGAGCGGTTCATGTGGAACTTYCCGGGGCTGTTGCGCAACGTCTCCGTGATCGAGCACGCGGCCGCCGGGCGCGGCCTGTTCACCATCAAGCCGGAGCGCGACGGCATCATCCGCCGGGTCCCGATGATCATGCTGGCCCAGGGGGACATCATGCCGTCGCTGAGCTTCGAGATGCTGCGGGTCGCGACCGGCTCGGACACGATCCTCATCGAGACGGACAAGAGCGGCATCATCAGGCTCCGGCTCGGGCGCGTGCAGATTCCGACCGACACGCACGGGCAGCTCTGGTTGCATTATGCCGAGCGTGATCCATCGATCTACGTGTCCGCCATCGACGTRCTGGAMGGCCGGGTGCCRCCGGAGAGGATCGCCGGCAAGCTGGTGCTGATCGGACCCTCGGCGGCCGGCCTGAAYGACATCAAGACGACGCCGATCTCGCCGGCGATGCCGGGGGTCGAGGTGCACGCCCAGGTCCTGGAGAGCGCGCTGACGGGCGCGATCTTGACGCAGCCTTATTGGGGGCTGCCGGCGGAGTTTTTCGGCGCGCTGGTGCTYGGCCTGCTCGTCATCGTGTTCGCCCCGCAACTCGGCGCCGTCACGTTGGTGGTGGTCGGCGCCGTGTTTGCGACCGCGCTGATGGGCCTGTCCTGGTACTTCTACACCCAGCACCGGCTATTGATCGATTTCACCTAYCCGATGCTGTCGACCACGGCCATCTATCTGACGCTGATCTTCGCGAGCTTCGTGCGCGAGCAGAGCCAGCGCCGGCAGATCCGTTCCGCCTTCGGCCAGTATCTCTCGCCGGCGCTCGTCGAGCAGCTCGCGCACTCGCCGGAAAAGCTGGTGCTCGGCGGCGAGGAGCGTGAGATGACGATCATGTTTTCCGACGTGCGCGGCTTCACCACGATTTCCGAAAGCTACAAGCACGATCCGCAGGGCCTCACGCGGCTGATGAACCGCTTCCTGACGCCRCTGACCAATGCGATTCTGGCGCGCAAAGGCACGATCGACAAATATATGGGCGACGCCATCATGGCGTTCTGGAACGCCCCGCTCGATGATGCGCGGCATCARTTGAATGCCTGCGAAGCCGCGCTGGATATGCTCGCGCGCGTCGACGAGCTCAACCAGGCGCGCGAGCAGGAGGCCAAGGACGGCGGTCACRTCTATATTCCGATCAATATCGGCATCGGTCTCAACACCGGCGTCTGCGTGGTCGGCAATCTCGGCTCGGATCAGCGCTTCGATTATTCGGTGCTGGGCGACAGCGTGAATCTCGCTTCCCGACTCGAGGGGCAGTCCAAGGAATACGGCTTCCCGATCATCGTCGGCTCGAAGACCGCGCTCGCCGTCAAGGACAGGCTGGCGATTCTYGAGCTCGACTTCGTCATGGTCAAGGGCAAGACCGAGCCTGAGGTGATCTATGCCATTACCGGGCGTGAMGACGTGATGCATTCCGAGCGCTTTCAGCGCCTGCGCAATCTCACCATCGAGATGCTGGCGGCCTATCGCAGCCGCGATTGGGACGAAGCGCTGACCGCGATCGGACGCGGACGCCGGAGCGACGAGGCGCACGAGCTCTCGAAGCTCTACGATCTCTACGAAGCGCGKATCCGCAATTATCAAAAAAGCCCACCGCCTGACGACTGGAACGGCGCCTACGCACTGATGACGAAGTAGTCGCGCTCCGTGGCGCAAGGGTCTCGCGGCCGCCATTGCGAGGAGCGAAGCGACGAAGCAATCCATGGTCGGTGGCCCGGCCCAGGATGGCTTCGCCGCGCTCGCAATGACGACCGCGCGCGACGCTGCCGCAGCTACTCCGCCCCGATCGTCGTCAGGTCCTGGAACCAGTGCTGGGCCTGCACGAACTTCTTCACCTTCGGCGACAGCGCGTGCGGGTTGGTGTCGTGCACGACCCAGACCAGAACGGCATCGTCGACGACGGCCGCATGGGCCTGGGCGATCAGYTCGTCCTGCTTGGCCGGATCGAAGGTCTGCTTGGCCTCGGCGATCAGCGCATCGACCTTCGGGTTCTTGTAGCCGCCCCAGTTGACGCCTGTGGGCGCGATCTGGTCTGACGCGAAGAAGCGCACGATGGCATAGAGCGGATCCGACGTGACATARGCGATGTTGTTGGCGGTGATGCCGGCATTCATCTCGTCGGCCGCGCCCTTACGCCAATGCGTATACAGAGTCTCGAGCTCGACCACCTTGAAGTCGATGTCGATGCCGATCTCCTTGAAGCTCTGCTGCAGGAACTCGTTCATCGGCAGCGACAGCATCTGTCCAGTGCCGCCTTGCGCGATGATGAAGGTCGTCTTCAGCGGCTTGGCTGGTGAGTAGCCGGCCTCCTCGACCAGCTTCTTGGCCGCGGCGAGATCATATTTCAGCTCGAAGCTCGGCTTRCCGAACCACGGGCTCGACGGATCGACCTGGCCTTTGGCCGGCTTGGCGAGGCCGTTCATCAGCCCCACGACCTCGTCGCGATTGATCGCGAGGTTGAGCGCCTTGCGCAGGCGGATGTCGGTCCAGGGCGAGCCCGGCAGCACGCTGAGATGGTAGTTCCAGACATGCGGCGTGACGTTGTCGACGAGCTTCATGCCGGCGGCCTTGAGCTGCGGCACAGCGTCCGGCGCCGGCGTCTCGATCAGGTCGACCTGGCCGGCGAGCAGCGCGTTGGTGCGCGTCAGCGCCTCCGGCATCGGCACCAGCACCAGCTTGTCGGTCTTGGGCAGCCGGTCCTTGTTCCAATATTCGGAATTCTTGCTGAGCTCCGCGAGCTCGCGCGGCACCAGTTTGGTCAGCTTGAACGGACCGGTGCCGGAGGGCTGGCTGGCGAACTTGTCCCAGTCCTTGCCGAGCTTCTCATATTGCGCCGGGCTCGAAATCAGGAACCACAGCATTTGATASGGGAAGAACGAATCGACGGTCTTGGTGGTGATCTCGACGGTGGAGTCGTCGATCTTGGCGTAGCTCGCGACCGACGGAAGGCGGGTCTTTACCTGCGCGCTCTGCCGCTTGTCGAACTGCGGTGCCTTATCGTTGAGCACCTTGTCCAGATTCCAGATCACCGCGTCGGCATTGAAGTCGCTGCCGTCGTGGAACTTGACGCCCTTGCGCAGGGTGAAGCGCCACTTGGTCTTGTCGGCGTCATCGACCTTCCACTCGGTGGCGAGGCCAGGGATCAGCTTGCCGGGCTTGTCGGCGACGCTCATGTCCCAGGCGACCAGCGGATCGTAGATCGTATAGCCGGTAAACTGATAGGCCCCGGCGCCGCGATCCGGCTGTCCCGTGGTCAGCGGGATGTCGGCCATCGAGATGCCGTAGCGCAGGATGGTCTCGGCACGCGCAGCGACGGCGGACAGGCCGAGCGCGAGCGCGGTGGCGAGCAGGGAAAGTCGGACACGCATGCAGGGGAGCTCCGTTGCGATGTCGGCTCCGCGGCAGCGAAACCGGATCAAATTCGCAAGCGGACCTGCAATCCGGGTGCCACGGCCCGCGCGGGGATCGTTTGAACACAAACGGTTGTGACCACGCGTCGCAGGGGCWCTGTGCGCCGGGTCGCTGGCACAGCCGTTGCATACATTTGCTTAGAAATTAGCCACTGATCGGAGATGTGATCGTGCTGTCGAGCGTTACGAATTCGTTGACCATGCGAGCGGCTGTTGTGGCCGCGATGATGACGACGGTCTCGGCCTTCGCGCTGCCGGCGACGGCCGGTGCGGACTCCGTGCTGCGCATCGGCATGACCGCGGCCGACATTCCGCGCACGCTCGGCCAGCCCGACCAGGGCTTCGAGGGCAACCGCTTCACCGGCCTCACGATGTACGACGCGCTGACGATGTGGGACCTGTCGTCGGCGGACAAGCCGAGCGTCGTCATTCCCGGCCTCGCCACCGAGTGGAAGGTCGAYGACGCCGACAAGACCAAATGGACGTTCAAGCTGCGCCCCGGCGTCACCTTCCATGATGGTGCGCCGTTCAATGCCGATGCCGTGGTGTGGAACGTCGAGAAGGTGTTGAAGCAGGACGCGCCGCAGTTCGATGCGAGTCAGGTCGGCGTCACCGCCTCGCGCATGCCGACGCTGGTGTCGGCGCGCAAGATCGACGATCTCACCGTGGAGCTGACGACGAAGGAGCCTGACAGCTTCCTGCCGATCAATCTCACCAATCTGTTCATGGCGAGCCCGGCCAAGTGGCAGAAGCTCTATGAGGCCGCGAGCGGCGCCGACGACAAGGCGAAGTCACAGGCCGCCTGGGCCGCGTTCGCCAAGGACGCCTCGGGCACCGGCCCGTGGAAGATSAGCAAGTTCACGCCGCGCGAGCGGCTGGAGCTCGTGAAGAACGAGGCCTATTGGGACAAGGCGCGCGTGCCCAAGGCCGACAAGATGATCCTGCTGCCGATGCCGGAAGCGAATGCACGCACGGCGGCGCTGCTGTCCGGACAGGTCGACTGGGTCGAGGCRCCGGCGCCGGATGCGCTGCCGGAGATCAAGCAGCGTGGCTTCAAGCTCTACGCCAATGAGCAGCCGCATGTCTGGCCATGGCAGTTCTCGCGCGTCGAGGGCTCGCCCTGGAACGACATCCGCGTTCGCAAGGCCGCCAATCTCTGCGTCGATCGCGAGGGCCTGCGCGATGGCCTGCTCGCCGGCCTGATGGTGCCCGCGAGCGGCACTTTCGAGAAAGGACATCCCTGGCGCGGCAACGTCACCTTCGAGATCAAATACGACAAGGCGGCCGCGCAGAAGCTGATGCAGGAGGCCGGCTTCGGACCCGGCAAGAAGCTCGAGGTCAAGATCCAGACCTCGGCGTCGGGCTCGGGCCAGATGCAGCCGCTGCCGATGAACGAATATCTGCAGCAGGCGCTGGCGGAGTGCTATTTCGACGTCAAGCTCGATGTCATCGAGTGGAACACGCTGTTCACCAATTGGCGCCGCGGCGCCAAGGATCCGTCGGCGAACGGCGCCAACGCCACCAATGTGACCTATGCGGCGATGGATCCGTTCTTCGCGCTGGTGCGCTTCCTGCAGTCGTCGATGGCGCCGCCGGTCTCCAACAATTGGGGCTTCATCAACAATCCCAAGTTCGACGAGCTGGTGAAAAAGGCGCGCCAGACCTTCGATCCCACCGAGCGCGACAAGGCGCTGGCCGAGCTGCACGCGGCCTCGGTCGACGACGCYGCGTTCCTTTACGTCGCCCACGATGTCGGCCCGCGCGCGATGAGCCCGAAGGTCAAGGGCGTGGTGCAGCCGAAGAGCTGGTTCATCGACTTCTCGCCGATTTCGGTGGAGCCGTAAGCGACGATCTCCCAGTATTTGTCATGGCCGGGCTCGACCCGGCCATCCACGTTTCGATCCGAGGAGAGAAAGACGTGGATGCCCGGGTCAGGCCCGGGCATGACGGTCGATAGACGTTTAGCAGGTGACTCGTGCTCTCTTATGCTGCCAGGCGGATGGTCTATGCGATCCCGATCATCATCGGCGTCGCGCTTGTCTGCTTCATGCTCGTTCACATCACGCCTGGCGATCCCCTGGTCGCGGTGCTGCCGGCCGATGCGTCGCAGGAGTTGGCGCAGCAGCTGCGTGTGGCCTATGGCTTCGACAAGCCGCTGCCGGTGCAGTTCGGCCTGTGGCTGTGGCGTGCCGTCAATGGCGATCTCGGCAGCTCGATCGCGACGGGCCGTCCSGTGCTGGCCGAGGTGCTGCGCGCSGTSTCSAAYACCGTGACGCTGGCGATYGCGGCCGCCATCATCGGTTTCTCGCTCGGCCTGTTCTTCGGCCTCATCGCCGGCTATTTCCGCGATAGCTGGATCGAYAAGGTSGCGACCTCGATCGCGATCGCCGGCGTGTCGCTGCCGCATTACTGGCTCGGCATGGTCCTGGTCATYATCTTCTCGGTCGAGCTGAACTGGYTGCCCGCGGTCGGCGCCGGCCCGTCCGGCTCGGGCGCGTGGTCGTGGGACTGGGCGCATMTCCGCTTCCTGATTCTGCCGGCGATCACTACCTCGGTGATCCCGATGGGCATCATCACCCGCACCGTGCGCGCGCTGACCGGCGACATTCTCAGCCAGGACTTCGTCGAGGCRCTACGTGCGAAGGGCCTGCGTGAAACCCAGGTGTTCCGCCACGTGCTGAAGAATGCGGCGCCGACCGCGCTCGCGGTGATGGGCCTGCAGCTCGGCTACATGCTCGGCGGCTCRATCCTGATCGAGACCGTGTTCTCCTGGCCCGGCTCGGGCCTGTTGTTGAACTCGGCGATCTTCCAGCGCGACCTGCCGCTCTTGCAGGGCACGATCCTGGTGCTGGCGATGTTCTTCGTCATCCTCAACCTCGTGGTCGACATCGCGCAGGCCGCGATCGATCCGCGCATCAAGCGGGGCTCGTGATGAGCGTCAGTTCGAACGCGATGAACGACGCCGCGCTGCAGGCCGCGCCCATGKCCAACGCGCGCGGCTATTGGRCGACCGTCGGCCGCCGCATYGTCCGGGACAAGGTCAGCATGGTCTGYGTCGCCATCCTGCTGCTGATCCTTCTTTCCGCGCTGCTCGCGCCCTATCTGCATCTCGCCGATCCCTATCAGGGCTCGATGATCCGCCGGCTGCGCCATATCGGCACGCCGAACTATCCGCTCGGCACCGACGAGCTCGGACGCGACATGCTGGCGCGSCTGATCTATGGCGGACGGCTGTCGCTGCTGATCGGCATCTCGCCGGTCATTCTTGCCTTCGGCCTCGGCACCATGCTCGGCCTCGTCGCCGGCTATGTCGGCGGCTGGGTGAACACTGCGATCATGCGCACCATCGACGTGTTCTACGCCTTCCCGTCGGTGCTGCTGGCGATCGCGATCTCAGGCGCGCTCGGCGCCGGCATCACCAACTCCATCGTTTCGCTGACCATCGTGTTCGTGCCGCAGATCACCCGGGTCGCCGAGAGCGTCACGACCGGCGTGCGCAACCGCGACTTTGTCGAGGCCGCGCGCGCCTCCGGTGCGARCGCCTTCACGATCATGCGCGCGCACATGCTCGGCAATGTGCTCGGACCGATCTTCGTCTACGCGACAGGGCTGATTTCCGTGTCGATGATCCTCGCCGCAGGCCTGTCGTTCCTGGGCCTCGGCACCAAGCCGCCGGAGCCGGAATGGGGCCTGATGCTGAACACCCTGCGCACCGCGATCTACGTCAATCCCTGGGTCGCGGCGCTGCCCGGCGCCATGATCTTCGCGGTCTCGATCTGCTTCAACCTGCTCAGCGACGGCCTGCGCAGCGCCATGGACATCCGGAGCTGATGTTTGCAATRCTGATGATCAACGCCGCTCGCTCGGCAATGGCAGTGCACCTCTCCCCGCCTGCGGGGAGAGGTCGGATTGTATCGAAAGATGCAATCCGGGTGAGGGGGGACAGGTCTCACCACACAMACTCCCCGTGCGGCTGCCCCTCAMCCCAACCCTCTCCCCGTAAGAATGGGGAGAGGGGGCGCACTATTTCTGCCGCGCCYGCTCGAGTACAACATCATGAGTGAAGCAACGGCAGTCACCGGGCTCGAGCCGATCGAGGACCTCGGCGGCAAGGCGCAGCCATTGCTGCGCGTGGATGGCCTCACSAAGCACTTCCCCGTTCGCGGTGGCCTGTTCGGCGCGCGCAAGACGGTGCGTGCGGTCGATGATGTCTCGTTCAACATCGGCAAAGGCGAGACCGTCGGCATCGTCGGCGAGTCCGGCTGCGGCAAGTCGACGACGGCGCGGCTCCTGATGCATCTGATGGACCGTGATGCCGGCGAGATCATCTTCGACGGCCGCCAGGTTGGCCACGAAATGACGCTGCGCGAGCTGCGCCGCGGCATGCAGATGGTGTTCCAGGATTCTTATGCCTCGCTCAATCCGCGGCTGACGATCGAGGAGTCGATCGCGTTCGGGCCGAAGGTGCATGGCATGGCCGATGGTGCCGCACGCGCGCTCGCGCGCGAGCTGCTCGGCAAGGTCGGCCTGCGGCCCGAAATCTTCGCCAACCGCTATCCGCACGAGATCTCTGGCGGCCAGCGCCAGCGCGTCAACATCGCGCGCGCGCTGGCGCTGTCGCCGCGGCTCGTCATCCTCGACGAGGCCGTCTCGGCGCTCGACAAATCGGTCGAGGCGCAGGTGCTCAATCTGCTGATGGACCTCAAGCGCGAGTTCGGTCTGACCTATCTGTTCATCAGCCACGATCTCAATGTCGTGCATTACATCTCCGACCGCGTGCTGGTGATGTATCTCGGCGAAGTCGTTGAGCTCGGCCCGGTCGAGCAGGTCTGGGCCAGGCCGGCTCATCCCTATACACGCGCWCTGCTGGCCGCGATGCCGTCGTCCGATCCGGACCGGCGCACCGAGGTGCCGCCGATCTCAGGCGATCCGCCCAATCCGATCGATCCGCCGGCCGGCTGCCGCTTCCACACCCGCTGTCCGTTCGCCGAAGCGCTGTGTTCGAATATCGCCCCTGGGTTGACGGAGCTGGATACAATGGGCCATCAGGCCGCCTGCCACATGGCGATCCCCCGTTCGGGACACAGCCGGGCCCCGGCCGCCTGACCGGCAGACACCAGCAGCGAGAAGCGGAATGACCAGACCYACGCCCCAGCAAGTCAGTGCCATCGCGGAGGCCTCCGGCCTGCCCGTCGACAAGGAGGTTGCCACCCGCATCTCCGATTCGATCGGACCGGCATTTGACGGCTTCGCCGCCATTGCAGGTACCCTGCCGTTCGATCTCGAGCCGTCCAGCTACGTCGTGGCCCAGACGCTGAAGGTGGGCCGATGAGCACCGAACCCGCGCTGATGACCCTGACCGAGGTCGCCAAGGCGATCGCCGAGAAGAAGCTGTCCTCGGTCGAGGTGACCCGCTCCTGCCTCCACCGCATTGCGGAATGGCAGCCGAAGCTGAACGCCTTCATGGCGATCGAATCAGAGCCGGCGCTGAAGGCGGCCGCCGAGGCGGATGCGGCTCTGGCCAAGGACGGTCCGAAGGGGCCGCTGCATGGTGTCCCGCTCGCCCACAAGGACATGTATTACGAAGCYGGCCACGTCTCGACCTGCGGCTCGCTGATCCGSCGYGAYTTYGTKGCGACMACSACCTCGACCGCATTGCAGCGGCTGAAGGATGCCGGCGCGATTCGGCTCGGCACCCTGCAAATGGCCGAGTTCGCCTATGGCCCGACCGGCCACAACGCGCATTACGGTCCYGTGCACAATCCGTGGAAGCTCGGCTATGTCACCGGCGGCTCGTCGTCCGGCTCGGGCTCGGCGGTCGGCGCCCGCCTGACGTTCGCTGCACTCGGCTCCGACACCGGCGGCTCGATCCGCATGCCCGCGAATTTCTGCGGYGTGACCGGCCTGAAGGTGACCTGGGGCCGCGTCAGCCGCGCTGGCGCGATGCCGCTGTCGCAGKCGCTCGACACGGTCGGGCCGCTGGCGCAGACCGCCGAGGATTGCGCGCTGATGCTCGGCCTGATGGCCGGTCCCGATCCGGAGGATCCGACCGCCAGCCACGCGCCCGTGCAGGACTATGTCGCCGCCACCCAGGCCTCGATCAAGGGGTTGAAGATCGGTGTGCCCAAGGCGTTCTACGTCGATGACCTCGATCCTGAAGTGGCGCGCTGCCTCGACGCCACGATCGGCCTCCTGAAGACCGAGGGCGCCGATGTCGTCTCGGTCGAGCTGCCCGATCAGCGCCAGCTCACCGCGGCCTGCCAGCTCGTGCTCGCGGTCGAGGCCGCTGCCTTCCACAAGCGCTGGATGATCGAGCGGCCGCAGGATTACGGCCCGCAGGTGCTGATGCGGCTGCAGAACGCGCTGGCCGTCTCGGGCGTCACCTATCTCGAGGCGCTGCGCTGGCGCGGCGCGGCCCTGGCCGCGCATGTCGCGGCCACCCAAGGCATCGATGCCGTGATCGCACCGGTGTCGCCGCTGGTCACGCCGTCGATCGCCGAGAGCGATGTCGGCGGCGCACCCGGCGCCGAAGCCGTGATCCAGCGCATCACCCGCTTTACTCGTCCGGTGAATTACCTCGGCCTGCCGTCGCTCGCGATCCCGACGGGCTTCACCGCGACGGGACTTCCCGTCGGCATGCAGCTGATCGGCCGCTCCTTCGACGAGGCCACCATCCTGACCATCGGCGCCGCGTTCCAGCGTGCGACCGACTTCCACGCCAGGGTCCCGACGCTGCCATGAAGCGGAGCGGGAATCGTAGCTCGGATGAGCGGAAGCCCGCGCCCGCAGGGCGGAGGCGGACGCGACATCCGGGTTCTCACGCGGTGTCGCTGSTGAACCCGGATGTCGCTGGCGCCGACGCCGAAGAGGCGTCGTCTGTCGCTCATCCGGGCTACCAGCARCGCGCGCCGCATACGGGCACGACACCGGGTTTGTGAGGATCAAAACCCCATGACCAACCTCGTCGAGATCGACAACCTCACCATCCGCTTCACTGGCGATCGCACGGTGCATGCGGTGAACGATGTCAGCCTGTCGCTCGGCGATGGCGAGGTGCTCGGGCTGCTTGGTGAGTCCGGCTCGGGCAAGAGCGTGACGATGCGGGCGCTGATGCGGCTGTTGCCGAAGAAGCGGACGCAGATATCAGGCCAGGTCAAGGTGATGGGCCGTGACGTGCTCGCCATGGGCGATGAGGAGCTGTCGCAGTTCCGCGGCCGCATGGTGTCGATGATCTTCCAGGAGCCGGGGCTGGCGCTTGATCCGGTCTATACGATCGGCAAGCAGATTGCCGAGACCGTGATGCGGCACGAGGGCAAGAGCTACGCCGACGGCTACGCGCGGGCGCTGGAGATGCTCGATGTGGTCCGCATCCCCTCGGCGAAGCGCCGGCTGGAATCCTATCCGCACGAGATGTCGGGCGGCATGCGGCAGCGCGCGATGATCGCGCTGGCGTTGGCGTGCCGGCCCAAAGTGCTGCTGGCAGACGAGCCGACCACCGCCCTCGATGCCACCGTGCAGATCCAGATCCTGCTACTGTTGCGCGAGCTGCAGCGCGAACTCGGCATGTCCGTCATCTTCGTCACCCACGACATCGGTGTGGCGATCGAAATCTGCGACCGTGTCGCCGTGATGTATGCCGGGCAGATCGTCGAATACGGCGCGTTGCGTGACATCGTGCGCGATCCGGCGCATCCCTACGCGCGCGGCCTCCTCGCATCGACCGTGCATGCCGCCAAGCGGGGCGAGCGGYTGCAGACGATCCCGGGGACGCCGCCGTCGCTCGACCAGGCGCCGCAAAACTGTTCCTTCGCGCCGCGTTGTCAATTGGCCGAACCGCGTTGCCTCAACGCATTGCCGCCAGCCGTGAGYCTTGCCGCGGATCGCGGTGTTCGCTGCGTTCGGGCAACGGAGTCCGCGACCAGCAAGGCCATGTGAGGACGCCGCTGTCGCTTGTGAGACTCATGGTTGGACCCGAAGCAGGCTCGCAAGCACCGAACGCGCGWTCCTCGATGCACGCATCGTGCGGCACGAACGGCTGGCCGATACGTAAAAGCGCTGCTTGGCCTCATCCTGATCAGCGTGATCGTACAAACAGTCCCAGCCTTTGGCACTCCCTGTAGCATTCAAAGGCTGAGTTCGAAGCTGCCGTCGTATCGTATGCCGGGGGCCGGCTTTTGATGGCTCTTAGTATTGTTTTCGATGGGCTGTGCSCCTGATCAGGAAAAGGAACTTTGTCAATCTTATTTCGGAGCAGGCAGACTTTTGGCCGCAGATGGTCATAAGTGATCAATGAAACGATACGACCGCGCCGAATGGGCCTGCTTAGGCCAGGAAATGATGACGAATGGACATCGTCATACGATCCAACTTGTGGTGACGCGATACATTTGTATCGCGTGAATGAATTGCGACATGCGACCGAGCGTGTCTTCGGCCAGAAGCAGCCGCGAGTTCGGAAGAGCGACGCAACTTAAGATAACCAGGGCAGGGGGGCCATGGCTATGTACCGTTCGTTTTCAGCGCTGTCCGRCAGGCGGCGCTATGCGCTCAGATCTCGATTCGTCCGGCTCTCGATTCAGGCGGATGAATTCTGTCGAAACGTCTTTTCTGCGCTGTGTCTCTGAGCGTCAGCGCYGCCCCCAATAGCATTGCGTAGAGCCGCTGACGGACGTCGGGAGCCATCCCAGCCATCCGCTTCGGTTCTTTTTCGACGGCTACGCATCGGCTCGGGAGGCCGATGGCGCAGAACGCCGCTGTCCGGGCGCTGAATGGCCGTGACCATTCGATCGGGACGTTCCAGACCTCAATCAAGAGCATGAGAGGACGACATGAGAACGGCTGCCAACCTGCGAGGGACCGTTGACTTCCAGGATCTCTGGGATTCGCCTTGGGAGGTCGATTCAATCTTCAGCTCATTTCACGGCCTGCAGCCCTACCAGCTGCAAGCCAATCAGCTGCAAACACAGGCGCTGCAGGRCGGTGGAGACGGTGCGTCCGCCGCGGGATCAGGAGCGACTGCAGCAACGCCGGGGCAGGCTGGTCCATCGGCGCCGGCCGGTGGTTCGGTCGTGACGGTAGATTCGGGCGGCGTTGTCTTCAATCTGATCTATGATGCAGCCTCGATGTCGGCGCCTGCGAGTGTTCGCGCGGGCCTCGAGGAGGCCGCCGGTATCCTCAGCTCGTCGCTGACGGACAGGATCACCGTCAACATCAAGGTCGACATCAGCGGTACGGGCGGCGGCGGCTCAGCCGATCCTGACTGGGGCTGGAACAACATCAATTATTCAAGCGTCCACGATCTGCTCGCCGCCAGCGCGCCGCGGGGCGATCAGACGTTCAGCTCGCTTCCGTCGGGGTCGACGATCGGCGGCGCGTCTGTTGTCACCGTCTACGCCGCGCAGATGAAGCTGTTCAATCTGTTCAATCCGAACGTCMCCCTTCTCAAGGCCAATGATCAGACCTCGGACGACGGATTCGTCCATCTTGCTACCGATACCCCAAATCCGGTCGCCCTGTCGCTGCATGAGCTGACCCACGCGCTCGGGCGAACGAACATGCCGCTGTCGATCACGAAGGTGCCGGAGAGCTCTCCCAGCATCTTCGAGTTCTACCGCTATACGAGTCCGGGCACGCGTCTGTACTCGGCCGATCTGCAAAAGGCACCGCCAGCCTATTTCTCGCTCGACGGTGGTCAGACCAAGCTGGCCGATTACGGTCAGACCTCGGACCCGGCCGACTTTCTCGACGGTGGCGTTCAAGGTGATCGGGATCCGTTCAACGAGTTCTATTTCAACGATACGCCCAGCACCTTGTCGATGGTCGATCTGCAGCAGATGCACGCGTTGGGCTTCCATACGTCCATTCCGGCCTTCTCGGTCGCGCAGATCACCGGAACGCCGGTTGGCAACTCTGCATCCGCGAGCGCGGTCGCGTCCGCGGGCGGAAGCAATGCGAGTGCGCCCGGTGTCGCGGATTTGCATAGCGGCTGGGATGAGCTGTTTCACAACGCGCACCCCTTGCTGCATCATGGCGATTTCCACCTCGTCTAGGGGAAGGACGCAGAGCGGACCGCCGGCTGCCATGCCGGCGGTCTCACCAGGTGCCCGCCGCGCTTCGACAGATGATCTCCCTGGATGCTCCGAGATCAGAAGGTGCCTCTGCGGCGTTGACGGCTCCTGCGCAGCGAGCGGCGGCACGGGCCGTGGTCGCATCGGAGGAACATCGGGACGTCGTACTCATCGCTAGCTGCGCGCGACCGTGGGGGCGCGCCGCGACGGCAGTCATGACGATCGAGGCGCCTTGGTCATTGCCGAGGATCCCAAAGATCGATGATGCTTCGCGTCGCGGCTGACGCTGCGTGAGAACACGGATCGTCTGTTTTCCGGAAGTAGTTGGTACGTGGCGATCCGATGTATTCAATCTAAAAGTGTGTTGCTTTCTGCGTCGATGAAACACAAAGTTCCCCCGCCGTCGTTGTTTGTCAGGGCGATGATGAAGCAATTCAGTCACCCGATCGAAGGATCGGGGACGAGGTCGGCAGCCACCCCAGAATCGTGAGCGGCGATGCGATGGTCAACGGCGGAAGGTCAGACGACGAGCGCCGTCGTGATCCGTCAATCCAAATCCGGCAAATGGCGATGCGGACGTAGGCCGCTTCGACAACATGCGTCTTGGATCACCGCTTCTTTGATTCAGGATCATTCATCATGACACGCGACGGCCGCAAAGGTCCGTCGAGCAAGCAGAGTAGACCAAATGAAGTCTGTACTGGCGCCGCATCGGGTGCTCGATCAACATCATCTCTTCGATTCACAAGATCTCTTCGACTCAGTGTTGGACGAGTTCGTCTTATCTGATCTGCCTGAAGCGGTCGGCTATCGTCTCCATGCCGTGGCGCCCGGGCCGGAACCTCAGTCTGGCGGGATGACGGCAGCTGCGCCGACGGCGCCCGCTGGCGGCGCCGTCGTGACGATCGACCAGGGAGGCATGGTCTTCAACTTGATCTACGATGCCGCCGCGATGAAGGCTCCGGCCGCGATCCGCGCCGGGATCGAGCAAGCGGCTGCCATGCTGAGCGGTGCAATCACCGACAGGATCACGGTCAACTTTCAGGTCGATGTCAGCGGGACCGGCCGGGGCGCCGACGGGGGTCCCGACAGTGTCTGGGGCCTGTCATATTCCAAGGTGCACGACCTGCTGTCGGGCAGCGCCGCGGCCGGTGATCGGACCTTCGCCTCGCTGCCCTCGGGATCTTCGATCGATGGCAGGTCGCTCATTACGGTGACCGGGGCGCAGGTGAAGCTGTTCACGCTCTACGATCCCGAGCTCAAGGTGACGGACGATCCGACGAAGCCAGCCAATGTCCATCTCAATCCGAATGATCCCACCACCGAYGATGCGGGCATTCATCTCGATGCCGATGTGCCCAATCCGGTCGCSGTCGCCTTGCACGAGCTGACCCACGGTCTCGGCCGGATGCAGTTGGCGCCATCGGAAGATCTGCCGCCCATCTTCGACTTCTATCGCTATACGGCGCCGGGCGTTCGCCTGTATTCGACACAGTCCAGCACGTCTCCGGCAGCTTATTTCTCGCTCGATGGCGGCAAGACCAAGCTTGCCGATTACGGTCAGACGTCTGACCCGGCGGATTTCCTCAATACCGGCGTGCAGGGTCCGCGAGATCCGTTCAACGAGTTCGGTAACGAGAAGTCGTTTCAGTTCTTGACGATGGTGGATTTGGCGCAGATTCATGCGATCGGCTTCCACACGATCATACCCGGTTTGGCGGTCGCCCATGCCGTGGGCCACGGGGCGGATCTTGCATCCGCTCATCCCGTCGGTGGATTGGGCCTCGACGCTCAGCTCCAATCGCTCGCCCATYCTGCGGTGCTGCATGACGGCTTTCATCTGGTMTAGGGTGTAGGGCGCGATGGTCTTGGCCGACCGRGTCTGACCCTGGGGTCCTCGACATCGTCGGCCGGCGCTGCGGCCGGGCTTGCCGGGCTGGCGCCTCATAAAGGCCGGCTGAATTGATACGGACGGTCTGCGGAGCGCGGCGTCGCGCCGCGCTCCTGCTCACCAACTGCYGTGCTTGGTTGCGCGGATTCGACCGGAGCAGGTATACTGAAGACGCCGCGCTCCGTCTGCCGTACACGCTCTACTAACCATCAAGCCATCTGACCTGGAAAAAGATCGATGCTGCCCCCATTCGGCACCGGACCTTCCGAGCTTCGCGACGCATTGAGGGGCTGCCGCAGCGCCTTCATCGGCGTCGGACTGATGAGTTGCGTCGTCAACCTGCTGTATCTGACCGGCTCGATCTTCATGCTCGAGGTCTACGACCGGGTGCTGCCGAGCCGGAGTGTGCCGACCCTGATCGGCCTCATCATCATCGCCGCCGGCCTGTATGTCGCGCAGGGCGCGCTCGACATGATCCGCAGCCGCATCCTCGGGCGGATCGGGACGGCGTTGGACGAAAGCCTGAATGCGCGGGTGTTCGATACGGTGGTGCGCTTGCCGCTGGCGGTCGGCGGCCGCAACGAGGGACTGCAGCCGTTGCGCGATCTCGACAACATCCGGAGCTTTCTCGGCAGCCAGGGGCCCGGCGCGTTCTTCGATCTGCCGTGGCTGCCGCTCTACCTCGCGATCTGTTTCGCCTTTCACGTCCTGCTCGGCGTCACCGCGCTGGTCGGCGCTGTCATTCTGGTGACACTGACCCTGGTCACGGAGTTCCTCACCCGGACCCCGGCCAAGGAGGCGATGGGACTCGCTGCCCGCCGCAACGATCTCGCCACCGCCAGCCGTCGCAACGCCGAAGTGCTGGTCGCGATGGGCATGGCCGGGCGGATGATGCAGCGCTGGAGCGAGACCAACGATCGATATCTCGCCGGCAACCAGCGCGCCAGCGATGTGGCCGGCGGCCTCGGCGCGATCGCCAAGGTGCTGCGCATGATGCTGCAATCGGCGGTCCTTGCGGTCGGCGCCTATCTGGTGATTCACCAGGAGGCCACCGCCGGTATCATCATCGCCGGTTCGATCCTGAGCGCGCGGGCGCTGGCTCCGGTCGATCTCGCGATCGCGCATTGGAAAAGCTTCGTGGCGGCGCGCCAGAGCTGGCACCGCCTCAGCCAGCTGCTGCACACCATGCCAGCGCGTCCCGCGCCGACCTTGCTGCAGCCGCCGGTCGGCAAGCTCTCGGTCGAGAGCATCTCGATCGTGGCGCCGGGCGACCAGAAGCTGATCGTGCAGGATGTCACCTTTGCGCTCTCGGCCGGCAATGGCCTCGGCATCATCGGGCCGAGCGCCTCGGGCAAATCCTCGCTGGTGCGGGCGCTGGTCGGTGTGTGGCGTCCGGTGCGCGGCCATGTCCGGCTTGACGGTGCGGCGCTCGATCAATGGTCCTCGGACGAGCTCGGTCGGCATATCGGCTATCTGCCGCAGGATGTCGAACTGTTCGCCGGAACGGTGACCCAGAACATCAGCCGCTTCGATCCGCACGCCTCCGCCGATGCCGTCATCGCCGCGGCAAAGGAAGCCGGCGTCCACGACATGATCATCAAGATGCGCGAGGGCTACGACACCCAGGTCGGCGAGCAGGGCGCGGCGCTCTCGGCGGGACAGGCGCAGCGGGTGGCGCTGGCGCGCGCCCTTTACGGCAAGCCGTTCTTGATCGTTCTCGACGAGCCGAACTCGAATCTCGATACTGAGGGCGACGAGGCCCTGTCGCGCGCGGTGCGCTCGGCGCGTGCGCGCGGGGCCATTGTCATCGTCGTCGCACACCGGCCGATCGGCATCGAGGCCGTCGATCAGGTGCTGGTGATGAAGGATGGCCGGATGCAGGCGTTCGGCGCCAAGGAAACGGTGCTCGCGCAGGTCCTGCAGCCACGCGGCGCSCCGCCGTCGCCGATCAAGATCGTCTCCGAGGCAGGGGTCGCCAAGTCATGACCGTCGAACAAGTSATGACCGTCGAATCCCATGAACCGTCGAATCCYATGAGCAGCCAGGTTCCATGAGCAGCCAAGTCATCACAGGCGCCGCGATCGGACCGGGCAAGACGGTCGGGGTGCGGCAGTCGATCCGGCTGCACCTGATCGTCGGCATGGCCGTGGTCGCGGTCGTCGCTGGCGGGCTCGGCGGCTGGGCCGCGACCCAGCAGATCTCCGGCGCGCTGATCGCGCCCGGCCAGATCGTGGTCGAATCCAACGTCAAGAAGGTGCAGCATCCGACCGGTGGTGTCGTCGGCGAGCTGCGGGCCCGCGACGGCGATGTCGTCAAGTCCGGCGATATCGTCGTGCGGCTCGACGACACGGTGACCAAGGCGAGTCTTGCCATCGTCACCAAGAACCTCGATGCGCTGCTGGCGCGCGCCGCCCGGCTGGAGGCCGAGCAGCGTGGCTGGGCCAAGATCCTGTTCCCGCAGCAGCTGCTGCAGCGGCTGAGCGACCCCGACGTCAGCGGCCTGCTGGCGTCGGAGACCAAGCTGTTCGAGGTGCGCGTCAATGGCCGCATCGGCCAGAAGGCGCAGCTGCGCGAACGCGTCGCCCAGCTCACCGAGGAGATCGAGGGCCTCTCGGCGCAGGTCAGCGCCAAGGAGCAGGAGATCGCGCTGGTGCAGAAGGAACTCGAGGGCGTGCGCCAGCTCTATGAGCAGCATCTGGTGCAGCTGTCGCGCCTGACCACATTGGAGCGCGACACCGCCCGCCTCAACGGCGAGCGCGCGCAATTCATCGCCGCCCGGGCCCAGGCCAAGGGCAAGATCAGCGAGACCGAGCTGCAGATCATCCARGTCGACAAGGACATGGTCAGCGAGGTGTCGAAGGATCTGCGCGAGACCACCGACAAGATCGGCGAGTTCGTCGAGCGCAAGGTCACCGCCGAGGACCAGCTGCGCCGGGTCGACATCCGCGCGCCGCAGGACGGCATGGTGCTGCAATCCTCCGTCCACACCGTCGGCGGCGTCATCACCGCCGGCGACACGATCATGCTGATCGTGCCGCAGGCCGACGACCTGCAGGTTGAGGCCAAGGTCAAYCCGCAGGACATCGACAAGCTGCAGGTCGGCCAGAAGACGCTGCTGCGGCTGTCCGCTTTCAACCAGCGCACAACGCCGGAGCTGAACGGCGTGGTCAGCCGCGTCTCGCCCGACGTCACCACCGACCAGCGCACCGGCCAGAGCTATTACACCATCCGCGTGTCGATGCCGCCGCAGGAGATCGCCCGGCTCGGCGACGTCAAGCTGATCCCGGGCATGCCGGTGGAGGCCTTCGTCCAGACCGGCGATCGCACCGTTCTGTCCTATCTGATGAAGCCGCTGCACGACCAGCTGATGCGGGCGTTCCGGGAGAAGTGAGGGCTCTTTGTTCGCGAGGGCCAGAGGCCCCGCGCCAAACTCCGCGTCATCCCCGCGCAGGCAGGGATCCATAGCCCCCCGGCGGACTTTGGCTTGCGCAAGAGACCAACGCGCAGCCTGCCCCAAGTGAGATCACGCGGGATGGGTCCCGGATCGGCGTCCACCGACGCTTCGCGTCATCGGGCTTGCCCGGGACGACACCGAACGGCCTACTGATCAAGCTTCGTCAGCAGCAGCTCCAGCGCGCTCCTCGCGAATAGCTGCATGTTGGCGAAGCGGTCGCTGCGGCCGCTTTCCAACGTGACCACGGCGGTYGCGGGGCCGGCCACSGCGCAGCAGGCATGGCCAGCGGCGTCGCCATAGCGGTTGCCGGTCGGGCCGGCCGCGCCGGTCTCCGACAATCCCCAATCGGTCGCAAAGCGCGTCCTGATCTGCCGCGCCAGCAGCTCMGCATAGKGCTCGGAGGCGGAGCGGATGCCCTTCATCGCCTCGTCCGGAATGTCCATCAGCACGCGCCGCGCATCGCGGGTGTAGACCACGGCGCCGCCGAGGAAATAGGCSGAGGCGCCGGGCACCGCGAGCAGCGCSGCCGCGAYCAGCCCGCCCGCCGACGATTCCGCAACCGCAATGGTCTGCTTGCGCGCGACGAGGCGCTGCGCAAYCTGCTCGGCGATGGCGATCAGCTCATCCATGACAGACCTCATTTCCGCTCCGGCCGCACAAAAAAGCGGGCGGCATCCGATGATGCCGCCCGCGAYGAYMACAGGCAACCAGGTTCAGGCCGTCGCCGGCTCGCGCGTCGCCACGGCCTGCTTGCCGCCGCGATAGACGGTCAGGGCGGCGATGATGCCGAGCACGGCCGCGAACATCAGCCAGAAGCCGGGCGAGGCCTTGTCGCCGGTTTTCTCGATCAGCCASGTCGCGGCGAACGGCGTGAAGGTGCCGAACAGCGCCGCGGCGAGCGCGAAGGCCAGCGAGAAGCAGGTGGTGCGGACATGCGCCGGCACGATCTCGACCAGCGCGCCCAGCATRGTGCCGCTGTACATGCCGAAATAGAAYGAGAACATCATCTCGACCGCCAGCATCTTGCCGAAGCTCGGCGCCGATACCAGCCAGCTCAACGCCGGATAGGCGGTCAGCAGCGCCAGGGTCGCGATCGTGATCAGCACCGGCTTGCGGCCGATACGGTCGGACAGCGCGCCGCCGACCGGGTTCCAGATGAAGTTGGTCACCGCGACCAGCAGCGTCACCAGCAGCGCGTCCGCCGACGACAGCTTCAGCACGGTCTTGCCGAATGTCGGGGTGTAGACGGTGACGAAATAGAACGTCGTCGTGGTCAGGATCGCGATCATCATGCCGAGCAGCACGATGCGCCAATTGGCGAGCGCCGAGGCGAACACTTCGCGGGCCGTGGGATGCTTCTTCATGGCCAGGAAGGCCGGCGTCTCCTCCAGCGTGCGGCGCAGGAAGAAGATCAGCGGGATGATGAGGCAGCCGACGAAGAACGGGATGCGCCAGCCCCAGGCGGTCACGGTAGCGGCCGGCATGGCCTCGCTCAGCAGATAGCCGAGGATGGAGGCGACGAAGATCGCGACCTGCTGGCTCGAGGATTGGAACGAGGTGTAGAAGCCGCGATTGCCGGGCGTGGCGATCTCCGACAGATAGACCGAGACACCGCCGAGTTCGACGCCCGCGGAGAAGCCCTGCAACAGGCGGCCCAGCAGCACGATCACCGGTGCAGCGATGCCGATGGTCTCATAGGTCGGGCAGAAGGCGATGACGACGGTGCCGGCCGCCATGATGCCGAGCGTCACGATCAGCCCCTGGCGGCGGCCGATCTTGTCGATATAGGCGCCGAGCACGATGGCGCCGACCGGGCGCATCAGGGCGCCGAGCCAGAACACGCCGAACGTGTTCAGGAGCGAGGCCGTCTCGTCGGTCGACGGGAAGAACGCCTTGCCGATCGCCGCCGCGTAGAAACCGAACAGGAAGAAGTCGAACTGCTCGAGGAAATTGCCGCTGGTGGCGCGCAGGATCGCGCCGATCCGCGAATTGATGGTGGGCGCCTGGGAGGCAGAGGGCTGTGACACGCGAAGAAACTCCTACCGTCGCATGGCTCGTGCGGAAGAATTTCTGCGCCGGCCGTCGGGAAATGGTGCGGCAATTTGCCATGCGACATCCTGTCGGCCAATAGGTTTGCGGACAAATGCCTAACGCTGAACAGGATTTCGCGCTTCACGGGTTTGCTGCGCTGCACTCTTGAGCCATTGCCGGAAGGCCGTGAGCTTCGGCGCGTCGGTGCGGCCCTCCGGCGTCACCAGATAGAACCCGGCGTCGCTCGGCAGCGCCATTTTGAACGGGACGACGAGGCGGCCTTTGGCGATGTCGTCCTGGACATAGGCGGTGCGGCCGATGGCGACGCCGAGCCCGTCAATCGCGGCCTGAACGGTCATGAACAGCAGATCGAAGCTGAGGCTGCTCTGCCGCGAGATTTCTACCGGCAGGCCCGCTGCCGTCAGCCACAACCGCCAGTCGTCGTCATAGCCGCCGCTCGCTTGCAGCAACGTATGGTKGGCAAGGTCCTCCGGGCAGCGCAGCGGCTTGTCGCCCTGCAGCAGGGCCGGGCTGCAGACCGGAAACAGTTCGTCGGCCATCAGCCATTCGGCGCGGGCGCCAGGCCAATGGCCGCGGCCGTAGCGGATTGCAGCGTCGACATCGTCCTTCCGGAAATCGACCAGGCTGGTGGACGTCGTGATGCGCACGTCGATGCCGGGGTGAGCCTCCTGGAACGCGATCAGCCTTGGCAACAGCCATTTGGCCGCCAGCGAGGCGATGGTGGAGACCGTCAGCACCTTTCCATTGTCCTTGCGCACCAGCCGCTCGGTCGCCAGCCTGAGATCGTCGAAGGCGGCGCGCACCAGCGGCAGATAATCGCGGGCCTGCGGCGTCAGCGCGAGGCTGCGGTTCTGCCGCACGAACAGCCGAATGCCGAGTTCGTCCTCCAACCGCTTGATCTGGTGGCTGATCGCGGTCTGCGTCACGTTCAATTCGGARGCGGCGCGGGTGAAGCTGAGATGCCGYGCTGCGGCCTCGAACGCCCGCAATCCGTTCAGAGAGGGTAGCCGCGGCATCCTCCAGGCCTCCTCAATCATGATTTTAATTCATCCGAAACGGTAGCAAATGTCGTTTGTGAATGATCATTTTGCGGTCGATATTGCAGCTTCATTGTATTTCCAGGAGGCTTCCATGTCCATTTACGTCTCCTCGCTGATGACGAAAAATCATACCCGCGGCCTGTGGTCCGGGGTGGCCGAGCTGCTCGCGGCCTGGCGCTTCCGCTACCGCACGCGGCACGAACTGTCGCTCTGGTCGGAGCGTGACCTGCACGATCTTGGTTTGTCCCGCAGCGACATCGCCGCTGAGATCGACAAGCCATTCTGGCGGGCGTGACCCCTCACTCGCCCCGCCGCCGGCGCTGCTCCGCGAAGGACGGCGCCGGCAACCCGCCGCGAGGAGCCCGCGATGCCGAGATCAGCCATTGTCGACCACGTCGCTGTGGCCGACGTCATCCTGACGCGGCGCGGCGAGGCGGTGCACTTGCGCTTCGTGACGCCGGATGATGCCGAGCTGTTGCAGGCCTATATCCGCCGCCTCAGCCCGCGCTCGCGCCACAAGCGCTTCCTCGGCGCGCTGAGCGAGCTGCCCAAGGCGGTGCTCGATGACTTCGTCGCGCTCGGCCGCAACGACCGTTACAGCCTGGTGGCGATCATGACGCAGGACGGCGTTGAGAGTGTCGTCGCCGAGGCGCGCTATGCGCTCGATCGCGCCAGCGGTCGCGTCGAGTTCGGCCTGTCGGTGCAGGACCGCTGGCATGGCCACGGCATCGGCCCGGCGCTGATCGCGCATCTCGAACAGCGCGCGCTCACCCTCGGCGGCGTCGTGCTGTCGGGCGACGCGCTGCGCACCAATGACGTCATGATTGCGCTGGCCCGCAAGGCCGGTTTCGCGATCCAGCCGCATCCGGATGACTGGACCTTGGTGCGGTTCGAGAAGGTGCTGACGGGACTCGTCGCGCAGTCGTCAAGCTCTGGCCTGCAAATGGTCGGTCACGAGCCGCGCAACACAGCGCATGCCATCACATGAGGGGCGTCATGCCCCGCGCAGCCGAAGCATCCAGTATGCCGCGGCCTCTCGGTGTTTCTCGCTGTGAGCTGCGGTTACTGGATCGCCCGGTCAAGCCGGGCGATGACGGTTGCTATGAGGCGATCATCTATCCCCGTCATTGCGAGCGCAAGCGAAGCAATCCAGAGTCCTTGCTCGGCCCTGGATTGCTTCGCTTGCGCTCGCAATGACGGGGTGAGAGAGCGGTGCTCGACCAGCTACGGCCCTTAAGCGACATCGGTTCTCAGAACGTCTCCACCCAGGGACGCAGCTCCATCTCCCATGTCCAGGCGCTGCGCGGCTGCTGCAGCACGCTCCAATAGCTCGCCGCAATGGCGTCGGGATCAAGCATGGAGTCCGGGCGCTCCGCGGGCTCCTGACGCTCCGCGCTCTTGATGCCGCCATCGTCGATGACGAAATGCGCGACATGGATGCCCTTCGGCCCGAGCTCGCGGGCGGCGCTCTGGGCGAGGCCGCGCAAAGCGAACTTGCCCATCGCGAACGGCGCCGATTGCGCATAGCCCTTCACGCTCGCCGAGGCGCCGGTAAACAGGATGGCGCCATGCTTGTTCGGCAGCATGCGTTGCGCCGCCTGCTGCGCCACCAGGAAGCCGCCGAACGCGCTCACGGCGATGGCGTTCTGCACGTCGGCCGGCACGAGATCGACCAGCGCGCCGCGCGCCCGGGCGCTGGCATTGTAGACCACGAGATCAGGTGGGCCGATCTCGCGCTCGACGAGGCCGAACAGCCGTTCCACCTCATCCGGATTGGTGGCGTCGCACGGATAGGCGCGGGCGCCGGTCTCGCTGCAGAGCGCGCCGAGCTTCTCGATCTTGCGCGCGGCCAGCGCCACGCGGATCTTCTCGCGCGCGAACAGCCGGGCCAATGAGGCGGAGAGCCCCTCGCCGGCACCGACGATCAGGGCGATCTTGTAGGCAGGGATGTCCATCAGCTTGTCCTCGGCAAAGTCCTGGCCAGACTCCTGGCCGAAATCCTGGCGATGCGCCCGCTCAAGCTAGTGCAGCCGGTGTCATCTTCMTACCGTTCATCCCCACAATTCTGCCGGAGGTCAGGCCGGACGCGGCTGCAATCCCGCCAGGCAGCCGATCTCCTCCAGCACCACGTCGAGCCGGCTGCGGTCATGCAGGAAGGCGTATTTGCCGCGCAGCATCGCCAGCGACCGCGCATGATATTTCTGAGGCTTCTGCGTCCAAAGGGCGCCGTCGAGCTGGACGGTGAACAAGTCGCGATTGTCAGCCAAAGCCTGCTCGTTGGCGAGCGTCCATGGCATGAACAGCGCGCCGACCTGTCGCGTCAGGATCGGCATCAGGGTCAGCGACAATTCGGGCCATAGCTCGAAATCGCCTTCGGCGCGCGGCCACAGCATGCGATGAATCCAGGCCAGCACGTGGGGCGCGTTGCCCTCGATCAGCGCGCCGGCGGTCGGATCGGTCCACAGCTCGTAGAACTGGCCCCACAGACCGAAATCGCCATAGGCTGGCCGCCCGCCGAACARATAGGGCCGGACCGCCAGATGCCGCTCCAGGAGACCGAGCATCTCGACGAACCCGCGCTCGATCTGCGGCGCGTTGACCTCGTTCGATCCGACATACCACAGGCGCTCCACCATCCGGGCGCGGATCTTCTCGGCGACCTTTGCAAAGCTGGCCTCATCGGCTTTCGGCGCGACCATGCGGRCGATGCGCCCGGCGGAGGCCCGCTGATCGACATCGCGCGCCCAGCGATAGTGGAACATCCATTTGTTGCCCCACTCGTCGCCGAATTCCTCGATGAGCGCGGAGATGAAGCTCGTCAGCACGTCGCCGGGATGGATCGACGGTTCCTGAAAATCGAGCTCGAGCGCGTCGATGATCGGCGTGGAATCCTGCATCGGCTGCTCGTCCGGTGAGACCACCAGCGGAATGATCGGCAGCTTGGCGTGCCGCGCATACTCCGCTTCGCTTTCCGCGTTGCGCAATATCCAATGATGCGGAATGCCCTTGTAACGCAGATACGATCGCACCTTGACCGAATAGGGCGACATCTCCGCCCCGAAGATGCGATAAACCTCGGTCGGTTGATTGGTCATGGATCTGCTCCCTCGCGCGTTCGAGCATGGGACGTGGTGTACCCGATCAGATGCAACCTGTCGAAGAGTCCATCAGAGACTTGAGCAACGAACGAGGGCTTAACYATGCATCAGTTCCTGAAGCGCGAGGACGTCATGACCGGCGGCGCCAGGCCGGCGCTGCTGGCGCCGGATACCASCGGGCTGAACTTTTATCGCGCCGATCCAGCGCTCTCGGACCTCCTGCGCATCCATYTGCCTGACACYCTGTTCCGTCACCTCACGCCGCATCTSGACCGGCTCGGTGAACTGGCCGGCGGCTATCTGGACGAGTGCGCCCGGCTCGCCGACCGCCACGGGCCAGTGCTGCATCAGCGCGACCGGTTCGGCCGCGACATGCAGTGGATCGAGTATCACCCCGCTTATCGCGAACTGGAGCGCGCCGCCTTCGGCGAGTTCGGCATTCACGCGATGTCGATCCGCAAGGGCATTCTCGGCTGGCCCGACAAATATCCTGTCGTCGCCAAGCACGCCTTCACCTTCCTGTTCAACCAGGCGGAGTTCGGGCTGGGATGTCCGATCAATGTCACCGATGGCTGCGCCAAGCTGCTGGCGAGYTTCGGCAGCGATGGGCTCAAGGCGAGATATCTCGACGGCCTGACGCAGACCGATATGCGGAAGCTGACCCAGGGCGGCCAGTTCATGACCGAGAAGGAGGGCGGCTCCGACGTCGGCACCTTGACGACGGTCGCGGTGCCCGAGGGCSATCATTGGCGCCTGCATGGCGAGAAATGGTTCTGCTCGAATGCCGACGCGAAGGTGGTGATGCTCCTGGCGCGCCCGCAAGGTGCCGACAGCGGCACGCGCGGCGTCGGACTGTTCCTGATGCCGCGCTTCCTCGATGACGGCAGCCAGAACCAGTATCGGATCGTCCGCCTGAAGGACAAGCTCGGCACCCGCTCGATGGCCTCGGGCGAGATCAAGCTCGAAGGCGCAATCGCYTATGCGGTCGGCCGGCTCGATCGCGGCTTCGTGCAGATGGCCGAGATGGTCAATTCGTCGCGCCTCTCCAACGGCGTCAAATCGACCGCGCTGATGCGGCGCGCCTGGCACGATGCGATCACGGTGGCGCGCAACCGCGTGGTRTTTGGCCAGCGCATYGTCGACCTGCCGCTSGGRCGCCGCCAGCTGATGAAGATCCTGCTCGCCACCGAGCAGGCGCTGTCGAYGAGTTTTCTCACCGCCGACGCGCTCGATCGKGCCGAGGSCGGCAGCCAGGATGCGGCAGCGCTGCTGCGCATCCTGACGCCGACCTTGAAGTTCCGGGCGACGCGGGATGCCCGCAAGGTCTGCGGCGATGCGTTGGAGATGCGCGGCGGCATCGGCTATGTCGAGGAGTTCGTCACCGCGCGGCTGCTGCGCGACGCGCATCTCGGCTCGATCTGGGAAGGCACCGGCAACATCGTCGCGCTCGATGCGCTCAAGCGCGCGRTCGGCCGCCATGGCGCSGACGCCGCGCTCGCWGCCGATCTGCATGCGCGGCTCGACGACAGCAATGCCGTTCCGCAGGCCTGGCGCGATCAGCTGCATCGCCTCGTCGATCGCGCCGTCGGCTTTGCGCGCGAGGTCGCTGGCCGCGCCGACAAYGAAGCCGAGGCGCGACGCGCCACCAGCCTGCTGTATCACGTCGCCAGCGCCGTTTCTCTTACCTGGGAAAGCGCGCGCATCCACGCGCTGCGCGGCGACGCGCGGCGCCTGCTGCTGGCCAGGCTCGTGGTCGATCATCGGCTGATGCCGTCCGATCCATTCCGGCTTACGGAAAACAAGGCGGATGATGCGATCGCAACGCTGCTACTTGGCGAGAACGTCGCCAACATGGGAGAGGTTGGCGAACTGCTAACAGCGGCGTAGTCTCTCGGAATGTCACGATGATGGATCGCGACCTCATGACGAAGCTCATAGCTTCTGGTCTGTGCGAGTGATGAGCGAACAAGGCGCGGCGACGTCGGTGCACCTCGCCCCGCTTGCGGGGMGAGGCCGGATGGCATCATCAGATGCCATCCGGGTGAGGGGGGACAGGTCTAACCCTTCGCACCATCCGTGCGTCTGCCCCTCACCCCMACCCTCTCCCCGTGAAGAACGGGGAGAGGGAGCGCAGCACCCGCGTCCAAACAGCTGAGCCTYAACTGAGAACAAACAAAACCGGGAGAACGCCAATGAAAGCCGCCGTGCTGATGGAGGTCAACAAGCCGCTGGTGATCGAGGACATCAGCGTGCCCAAGCCGGGGCCGCGCGAGGTGCTGATCCGCACYGCTGTCGCCGGTCTCTGCCATTCCGACCTGCATTTCATCGAAGGGCTGTATCCGCATCCGCTGCCGGCGGTGCTCGGCCATGAATCCGCAGGGATCGTCGARCAGGTCGGCTCCGACGTGACTTATGTWAAGCCCGGCGATCACGTCGTCACCTGTCTYTCGGTGTTCTGCGGCACCTGCGACAATTGCACCACCGGCCGGCCGGTGCTGTGCACCGACACGACGGTGAAGATGCCGCCYGGCGCCTCCAACCGGCTGTCATGGGGACGAAGYGAGAAGCTGCACCAGTTCCTCAATCTGTCATCCTTCGCCGAGCAGATGCTGGTGCACGAGAACGCGATCGTGAAGATCCGRCCGGACATGCCGCTCGATCTTGCCGCGCTGATCGGCTGCGGCGTCATCACCGGCTATGGCGCGGTGGTCAACACCGCGCGGGTGACGGCCGGCGAGACGGTGGCCGTGATCGGCTGCGGCGGCGTCGGCATGGCTGCGATCAACGGCGCCGAGATCGCGGGCGCGGGCCGCATCATCGCCATCGACACCAATCCGGCCAAGCTGCAACTCGCGACGAAAYTGGGCGCCACCGACATCATCAATCCGGCCGACGGCGATGTCGTGGCGCAAGTGCGCGAGCTGACCAAGGGCGGCGTGCATCACGCCTTCGAGGTGCTYGGACGCAAGGAGACCGCCGAGCAGGCCTTCGCGATGCTGGCGCCGGGCGGCACAGCGACCATCGTCGGCATGATCCCGTTCGGCCAGAAGATCGAGCTGCACGGGTTCGATTTCCTGCGCGAGCGCCGCATCCAGGGCTCGTCGATGGGCTCCAACCATTTCCGCGTCGACATGCCCCGCCTCGTCGAATTCTACCTGCGCGGCAGGCTGCACCTGGAAGACTGGATCTCCGCCAAGCTGAAACTGTCCGAGATCAACGAGGGCTTTGCCAATATGAAAGCCGGCAAGACGCTGCGCAGCGTGATCGTCTTCGATGCGTGAAGGCATTTGATTTCGAGCCGGCGGCAGCCGTCCAGCGCTTTGCCGGCTGGTTTACTCGTCATGCCCGGGCTTCGTCCCGGGCATCCACGTCTCTCCAGGCATTCAGGGCGTGGATGGCCGGGACCAGCCCAGCCATGCCCACAACATTTTCGTTGCTATTTTTCCGAAATCGTGTTCTTCTTTGCCCAACCTGCCTCCTGCTGAGGGGCGTACGCGTCGTCACGATACGCGAGGTGGGCCGCGATGGCCGCGACCGGAGGCGCTTGACGAGCGCAGACGGCACGGACCTGAAGTGACAGGGTCCTGACACCCCGAAGCTGGTGTCCAGCATGACGCGCCTGAGCGCGTCGTGCGACATGGTGGCCAACAAGCCGGCGCACCAGGGAGACTGTCTATAAGGGTGAAGACCATCGCGCAGGGAAGGCCGGWTGCTCCGGCTGAGCCTGTGGTTCCTTCCCCGTGCATTCTTTTCGCACGGGGGCCGCAGGTGCCAGTCGGCACCTGGCCTTCCCTGCGCCCTCGCATCTTTCGAGGGACATGCCGACCGCATGATCCGGGCGTCACGCGCCGCGGAGCCACGGGGGCATGTCCACTGCTTGTCAGGTGAATAGGGTGGGCACGCGATGTTTCCCCTCGTCATTGCGAGCGCAGCGCATTAGGGCGTGGACCTAGTCCAGTCTGTCTATGTTGAGGCAGTCGGGATTGCTTCGATGCAAGGGCGCCTCGCAATGACTGAGTGGGGAGAGTTGAGGTTCAAACTCGCGACTGTGATTGTGGTCAGGCGCGGTTCACGTCGTTGCAGACGCCAACTAATCCGCGAACATCGGCGGCGGGACGAAGCCGCCGAATTCGCGTTCGATCAGCTCGGCGAGCTTGAGCGGCGTGCGGTCTTCGAGGAAGGGGCCGACGATCTGCATGCCGACRGGAAGCYCRCCGGCGAGCCCGAGCGGGATCGCCGTCGCGGGCAGGCCGGGCAAGGTGGCMATGCCCGGCCAGGCGAGCTGGTCGTTGTAGTCGTGCGCGACGCCGTCGATGCTGATGCGGCGTTCCCGCTGATCCGGAGAGTGGTCATGCGGAAAGGCGGGCGTCGGCATGATCGGGCAGATCACCGCATCGAAGCTCTCGAACAGGGCCCGCCATTGCGCGCGCAGCCCGAAGCGGGCGTTGTTGGCCTGCACCCAATCGCGATGGCTGAGCGCGATGCCGCGCAGACGTTCGGCCGCGAGGCTGTTGGCTTCCTTCGGCAGCTGCGCGGCCGCCTGGCCGGCGCCGGCATGCACGTCCGGCGGCATGATGGCGCCGAGGAAGCCGAGCAGGAGGCGCATATAGAGTCGGCTGGATGCGGCGAAGTCCGGCAGCAACGGGCTCTCACGTGCGACATTSACGCCAAGCTTGGCGAGATCGGCGGCGAGCCGCTCAATGGCGCYACGCACGGCGCCATCGGTCGGCAGCACCGGGTTGCTCGCAATCACCAGGATCCGATAATCCTGCAGGCGCGCATGCCGCGCCGGCGGCAGCTGCAGCCGATACGCCTTGCCGGCCTCGAGCGGATCAGGTCCTGCCATCACGTCGAGCAGCAGCGACAGAYCGGCCGCCGAGCGCGCCATCGGGCCGACCACCGCGAGATCCGCCTCGTTCGGCAGTGGCTGGAACGGCGGCGGCGTGTGGCCGCGGGTGGGCACGAGGCCATAGGTCGGCTTGTGCGCCGCGATGCCGCAATGGAATGCCGGCACGCGCAGCGATCCGCCGATGTCGGAGCCGAGCGACARCGAGCCGTAGCCGRCYGCCAGCGCCGCGGCCGAGCCGCCGGAGGAGCCGCCCGGCGTGCGGCCGAGATCGAACGGATTGTTGGTGGTGCCGTAGATGTCGTTGTAGCTCTGCCAATCGCCGAGCCCGATCGGCACGTTGGTCTTGCCGAGCACGATGCCGCCGGCGTCCTTGACGCGCGTCACCGTCAGCGCATCCTCGGCGGCGATGAAATTCTTCTGCTGCGGAAAGCCCCAGGTCGTCGGCAGCCCGGCGACGTTGTAGGACTCCTTCACGGTCAGCGGCAGGCCGAGCAGCGGCCGGCGCTCGCCGCGCGCCAGGCTCGCATCGGCGGCGTGCGCCGCCTCCAGCGCGCGTTCGAAATCGCGCACGCAGATGGCGTTGATCTTGTCGTCATGTCGCGCGATGCGGTCGATCGCGAGCTGTGTCAGTTCGACCGAAGAGATTTCGCGATYCGCCAGAGCCTTCGCCGTGTCGACGGCGGTCGCGAACGTCCATTGCGATGCAGCCAAGGTCCTGCTCCCWTGCTCGTGGAGCTCCTTTGTACTCCGGGCGAATGGCAGGCGCTTGACCGAAATTGCGCAGGCCCGTCGTCAGCCYGGCAGCATGCGCTGCATGATGCGGTCGCGATAGACGAAGATGTGCGCCAGGGCGGCGCCGACATGGACGACGATCAGGATCAGCAGCAGCCATTCGGCCGCCTGGTGCAATCCGTCGATGGCGCGGTTGCCCGCCGGGTTGCGGCCGGCCWGCATCGGCAGCGGAAACAGATAGAAGTAGGATACGCTCCAGCCGCGGAACGAGGCGAACAGCCAACCGGTGACGGTGCTCGCCAGCACCATCACATAGAGCATCCAGTGCACCGCCTCCGARCTCAGCCGCTGCCATGGCGGCAGCGARCTCTCGGGCGCGACCGGATGCGTCAGCCGCCAGACGAAGCGCACCACGATCAGCGCCAGGATGGTGAGGCCGAAGGAGATGTGCAGGATCATCGGCGCGCCGGGCGGCGTGTTGGCGTGCAGGTCCGGCATCAGCCAGCCGATCGGATATTGGATGGCGAGCAGYGCCACCACCAGCCAGTGCAGGATCTTYGCAGGCGTGCCGTAATGCAGGCGTGGTGTCATGGCGAACAGTCCATTGTGATCGGTCGGCATCGCGATCGGTCTGGCGCAATCCGTGGGCTTGGCCYGGAGTTCCGCAGCCAGCCGCGCGGCAGGTGGCTAGGCCGCTCCTATCARGATCCCCACCCCAAGCACGATGATGCCGCCGAGCACGATCTGGAACACCGCCTGCAGGAAGGGTGTGTCCATGTAGCGCGCGCGGATATAGGCGATCGCCCACAGCTCGAAGAACACGACGAGGCTGGCGATGGCGGTGGCGATCCAGAACGCGTTGGGCCAGGAGTCGGGGACGAGATAGGGCATGGTGTGGCCGAGGCCGCCGAGCGTGGTCATCGCGCCGCAGACCGCGCCGCGCAGCCAGGGCGAGCCGCGGCCCGTCAGCGAGCCGTCATCGGACAGCGCCTCGGCAAAGCCCATGCTGATGCCGGCGCCGATCGAGGCGGCGAGACCGACCAGGAAGGTCTGGAAGTTCTGGTGGGTGGCGAAGGCGGCRGCGAACAGCGGCGCCAGCGTCGAGACCGAGCCGTCCATCAGTCCGGCAAGGCCTGGCTGCACATATTGCAGCACGAATACGCGCCGGCGCGTCTCGTCCTCCTTGTCRCGGACGTCAGGACTCAGGATCTTGTCGGTCAGTTTCGCCGCGACCTTCTCATGCCCCTTCTCGGCCTCGGCGAGGTCGCCCAGCAGGCGGCGCACGCCGACATCCTTGGCCTGCTCGGCGGCCTTGGCGTAGAAGCGCTCGGCCTCGAACTCCATCGTGCCGACCTCCTTGCGGATGGCATCGAGCGACAGGTTCTTGGTCAGCCAGATCGGGCGGCGCTGCATGAAGCCCTTGACGTTCTCGCGTCGGATCGGCGGCAGGTTCTTGCCGAAACGCTCCTCATAGAGYTCGAGCAGCATGTGCCGGTGGCCCTTTTCCTCCTCGGCCATCTGCTCGAACAGCTTGGCGGAGTCGGGATAGCGCTCCGCCAGGTCCTCCGCGAAGCTCATATAGATGCGGCCGTCTTCCTCTTCGGCCGAGATCGCGATCGCCAGGATCTCGCGCTCTGTGAGGTCGGCAAAATTCTTCATTCCAAGGTCCCCGGATATGCCGTTCTCAACATTCGAGTGTTTAGAACGTTTCTAAAGTCTATACGGATTTGCCGCAGCGCGGTCAAACTGCTGCCGCGGCGCGGTCTCGAAACATTTCGTGACGACGCATTCAGGCCTCAGTCATGGAACCTCGATGCAAATTCATTGTTCGCGTTCCGCTTTGCTAGCTAAGGAGTTCCAATGGACAGCGTCAAATACCGGCTGAACGATCCAGGGTTGGCGCCGCGCCGCACCCGGATGGATATTCCGGGTTGGGCCGGTGAGCGGCAGCCGCGCGCGAATGGCTCGCATGAGCAGGTCTGGCATTGCGTACCATTCTCAGAAGGTGCGCAATATGGCATCGAGCTGTTCTATCCGTATGATTTCGAGCTGAGGGTCACGACCCGCGACGGCAAGCTGGAATTCGCCGGTGAATGGGGCGAGCCGCCGAGCCCGAGCCTGCAATGGCCGCCATTCCGCAATTTCGGCGATGCATTCTACACCTATCAGATCCTGCTCGATCTGAAGGTCCCCAAGGGCTTTGCGATCCGGACCGAGCCGCATCCGCGCTTCTACACCGATCGCACCGATACCTGTCCGATCGCGGTGCCGGCGCTGGTGCGCAATTTCTGGCCGATGCTGTTCTTCTGCGTGTTCAAGGCGCCCGCCGAAGGCCGCACGCATATCTTCCGCCCGGGCGAGCCATTCGCACAGGTGATCGTGATCCCGGAAGAGGCGAACTTCACGGTCGAACCGATGAGCCCTGACGAGGCGGCGGAGCGCGAGCTGCAGTCGCGCCGCATTCACGCCAGCCGCCCGACCCTTGGCAAGGAGACCGAATGGGTCTCGAGCACCAATACGGTGTTCGACGGCACCTATCGTCATCTGCACCGCGCCGCCAAGGAGAAGGCACGCAAGTCGTGACGCTTCCGTTCTCCCAAGCGCAGAGRGCGCCGACCTCCCGGTCGGCGCCCTCTCTGGCTCTCATCGCACTGGCGATCAATAGCGATCGTAGTACCAGTGGTGATGGTGATGATGGTGGTGGTGATGGTAGTACCGGCGCGGTACCACATAGACCCGGGGGCCGTAGCCGTACCCATAGCCAGGGCCGTAGCCATAGCCGCGCCAGTAACCGTGATGGTGGTGGTGATGATGGTGGTGATGGTACCACTGCGCCAGCTGCACCTTCGGCTCGGYCTCCGGCGGCGCCTGCTCGTCGAGCGCCTGCAGCACCTTGGCCGCATTCGGGATCGGCTCGAGCAGGTCGGCGTAGGAGTTGGCCTTCAGCACGTCGCTCGGGGCCGGAGCCGCTGACGCCTGCGCCGTGCCGAGCGCGCCGACAGCGGCGACCGCGCCCAACAAGCCTGCGATCTTCTTATCCATAAAACCTCTCCTGATGCGCATCGCCCGGATGCAAAAACGTCAACCCCGATTGTTCGTTCCTCGAATCGCCTAATAAGTCGGAACGGCGTCCGAAATCAGGCTGTCGATTTGTTCAGGAACGTGAACAGAAGCTCATTGACATGGTCAGGTTGCTCCTGCTGCACCCAATGGCCGGCACGATCGATCAGCTCGCACAGGATCATGTTGGTGCACACTCGGGACTGCATCGCTTCGAACACACCGGGCCBTTGGTAGATGCCCCAGTCTTGCAGGCCGGAGATGAATGCAGACGGAACGTCGATGGTGCGATCCGACCATGTCTGCAATTCCGCGTCGAACAGGCCTGACGTGCCGCAGCGATACCATTGCAGGCCGCCCTGGAAGCCGTTCCGTTCATATTCGGCGGTATAAACCGCGAGCTCGCTGTCGGGCAGCCAGCGATTRGCTGCGATCGCCGCCGCGTCGGGCATCTCCTGGGCGACCGTCTCGGCCATCGTCTTGTCGAGGTCCATCACGTAGTAGGTCGGCAGCTTGGCTAGCTCGTCTGCATTCCAGGCTTGGAGCGGAYAGGGTGCGTTGCCCGACCAGTCSGCGCTCTTGTGATGATAGTACGCGCGCAGGAAAGCATGCAGGCCTTGCGGCGCCCGATGCATGTCGGCGTTGGCCTCTGGTGTCGAGTAGTACCATTGATAGTGCTTGCGCGGACGCGACAGCGCGGCCAGCTCGCGGTGCACGGGGTCCTGCTGCKGCGTGAGGGGATGATCCGCGATGCCGAACGGCGCGGCCGGCGGCCCCGCGAACGGCGCGCTCATCATCACGACAGATCGAAACACATCGGGGCGGATCACCGCGCACCACGCGGCGACGAAGCTGCCGAAATCGTGGCCGACCACGGCCGCCACATGGCGATGGCCGAACGCATAGACGACGCCGAGCGCATCGCGCACCAGATTGGTGAAGCGGAACGGGGCGAGGTCGCCACCATACTCGGGGCTCCAGCCGGTGGTGCGGCCATAGCCACGCTGGTCCGGCGCCAGCACATGATAGCCGGCTGCCGCCAGCGCCGGCATCACCTTGCGCCAGCTGAAGGCGAGCTCGGGAAAGCCGTGCAGCAGCAGCACACACGGCCGTCCCGGCGTCTCGAAGCCGGCCTCGAGCACATGCACGCGCAAGCCGTTGATGCCGTCGACGAAGCGGGAGCGGATGGAGGGGGGCAGCGGGAGCGGGGCAAGAGACTGAGACATGGCGTGTACTCTCCTCGCGTCGTCCCGGCGAACGCCGGGACCCATAGCCACAGGATAACGTGGCCGGGCGTGCTGGCAGCTCCAGCCTTCGCAGAATTCAAAACGGTGGCGATGGGTCCCGGCGCAAGGCCGGACGACAGCCCGCCTGGGGGTCAGGCCGCGCCCTTCTTCGGCCAATAGCGTTCGCGCAAATGGCGTTTGACCAGCTTGCCGGTCGGGGTGCGCGGCAGCTCCGGCTCGAAGTCGATCGAGCGCGGGCATTTGATCGGCGACAGATGCTGGCGGCAGAACAGGATCAACTGCTCCTCCAACGCCTTGCCGGCACGGGACATGTCGTGCGGCTGCACCACTGCCTTGACCTCTTCTCCCATCTCCTCGTTCGGCACGCCGAACACGGCGACATCAGCGACGTCGGGATGGGTGATGAGAACGTCCTCGGTCTCCTGCGGGTAGATGTTCACGCCGCCGGAGATGATCATGTAGGATTTGCGGTCGGTGAGATAGAGGAAGCCGTCGGCATCGAGATAGCCGACATCGCCGAGCGTCGACCAGCCCTTGTCGTTGTAGGCCCGCTTCGTCTTCTCCGGATCGTTGTGATAGGAGAATACAGGTGCGTCGGCGAAATAGACCGAGCCGATCTCGCCGGTCGGCAGCTCCTTGTCGTCCTCGCCAAGAATCTTGATCTTGCCGACGACGGCGCGGCCGACGCTGCCGCGATGCTCCAGCCACTGCTTCGAGGTGCACACGGTGACGCCGTTGCCTTCGGAACCGGCATAATACTCGATCAGGATCGGTCCCCACCACTCGATCATCTTCGCCTTGACGTCGACAGGGCAGGGCGCGGCGGCGTGGATCGCGCCCTTCAAGGTCGAGACGTCGTAACGCCTGCGCACATCGTCRGGCAGCTTCAGCATGCGCACGAACATGGTCGGCACCAGCTGCGACTGCGTGACCTTGTATTTCTCCACCAGTCGCAGGAAGTCCTCGGCGTCGAAATGCTCCATGATGATCGAGGTGCCGCCAAGCACGATCGCCATCATGTTGAAGCGCAGCGGCGCCGCGTGATAGAGCGGCGCCGGCGACAAATAAATGCTCTCGGCATTCATGCCGCACATGTCGGCGCAGAGCACGCGCAGGAACTGATTCGGCGCCTCGATAGGATTGCCTTCAAAGTCCTTCTTGATGCCCTTGGGCCGCCCGGTCGTACCGGACGAATACAGCATGTCATAGCCGGCGACCTGGTCGGCAATCGGCGTCTTGGGCTGCGCGCCAGCCTCCTTGTCCCAGGAGCGGAAGCCGGGTTCGGGCTCGTCGACCATGAAAAACATCGGGCCATYAGCCGCGGTCACGAGATCGCGGACCTGCTCGGCGCATTTCGGCGAGGTGATGAAGACCTTGGCGCCGCAATCCTTGATGATGTAGGCGATCTCGTCCTTGGTGAGATAGCGGCTGATCGCGGTGTAATAGAGGCCGGAGCGCTGCGCGGCCCATGCGATCTCCATGAAGGCGAGCCGGTTCTCCATCAGGAAGGCGATGTGATCGCCGGCTTTCAGCCCCAAAGCGCGGAACAGCTGTGCACCCTGGTTGGAGAGCTCGTCGAGCTCGCGATAGGTGATGGCCTTGCCGGTCGCCGCCATCTGATAGGCGATCTTGTCGGGATGGCTCTGGGCATGAATGGAGGGGTGGGTCATGAGGGGCACACCGCTGATCTGGAAAAAAGCTGTCGTCCCGGCCTCGAGCCGGGACCCATAACCACAGGAGCCTGTGGTGAGAGCAAGCTGTGGCTCCAGCTCGCCCGACATTCAATTCGGTGCTTTGGGTCCGGCTTTCGCCGGGACGACACCGTTATTGAGGCGGGACCTACAGCCGCTCCACGATCGTCACATTCGCCATGCCGCCGCCTTCGCACATGGTCTGCAGGCCGTAGCGCTTGTTGCGCTGCTTCAGCGCATGCAGCAGCGTGGTCATCAGCTTGGTGCCGGAGCCGCCGAGCGGATGGCCGAGCGCGATCGCGCCGCCATTGACGTTGAGCCGCTCGGGATCGGCGCCCGTATGCCGCAGCCAGGCGAGCGGGACCGAGGCAAAGGCCTCGTTGACCTCATAGAGGTCGATGTCGTCGATCGACATGCCGGCCTTCTGCAGCGCGCGCTGCGTCGCCGGCAGCGGCGCCTCCAGCATGATGACGGGATCGCCGCCCATCATCGTCATGTGATGCACGCGCGCGATCGGCTTGACGCCGAGCGACTTCAGGCCGCGCTCGTTGACGACCATCACGCCCGAGGCGCCGTCGCAGATCTGGCTCGCGGTCGCCGCCGTCAACTTGCCGTTCTCGGCGATCAGCTTGACGCCCTTGATGCCGTCCAGGCTGACATCGAAGCGGATGCCTTCGTCGATATGGTGGGTGTCGGTCGAGCCGTCCGCGCGGGTRATCTGCAGCGGGACGATCTCGTCCTTGAAATGGCCGGCTTGTGTCGCGGCAATCGCGCGTTGATGRCTRTTATAGGCGTATTCGTCGAGCTCGTCCTTGGACAGCCCGTACTTCTCCGCCATCATCTCCGCGCCGGTGAACTGGCTGAACTGGATATTCGGATAGCGGCTCTGCATGTTCGGGCTCATGTAATGCCCGAAGCCGTTYTTGGCCGGCAGCGTCGAGGCGAGGCCCATCGGCACCCGCGTCATCGACTCCACGCCCGCGGCGATCACGACATCCATCGCGCCGGACATCACKGCCTGGGCCGCGAAATGCAGCGCCTGCTGCGAGGAGCCGCATTGGCGGTCGATCGAGGTGCCCGGCACGCTCTCCGGCAGCTTCGAGGCCAGCACCGCGTTGCGCGCGATGTTGGTGGACTGCTCGCCGGTCTGCATCACGCAGCCCATGATGACGTCCTCGACCTGGTCCGGCGCGGCGCCGGAGCGCTCGACCAGCGCGTCCAGCACCKTCGCKGCGAGATCGGCCGGATGCCAGCCGGCCAGGCGGCCTCCTTTGCGACCGCCGGCCGTGCGTGCAGCCGCGACGATATAGGCTTCCGCCATGACGTTTCCTCCCTAGACTTGGTGTTCGTAATTGGCGCCGATTTAAATGCGCGATTGAGCCTTAGTCAATCGATCAATTAACTCTTGAGATCAACTCTGGCTTCGGCTTATCTGGCTCRATCATTAGCGAGACACGTCTTGAGACCACAGCTTCAGAACAGCGTGCCGGAGAAACTTCCCGCGGGGCGGAATGCCACCGCGGAGAAGCTGTTGGATGCGGCGAGCGAGCTGATGATCGCGCGCTCCTCGATCGAGATTTCGCTGAGCGACATCGCGCAGAAGTCCGGCGCCAACGCCGCGCTGGTCAAATACCATTTCGGCAACAAGGATGGCCTGCTGCTGGCGCTGCTCGCGCGCGACGCCGCGACCGAGGTGGCCAATCTCGAATACCTCCTGGCGCAGCCGATTTCGCCGACGGCCAAACTGAAGCTGCATATCAGCGGCATCATCCGCGCCTATCACCGGTTTCCCTATATGAACCGGCTGATCCATTATCTGCTGCATGAGAGCAGCGCCGAGGCGGCCGACGAGGTGTCGAAGTTCTTCGTCGCGCCGCTCTTGGATTTCCACCGCCGGCTGATCGAGGAGGGCGTCGCCCAGGGCGAGTTTCGCGCCGTCGATCCGGTGCTGTTCTACACCAGCCTGATCGGCGCCTGCGATCATCTGTTCTTCGGCCGCCATGCGATGTCGCGCGCCATCGGCGTGGGTCCGGTCACCGATGATGTCTGCCGCCAGTACATCGCCCATATGGAGGCGCTGATCTGCGGCGGAATATTGCAAGGGGCGAGTGGCGAATAGCGGCTTCCCTCTATTCGYTGCTCTCTACTCGCTATTCGCCAATAACAAAMRACGGAGGAACCATCATGCAGTTGAACAATGTTGCCGTTCTCATCACCGGCGGTGGCTCGGGTCTCGGCGCYGCCACGGCACGCGCCATGGCGGCCAAGGGGGCCAAGGTGGCCGTGCTCGATCAGAGCCTGGAGAATGCCGAGAAGGTCGCCGCCGAGATCAAGGGCGTCGCCTTGCATGCCGACGTCACCAATGAGGACCAGGTCAAGGCCGGCATCGCCAAGGCCGAGGCCGCGCACGGCATCGCCCGCGTGCTCGTGAACTGCGCCGGCATCGGCGGCTCGCAGCGCATCGTCGGCAAGGACGGCGTCTATCCGCTCGCCAAGTTCGCCCGCATCATCAACGTCAACCTGATCGGCACCTTCAATGTGCTGCGGCTGTTTGCGGAGCGCCTGGTTACCGCCGAGCCGATCGGCGAAGAGCGTGGCGTTGCCATCAACACCGCCAGTGTTGCGGCCTATGAAGGCCAGATCGGSCAGATCGCCTATTCGGCGTCGAAGGGCGGCGTCGTCGGCCTGACGCTGCCGGCCGCGCGCGATCTCGCCAGCCAGAAGATCCGCGTCAACACCATCGCGCCCGGCCTGTTCCTGACGCCGCTGCTGATGGGTCTGAACGAAGAAGCCCGCAAGAGTCTCGGCGCCCAGGTGCCGCATCCGGCCCGTCTCGGTGATGCTTCGGAATACGGCAACCTTGCGGTCCACATCGTCGAAAACCCGATGCTGAACGGCGAAACCATCCGTCTCGACGGCGCGATCCGCATGGCGCCGCGCTAGTCGTTCCATCTAAGGTGCCCCCTCTCCCCTTGTGGGAGAGGGKGGCGCGCGAAGCGCGACGGGTGAGGGGTCTCTCTCAGCGCGTGAGAATGTCGAGATAAMCCSCTCACCCGAGCGAATCCGGGGCTGATGTCGGTGATGCCCTCTCCCTCAAGGGGAGAGGGCGCAGTAACGACCTCCGGCGCATTGTTGAAGCGAGCGAGCTTTGCATGTCCCAACCGCTGCTGATCGAGCACGACAATGGTGTCGACCGGGTGACGCTYAATCGTCCGGACAGTCTCAATGCGCTCGATTCCACGCTGATCGACGCGCTCAATACCTATTTCGAGGGTCTGCAGCGCAATCRCACCACGCGCGTCGTGGTGCTGAAGGGCGCGGGACAGAATTTCTGCGCCGGGCTCGACCTGAAGGCCGCGATGCAGCGGCGTGGCGGCGTCAACGAGCCGCCCAGCGTAACCGAGTCGCTCGACTCGCAGCGGCGCATTGCGGACATCGTGATGCTGATGCGGCGCTGTCCGCAGCCGATCATCGCGCTGGTGCAGGGCGCGGCCGCCGGCGGCGGTTTCGCGCTGGCGCTSGCCGCYGACATCCGCATCGCCTCGCGCTCGGCGCGGATGAATTGCGCCTTCRTCAAGCTGGGRCTCGGCGGCTGCGACATCGGCACCAGCTACTTTTTGCCGCGCCTCGTCGGCGTGTCCRTCGCCTCCGAGCTCATCCTCACCGGCCGCTTCATCGGCGCCGAGCGCGCGCTGATGGTCGGATTGGTGTCGGAGATCGTCGAGGAGGACATGCTCGAGAGCGCCGCCGCGCCCTTCATCGATGCGATGATGAGCGCCTCGCCGGTCGGGCTTCGGCTGTCGAAGGAGTGTCTCAACATGAGCGTCGACGCCGCATCGATCGATGCGGTGATCGCCATGGAGGATCGCAACCAGGTGCTGTGCAGCCGCTCGGAGGATTTCAAGGAAGGCATTCAAGCCTTCCTTGAGAAGCGCAAGCCGGTCTATACCAACCGCTAGATATCAAGATCCGTAAAGGACGATATTTCGGGAGACGCAAAATGGACGGGACGGCAGCGAARGTGCTGGAGAAGCCGGCATTCCGCAAGGTCAATTGGCTGGCGCGCGACATCGACGTCGAACGCCGTGCCGATGGCGTCATCATCATCAAGTCGCGCATTCCGCTGCAGGCCTATGAGCCGCATCTCGCCGCGCCGCTCGCCCGCTGGGCCAAGGAGGCTCCGACGCGGACCTGGCTCGCGCAACGCAGCGGGCCCGAGCGGCAATGGCGCAAGCTGTCCTATGCGGACGCCAAGCGCACCGTCGATGGGCTGACGCAAGGACTGCTCAATCTGAAGCTCGACGGYCGTCCCGTTGCGATCCTCTCCGGCAATTCGATCGAGCATGCGCTGCTGACGATGGCCGCGATGCAGGCGCGGCTGCCGGCGGCGCCGGTGTCGCCGGCCTATTCGCTGATGAGCCACGATCATCTCAAGCTCAAATATCTATTCGGGCTGGTGAAGCCGGGCGTCGTGATGGTGCAGGACGGCCCGRCCTTCGAGAAGGCGCTGAAGGCGCTCGACCTCGACGGCGTGACCGTGATCCATGTCGCGCGTCCGTGTGACGGCGTTCCGAGCGTCGGCTTCGCCGATCTGGCGGCGACGCCGGTGACATCAGAGGTCGCGGCGTCGRTCGCGCAGATCACGCCGGAGACCGTSGGCAAACTCTTGTTCACCTCCGGCTCGACCGGCATGCCCAAGGCGGTCATCAACACCCAGCGCATGATGTGCGCYAATGCGGCGATGATGATGCAGACGCGCCCGCGCGGGCCCGATGCGCCGATCTCGACGGTGCTCGACTGGATGCCATGGAATCACACCATGGGYGGCAATGCGCTGTTCAATCCGCTGCTGATCGAGGGCGGGACGCTGTACATCGACGATGGCCGGCCGATGCCCGGCCTGTTCGACGAGACGATCAGGAATCTGCGGGAGGTGTCGCCGACCTACTACGCCAATGTCCCCGCCGGCTACGCCGCGCTGGCGGCGGCGATGGAGAAGGATGACGCGCTGTGCCGCTCCTTCTTCAAGGATCTGGGCATCATGGCCTATGGCGGCGCGCGCCTGCCGGATGATCTCTACGAGCGCATGCAGGCGCTGGCCGTGAAAACAACCGGCGAGCGGATCGTGTTCTACACCGGCTGGGGCTCGACCGAGACGGCGCCGACCTCGACCGGCACCTATTGGAACACCGAGCGCGTCGGCCTGATCGGCCTGCCATTCCCCGGRGTCGAGCTGAAGATGGTGCCGACCGGCGACAAATACGAGCTGCGGCTGCGCGGCATCAACGTGATGCCCGGCTATTTCGGCCAGCCCGAGCTGACSAAGAAGGCGTTCGACGAGGAGGGTTTCTACTGTATCGGCGATGCCGGCGTGTTCGTCGATCCCGATGATCCGGCGCAGGGCATCATCTTCGCCGGCCGCGTCGTCGAGGATTTCAAGCTGACCACCGGCACCTTCGTGCATGTCGGTTCGCTGCGTACCGATGCGATCGCCGCCGCCACCCCGGCCGTCCATGATGCGCTGGTGACGGGGCAGGACCGCGACTATGTCGGACTGCTGGCGTGGCCCAATCTGCATGCCTGCCGGCAGCTGGTCGGCAATCCCGAGGCGACGTTCGCGGACGTGGTGAAGCATCCGGCCGTTATCGATTGCGTTCGGCGCGGCCTCGAGGCCCACAACAAGSAGTGCGAGGGTGCAAGCAGCCGGCGCATCGGCCGCGCGATGCTGATGGTCGAGCCGCCGTCGATCGATGGCCATGAGCTGACCGACAAGGGCTAYATCAACCAGCGCGCCGGCCTCGAACGCCGCGCCGCSCTGGTCGAGCGGCTCTATGCCGCCGAGCCCGACAGCGACGTGATCATACTGTGATGAGTCCCCGCTCTCTCTATTCGYCATTCCGGGATGCGTGCGAAGCACGCAGGCCCGGAATCCATAACCCCGATCGGGCGTATGGATTCCGGGCTCGCGCTCCGCGCGCCCCGRAATGACGGAGATASTTTCGAATATCAAAGGCGAGTGACACCCATGAACTTCGATTTCTCCGACGACCAGAAGCAGTTGCGGGACCAGGCGCGGAAATTCCTCGCCGAGAAGTGTCCGCCCAAGGCGGTGCGCGTCGTGCTYGACGGGCAGGCACCCTATGACCGCGCGCTGTGGAAGGGCTTTGCCGARMTGGGCTTCCTCGGCGTTGCCATTCCGGAAGAATATGGCGGCGCGGGCGCCGGCCATCTCGAGCTGTGCGTGATTGCCGAGGAGGTCGGCCGCGCGCTGGCGCCGGTGCCGTTCTCATCGACGGTGTATCTCGCCGCTGAGGTCCTGATGCTGGCCGGCAGCGATGCGCAGAAGCAGGCGTGGCTGCCGAAGATCGCGMGCGGCGAGGCGATCGGCACCTTTGCGCTGTTCGAGGGCACGGGCAATCCCTCTCCGAAGGCGATCAGGCTGGACGCGGCGAACGGTGTCCTCAATGGCGTCAAGACGCCGGTCGCTGACGGCGCCATTGCCGATCTCATCATCGTCGCGGCGCGCACCGCCTCGACCGGCCGCGACAGCGACATCTCACTGTTCCTCGTCGATGCGAAGGCCGGCGGTGTCGACGCCAAGGCGTTGACCAATCTCGATCCGACCCGTGGCCAGGCCGAGCTCACGTTCAAGACCTGCAAAGCGGAGCCGCTCGGCGCTCCCGGCGAGGGGTGGAGCATCATCACCCAGGTGCTCGATCGCGCCGCGGTGCTGACGGCGTTCGAGCAGGTCGGTGGCTCGGACCGCGCGCTGGAGATGGGCCGCGACTACGCGTTGGATCGTATCGCCTTCGGTCGTCCGATCGGATCGTTCCAGGCGGTCAAGCACATGCTCGCCGACATGTATGTCTCTGCGACCCTGGCGCGTTCGAACGCCTATTACGGCGCCTGGGCGCTCTCGACCAACGCGCCTGAATTGCCGGAGGCTGCGGCATCGTCGCGGATCAGCGCGACGCAGGCCTATCAGCACTGTGCCAAGAACAACATCCAGGTCCATGGCGGCATGGGCTTCACCTGGGAGTTCGACTGCCACATGTACTACCGCCGCGCCAACGCGCTCGCGCTCGGCCTTGGCAGCCTGTCCTACTGGGAAGACCAGCTGATCGACCGCATGCGCAAGCGCAATGCGGCGTGAGTCAGAGCCGAACATGCCGTCGTCATTGCGAGGAGCCGCAGGCGACGAAGCAATCCAGTRTCTTCGTTTGGCCCTGGATGGCTTCGCTTCGCTCGCAATGACGCTGACGAGATCGACCGGTCAATTGCTACCAGAGCAGGGTCTGAACCATGAATTTCGATGACACTCCGCAGGAGGCCGCGTTCCGCAGCCAAGCCCGGGCTTGGATCGCCGCCAACGCGCCGAAGGAATATGAAGACGAGCTGCGCGCCACCTCGCTTGGCCGTGTCGGGCTGAAGAACGCCGATATCCTTGAGGTCGCCAAGGCCTGGCAGAAGAAGAAGGCCGATGCCGGCTGGGCCTGCCTGCATTGGCCCAAGGAATATGGCGGCCGCGGCGCCTCGCCGATCGAGCGCGTCATCTGGCAGCAGGAGGAGGGGCCGTTCGGCAAGCTCTCCGGCCTGTTCATCATCGGTCACGGCATGTGCGGTCCGACGGTGATGGCCTATGCGTCCGAGGAGCATAAGCGGCAGTATCTGCCGCCGCTGGCGTCGGGTGAGAAGGTGTGGTGCCAGCTCTTCTCCGAGCCCGCGGGCGGCTCGGACGTCGCGGGCCTGCGCACCCGCGCCGAGAAGCGCGGCGACGCGTGGGTCATCAACGGTCAGAAGATCTGGACCTCGGGCGCGCATTACTCCGACTACGGCATCCTGCTGACGCGGACCGATCCGACCGTGCCCAAGCACAAGGGGCTCACCATGTTCTTCCTGGATATGAAGAGCAAAGGTGTCGAGGTGCGTCCGATCAAGCAGGCGAGCGGGCATTCGGACTTCAACGAGGTCTATTTCACCGACGTCGTGATTCCGGACTCGCAGCGGCTCGGCGCCGTCAATGACGGCTGGAACGTTGCCCTCACCACCTTGATGAACGAGCGCATGTCGATCGGCGCCGGTGTCGCGACCGGCTTYCCCGAGCTGTTCGCCTTCTGCTCCAACCTSATGCTGGACGATCGTCCGGCGATCGAGGACCGCAATGTGCGCTCCAAGCTCGCGAGCTGGGCCGTGAAGGCGAGCGGGCTGAAATACACCAGCATGCGCGCGATTTCCGCGCTGTCGAAGGGCGAGCGTCCCGGTCCGGAGAACTCGATCGGCAAGCTGGTCGCGGGACCCATGATCCAGGACGTGGCGGCCTACGCGCTCGATCTGCAGGGGGCGGCCGGCGTGCTSAGYGGTYCCGAGGCGGAGCTTGCCGGCAAATTCCAGGCGATGCTGCTGCGCGCCCCCGGCACCCGMGTCGAAGGCGGCACCGACGAGATCATGCGCAACATCATCGCCGAGCGCGTGCTCGGCCTGCCCGGCGACATYCGGGTCGACAAGGACGTGCCGTTCAACCAGGTGCCGACCAAGGGACGCGCMTAGACCCTTRTCGTGAGGAGCTGCGCAGCAGCGTCTCGAAGGATGAGGCCCGTATCGGGGCCTCATGGTTCGAAACGGCGCCAAGGGGCGCCTCCTCACCACGAGGGGAAAGGCCTGACCCGAGATCAGCTATCCACTGACGCAAGAGAGCCACCATGAACTTCGATGACACTCCGCAGGAAGCCGCCTTTCGCGAGACCGCGCGTGCCTGGGTYGCAGCCAATGCGCCGAAGGACCTCGAGGCGGAGCTGGCGAGTTCCTCGCTCGGGCGCATCCGGCTCAAGCATGCCGATATCGTCGAGGTCGGCAAGGCCTGGCAGAAGAAGAAGGCCGAGGGCGGCTGGGCCTGTCTGCACTGGCCAARGGAGTATGGCGGCCGCGGCGCCACGCCGATCGAGCGGGTCATCTGGCAGCAGGAGGAGGGCGTCTACGGCAAGCTGACGCAGCCGTTCCAGATCGGCGAGGGCATGTGCGGCCCGACGGTGATGGCCTATGGCAGCGAGGCGCACAAGCGGCGCTACCTGCCGAAGCTCGCCTCCGGCGAGGAGATCTGGTGCCAACTGTTCTCCGAGCCCGCCGGCGGCTCGGATGTCGCGGGCCTGCGCACCCGCGCTGAGCAGCGCGGCGATGACTGGATCATCAACGGCCAGAAGATCTGGACCTCGGGCGCGCACTACTCCGATTACGGCCTCCTGATCACGCGCACCGACCCCAACGTGCCCAAGCACAAGGGTCTGACGATGTTCTTCCTGGACATGAAAAGTCCCGGCGTCGAGGTCCGCCCGATCAAGCAGGCCAACGGCATGCAGGAGTTCAACGAGGTCTATTTCACCGACGTGGTGATCCCGGACAGTCAGCGCCTCGGCGCGGTCGGTGATGGCTGGAACGTGTCGCTGACCACCTTGATGAACGAGCGCATGTCGATCGGTGCAAGGCTCGCCACTGGCTTCCCRGAAATCTTCGAGTTCTGCACCAACCTGATGACCGACAACGGGCTTGCGATCGACGATCGCGCCACGCGCTCCAAGCTGGCGTCCTGGGCGGTGAAGGCGAGCGGGCTGAAATACACCAGCTACCGCGCGATCTCGGCGCTGTCGAAGGGCGAGCGACCGGGGCCGGAGAACTCGATTGGCAAGCTGGTGGCCGGTGTCATGCTGCAGGATATCGCGACCTATGCCATGGATCTCGAGGGCGCCGCAGGCGTGCTCMCGGGMGCAGACGAACAGGTCACGCAGGGACARTTTCAACAGATGCTGCTGACCTCGCCCTCGATGCGCATCGCTGGCGGCACCGACGAGATCCTGCGCAACATCATCGCCGAGCGCGTGCTCGGTCTGCCCGGTGACATCCGTGTCGACAAGGATGTGCCGTTCAACAAGGTGCCAACCAGGGGACGGAGCTAGRCCSTCATTCTGAGGAGCTGCGCAGCAGCATCTCGCCTCATGGTTCGAGACGGCGCTGGGCGCCTGCTCACCATGAGGGGAGGCCATCGGTCGGAGCGAGAACCATCCAATGCAAACAGATGCCGAAGCCGTGCAGACAGACCCCATTGCCATCCTCGAAGAGCTGATGGCCGCGCGGTTCTCCTGCCGCAGTTTCCGGATCGATGCGGTGCCGCGCGCGACCATCGAGCGCATCCTGACGGCGGCCCAGAAGACGGCATCGTGGTGCAACAGCCAGCCCTGGCGGGTCGAGATCACCTCGGGGGCGGCGACGGAGGCGTTCCGCAAGGTGATGTATGCGGCTGCGTCGAGCGGCAAGCCGGCCGCAGGCGACTTCCCGTTTCCGCGCGAATACAAGGGCGTCTATCTCGATCGGCGCCGCGAGAGCGGCTTCCAGCTCTACAACGCGCTCGGCATTGAACGCGGCGACAAGGCGGGCTACGCGCGGCAAGCGCTGGAGAACTACAACTTCTTCGGCGCGCCGCATGTGGCGATCATTCATAGCGACGAGGCGCTCGGCACCTATGGCGCGATCGACTGCGGCGGCTATGTGACGAGCTTCCTGCTGGCGGCGCAGGCGCTCGGCGTCGCCACGGTGCCGCAGGCGGCGCTGGCGTTTCATTCTGACCTGGTGCGCCAGCATTTCGGCCTTGCAGACGATCGCAAAATCGTCTGTGGCATCTCGTTCGGCTATCCCGACCTCAGCCAYAAGGCCAATTCCTACCGGACCAGCCGTGCCGCGATCGCAGACACCGCCCGCTTCGTCGACAAATAGGATCATAACTTGGTGCGCTTGTGGCCAGTGTCACGGCCGCCAGCGCGCTCTTCAAAGCGGCTTAACCSCCGCAGATCAATTGCGTGTGTCCGGCCGACGTCGCGCCCCGGATCAAATGCRCTGTGCGCGGCGGCTTGGCGGCAGCGAACTTGAGCCGTGCATTCGGGCCGAGGCGACCAGGCTTATCGCCTCCGGCCAGCTGTGGATCGGGCCACATGTTCAAACTGCATCTAAATCAATGGCTTGATAATCAGCCGGAGATAGGCTCGCTCTCGATCGGCGGGCGATGGGATATGAAACTTGGCTGCGAGCCGCTAATTGTTGGTGTTGGTTGACGGGGGCGAACATTTTTCCTTGAGTTCATGGGCCTCCAGCAACGATATTGACAAAATCCTTTCTAACATTTTGAGTTGCATCGCGCGAGCGTCGACAATGCAAAATTGCAGACGCTCAATGATCTTCTCGATTGAAGGTTCAGTCACGGCTCAAAACCTGAAGTGTCAGCTATGGATTCTATGAACACGCCGTCCAACCTTTACGCCCTGGAGGTGGATGAGGCGACGATCCTAGGTCACCGTCTCCTGAAGGCCTTCCACAAGCTGAGGCTGACGCGGCACCGTGAACAACTCATTGCGCTGGCTGAAAGGCTGGCGGAAGATGAAGAAAGATATCCGGCAGGGCCTGGCGGCTGACGCCTTCGAGTCCCTGCCAGGTCAGGGTCGGACGGGTGAGGCCGATCTGGCTGCACAGCGACTTCCAGGTGCTCTCATCGCAATCGACAAGGACGGCCATGACGGCCATGCCGTCCATCATATGCGGCACTCCCAAGGGCTTCGCCTTCCAGCCGCATTTTTCGAAGCGGGGCAGCCACCAGGTTTCGAGGACGATCGAAAAACCGGTCAGCCCGATCGAGATGCCATATTCCATGATCGCGGTGAGCAGCAGCAGATCAATCCGTGGGCCGGCATGCTCGCCACGGCGTTCGGGGATGACAAAGATGCGCGACAGCTCATAGACGTCCGGGCGCTGGATCGGTCCGCGCAGATTGAGATAGGGAAAGATGTCGCTCATCAGCGTCGGCACCATTGTCGGCACCGCGCGCATCGAGCCGATCAGTTGGCCCTTGTCGATACAGAACAGATAGACCGAATCTTCGGTGTCGAATTGATCGATCTCGCGCCCGTCCGGACGATCGAGCGCCATCCATTTGCGTTGCTTGACATAGATCTCGTGACGCAGCCGGTAGTATGGATCAAAGTATTTCTCGTAGAGCGCGCGATTATCTCTGCGAACGACATGAATCTCAGGCATTGAAACCCCCGGTCGTCTGGAGCGGTTGGGGCCTGCAGATTGCCGATGTCCAATGATTGTTCCAGTGGCAAAAACGCCAGATCAGATCGTGATCTCGCCGTTGACAAGGGCGGTCGCAACAGTCGCCGTCTTGTTCTTGGTCTCCAGCTTGCGCTGGGCTTCTTCGAGATGCCAGCGAACGTTCCGCTCCGACACACCGAGGATGCGTGCGGTTTCCCACGCTGTCTTGCCACGCGCTGCCCAGCTCAGCACTTCGGCTTCGATCCTTGACAGGCGCCGGCTCTGCCCCCCCGAMGTTGCACGCGCGAGGGCGCGGAGCCTCGAATGGGTAAAGATGCTGATCAGGTGGAGCGCGCCTCGGGCATCCGGCGCGAGATTGGGCCGCTCGCCCGCAAGGCTGACCGCGCCAACCGCATCGTCATAGTGGATGGGCACGCAGAAGCCTTCGTTCAATCGGAAGTCGCGCGCACGCGTCATCACCTCATGCGCCCCCGGCTCATCGTTGCGGTCATAGGGCGCTTCCGACCATGCGAATGGATTCAGAGTCGAGAGGCAGTGCCGCGGTATAGGATCGTAGCGGTGGAACTGCTCTCGGGCATACAGGTCGAACCATTCGCTCGGCCAGCCATTGGCCAGGATCGTATGCTGCAGCGAYTGCCCGGGGGCCGGCACGCCGGCCATGATGTAAGCGTGGAAACCSAGGTCGCCGATCATCTTCTCGAATTGGGAGAGCACGCTTGCGCTGGTCTTCGATGCTTCGATCGCATCGACATAGTCCAGAGCACGTCGCCCCCAATATGCATCTATCRCTTGCATGTGAAAGTCTCCGCCCGAAGCCAAGCTAGCCGCGCGCAAAAGGCTGTCAACCGCAAATTGGAGCTTTGTTGCGATAGTTCGTTGAACGTGTGTCAGCACACCGTCTGGATACAGTAGGATGCATGCAAAATGCAGAAGGTCTGCGAGTACATTGCGCTCAGAATCGTGGCCTTCTCTTCTCTGCAAACGATTTCATTCCCTCCTTTATTTCTTCTCCTTCCATGCTGTCCTGGTGTCTGCGGCGGGCTGCCGCCTCGTCGAGGGTCCCGCGGGCAAAGTCGTTGATAGCTCGCTTCATGCCGCGCATCGCGAGCGGGGCATTCGCGGCCAGCAGCGTTGCTAAGCGGCCAACCTCCGCATCGAGCGCGTCGCTTGCGACCATGCTGGTGAGATAGCCGATGCGCAGCATCTCCGCCGCGCCGATCTTCTCTGCCGTGAGGAAGAGGCGCTTGGCGTTGTCGATGCCGAGCCGGGAGACGTAGCGCTTGATGCCGTTCGGGTAGTAGTGCAGCCCGAGCCGCGCGGCCGGCATGAACATCTCGGCCGCGTCGATCCCGATGCGAAAATCGCATGCCAGCGCCAGGTCGGTCGATCCGCCATAGACCCCGCCATTGAGCCGGCAGATCGTCGGCAGGGCCAGATCCTCCAGCCGATCGACGACGCTCTCGAAGGACGGGCCCGTGCCGCCGGCTGGGCTCGTCTCGGCTGCGCCACCGATCGCGCCAAGGTCGTAGCCGGCGCTGAAGGCGCGTCCTGTGCCGGTCAGGACGAGGACGCGCAGGCTGGGATCGGCTTCGACGCGATCGAACAGGGCGATCAGGGCACCGAGATCTTCCGGCTGCAGACGGTTGAGATGTCGGGGGCGATTGAGCCGGATCGTGGCGCGCGCACCATCGATGGTCAGCACCGGCGTGCTCGGCGCCTCCGCGGCTTCCTCGGTCCGTTGGTGGGTCATGTCCTGTGCTCCATGGCGCGGCGTTGGTCTTCGGCGTCGATGCTCTGCAATAGATCCGGGTGGCGCGCCAGAGCGAGAATGGCGGTCCTCAACCGAAGCTGCCGAGGCCCGAGATCATCAGCATGGCGGCGACGACCGGGACCAGCGGCAKGACCGGCAGCAGGTCGCCAGACCTGTCGTGGCCCCGGTCACCACGGCCCACCACRGCGCGGAGGAATCGCGCCGCCGCACCATCAGGAAAGCCGCGAGCACCGACACGAGTGAGCATGATTCCACGACGAGCCCCGCCGCGGGCGGGGATCGCCGGGGACGATCTTGGCGATCCCGGTCTCCGCGAACAGCCATCCGCGACGTGGGGCACGCCTCAGCCGAGTACCACCGGTGCGGCGACCCCGGAGATCGTGTCGAGCAGGCCATCCGCGACGTGGGGCACGCCTCAGCCGAGTACCACCGGTGCGGCGACCCCGGAGATCGTGTCGAGCAGGCCGTGCCCAGACCCGAGACTCGCCGCGAGACGGCTGATCCGGGCGGCCTGGTGAACCCCGGCAGCCCGTTGGACGACAAAACAGCAGGGCATTTCCAGGGCAGGGCGATGATCCAGCGACCGGCGGGAGTCCACTGTCAGCCGGACCATGGCCGATCATTCCGAGCGCAACGGCCAGGGACCTCGCCCGCGCCAGGTGTCGTCTGTGTCTGTCGTCCGGTCGTCACGGCAAAGCGGGCCTTCAAGCCCAGGATGGGCTGCGGTTAGGCCATCGGCGGTGGGCGCCTGTCGCGGATCGAGCACTGCGGGGACATGGCGGCAAAGTGCTCTCAGCAGGGAAGGCCGGTCAACGATGCCAGGGGCTCGGCCGGGGGAGGCCGACCTCACGCCAGCATCGGCGGTGGGAATTTTTTCGTCCTGACTCGAATACCGGTTCAAACGTCGTCTGTTCGCCGTATATCACAAGTGGGCATTGACACGCTAAATTCGCCATGGAGGCCGGAACCAACTCGCCCGTCCTCCTGCATCCAAGAGTCTGGTTGATCCCGATGGATACCTCTCACCTGGTCGAACATGCAGGCGCCGCAGGCAGCCTCTTCGCGTCGATCTTCGTGGTCGCGACGCTGTCGATGCGGACGATGATCCCGCTGCGGGTCTTTGCCATCCTGACCAATGTCGTRCTGATCGCGACGGCGTTGCCGATGCACAATTATCCCGTGCTGGTGCTGCACGGGGTGYTGCTGCCGCTCAACAGCTATCGCCTGCACCAGATGCTGCAGCTGGTTCGCGACGTGAAGCAGTCGGTCAACAGCGACCTGTCCATGGAGTGGCTGAAGCCCTTCATGACCGAACGCAAATGCGCGAGCGGTGAGGTGCTGTTCTACAAGGACGAGAAGGCTGACAGCATGTACTACATCGTCAGTGGCCGCTTCCGTCTGGTTGAATCCGGAATCGAGCTGCCGGTCGGGGCGATTGTGGGCGAGTTCGGCATGATATCGCCGTCCAATACGCGCACGCAGACGCTGGAATGCGTCGAAGGCGGGCTCGTGCTGTCGGTATCCTACGATCAGGTTGAGCAGCTCTACGTCCAGAACCCCGCCTTCGCGTTCTATTTCCTGCGATTGGCCAGCGCCCGGCTGTTCCAGAACATCGAGACCCTGGAGCGGCGGCTGGCGCAGCAATCTGCCGCACCGGCGGTGGTCGCCAAATCGGCGTGACCGGGGAGCGCTGACAGCCGTGGAAAGTGTCCGGTCCTCGCTGCGATATTTGTTTGCCGACATCATCGGCGACGCGGATGGCGAGCCGCCTTTCCTGCCGGCTGGCCTGCCGGACGCCGCCGCTGCCGCCGTCAGCGACGGCATTCATCTGCTGATGGACTATCAGGGCGCGCGTTACGCCCAGCTTTATGTTGATCGCCTCCAGCGCTTTGTGCGCCGATCGAACGTCGATGCCGCCGCGCTGTGCCGAATCGCACAGCTCCTGGCCGCACGCATGGCCTATGAGGATCCGATCCGCATCGCCCAGCTCAGATTGGCCGAACTGGAGGCGGGGCGGGCGATCCGCGGCCGCGACGGCGATGATCTCCGGCGGTTCCGGCTCGACGAACTGATCGGCGTGCTGCCACAGGCGCTTGCCGATTCGCTGCTCACGGGATTCGAGCAGATCGGATGGCTGGGGCGGCGCCGGCTCAAGGTCCGGTTCTCGACCCGGTCGCGTCTCGCGGTGCGTCGCCTGCGYATGATGGCGGGGCTGCGGCGCTGGCGGTTGCAGTCGGTGCGCTATGCCGAGGAGCGCGTCTGGGCCGAGCGGTGGCTCCACATGATCGCGCGTGCGCTGGACAAGCAGCCTGCTGCGGCGAGCGCTGTGATCGAGACAGCAACCATGATCCAAGGACAGGGCGACGGCTATCGCCAGGGCCTTGCGGATTGGCATGCGATCATCGACGGCCTCGTCAAGCCGACCTTCGACGGCGTGCTACCGATCTCGGACCTCGCCGCTGCCATCGCGGAAGCGCGCGCAGCGGCGATGCCGGATCCGCGCCAGGCGGCTCTGAAGCGCGCGATCGCGCAGATCCGCGTTCAGGCGCTCTCGGTCGAAGCGAACAGCCACGCGGCGGAGTGAGTTCGGCAGCGAGCGCCGCGCGTGCGCTCTGCGAGCATTTGCTTTGGCGAGCGGGCGGTAACCTTATCCTTCGCACGAGGGTTGAGAAGGGTACCGGAGTGCGAATTGCGGTTCCCTTTCGCGTGCAATTCGGCGGCGGAGATGTCATAAACGTTCCATACGCGTCGAATTGGCCGGGTTTTCTCAACAGATTGCGCTGAACGCCTCCAGTTCCCGGTGCGTGCAAGGTTAGTCGTAGCGAGAGCGTCAGCTTTGTCTTTACCCTCTTTGTCGTCGCAGGTTCCGGTTGGTGCGCTGGTCGGCTGGATGCTGCTGCTCACTTTCAAGCACGTCATTGCTGATTTCGTTCTGCAAAATGCGTGGATGGCCTATGGCAAGGACCAGCGGAAGGGCTGGGCGCTGCCGCTCCTGGTGCACTGCCTGATCCACCTTGCGGTCGCCATGGTGCTGATCCTGATCGTGGCGCCGAAGTTCTGGTTCGTCGCGGTSGTCGACTTCGCCATTCACATCACCGTCGATCGCCTCAAGGGCATCTGCTCGTCGCGCTGCGGCGTGACCATCGAGCATCCCTGGTTCTGGACTTTGATCGGCGTTGACCAGGCGCTGCATCATCTGACCGGCTTCGGACTGTCGATCTTCATGGCGGCCAACGGCTGACGTCGCCGAGTCCCCCTTCGCCTTGCCGACTGGGGCGGTGGCTGACGGCCTGATCTCCGTTCTCCAACATGGTTAACCAGACGTTAGCGATTCGCATCGCATCCTCTCGGCAAGAGGATCGAGCAATGTTTGCCAGCCGTAATGCCTTCGACAGCGACGACTGCCCGGTCGGCGATGAGCTTCTTGGCGCGCTCTACCGCGCGGACGAGAACCTGTCTCTTATACACATCTAGATGTGTATAAGAGACAGCGATCGAGCAATGTTTGCCAGCCGTAATGCCTTCGACAGCGACGACTGCCCGGTCGGCGATGAGCTTCTTGGCGCGCTCTACCGCGCGGACGAGAACGGGCTGCCCGCTCTGGTCGAGAGCGTGTCGGCCGATGTGAGGGCGATGCTGGCGCTATTCTGTTACCGTCGCGCCCATCTGCATTCGCTGGCGCTGGCGATCGCCTCCAGCTGCAGCGAGCAGGATCTGTCGGATGCTGGCGGACGCGTCGGCGCGGCGCTCTACGCCCAATCCCGCAAGAGCGGGCGGTCMGCCCCGCTGTCCAGCCGCAAGCCGATCTCCCTGTCGACCATGCCATTGTCGCCTGTCGCGCCACTCGACGACGAGCTCGATGACGAGCTTGCGCCCGTCACAACCTGAGCCGATTGTCAGGTCAGGTCAGGTCAGGTCAGGTCAGGCAGGCCGAATTTGCGCCGCGCCATGGCGCATTCAGCGTCCCCCGGCATGCAGGTCCGGCAGACCTCCGGACGGATCGCGTAGATCCGGCAGGTAACCGCTTGCGCGATCTCGCCGTCGAGGGCGCAGCAGCGATCGTYCTCGCAGCGCATTCCCGACAGCCGCTCATTGAYCAGCTCGGCCGGAATCAGATCGAGCGCTGCATCCTCCTCGATTGTGAAGCGCGGCCAGTTCGACGAATAGGCGCAGCAGGCGCCACAGCTCTGACAAGAGCTGGCGTCAGTCTGATTGGACGGTTGTTCAGACATCCTTGGGAACCTCCCACACCAGGCTGCGCCGCCATTTGGCGCGCAACGCTTCGCGGCGCTCGGGGTATTTGTCGTCGAGATAGTCCGCCTCGACCACGCGGTCGGTGCGGAAGCTGCGGAAGTCGTGGCGCAGYTCGCACCACGCGGCGAGGATGCGGACCGCGTCATGATAGCCGATCGCGATCGGCCAGATCACCCGCTCGCTGTCGCGGCCCTGCTCGTCGCGATAGCGGAGCCTGATCTTGCGGCCCTCGTGAATTTGCGACCGCGTGCGTGACATGTCGATGCGATCCGGCTCGCGGCTCCAGGGCCGCGGCGCCCGGCTCGCCGGCTCCAGCACGAACGGCCGCAGCCGCTCCGGCACGGTGTCGGCGATCTTCGCCATCAGGTCCTCCGCCGCGCGCGCCAGCACCGGATCGGCATTGACCGCCACCCATTGCGCGCCGAGCACGGCGGCCTCGATCTCGTCGGGCGTCAGCATCAATGGCGGCAGATCGAAACCCTTYTCCAGGATGTAGCCCATGCCCGCCTCGCCGCGGATCGGCACGCGCTGGCCGATCAGCGTGGCGATGTCGCGATAGATCGTGCGCTTCGAGGTCTCCAGCTCGGCCGCGATCGCATCCGCCGTCAGCGGACGCCGCGTGCGTCTCAGCACCTGGATGATCTGGAACAGCCGGTCGGCGCGTCTCATGGTGTGTCCTGCGGAAGCGATCACCCCGCCGATGCTGACAGGATGCTGGCAGCAGCCTGTCCTTATACCGGGCCAACAACGAGATTGAAGGGGTGATGTCGATGATGATGCTTTATGGCCTTGGCCTTGCCACCACGCTACTGCCGCTGCTGACACCATGGTGGCAGCAGCATGTTCGTAGCCTCCGGCGTCTGCTCAGGAAGTCGGGAGTGCTGTCATGATCACGCTGTTTGGTTTGGGCGCGGGCTTCGGCCTGCCGGAGATCAGCCCCTTCGTCACCAAGACGGAGGTCCAGCTGACGATGGCGGGCCTCGCTTTTCGGAAGCAGCGCGCGATGCCGCCGGCCTCGCCCAAGGGCCAGCTGCCCTTCATCGAYGATGCCGGTGAGCTGATCGCCGATTCGACCTTCATTCGTGCGCATATCGAGCACCGCTATGGTTTCGATTTCGATTCCGGCCTCGATGTGCGCGCGCGGGYGCAGGCCTGGGCGTTCGAGCGCATGATCGAGCATCATCTCTATTTCGCGCTGGTCGGCGCGCGTTGGGTCGACCCGGTGAACTTCGCCAAGGGTCCCGCGCATTTCTTCGACGGTGTGCCGGCGGACAAGCGCGAGAAGCTGCGCGAGGACGCGCAGTTTCGCGTCGCCGAGAACTATCTGATTTCCGGGCTCGGCCGCCATGCGCCGGACGAGGACGTCGATCTCGCTGCGCGCTCGCTGCGGGCGCTGTCGGTGCARCTCGGCGACCGGCCCTATCTGATGGGCGATCGTCCCTGCGGCACCGACGCGACGGCATTTGCGGTCATCGCCGGCATCCTCACGCCATTCTTCGACTCCGAGCTTCGCCGCCGCACCGAGACCTTTGGCAATCTCGTCGCCTATGCCGACCGCATGATGGYGCAGTATTTTCCGGAGTTCGATTGGGGGCGSGCGCARCAGGCCGCCTGAGCTAGACGGCGGGTCGGGGCTCGCCCTTCAATCGCGCCAGCTCGGCTTCGAGCTCGGCGATGCGGGTGTCGCGGACGRCAATCGCCTCCGCGACATCGGCCGCATCGAACTTCTGCGGGATGTGTTGCGGGCAGTTGGTGTCCCAGGCCTCGATCGTGAACAGGATCACCTGCTCCGGACGCGCTCTGTAGCCCSCAGGCATCAGCGACTCTGTCAGCGCGGCATCGTCCTCGACGACGCGGGCCGTGCCCCAGATCTTGACGCGACGGCGATGCGCGTAGTCCATCAGGAAAATATAGGCGCGYGGGTTCTCCGACAGATTGCCCTGCGTGATGTATTGCCGGTTGCCGCTGAAGTCGGCGAACGCCAGCGTCCGGCTGTCCAGCACCTTGAGAAAGCCCTTTGGCCCGCCGCGATGCTGGATGTAGGGCTGGCCGTCGGCCGAGGCGGTGGCGAGATAGAAGCTGGTGGCCTCGGCGAGACGGTCGGCGAGATCAGCGTCGACCTCGCGGCGAAAGCCGCGCGTCTCCGCGACACGGGCATAGCTCTCGCGCGATCCCTTGCGGGCCTGGATCGCCTTGACGGCCGGTGAGAACATGACGTCGGCGGACGTCCGGGTGGCGGTCTGGGTCATGGCAATGACTCCTTGTCGATGCGGCAATGGCTGCCGCCGTCCCGCCAATATGGTCCCGCTTGGCGTCGGAAATAATCAGGCGGGTTGACACTGGATCATTGCAGATGCTGCAATGATCGGATGGATCGCATCGACGCCATGCAGGCCTTCGTCACGGTGGCCGATCTGAACGGCTTTGCGCCGGCGGCGCGGCGGCTGAAGCTGTCGCCCTCGGCGGTGACACGCCTGATCGCCGCGCTCGAAACGCATCTCGGCGTCCGGCTGCTGCAGCGCACGACGCGCTCGGTGACGCTGACCGATGCCGGCCGGCGCTATCTCGAGCGGACCAGGCGCATCCTGGCCGATCTGGAGGAGGCGGAACTCGCCGCCGAGAGCGAGCGCCTGCAGCCGGCTGGACGGCTGGTGGTTTCGGCCCCGGTCGGCTTCGGCCGGCTCCATGTCGGTCCCGTCATGGCGGCCTATCTGAGCCGCTATGCCGAGGTCGCCGCCGAGTTGCGTCTTGAGGATCGCCAGGTCAATCTGGTGGAGGACGGCGTCGAYTGTGCGGTGCGCATCGGCCATCTCGGCGATTCCTCGCTGGTGGCCCGCCAGGTCGGCAGCATGCGTCGCGTTGTCGTCGGCGCGCCTGCCTACTTCAAGGATCATGGCGAGCCACGGACGCCCGAGGCGCTCGCCAAGCACCAAACCATCCAATTCGGCGCTGCCGATGATTGGCGCTTCGCAAAGGACGGCAAGGAGCTTCGGATCGCGGTCAGCCCGCGGCTGGTCACCAACAATGCCGACACCGCGATCCAATATGCCGAGGCGGGCGGCGGCGTGACCCGSGTGATGGCCTATCAGGCGGCCGACGGCTTRCGCGGCGACCGTCTCAAGCGGGTGCTGGCGAAATATGAGCCGCCCCCGGTCCCCATCCACATCGTGTTTCCGAGCTCCCGCCTGCTCTCGGCCAAGGTGCGCGCCTTCATCGACCTGATCGCCACGACCTGTGACTGGCGGTTCGGCTGACGGCGTCACGCCGGCTTCGGCACCAGGCGGAAGGTCGCGTTCGCGCGCGCGATGACCGTGTCATCGGCCAGCACCAGGCTCTGCGCGAAGCATATGGTGCGTCCGCTCTTGATCACGTCGCTCTCGACGCTCAGCCACTGCCCGATCCCGGCGCTGCCGATGTAATCGACGGCGAGATTGATCGTGACCAGCGACACCTCCCAGCCGAGCGCCTGAGCGCAACTGTAGCCCATCGCATTGTCCGCGAGCGAGGCGATCAGGCCGCCRTGGATCAGCCCGCGCGAATTGGTGTGCGGCGTCGCGAGCCGCAGGCCGAGGATGACGGCTTTGTCGGTCTTCTTGGCGTAGAGCGGCTCCCAGGGATCGGTGAACGGGCTCTTGCGAAAATGCGGTTCGAAGCCGGCGGGAATGCTGCTCATGCGGGTCTCRGTGATGGCTGGCGATGTCCCRCAGTCAACGACATCAGCGCGCGTTTTGCACCGCCTACAAAGTTTCAAACGTCTTTTGCACCTGCGTTTGAAACGGTGCATCTCAGACGCTCTGACGGACCCCGCACGATGTCGCAGGCGCCCAGCCCTCCGATGCGGCAATTTCGTCCTGTGATGGTCGGACCGTGCAATTTCGGGTGCACGACAGATCCTTAACGTGTTAATGAAATGCCGTGCGTCTTCGACTTTGGTCTGTCATACTTGGCGCAACCGAAGCGATGGGCGCGCGCATTGCGGCGTGCAGCGATGGCAGGTGTGCCGTCACGCTTGCAATGATGTTTATATGCTATAACAATGAAGCAAAGGGTCCTCGAAGGCCCACCGATGGAAGGAGACGATCTCGATGAGGAAGACGCTTCTGGCGTTGGCGCTGGCTGCCGGTGTCACCCCCGCGCTCGCGCAGGACAAGACGTTCGATCTGAAGATCTCGCATTGGGTCCCGGCCAGCCATCCGCTGCAGAAGGCGCTGGAGGATTGGGCCGCGTCGGTCGAAAAGGCCTCGGGGGGCACCATCAAGGGCAAGGTGTTCCCGGCGCAGCAGCTCGGCAAGGCCTTCGACCATTACGACATGGCCCGCGACGGCATCGCTGATGTCACTTATGTGAACCCCGGCTATCAGCCCGGCCGTTTCCCGATCATCGGCGCCGGCGAGCTGCCGTTCCTGATCTCCGACGCCAARGGCGGCTCCGAAGGCCTCGATGCATGGTACCGCAAATATGCCGAGAAGGAGATGAAGGACGTCAAGTACTGCCTGGCCTTCGTCCACACGCCGTCCTCGCTGCATACGCGGACCAAGAAGGTCACGCTGCCCGAGGACCTCARGGGCATGAAGATCCGCCCGGCGGATGCCACCATCGCGAATTTCGTGACGCAGCTCGGTGGCACCAATGTGCAGTCATCCGCGCCCGAAGTGCGCGATATCATCGAGCGCGGCGTTGCCGACGGCGTGTTTTTTCCGGCCGGCTCGCTGGTGCTGTTCGGCGTCGACAAGGTCACGAAATTCCACATCGACGCGCCGATGTACGTGACGACCTTTGTCTTCGTCATGAACAAGGACAAGTACAACCAGATGTCGGCGGCGCAGAAGAAGGCGATCGACGACAATTGCAACACCGAGGCCGCGGGGCGGGTCGGCGAGCCCTGGGGCAAGTTCGAGGATGCGGGCGTGGACAAGATCAAGGCCGAAGCCGGCCAGGAGGTCTACAAGCTGACGCCGGAACAGACCGCAGCCTGGAAGAAGGCCTCCGAGCCGCTGTTCAAGACCTGGGCCGACGGCGTCAAGAAGACCGGCATCGACGCCGATGCCGCCATGACCGAGCTGAAAGCTTCACTCGCCAAGTACAACGCGCTGGCGCAGTAGAGTCTTCGATAGCCAAACTGTTGCGCGGCGGACGGTGCGCTCCCTCTCCCCGTTCTTCACGGGGAGAGGGTCGGGGGGAGGGGCAGCCAAGCGCACAGACCGTGCGGAGCGCCCCCTTCACCCGGGTCGCATCTGACGATGCAATCCGGCCTCTCCCCGCAGGCGGGGAGAGGCCGGGCCAACGCGCGCTGCGCAGCAACTCGCTCCACATCTTCGAGATGCAAACCTGAATTGTTAGAACGGGGACGCCATGCAGCGCGCCTTCATGGACCGGATCATCGACGGCATCGAGTGGATCGCCGCGTTCTTCGTCGGCATCGTCGCGCTCGACATCTTCCTGTCGGTCTTGCTGCGAAACACGCTGAACTATTCGATCCCGGATTCCTTCGACATCGGGCGCATGCTGCTCGGCATCCTGATCTTCTGGGGCATCGCTGCGACATCGTATCGCGGCACCCACATCACCGTGGATCTCATCTGGGGCAATGTCGGCCCGCGCTACCAGCGCTGGATCGACATCTTTGCCACCCTGGTGCTGCTGTTCGTCGTGACGGTGCAGACCTGGACCCTGTTCGACAAGGTGCGCGGCACCTATGAGGACAACGTCCTCACCTACGACCTGCACATGCCGACCTGGCCGTTCTTCGCCATCGCCTGGATCGGTGACGTCTCGGCTGTGCTCCTGATCGCCATCCGGACCTATCGCCTGATCTTCCATCCCGAGGAGATTCATGACCCTCACGTCAAGCCCACGGAGTAGTGCCGCATGAGCACGGATGCGGTCGCAATCATCGGCTTCGTCGCGCTGTTTGCCCTGATGCTGTTGCGCGTGCCCGTCGGCATGGCGATGGGGCTCGTCGGCGTCTCCGGCTTCGCCTACCTCGTCAACGGCACGGCGGCTCTGAAGCTGGTCGGCCAGACCTCGATGCGCACGGTCACGGACTACACCTTCGGCGTGATCCCGATGTTCCTGCTGATGGGAACGTTCGTGTCCAACTCCGGCATGAGCCGCGAGCTGTTTCGCGCTGCCAACGGCTTTGTCGGCCATTTGCGGGGCGGCCTCGGCATCGCCACGGTGGCCGCCTGCGGCGGCTTTGCCGCGATCTGCGGCTCGTCGGTGGCGACCGCCGCGACCTTCTCGGCGGTGGCCTATCCGGAGATGCGCCGCTTCGGCTATCCGCAATCCTTCGCCACCGGCGTCATCGCCGCCGGCGGCACGTTAGGGGCGATGCTGCCGCCCTCCACGGTGCTCGCGGTGTATGGCATCATCACCGAGCAGGACATCGGCAAGCTGTTCATTGCCGGTATCATCCCGGGGCTCCTGGCGATGACCATGTACATGGTCACCATCACGGTGATCGGGCGCGTCAGGCCGGACTTCCTTCCCAAGGGTGAGGCGCTGCCGTGGCGCGAGCGCATCAAGGGGCTGAAGGGTATCTGGGCGCCAGTGCTGCTGTTCCTGTTCGTGATCGGCGGCCTCTACGGTCTGCCGTTCCTGCCGCGCTTCACGCCGACGGAAGCCGGCGGCGTCGGCGCCACCGGCGCCTTCCTGATCGGCCTGTTCACCGGTCGGCTCGACAAGGACAAGATCCTGGCCTCGCTGCTGCAGGCGACACGCACGGCGGCGGCCGTGTTCACGGTGCTGATCGGCGCGCTGATCTTCGGCTACTTCCTYACGGTGACGCAGACGCCGCAGAAGGTGACGGAGTTCCTCACCGGCCTCGGCCTCGGGCCCTACGGCGTGCTGGCGCTGATCATGGTGATGTATCTGGTGCTCGGCTGCCTGATGGACGCCATGGCGATGATCATCCTGACTGTGCCGATCATCTTTCCGGTGATCTCGCATCTCGGATTCGATCCGATCTGGTTCGGCGTCATCATCGTGATGACCGTCGAGCTCGGCCTGATCCACCCGCCGGTCGGCATGAACGTATTCGTGATCAAGAGCGTGGTGAAGGATGTCTCGTTCTCCACCATCTTCAAGGGCGTGCTGCCCTTCGTCGCGACCGATCTGATCCGGCTGGTGATCCTGATCGCCTTCCCGCTGCTCGCCACCTGGCTGCCGCAACAGATGATGAACCGATGACCGCGCCCGTTCTCGACACGAAGTATGTTTTCACCCTCACCGTGATGGTCGGCGACGTCACCAGCGCTGGCGAGACCGGCGTCGGCGTGCGCCGGATCATCCCGATCCATGGCGGCGAGGTGAAGGGCCCGGGCCTGAGCGGCGAGGGCGTCAGCGGCAGGATTTGCAATTTGGGCGCCGACTTCCAGGTCATCCGCCCCAACGAGCTGATCGACCTGGAGGCGAAATACGCCTTGGAAACGGATGATGGCGCGACCATCTATGTCGAGAACCGCGGCATTCGCTTCGGACCGGTCGATCTGCTGCAGAAGCTCAAGCGCGGCGAGCCCGTCGATCCCAAGCTGATCTACTTCCGGACCCAGCCACGCTTCGAGACCGGCCACGACAAGTATCGCTGGCTGATGGAGCACATCTTTGTCGGCTCCGCTGCGCGGCATCCGGATCGCGTGATCGTCGACGTGCACGTGGTGTTGTAGGCCGCGCCGTTGCGACAAACTCCGTCATTGCGAGCGCAGCGAAGCAATCCAGGGCTGTGGGCGGGATTCTGGATCGCTTCGTCGCTGCGCTCCTCGCAATGACGGTGTGGCTGTGAGATGTGACTCAATCCCCTGCTGTCGTCCCAGCGAGCGCAGGGACGAGAGCGGAGCTTGGGGGGGCGCCGTGGCGTTGAGCAAGACGATCGGGTTGCTCGAATACCGGTGAGACGTCGAACTAATCCTCGTCGTCCCAATCCGACGCCCTGCGGTAGCCGTGGTCGCAATTGCGATAGCGGTGAGCCGGCACGTAACGGTAGCCCTCGTCGCCGTAGCCGTCATACGCCGCGTCGCGATAGTGGGACCGGTATTGGTATCGCGGCTGGTAGTGGTATTGGGAGCGATAGACCGGGGCGGGCTCATACGCCTGCGCGTCCGATGCCAGCGCGCCACCGATGAGGGCTCCGACAACCAGGCCGCCGATCAGCGCCGCATTGCGGCCGTCATGGGCCTGCGCTGGCGCCGCGCCGGCGAACAGGGTTGCAGTCACAGCRAGCGCGGCGATGCCGCCTGCGATAGATTTCTTCAGCGAAACCATGATCCCCTCCATTGGGAAGTGTGGTGACGTTCTACCTTGCGCGCTTTGAAGCCATGCTGAATGCGATGTTGCCCGCCATTCATGTCCGAAAGCCGCGTCGGTCCGGCCGCACCTGCTGCCGCCTGTGTTGTTGTTAGTAGGCGGACGACGACGACGGCGTCAGTCGGCGCCTGGCCCTGCCTGCGCCCTTGGCACGTGATGCGGGCCGATCTCGGCCCGTCCCGGGCGTGATTTTGCCGCGGGAACGCCCGATCATGTCATTTGCCTTTGCGCGGTTGCGCCGTACGATGCGCCGCGCGTCGCATCGCGTAGTTCATTCCGGCGCCGCTCTTTTTGCATTGCACAACATGATATCGGAGCCCGCTTATTGACTCCTGGCAAGATCGTTATAAAACATAACTATTCTGGATAGGACACAATAGAGCCCATGGGAAACGCCGACACCGCCACGCCTGCGGGGGATCCGTCGCTGCTGCAGATCGAACAGCAGGGCGCCGTCCTGACGATCGGGCTGAATCGCCCCGCCAAGCGCAACGCGCTGAATGATGGCATCATCCTCGCCATCGGCGACTGCTTTGCCGGTCTGCCGGACGACGTTCGCGTCGTCGTCATCCACGGCCTCGGCGAYAATTTCTCCTCCGGCCTGGATCTTTCCGAGCTGCGCGAGCGCGACGCTACCGAGGGCCTCGTGCATTCGCAGATGTGGCATCGCGTGTTCGACCGCATCCAATATTGCCGCGTGCCCGTGATCGCCGCGCTGAAAGGGGCGGTCATCGGCGGCGGTCTCGAACTCGCTTGTGCCGCTCATATCCGCGTCGCTGAGCCGTCCGCCTATTTCGCACTGCCCGAGGGCCAGCGCGGCATCTTCGTCGGCGGCGGTGGCTCGGTGCGGCTGCCGCGCCTGATCGGCGTCGCCCGCATGATGGACATGATGCTCACCGGCCGCGTCTAYTCGGCGACCGAAGGTTCGTCCTACGGCTTCGCGCAATATCTGGTCGAAGCGGGCGCATCGATGACCAAGGCGATGGAGCTCGCTGGCAAGATTGCGAGCAACGCGCCGCTGACGAATTTCGCGGTGCTGCAGGCATTGCCGATGATTGCGGAGGCCAACCCGCAGACCGGTCTGCTGATGGAATCGCTGATGGCCACCGTCGCGCAGAGCGATCAGGAGGCCAAGCGCCGCATTCGCGCCTTCCTCGATCACAAGACAGCCAAAGTGAAGCCGACGTGACATGACCGCGCAAACAAAAACAATCACACAGGGGGGAACGGACAGCACGGCGCGGAGCGCCAGTGTTCATCCGTTGCGCGCCATCTCGTTCAACGATCCCGTCGTCAACGTCGAGCGCCGCGACGACGGCACCATCTATCTCCGGCCGACGCAGCCGCTCGGCGACTATCCGCTGCGGATYACGGACCGGCTGCATCACTTCGCAAAGRCCACGCCRCAGCGCGTGTTCATGGCCGAGCGCGTCGGGCCGGAAGGCTGGCGCGAGCTGAGCTACGCCACGCTGCTGGCGGCGAGCCGGCACATCGCGTCGGGGCTGCTCGCGCGCGGCCTGTCGCCCGACCGGCCGGTGATGATTCTGTCGGGCAATTCGATCGACCATGCCCTGGTCGCGTTCGGCTCGCTCTATGCCGGCGTGCCGTTCTGCCCGGTGTCACCGGCCTATTCGCTGGTATCGCGCGACTACGGCAAGCTCGCTTATCTGATGAAGCTGCTGACGCCGGGCCTCGTCTTCGTCGACGACGCCGACAAGTTCGCGGACGCGCTCATTGCCAACGTGCCTGAGGGCACCGAGATCGTGGCGTCGTTCGGGTCGGTGCCGGGCCGCAAGATCACGATGCTCGCCGATCTGATCGCCTCGCCGCTGTTTGCCGGCCTCGACGCCGTCCACGACAAGATCGGTCCGGACACGATCGCAAAATTCCTGCTCACCTCGGGCTCGACCGGCAATCCGAAGGCCGTGATCAACACYCAGCGCATGATCTGCGCCAACCAGGTGATGATCCGCGAGACGCTCGCCTTCCTGAAGGACGAGCCGCCSGTGATCATMGACTGGCTGCCTTGGAATCACACTTTCGGCGGCAACCACAATATCGGGCTGACGCTGTTCAACGGCGGCTCGATGTATCTCGACCAGGGYAAGCCGGTGCCGGGCGGCATCGAGGAGACGGTGCGAAACCTGCGCGAGATCTCGCCGACGGTCTATTTCAACGTGCCGAAGGGCTACGAGTCGCTGCTGCCCTATTTCCGCGAGGATCCGGGCCTGCGGAAGACCTTCTTCAGCCGGCTGCATGCGATGTTCTTCTCCGGCGCCGCGCTGGCGCCGCATGTCTGGAACGAGCTCGATGAGCTGTCGGTGGCCGAGACCGGCACTCGCGTGCCGATGCTGACCGGCCTGGGCTCGACGGAGACGGCGCCGTTCTTCATGTCGGTCAATCCGCGCACCAGCCGCTCCGGCCATGTCGGCCTGCCGGTGCCGGGCAACGAAGCCAAGCTCGTGCCSAACAACGGCAAGATGGAAGTGCGCGCCAAGGGGCCGAACGTCACGCCGGGCTACTGGCGCTTGCCCGAGGTCTCGGCCGCGGCGTTCGATTCCGAGGGCTACTATCAGATGGGCGACGCGCTGAAGCCCGTCGATCCCAACGATTTCAACGCTGGTTTCGATTTCGACGGCCGTGTCGCCGAGGACTTCAAGCTCGCCTCCGGCACCTGGGTCTCGGTCGGTCCGTTGCGCGCGCGCTTCGTCGCCGCCTGTGCACCGCTGGCRCGCGACGTGATCATCGCCGGAATCAACCGCGACGAGATCGCCGCCATCGTCGTGCTCGATCTCGACGGYTGCCGCCTGATCAACCCGACCTTGCCGATGGACGATCTCGCCGCGACCGCGGCAGATCCGCTGATCGTCGCGGCCTTCCGCGAGCGCTTTGCCAAATTCCAGGGCACCGCGACCGGCTCCTCGACGCGGATCACGCGCGCCGTGCTGCTTGGCGTGCCGCTGTCGATCGACAAGGGCGAGGTCACCGACAAGGGCTCGATCAACCAGCGCGCCGTGCTGGAGAACCGCAAGGACCTGATCGAGCGCATCTACGCCGCGACACCGGGCGACGACATCATCCTGGCCCGCTGACCGCCGCATTCAAGGGAGAAACGACATGTTGTTGAAGGATCAGGCCGCCATCGTCACCGGCGGCGCCTCCGGCCTCGGCGCCGCCACCGCCCGCAAGCTCGCGGCGCAGGGCGCCAAGGTCGCCGTGTTCGACCTCAACGCCAAGCTGGCGGAGGAGGTTGCCGCCGAGATCAAGGGCGTGGCGGTGGTCTGCGACGTCTCGGACGCGGCCGGCGCGGAAGCCGCCGTTGCCAAGGCGGTCGAGGCGCTCGGACAGCAGCCGCGCGTGCTGGTGAACTGCGCCGGCATCGGCGTCGCCAAGCGCGTGGTCGGCCGTGACGGCCCGATGCCGCTGGCCGATTTCGAGAAGGTCATCAAGGTCAACCTGATCGGCTCCTTCAACATGCTGCGCCTTGTGACCAACGGCATGACCAAGCTGGAGCCGCAGGCAACCGGCGAGCGCGGCGTCGTCATCAACACCGCCTCGGTCGCGGCCTATGACGGCCAGATCGGRCAGTCGGCCTATTCGGCGTCGAAGGGCGGCATCGTCGGCATGACCCTGCCGATCGCCCGCGAGCTCGCGCAGTTCGGCATCCGCGTGCTGACCATCGCGCCCGGCCTGTTCCTGACCCCGCTGCTCGCCAATTTGCCGCAGGAGGCCCAGGACTCGCTCGCCGCCGCGATCCCATTCCCGCGCCGGCTCGGCCAGGCCGACGAGTTCGCCGCGCTCGCGCTGCACATGGTCGAGAACGCCTATTTGAACGGCGAAGTCGTCCGCCTCGACGGCTCGCTGCGCATGGCGCCGAAGTAGGATTGAATGTTCGAATGAGTTCGGCCGCCGGCCATGAGCAGGCTCCCAGCCTCTCCCCGCGTGCGGGGAGAGGCCGGATTGCATCGGCAGATGCAATCCGGGTGAGGGGGGCTCTCCGCGAGGTCGGTGGGTGTGGTTGCCCCTCACCCCAGCCCTCTCCCCRTAAGAACGGGGAGAGGGAGCGCAATATTCTCCGCGGCTTGTAGCGAGGTTCACAATCGATGTTCGTCAACCGCCGCGACGTGCAGATCCAGTGGGGCGACTGCGATCCCGCCAATATCGTCTACTATCCGCGCTATTTCGCGATGTTCGACGACGCCACTTCGGTGATGTTCGAGGCGGCCGGCTTCTCCAAGCAGGACATCGTCCGCCGTTACGGCCTGGTCGGCATTCCCATGGTGGACACACGGGCCAAGTTCTACATCCCCTCGACCTATGGCGACTGGATCACGATCGAGAGCCGGATCGAGAGCATCAAGCGCTCCTCGTTCGACGTCACCCACAAGGTGTTCAAGGGCGAGGCGCTGGCCATTGAAGGGTTCGAGACCCGGGTGYTGGTCGGGCGCGATCCGGCCGATCCGGACAAGCTGAAATCGGCGCCTTTTCCCGAGGAGATGCGGAGCAAGTTTCTTGGAGGGTGAGGCGCTGCAACAGGTGCGACATGCGGCCGTCTTAAGGATGAATCTCTGTCGTGCTTTGGTCGACTGGTGAGACGTGATCTTCTCGTGTTCAATRCCAGGATCACGTTTGGACACATRTCGGCCGGCCGAGATCGAAGGCGCCCTGGATCAGGGCGGGACTGCAAACAGGATCGGCGGATCACGAGCTGAACCGAAAAGATTGAGGGAGGATTGAATGAGAAAGGCCTATCTGGCGGCGGCAGGCGTCATCGCGATGCTAGCCTCTGCGCCGGCGCTGGCGCAGACCAGCGAAATCACCATCGGCATCACCACCACCACCACGGGCCCGGGCGCCGCGCTTGGCATTCCCGAGCGCAATGCGCTTGAATTCGTGCCGAAGGAGATCGGCGGCGTGCCGCTGAAGGTGATCGTGCTGGATGACGGCGGCGATCCGACCACGGCGACCACCAACGCGCGGCGCTTCGTGACCGAGTCCAAGGCCGACATCATCATGGGCTCGGCGCTGACGCCGCCGACGATCGCGGTGTCCAACGTCGCCAACGAAGCCGGGATTCCGCATTTCGGCCTGGCGCCGTTCCCGGTCACGCCGGAGCGGATGAAGTGGTCGGTGGTGATGCCGCAGCCGGTGCCGATCATGGGCAAGGTGCTCTACGAGCACATGAAGGCGCACAACATCAAGACCGTCGGCTATATCGGCTATTCCGACTCCTACGGCGATCTCTGGTTCAACGATCTCAAGAACCAGGGCGTGCCGATGGGCATCACCATCGTCGACGAGGAGCGTTTTGCCCGCCCCGACACGTCCGTCACCGGGCAGGTGCTCAAGCTGGTCGCCGCCAATCCGGATGCGATCCTGGTCGGCGCCTCCGGCACCGCGGCCGCGCTGCCGCAGACCGARCTGCGCGAGCGCGGCTATCAGGGCCTGATCTATCAGACCCACGGCGCGGCGAGCATGGATTTCATCCGCATCGCCGGCAAGGCGGCAGAGGGCGTGATCATGGCCTCGGGTCCGGTGATGTCGCCGGAAACCCAGGACGACAGCGCGCTCACCAAGAAGCCCGGCCTCGAGCTCAACAAGGCCTATGAGGGCAAGTATGGCCCGAACAGCCGCAGCCAGTTCGCCGGCCATTCCTACGACGCGTTCGAGATCCTCAAGCGCGTGATCCCGGTGGCACTGAARACCGCCAAGCCCGGCACSCCGGAGTTCCGCGAGGCCATCCGCCAGGCGCTGCTCTCCGAAAAGGACCTGGCGGCCTCCCAGGGCGTCTACAACTTCACCGAAAAGGACCGCTCCGGCCTCGACGACCGCGCCCGCATCATCCTGACYGTGAAGGACGGCAAATACGTCCCSGCGAAATAAGTCGCGCGAACCATGGCAAGATCAGAAAGGCCGGCTCTGTGAGCCGGCCTTTCGGCTATGAGGACCATGATTTTTTGGTTCACGGAGGCCCTGCATGATTCCCGCCCCCACCGGAGCGACCCGGCTCCACATCATCATCGGTGATCCGATCGCGCAGGTGCGCGCKCCGGCCGGCGTCAGCCGGGCCTTTGCGGAGYGTGGCAGCGATGCGATCCTCGTCCCAGTCCAGGTCGCACCAGTTGATCTCGCCGGCTTCCTCGCGACGGCGACGCGCGTGAAGAATCTCGATGGCATCGTCGCGACCATCCCGCACAAATTCGCCTGCTACCGCGCCTGCGCCACCGCCACCGAGCGTGCGCATTTCATCGGCGCGGTCAACCTGATGCGGCGCAGCCCCGATGGCGGCTGGCATGGCGACATGGTCGATGGCCTGGGCTTCGTCGGTGCTGCGCGGGCCAAGGGCTTTGATCCGAACGGCACCCGCGCGCTGCAGATCGGCGCCGGCGGCGCCGGATCGGCGATTGCGCTGGCTCTGATCGATGCTGGCGTGCGTGAGCTTGCCATTCACGACAGCGACGCCGGGCGGCGTGATGCGCTGATCGCGCGCCTCAATGAGCGCGGCAGGGGCCGGGCGCTGATCGGCGTCATGGATGCAACCGGATTCGACTTGGTGGCGAACGCGACGCCGGCCGGCATGCAGCCGGGCGATCCCCTGCCGGTCGACATGGCCACGGTGAGCCCGTCAGCCTATTGCGGCTGCGTGATCACGCGTCCCGAGGTCTCGCCGTTCATCGCCGCCGCGCGTGAGCGCGGCTGCCTGACGGCGACWGGYACSGACATGTACCGGGCGCTGGAGCGCGTAATGGTCGACTTCCTGTTGTCGCGACAGCCGCCATCCTGAGACGGCGCCTCCCGCTTCACATCAGGCTCAGCTGGCCGCCGCCTCGGCAAAGCCCAGATAGCTCGCCGCGACGCGTTGGTCAGTCGCGATCTCGCTGGCCTTGCCATTGAGCACGAATTCGCCGAGCTCCATCACATAGGCGCGGTCGGCGACCTTCAGCGCAGCCTTGGCGTTCTGCTCRACCAGCAGCACCGAGACGCCTTCCTCGCGCAGCTTGGCGACGATCTCGAAAATGCCGGCGACGATGATCGGCGCCAGCCCGAGGCTCGGCTCGTCCAGCATCAGCATCTTCGGCGCGCCCATCAGCGCGCGGCCCATCGCCAGCATCTGCTGCTCGCCGCCGGACAGCGTGCCGGCAAGCTGCTTGCGCCGCTCCTTCAGTTTCGGGAACAGCGTGTAGACGTGCTCGAAGCCTCTGGCAGCATGCGCCTTCGACATTCTGAAAGCGCCGAGCTGCAGATTGTCCTCGACATTCATGCTCGCGAACAGCTCGCGATGCTCCGGCACCAGACAGAGGCCGCGTGCGACGCGGTCCTCGATCTCGTAGCGGGCCAGGTCCTCCCCCAGGAACGAGACGCGGCCCTTGAGCGGAAACACGCCCATGATGGCGCTGAGCAGCGTCGTCTTGCCGGCGCCGTTGGCGCCGATGATGGTGACGATCTCGTTCTCGGCGACGGTGAGCGAGACGGACCTGACCGCTTCGACCTTGCCGTAGGAGACGTGCGCGTCGGTGACTTCCAGCAAGGTGCTCATGCGGTGGCTCCGAGATACGCCTTGATCACCTCGGGATTGGTTTTGATCGCGGCTGGTGTGCCCTCGGCGATCTTGGTGCCGAAATCGAGCACCACGATGCGGTCGGCGAGGTCCATGACGAAGCCCATGTCGTGTTCGACCAGCAGCACCGACATGCCGCCGGCGCGGAGGTCGCGCAGCAGCGCGCCAAGGCGCTGCTTCTCCATGTGGCGCAGGCCYGCGGCCGGCTCGTCGAGCAGCAGCAGCATCGGATCGACGCACAGCGCGCGGGCGATCTCGACGATGCGCTGCTGTCCGAGTGAGAGCGAGCCGGCGAGCTGGTGCATCTGGTCGCCGAGCCCGACGCGCTCGATCTGGCGCGCCGCCTCCGCGAGCAGCTTGGCCTCGTCGCCGCGGTCGAGCCGGAACATGCTGGAGAGCGCATTGGAATGGCCGCGCAGATGCGCGCCGATCGCGACGTTCTCCAGCACCGTCATGTCCGGCACCAGCTTGACGTGCTGGAAGGTTCTGGAAATGCCGAGCTTGACGACATCCTGCGGCGGCGCGTTGCCCACGGCCTTGCCGAGCACGGAGATGTTGCCGGAGGTCGGCGGCAGCACCCCGGTGATCAGGTTGAAGGTCGTGCTCTTGCCGGCGCCGTTGGGGCCGATCAGCGCCACGATCTCGCGGGCCTGGACGTCGAACGAGACGTTGTTGACCGCAACCACGCCGCCGAACTGCTTTCGTGCGTTGTCGACCTGCAGCAGCACGCTTGGCGCCGAGGCGGAGCGCGCCCGGGCCGGCAGCGCGATCGAGGTGTCGGGCTTCTTGGCGAGCGGCTTGAACGGCAGCCGCGCGGTCAGCCAGGGCCACAGGCCGGTCGGCGCGAGCTGCAGCAGGGTGACGAGGAGGATGCCGAACACGATGGTCTCGAGCTGGCCTTCGCCATGCAGCAGCAGCGGGAGGTAGCTCTGCAGCACCTCCTTCAGGATCACGACGATCGCCGCGCCCAGCACGCCRCCCCAGACATAGCCGGCGCCGCCGACGACCGCGACGAACAGATATTCGATGCCGGCCTGGGCGCCGAACGGCGTCGGGTTCACGGCGCGGGTGAAGTGCGCATAGAGCCAGCCGGACAGGCCGGCGAGCACGGCCGCGTAGATGAACACCAGCAGCTTGGCGCGCGGCGAGTAGACGCCGAACGCCTCGGCCGCGATATGGCCGCGGCGCAGSGCSCGGATGGCGCGGCCGGTGCGCGAGTCCAGCAGGTTCATCGTCAGCAGCGCTGCGATCAGCACGGCGGCCCAGATCGCGAAATAGATCGTGCCGGGATCGAGCATCTTGAGGCTGCCGATCGAGAGCGGCGGGATGCCGGAGATGCCGTCATTGCGGCCGAGGAAGGCGAGCTTGCTGAAGAGATAATACAGGCCGAGACCCCAGGCGAGCGTGCCGAGCGGCAAGTAATGCCCGGACAGCCTGACGGTGACGAGGCCGAGCAGCACCGCCGCAAGGCCGGAGACCAGCAGCGACAGCGGCAGGGTCAGCCAGGGCGAGACGCCGTACTGCGCCGACAGCACCGCAGTCGTGTAGGCGCCGAAGCCGACGAAGGCGGCCTGGCCGAACGAGGTGAGACCGCCGACGCCGGTCAAGAG
>BFBZ01000010.1_pt282 | contig 105109 bp, 102 predicted proteins | sample 1888401 | NCBI WGS metagenome assembly BFBZ01 (sample SAMD00112614, study PRJDB3348) | symbiont metagenome | host: Chara braunii
TYSWKGMGGYKGKWGKMGWSGWKGWYGMCGCCRCGGCARTTGGCGGTGATGTCGGYGCCGCAGGCCTTGGCGAGCTGGGCCGCGGAATCGCCAAAGCTSATCGTYTCCGCGACCGCCAGCGACGGCGCAGTSAGCGCGATGACAAAAAGGAAAAAACCTCCCCGGACCATGCAGCCATCTCAACCCGTGAATTCAAYTGGGGTCAAGGGCTACGAACAGCGAAGGCTGTTCTGTCACGCCCGCTCCACAAAGCTGTCGACGACCTTCTTCTCGCCGGCCTTCTCGAAGGCGATGGTCAGCTTGTTGCCGTCGATCTTCACCACATGGCCGTAGCCGAATTTCTGGTGAAACACCCGATCGTCCAGCGAAAATTCCGACGTCGTGCCGGTGGACTTCGCCACCAGCTCGCCCTCGATCACCATTGGACCGCGCTTGCTGCGGCTGAAGCTATCCGAGGAAAACGACGACTGCCGCTCCTCGAATCCGCCGCTACGGCCGCCGCCACCGCGATTGCGGTTGGCCTGGGCGCGCTGCCAGCCCGGGGTCGAATAGCTTGAGCCGAATGATTCGAGGTTGTCGAAGCGCGAGGCACCGTAGCCGCCGCTGCCGCCCCAGCCCGATCCGCCCTTGGATTCGGTGATCTCGACATTGTGCGCCGGCAACTCGTCGAGGAAGCGGGAGGGGATCGTGGTCGACCAGGTGCCATGGATGCGGCGGTTGGTGGCGAAATAGATCTTGGCGCGGCGGCGGGCGCGGGTCAGCCCGACATGGGCGAGACGGCGCTCTTCCTCGAGCCCGGCGCGGCCCTGCTCGTCCAGCGTGCGCTGGCTTGGAAACAGGCCTTCCTCCCAGCCCGGCAGGAACACATTGTCGAACTCCAGGCCCTTGGCCGAATGCAGCGTCATCAGCGACACCGCCTCGTCGCCGGCCTCGCCGTCGCGGTCCATCACCAGCGAGATATGTTCGAGAAACCCTTGCAGGTTCTCGAATTCCTCCATCGAACGCACCAGTTCCTTGAGGTTGTCGAGCCGGCCCGCGGCGTCTGCCGAGCGGTCCTTCTGCCACATCTCGGTATAGCCGCTCTCGTCGAGCACGATCTCGGCGAGCTCCGTGTGAGAGGTGACCTCGCGCTGGGCGCGCCAGCGGTCGAACTGCATCACGAGGTCGCGCAAGCTGCCGCGCGCCTTCGGCTTCAGCTCGTCGGTTTCGACCACGGCGCGCGCCGCCTCGAACAGCGGAATCCGGCGCTTGCGGGCGTGGTCGTGCAGCAGCTGCACGGTGGCGTCGCCGAGTCCCCGTTTGGGCACGTTGACGATACGCTCGAAGGCGAGATCGTCGGCGGGCGAATTGATGGTGCGCAAATACGCCAGCGCATCGCGGATCTCGGCGCGCTCATAGAACCGGGGACCGCCGATCACGCGGTAGGGCAGGCCGAGCGTGACGAAGCGGTCTTCGAACTCGCGCATCTGGAACGAGGCGCGGACCAGGATGGCGACGGTGTTGAGGTTCTCGCCGGCGCGTTGCAGCTCCTCGAGCTCCTCGCCGATCGCGCGCGCTTCCTCTTCCGAATCCCAGGAGCCGGTGACGGTGACCTTCTCGCCGTCGACATCCTCGGTGCGCAGCGTCTTGCCGAGCCGGCCTTCATTGTGCGCGATCAGGTGCGAGGCCGCGGCCAGGATGTGGCCGGTGGAGCGGTAGTTGCGCTCGAGCCGGATCACGGTCGCACCGGGAAAATCATGCTCGAAGCGCAGGATGTTGTCGACCTCGGCGCCGCGCCAACCATAGATCGACTGGTCGTCGTCGCCGACGCAGCAGATGTTTCGCGGCGGCGCGGACGGCGGAGCCAGCGCCGGCTGCGCGGCGGCGTCTTGCTTCGCCGGTTCAGCATCGGTCGCGCCGGGAATGATTGCCGAGATCGGAGGACCCTGCCGTGCCGGCGCCTGCGACAGCAGGCGCAGCCACAGATATTGCGCGACGTTGGTGTCCTGATATTCGTCGACCAGGATGAACTTGAAGCGGCTCTGGTATTGCCGCAGCACGTCGGGGTTCTCGCGGAACAGCCGGATGTTCTCGAGCAGCAGGTCGCCGAAATCGGCGGCGTTGAGGATCTTCAGCCGCTCCTGATAGGTCGCGTAGATCTTGCCGCCCTTGCCGTTGCCGAACGAGGCGGCTTCGCCGGCCGGCACCTGCGACGGCGACAGCCCGCGATTCTTCCAGCTGTCGATCAGGCCGGCCAGCATCCGCGCCGGCCAGCGCTTGTCGTCGATGTTCTCGGCCTGCAAGAGCTGCTTCAACAGCCGCACCTGGTCGTCGACGTCGAGCACCGTGAAGTTGGATTTGAGCTGCACCAGCTCGGCATGGATGCGCAGGATGCGGCCGCCGATCGAGTGGAAGGTGCCGAGCCACGGCATGCCCTCGACCGCCTGGCCGAGCATCTGGCCGAGCCGCAGCTTCATCTCGCGCGCGGCCTTGTTGGTGAAGGTCACCGACAGGATTTCCTGTGGCCGGGCGCGGCCCTGGCTCAGGATATGCGCGATGCGCGTGGTCAAGACCCGCGTCTTGCCGGTGCCGGCGCCGGCCAGCACCAGCACGGGACCGTCGAGCGTCTCGACCGCTTCGCGCTGCTCCGGATTGAGGCCATTGAGATATTGCGGACCGGCGGCCGCCCGCGCACGCGCGGCGATGCCGCCAGCCGCGGGCTGGTGCTCGGGAACGCCGTGATGGGGCAATTTGCTCGGCTCGGTCATTGGCGAATCGTCTCGGCCCCACGATGGCACCGTGGGACGGTGAAGGGGAGCTTTCTTAGCAGGGATTGAAGGCCATATAGGGCCTGATCGGCCGTTTTGACAGGTTTTATCCCGGACCGCGGTCACGGTTTTGGCAGCAGTCCGAAGCCGGTTTGGTTCCTGAAATCGGCGAAAATTTCGCGGTTTCGCGCTCAGGAACCTGTGTTCCCACGCTGGATTGTCTCCTCGGTCATGGCGTCGGCCGAGAGCCGGCGAGAAGAAACGAGACAGAGGTTCTGAACATGTTGAGCTGGGTCGTCACCTTCCTGGTCATCGCGCTGATCGCGGGCGTTTTGGGCTTCGGCGGCATCGCCGGTGCGTCGATCGAGATCGCCAAGGCGATCTTCTTCATCGCCATCATCCTGTTCCTGGTGTCGGCGGTGGTCGGACTGGCGCGCGGCCGCACGCGGGTCTAGCGAATCGCGACTTCATCACGCGAGCCGGCGGCCACGTCGCCTGAATGCGTGATGTCATTTCGCCGAGGGCATCGCCACGTTGCGGCCGATGCCCTCGGGACGCGGCACACCCGCATGACTCTCCACGATGGCGCGGGTGCGGGCGCGGATATCGGGCGGAAACGGCGCCACCTTGCGCGCCTCCATATCGATGTGCAGCGTCAGGTTCTCCGAGGTCGCGGACAGCCAGCCCTCGCCGGCATGGCGCAACTCCTCGAATGTGTGCAGCCGCTTGTCGTCGGCGCCGAGCAGGAACACCGAAACCTGCACGGGATCGCCGAGATGGATTTCCCGCAGGTAGCGGACATGGCATTCGGCCGTGAAGGTCGAGCACTTCCGCTCCTTCATGTAGGCCGGTCCAATGCCGAGTTGCAGCCACATCTCGTCGATGGCGCGGTCGAACATCACATTGTAGTAGGCCATGTTGAGATGGCCGTTATAGTCGATCCATTGCGGCTCGATCTGCATCACCGAGGATTTGAACGGGGAGGGCGGAAGCGGCATCTCGCTGGCGGTCACTGAAGTCATCTCCCATCCCGGTCCGTTGGCGTTCGAGCATGAACTTTTTTCAAGTCAGGCTCTCTTGACCCCTTATACAAGCTTTGTCACGGTCGGCTAAAGCCGGGAGGAAATTTGACGTGGCGACAACGATTTCGAGCGATCTGACGCGACCCGAACCGCAAGCCCTGAAGCGCGCGATCGACGCGCTGGCGGCGCGGTTCGGCAACCGGCTCGTCACGTCTCAGGCGGTGCGCGAGCAGCACGCCCATACCACCACATGGCTGCCGAACCAGCCTCCGGACGCGGTCGTCATGGCGCAGGAAACCGCCGACATCCAGGACGTGGTGCGGATCTGCGCCGCCAACCGCGTGCCGGTGATCGCGTTCGGCACCGGAACCTCTCTCGAGGGCCAGGTCAACGCGCCCGCGGGTGGCGTCTGCATCGACCTGCGCGACATGAACAAGGTGCTCGAGGTGCATGCCGAGGACCTCGATTGCGTGATCCAGCCCGGCCTGACCCGCAAGGCGCTCAACGAGCATCTGCGCGACCAGGGCCTGTTCTTCCCCATCGACCCCGGCGCCGACGCCTCGCTCGGCGGCATGACCTCGACCCGCGCCTCCGGCACCAATGCGGTGCGCTATGGCACCATGCGCGAGAACGTGCTGGCGCTGAAGGTGGTGCGCGGCGACGGCGAGATCATCACGACCGGCACGCGGGCCAAGAAGTCGTCGGCCGGCTACGACCTGACGCATCTGTTCGTCGGCGCCGAGGGCACGCTCGGCATCATCTCCGAACTGACCATCCGCCTGCGCGGCATTCCGGACACGATCGCCGCCGCCGCCTGTTCGTTCGAGACCGTGCGCGGCGCCTGCCAGGCCACCATCCTCGCGATCCAGACCGGCATCCCGGTCGCCCGCATCGAACTGCTGAACGCCGCGCAGGTGAAGGCCTGCAACAGCTATTCGAAACTGTCGCTGCCGGAGACGCCGTTGCTGCTGCTCGAATTCCACGGCAGCGAGGTCGAGGTCGCCGAGCAGTCGAAGAATTTCCGCGACATCGCCGCCGAATGCGGCGGCGGCGACTTCACCTGGACCACCAAGCCGGAAGACCGCACCAAGTTGTGGCAGGCGCGGCATGACGCCTATTGGTCGGTCAAGGCGCTGCGCCCCGGCGACAGCATCGGCGTCGTCGCGACCGACGTCTGCGTGCCGATCTCGCGGCTGGCCGATTGCGTGACCGAGACCGAGGAGGATCTGAAGCGGCTCAATCTGCTGTCGCCGATCGTCGGCCATGTCGGTGACGGCAATTTCCACTGCTCGCTGCTCTGCGACGTCAACGACAAGGACGAGATGGCGCGCGGCGAGGAGTTCATGCACCGCCTGGTCGAGCGCGCGCAGGCGATGGACGGCACCTGCACCGGCGAGCACGGCATTGGCCAGGGCAAGCAGAAATATCTCGAGTCCGAGCTCGGCCCGGAAGCGCTCGATGCGATGCGCGCGGTGAAGCAGGCGCTCGATCCGCAGAACATCTTCAATCCCGGGAAAATCGTCCCCGCCGCTTAATCCATCGGATGGTTCGGCCGCAGGACCCTGGCGATGTGGTTGTTCAGCAAGGCCAAGCGGAAGGATATCTGGGACGATCCGGTCGCGCAGCCGCTCGGCGACATCGAGGCCGCGCAGCGGATACGCGCGATCTGCCGCGATGCCGCCGGCTGCGCCGAGGCGGTCGGCTCGCCCGGCAGGCTCTCAGCGAACAGGCAGCAGATCGAGCGCGCGCGTTATGAGCGCGCCGCCAGGGTCGCGATGGAGATCGCGATGAAGATATCCGACGAGCTGATGCGCGATTCCGCGGTGCGCGAGATCGTCGGCCTCTGCATGAAGGCCAACAACATCAAGACCGCGCGGGCGCTGTTCCGCGCCATCCATGCCGGCTCGATCAAGGCCGAGGTCTTGAAGGAGCATCCGACGCTGGCGGGCGAGCAGGCTTGAGGCGGAGTGAAGGCGCCTGCCAAAAATGTCGAAAACAACCCCATGCAAAGCAGCCGGCGGCGGCCTCGGTCGATCAGGCGGCTTGACACGTCGGGCAACTCAGGGGCATATTTCCAATATTCCGAAATCGTGCAGGCGCATGCTCGCCGCGGTCCCGTAGCCCGGATGGAGCGAGGCGAAATCCGGGGGGCATCGAGATGCGGAGGGAACCCGGCTTGCGCTGCGCTTCATCCGGGCTACGATTCGATCAAATCTAGGCCTGCCCGCCGAGCGTGCGCACCGCCTCGTCGACGCTGTGGAAGACGTGGTTCCGTTGCAGCACCTCGTAGAGATCGAAGCGCTCGAACGCGTCCTGCGCGCGGGAGGATTCCAGCCGCGCCACGGCCACGGTCACGCCGTCGTCGCGGCATTCGCGAAACAGGTCGCGCAGCCCCTGCGCGGCGGTGAAGTCGATCTCGACCATGCCGCTGGCCTCGATCACCAGGAGCCGCGGCCTTTGCGTCGCCGTGTTGATCATCTTGAGCACGCCGCTGTGAAAACCCTCCGCGTTGAGGAACGACAGTGGCGCCTGGAGGCCGACGACCGCGATGCCGGCCTTGCGCTCGCCGGACGTGTGCGGGCCCGCCGGCCACCAGATCGTGGTGCCCGGCACATGGACGAATTCCACCAGCCGACCGCGCGTCGTGGTCCAGATGCCGTGCAGCAGCGACAGCGCGATGCCGACCGCGACGCCTTGCTCGATCGGCAGCACGATGATCGCGGCGGCTGTCGCCACCACCAGCAGGAATTCGTAGAACGACTGGCTGAAGATCATGACGATCTGCGCAACGCGGATGATGCGCAGCGCCACGAACAGCAGCACGCCGCCGAGCGCGGCATCGGGCACGTGCTGCAACAGCGTCGCACCGAAGGCGAGCAGCGCGAGCACGATGGCCGCGGCGAACAGCCCCGCGAGCTGCGTGCGGCCGCCGGTCTCCGATACGATACCGGTTCGCGGCGGACTGGCATTGACCGGAAACGCGCCGAACAGCCCGGCCAGCAGGCTGCCGGCACCGGCGCCGAGGAAGTCGCGATCGACGTCGGCCGGCTTGTCCGGATCGGACAGGAACGAGCGCGTCGTCGCCGCGGTTTGCACCATCACCACGACGGCAATCAGGATCGCGAGCGACAGCAGTTTGATCCATCGTTCCGGCGCGATGTCCGGAAATGACGGCTTGGGCAGCGTGCCCGGCACGGTGCCGACCACCTTGACGCCCTTGCTCTCGAGATGCCCGGCGATCACGGCGATGGTGGCCACGACGAGCCCGATCAGCGCGCCCGGAATCCGGGCGCTGATCTTCTCCGATCCAGCGACCAGCGCCAGCACGCCAAGCCCGATCGCCAGCGTGTAGACATTGGTCTGGTCGATCTTCTCGGCGAGTACCCCGAGCTTGTAGAGCGTCGGCCCGTCCGGCGTGGTCACGCCGAGTACGCCCGGCAGTTGCGAGACCAGGATGTGGACCGAAATGCCGGCGAGGAAGCCCACCGTCACCGGCGTCGACAGCAGATTGGCGATCCAGCCGAGCTTGAACAGGCTGCCGGCGATCATGATCACGCCGACCATCAGCGCCAGCGCCATCGCGAACGCCTGATAGTCCGGTGAGCCGGCGGTCGCCATCAGCGCCAGCCCGCCGGCGAAGATCGGCGTGATCGTGGAATCGGCGCCGCAGGAGAGGAAGCGGTTGGCGCCGAACATCGCAAAGCCGAGCGAGCCGGCCATGAAGGCAAAGAAGCCGATTTGTGGCGAGAAGCCGCCGAGGCGCGCGGTCGCCATCTGCTCCGGGATCGCGATCGCCGCCAGCGTCAGTCCCGCGATCAGGTCCCCGGGCAGATTGCCGGGCCGGAAGCCGGCCAGTGAACGGAAGATCGGCCAAGGGGAGTGGGGCGCGGGAGTTTGGGCCATCGGTCTCCGACTCATCTGGCAGCGAAGGGTCGGGAAGTGTCCGCCATTGCGTGGCCAAAAGCCAGCGGCCTCGTATGCTGTGCGGTTGCGAAGCGCGGCGAGACTCTACGGAGCGCGCGGTTCGGTGATCGCCTTGCGGATTGAGGCGAGCGGGGCGGTGTCGTCGAAGGCAACGGTCTCGCCTTGCATCTTCACGCCGAGGTCCTGCCATAGCGCGGCAAGGTCCGGCGTCACCGGCTTTGGCCCCATCTCGTCGTGCAGGTGCGTCAACACCTCGCCGCCGACTGCCTGGTCGGCGGTCGACAGCACGCGGGCGAGCGTCCAGTCCTTTTCGTGGTTGCCGCCGGCGGCCAGCACGCCGCGCATCGCATCCTGCAATCCGAGCCGGTTGCCGCTACGCTTGCGGATCTCGATATCGGCGAGCAGGCAGAACAGCGCGCCGCCCCAATACTTGCGGCCCCAGGTGTCGGTGTTGTCGAGGCCCTGGTCGCCGGCTTGCGGCAGCCCTTTCGGCATGTCGCGCATCATCGCCCGCCAGATCTCCTGCGCGGTGAGGTCACCGGCCTGCACGCGGGCCACCGGTTCGATGTAGACCGCGAGCCCTTCGGACAGCCAGGCGTAGCGATCGTCGAGATCGGGCAGGGCAGTGTGCACCATCTCGTGCACCATCACCCAGTCCCGCTTCAGGTCGTCTTCGCTCGCCTCGCGGCCGATCAGCACCCGGATCGCAGCACCCCGATAGCCCCAGGTGGTGCCGCCGCGCACCCGCGGGCCGTCGACCGGGACCAGCAACAGGCGCAGCGACTGCACCGGGAAATGTCCATAATAGGTGGAGACGGCCCTTGCCGACGTCTTCACCCAATCGAGAATCTTCTCTTTCGGCAGCGCCATTTCGCCGGGCGCGAAGCCGACATGGATGGTCGCGCCGCCGACCTCGAGGTCGGTCTTCGGCAATTTGTCGAACGCGTCATACGGCATGCGGTCGCCGCGCATGAACTCCGACTGCGCCGCGACATGACACGACGCGATGCCGATGATGATGATCGCGACGAGCATCGCCGCGGCGATCAGGCGATATGTCGGGATGCTCCTCACCGCGCTTCGCCGCCGCTGGCGACCCTCTATCCGTGGACGGACGCTGCCGCCAGAAGTCCTGCCGTGATCCACCCGTGCAGATAGGTCGCGCCACGCACCGCCGCATTGTCGGGATCGTCATAGGTCGCGAGCATCTCGCAGAGCACGCCGAACGGAATGCCAGTGCTGGCTTCGTCCCACATCATCGCTTCCTCGGCGGGCAGCTCGCGGAACATCGGCGTGGTGTCCTGGCGCCAGACCAGGAGGCGCGACGGCTCGGCAAGCGTCTCCGCTTCAGGTGGCGTCTCGTCGTTCTTCAGCGCCATCCAGATCGCCGCTGCATTGGTCGACTGATCGAGCCGGGCCGCGCTCGGATGCGGCTGGAACACCAACCCGTTCCACAGCTCGGGCGCAAATCCCGCCATCGCCTCCAGCGCAAGCACGCTGCCTTCGCGGGCGTCGAACGCGTCATTCAACGCCTTTTCCAGTGCCGCCAGATCGGCCAGCACCGGATGCTGGCGGTAAGGTTCGGAGGACGTCAGGAAATCCGGCAATCCTTGCGAGAACCAGCGCAGGTTCGGATCCTCGGACGGCCGCGCCTTGACATAGGCGTAGCCCATGTCGTCGAACGTCTCGTCGCCGAGATAGCGATGCAGCAGCTCATGGTCGTTGCGGAGAGCCTCGACCAGCCGCGATCCATAGGCATAGCGGTAGACGCCGAACAGCGTCTCGCGCCGCTCCCGCGGGCTGTCGAGGATCTCGCCCAGGATATCGTCGTCGCCGCTCAGGATCGCGTTCTGGAAGGCGCTCTGCTGGCGGGCGAAGTCGCTCATGCCGCAGATGCGCCCGCTGGCAGAACCTGCTCCGCGATGGCGCGGGTCCGCTCGACCTCGCGCAGCAGTTCGTCGAGCGGCGGGATATTGTCGTCGCGCTCGATCATGGTCGAGACGCGGCCGAACCGCTTCAGCGCGGCGACATAGAGGTCCCAGACATCCTCGCATACCGGATGGTCGTGGGTGTCGATGATATGCGTCCCCATGTGGCTGTGGCCGGCCATGTGGAATTGCACCACGCGATCGGCCGGAATGCCGTTCAGGAAGGCCATCGGATCGTAGCCGTGGTTGAAGGCGCTGACATAGACATTGTTGATGTCGAACAACAGCCAGCAGCCGGAACGGCGCGACAGTTCCGAGAGGAATTCCCACTCCGTCATCTCGGAATTGCTGAACTGCACATAGGTCGAGACGTTCTCGAGCACGATGGCACGGCCGAGGAAATCCTGCACCAACTGCACGCGGCTGACGACGTGATCGAGCGCCTCCTTCGTGTAGGGGATCGGCAACAGATCGTGCAGGTTCTTGCCGTGGACGCCGGTCCAGCACAGATGGTCCGACAGCCATTTCGGCTGCACCCGTGTCGCAAGGTCCTTGAGGCCTTGCAGATAAGCGAAGTTCGGCGGCGCGGTGGAGGCGATCGACAGCGACACGCCGTGCATCACCACGGGATAGCGCTCGCAGATCCGGTCGAGGATGCGCAGCGGCTGGCCGCCCGGCAGCATGTAGTTCTCGCTGATCACCTCGAACCAGTCGATCGGCGGGTTGCCGTTCAGGATCTCGTCGTAATGCTGCGCGCGCAGGCCGAGGCCGAAACCGAGGAAGGACGGCTTGACCGATTGCATCGGCCGTTCCCGTTGCGGCGTCGGCGTGTCCGGCAATCGGCTTGCGACGTTCATGGCGTCCCCGCGCTGCTGACGCCGTGACTCCGGCGCCTCGCGTGCAAAACTATCATGGAAACGAGGCCCGGCCTACGCCGGGCCCCGCCTCGATCGATGCAATCAGGCCGGCTCGAACTTGCCCTTGGCGGCGGAGCATTGGTCCTTGGTCATGGACGAGAAGCCCTGACCCTTGCAGGCATTCTGGCCCTTGCAGGCGTGGTTGCCGCCCTTGCAGGCGCTCTGGCCCTTGCAGGCATTGGCGCCGATGCACTTGCCTTCGCCCGCGGCGTGGGACGGCGTCGACACGACGGCGCCGGCGAGGAACAGCGTGGCTGCGGCAGCGGCAAGTGCGGTTCCGGACTTGGTCATCTTCATGAGCGTTTCCTTGTGCACGTTGGTTGAAGAATCGTTGAAAGGTGCGTCGTCCGCCAGATGTGTTCGGCAGGGCTGCACCGAAGAGAACTGCACGATCCGCCCTCGCTATGCGACAGACGGACTCTGCTGTTCGATGAAGAAAGCCCGGTGCGTGAGCCGGGCCTTCCTCGGCGGTCGTCGATGCGATCAGCCCTTGACGAACTTGCCGCCGGTCGCGTTGCACTGCTTCTCCGAGGTCATCGAGAAGCCGGTGCCCTTGCAGGCATTCTGGCCCTTGCAGGAATTGCCGCCGCCCTTGCAGGCGCTCTGGCCCTTGCAGGCGTTGCCGGCCATGCACTTGCCCATGGCGGCGTTCGCGGTCGTCGAGCCGGTCGTGACCACGGCGCCGGCGATGAACAGGGTGGCGGCAGCGGCTGCGAGCGTCGCACCGGACTTGGAATTCAGCTTCATGACGATCTCCTCAATGGTTGTTTGAACGACGACTAATGTGACGCCGTGAGCATCCGATGATCGTTCGACCCCAGACCGCACAACGAATGGTCGGAGAGCCATCAGATCGTGCCGGGACCGGAAGGGCCTGGGACATGAGTGCTCGTCCGAATCCAGCTACGAGGCGTCAGGCGATTTGGTTACAGCGGTTCAAAAGAAAATTTTGTTCTGAGGCGGTCCGGGACCCGATCCATATCAAAAGCCGCGGCAGGCGGAGCATTTCGTTGCGCGCTGCCGATCGCTTCGCTGCATTGCACAGTTCGGATTTTAGTCAGTTTTGCGCCGCGCGCGCCGGCTTCAGCCGGGCCATTTGCGCGACGTTCGCCTTCAGTTCTTCGGCATCGAAGGCCGGGAACGAGCAGATGCGGTTGCTACAGGCAAACGCCGCGGGCTCGCCGAGATCCGGATATTCGACGTCCGGGTTGGGCAGCTTGCCCTCACGCAGGTCGAGCCATTCCAGCCGCTTGTAGCGGGCGGGCAGCGCGCGCGCGATGGCATGCAGCGCCTGCGCGCGGCCGTCATCCTTGTGTCCGACGATCGTGATGTGCGTCGGCTCGAGCGCGAGTTCGTCGTCGGCAAGCAGCACGCCGGGCAGCGGGCGCGGCATCTCGGTCGACGCGCCGCTGAGATAACGCATCGCGTGCGAGGCCTGCTCGCGCATGCGGTCATCGCCATAGTAGCGATTGAGCAGGTTTAGGAAGCGTGCCACCTGGATCTGGTCGTCGATCAGCTTGGCCGGCTTTGCGAACACACCGGTGTTTCCTTCCGACGTCTTCGAGGTGAAGAAGCCGCCGGCTTCGTCACGGAAGCTCGCGACGAAGTCGCCGGCCTTCGCCGCCGCGGTCAGCCAGTCGCGATCGCCGGTCGCGGCGTAGAGATCGAGAAAGGCCTGGCCCATCGCGACGCTGTCGCCGAGGAACGGTCCGCCGCGATCCTTGTCGCCGTGGCGGAAGCCGCCGTCCGGCAGCGCCCGGTTGGTGAGCACCCATCTGGCCGCGCGCTCGGCGACAGCAAGCGTCTTCGGATCTTTGGTGACGTCATAGAAGGCCGCGAGACCCGAGATGGCCCAGCCATTCTCACGGGCATATAGATTGGTGTCGATGCGGGGCAGGCCGAGCTTGCGGCGCTCCGCGTCAGGCAGCGCATAGTATGTGTGGCCATCGGTGTCGTGATTGAGATCGGCGTCCTGGCTGACATAGAAGGCGCCGTCCGGGCTCAGCAGGACGCCGGTCAGATAGCGCTCGATGTCGCGCGCCGCCGCGAGATATTTCGGGTCCTTCCACTGCGCATAGGCCTGGCTGTACTGCCGCAGATATTGCGACTGGAACGAGATGATCTTCTCGAAATGCGGATGGGTCCAGGAGCCGGCTTCCGAGTACTGGTACACGCCACCCCACACCGGATCGATCAGCGCGATGGCGGCGTCGAGGGTCTGCTTCGCCCGCCTGGTGGCCACGGCATCGCCGGTTTCGGCGCGGCTGATTGCCAGGTCGAGGCTGTCGGCGTCGATATATTTCTGGTTCTCGCCCCAGCCGCCGAGCTTGTCATCGTAGGAATCGTCGAAAGTCTTGGTCAGTTCGGCGCGCTGGGCCTTGCTGAGATACGCCGAGGTCGCCGGCTTGACCGCAAAGGCCTCGCCGACCGATGGCCCCGGCGACGGATCGTCGATCACGGCCTTGAGCAGCGCCTGCATCCGCTCCGGCTCGATATAGCCCCTGATCTTCGCGATCTCGGTGCCGTCAGGCGCGAACACGATSGTSGCSGGCCAGCCCCARTCGCCATAGCGRYTGGAGAGGTCCGGATTGGCATCCTGGTCGACGCGAACCGGGAGATATTTTTCCGACAGCARCKCCTGCACTTTCGGATCGGCGTAAGTGGTCTTCTCCATCACATGGCACCAATGGCACCACACCGCTTCGAGATCGAGGATGACGAAGCGCTTCTCGGCCGTGGCCCGTGCCAACAAATCGTGGCTCCAGCCGCTCCATGCGGGCGCCTCCGCCGCAAGCACCGGTGATGAAGTCAGAACGGCAAGGAGGATGGCAAGACGAACCAGTTTCATGGCGGCTCCGGCAAGCGCGAGGTCATCCGAGCTACGCGCCGGCGGGAGCCCGCGGCTCGCGCTGTCACGGAATTGTGAGCCGAACGCTCAGGTCGGCGCCTTCTGGCCGGCCGTCAGGTTGACCAGCATGCGATCCAGCGAGGCGGCGCCGGGACCGGCGATCGCAAGCCACATGAAGGCGGCGAAATAAGTCGCCTCCTCGAAGCCGAGCAGCGTCTCCAGCGAATCGACGTCGCCCCATTTGGCCGACTTGATCGCGACCACCATCACCACCGCGAGCATCGCGGCGGGAATCCGGGTGAACAGGCCGAGGATCAGCATGGCGCCGCCGAAGCATTCGACGCCGGAAACAAAGGGCGTGAGGATGTTCGGGAATGGAATGCCCCAGCCGACGAAATTCTCGGTGACCTGGGCGAGATTGGTGAGCTTGCCCCAGCCGGCCAGCATGAAGGTGTAGCCGACGACGATCCGCATGATCAGCGGTCCGGCCCAGGAAAAATGCGCGGCGATCCGCGCCGGCAGCAGAATCAGCAGGTTGACGATGGAATTCATCGGATACCCCTCCCGAATACGTCGTCCCGCGGCCGGAGCCGGCATTGACGCGCATTTGCGTCAACCGGCGCCGGTCAACAGCTACGGCCGTCTCATGGCAGGAGTTTCGCTGCGGCAGTCCGCTTGTTACGGGCAGCTAGCCGATATTTTGCAATGCCGGGAAAGTCTCCAGCAGCCAGACGCTGACGCCGGACACCGCGCCGGTCAGGAAGCCGATGCCGGTGATCACCATCAGCACGCCCATCACGCGCTCGACGCTGTCGAGATGGCGCTTCATCCGCGCGAACAGCGAGGAGAACTGCTTGACCATGACGGCCGCGAGCAGGAACGGGATGCCGAGCCCGGCGGAATAGACCGCGAGCAGGCCGGCGCCCTTGGTGACCGTGGCCTCCGCGGCGGCGATCGAGAGGATCGCGGCGAGGATCGGGCCGATGCACGGCGTCCAGCCGAACGCGAACGCCAGGCCCATGATGTAGGCGCCCCATAGCCCGATCGGCTTCGGCGCGGTCAGCCGGCCTTCGCGCATCAACAGGCCGATCCGGGTGATGCCGAGGAAGTGCAGGCCCATGATGATGATGACGATGCCGGCCAGGATCGAGAGTTCGGCCGACCAGGCCCGAACCAGTCCGCCGACAAAGGACGCGCTGGCGCCGAGCGCGATGAACACGGTGGAGAAGCCGAGCACGAACATCAGCGCCGCCGTCATCACCGCGCGCTTGGAGGACGCGGTGGCGCCGTCCTGATTGACCTGCTCGATGGTCGCGCCGGTCAAATAGATCAGATAGGGCGGCACCAGCGGCAGCACGCAGGGCGACAGGAAGCTGACTAGGCCGGCGATCAGGGCCGCCGGGATCGAGACGTCGTGCATCAATGAACCTTCGAGGTAACTGTCCTGTCTTGGCGTGTACGCGGCCAACAATCCAGAAGTTTCGTCGGCCCGGCCTTCAACTATGGTCACAGGCCCGTGTCCGGGCCGCACSCGGCGCTTCGSCTGGTGAAACAATCGCGGATATGTTCCGTARTGCTCRTGAAACCGCTGATTGGGACCCCAACGATGCGCATCGGCATCCGCAGCGCCATCTCMGCCCTSGTGCTGGCCTCGATCGTRGTCAGCGCCGTCGGCGTGCATCTGTTGTGGTGGCGCACCGCACAACGGGTCAGCCAGACGCTCGCCAACACCATCAACGACCAGATCGTCTCCGCGGTCGGCGACGAGCTGCAATCGATCACGACCGAGGCGCGGTCGTCGATGACCGCGGTACGGACGCTGCTGACCGAGCAGGTGCTCGACGGCCACGACGCCCGCAAGCGCGAGTTCGTGTTCCTGTCGCAATTGCAGGCGCAGCCGACCATCTCATGGGTTGCGTTCGGCTGGCCGGACGGCTCGTTCTTCGCCGGGCACAAGCTCGGTGAATCCGGCGTCGAGATGCTGACCATCACGCCCGACCGCAAATTGCGCGCCGATCAGTACGATTACGCCGGCAACGACATCAAGCTCAGGAACAGCACCGTCGAGGACAGCAAATTTCGCGTCACCGATCAGCCCTGGTTTCGCGAGGCGATCGCGGCCAGTGACGAGCACTGGTCGACGCTGACCACGCTTCCCCGCGGCGAACGGCTGGCCGCGATGCTGGCGACGCCGATCGACGTCGACGGCAAGCGCAGCGGCGTGCTCGCGATCATCATCGAGCTGACGCGGGTGTCGAATTTCCTGTCGCAGCTCACGGTCGGCAAATCCGCCGGCGCCTTCCTGCTCGATCGCGACGGCGGGGTGATCGCCGCGCCGGATCCGAATGCCGACGAGCTCAACGCGCTGAAGACCGACCATCCGCTGCTGCCGGTCGCGGTCGATGCGATCCGGCAGGCCGGCAGCGCCTACAATCCTGGCGAGGGCGAGGTGTATCGCTCGCAGGTGACGCGCGACGGGCTCGCCTACCAGGCCGTGCTGACGCCGATCTCGTTTCCCGGCTGGTCGCTGGTGACGGTGGTGCCGGAAGCCGAATTCCTCGGCCCGGTGCAGATGACGATCCGCAATCTCCTGATCGGGCTCGCGGCGCTGATCGTTGCCGCCGGGCTGTTGTCGGCCTGGCTGGCGCAGCGCCTGATCGCGGCGCCGCTGATCAAGGTGGTCGGCGAGATCAGGCATGTCGAGCGCTTCGACCTCGACAAGGTCGCACGGCATCCGTCGCGCCTCGCCGAGATCGAGAACCTCTCGGGTGCGATCGGCGACATGGCGCAGGGGCTTGCCGCGTTCCGCAAATACATCCCCGCCGATCTGGTGCGCCGGCTGGTCAGCGACGGCGACGGCGCGCGGCTTGGCGGTGCGGTGCGGCCGATGAGCGTGATGTTCATCGACCTCGCCGGCTTCACCGGCATGTCGGAGCGGCTGGGCGACCGCATCATCCCGTTGCTGTCGCGCTATTTCGACGTCGTCTCGGCGGCGATCCAGCAGGACGGCGGCACCATCGACAAGTTCATCGGCGACGCCGTCATGGCATTCTGGGGCGCGCCGGCGGCCAATCCCGACCACGCCGTGGACTGCTGCCGCGCCGCGCTGACCTGTCAACGCGCGGTCGCGCAGGCCGGCCTCGCCGACGACAGAGGCGATCCGATCACGATCCGCATCGGCATCAATTCCGGGGACATGCTGGTCGGCAATATCGGCTCGGAGGTGCGGCTCAACTACACCGTGATCGGCGATGCCGTGAACATCGCAAGCCGCCTCGAAGGCACCAACAAGGTCTATGGATCGACCATCATCATCGGTCCGGAGACCCGGCGCCTGGCGGGTGATCGCATCGTGGTCCGCGAGCTCGATCGGCTCGCCGTCTACGGCCGCGCCGGCGGGCTCGAGATCTACGAACTGATAGCGATGGCCGGCGAGCAAGCTATCGCGTCCGACTGGATCGCGCCCTACGAGGCCGGGCTCGCGGCCTGGCGCGCCGGCGATTTCGCTGCGGCGATCGGCGCATTCGAGACGGCGCGACAGCGTCGTGGCACGGATGCGGCGTCTGCGCTGATGATCGCGCGATGCACCCACCAGCTCGACAATCCGACCGATGAGGATTGGGACGGCACCACGGTGGCACGGTCGAAATAGTGCCGCCGGTGTCTCCCGGTCCGCGCGAAATGGCGTTATCGTCTGCGGATCGCAGGGCCGGACGGGAGAGCGGGCATGAACGCACACGAGTTCGAAGAGCAACTGAAGGCCGACGGTTTCCAGGAGATCGGCCACGAGAAGCTTGATCCTCGGCCCGGCAAAGGACGCCACCGGCATCATTTCGAGATCCGCGGCCTGGTCGTCTCCGGAACGTTTGTTGTCAGGCAAACCGGCGAGCCCGTTGCCTACCGTTCAGGACAGGTCTTCTCGGTTGCCGAGGGCGAATTGCACGACGAGTGGATCGAGGCCGACGGCGCGCACGTCGTCATCGGCCGGAAGTTTTCCAAGACCGAGTCCTGACGAACGCGGCGGCCGGCGATAGAGAGCGGCGCCCTCGTCCTCACCTGTCCTCGCCCGGTCGGAGCCGGGCGATGACACCGAGTTTGCTCAGGATCGCGCCAAATTCGCGATGTCGTCCTGGCGAAGGCCAGGACCCATTACCCCGAATGCACATTGTCGGACGATGCTGGGGCCTCGATCTCGCTTCCAATACAAGCCGGTGGTTATGGGTCCTGGCCTTCGCCAGGACGACATCGTGGAAAATCTGAACTCATCACGACCACGGTCACCAGCATCATCGCCGCTTGGCCGGACGCGTTCCCTCAAACTCCCGGCCCCGAATCCGCACCAGATCATCAGCCGAATGCCTCAGCAGCACCACCGTGGCCTCGCGCGCCGCTTCGGCATCGCCGGCCACGATTGCATCCAGCACCGCGCGATGCTCGATCAGCGCGCGCGGGCGGTGCGAACCGGTTGCGGCGATCGTAAAACTCTGGCGCAGGGTGATCTCGAACATCTGCGCGATCGGCCAGAAGAACTCGTTGCGGGTCGCGAAATAGATCGACTGATGAAACGCGATGTCGGCCGTGACGAAATCCTCGTTGGTTGCGGCGGCGTCCATGCCGTCGCATCCGGCGCGAATGCGGGCGATGTCATCGGGCCCGGCATGGATCGCCGCGAGCGCCGCCGCCGCCGGCTCGACCGCGGAGCGCAGCTGGAACAGCTTGGCCAGATAGCGGTCGATCTCCGAGGTCTCGAGATGCCAGCGCAGCACGTCGGGATCGAGCTGATTCCACTGCTCGGGCGGACGCACCCGTGTGCCGCTCCTGGGCCGCGACTCGATCAGGCCCTTGCCGGTCAGGGTGCGCATCGCCTCGCGCACCACGGTGCGGCTGACATCCATCATCTCGCAGATCTGCATTTCCGGCGGCAGCGTCTCGCCGGCGCCGATCTCGCCACGCACGATGCTGCCGCCGACGCGGTCGGTGACCTGGCTGTGCACGTTGCGGCGCAACGCGTTGGACGTCTGGAACATCGGATGCCTCGTTGGGGTTGCAGCGGAGCCGCGCTCTTGCACAACCGCGTTCGATTTGTCATACATTATGACAAAAGGTCTGCCAAGCTCGCGCCCAGCCAGCGTCGCGGCCACAACAACGATCCGTTCCTGGGGAGGAGCACCTTCATGACGTCGACGCGCGTGAGCCGCCGCCTTGTGTTGCGGTCATCGGTCATATCGGCGGCGTGGCTCGCCGCCGCGCCCGCCATCATCGGCCGCGCCGAGGCCGCGACCATGAAGATGCGGTGCTCGTCGTCGCTGCCCAACGATCCGACGTACGCCAACGGCCGCGTCTACTACGACAACCTGGTCAAGAGCCTGAAGGCGAACGGGCTCGGTGAGCAGATCGACGTCACCTTCTTTCCCGATAATCAGCTCGGCCAGGAGATCGACGTCATCAACTCGGTGAAGCTCGGGGTGATCGACCTGATGGTCTCAGGCTCGTCGATCTCGGCGAACCTCGTACCGCTGGTCGGCACCTTCGACCTCGGCTATCTCTTCACCAGCTATCAGCAGCAGACCAAGGCGTTCGACGCCGGCGCGGCGAAGCCGATCGAAACCGCGCTGCTCAAGGGTGCCAGCATCCACATCATCGGCTGGGCCTACAATTTCGGCGCACGCAGCGTGCTGGCGAAGAAACCGGTGAAGACGCCGGAAGATCTTGCGGGCCTGAAGATCCGCACGCTGCCCAATCCGATCATCACCGAATGCCTGCGCCTGATGGGAGCCGCGGCGACGCCGCTGGCGTTCGGCGAGATCTACACGGCGCTGCAGGCCGGGGTGCTCGACGGCCTCGAGCATGATCCGCCGACCATCCTGGCCAGCAAATTCTACGAGACCGCGAAACATTACGCGCTGACCCAGCACATCTTCTCGCCGCTCGCGGTCTATTTCAGCGACACCACCTTCAACCGCATGGATCCGAAGCTGCGCGAAGGCTTCCTCGACGCGGCAAACAAGGCGGCGATCGAGACCCGCGCGCACGGCCTGGCGGTGGAGAAGGAGGCGCTGGCGACCTTGGTCGAAAAGGGCGTCACGGTCGTCGAATGCGACAAGGAGGCGTTTCGCAAGCGCGTGTTGCCGCAGACCGACAATTTCATCAAGGCGCGGCCCGAGGCCAAGGCCGTGGTCGACCTGATCCGCGCCACCCAGGCCTGAGGCCGGCGCATGTCAGTCACCGCAATCGCGACAGACCGCAGCGGTGATCGGATCACGGCGCCGCTGCTCGTCGTCAGTGACGCGATCGCCGCGATCCTGCTCGCCGCCGATCTCGTCGTGGTCTGTGTCTCGGTGCTGGCCCGCTTCCTGTTCAATGCGCCGGTCGAATGGTCCGACGACGTCGCCCGCGGCCTGATGGTCGGGTCGAGCTTCTTCGGCGCGGCCAGCGCGCTGGCCCGCAGCGAGAATCTCGGCGTCGCCTTCTTCGTCGACATGCTGCCGCCGGGCGTGCGGCGGATCGTCGACGCCGTCGGTGCGCTGCTCGTCGCCATCATCGCCGCCTACGTCGCATTCAATGCCATCAAGATGGGCTGGCTGACCACCGGCCAGACCTCGGGCTCCGGGCTGCCGCTGGAGTGGACGTTCTATCCGATGGGCGTCGGCGCCGCGTTCATGACGATTTTCGCCGTCGAGACGTTCTGCGGCCGTCCGTTGCGCGACATGCTGGCCGGCATCGTTGCCACCGCCGTGATCGTCGCGCTCTATCTGGCCTGGGACGCGCTTGCGCCCTCGTCGGTGCCGTCGTCGCAGGCGCTGATGCTGGTCGGCTTCTTCCTGACGCTGTTCGGTGGATTGCCGATCGGCTTCGCGCTGGCGCTGGCGGCGCTGATCTTCATCTGGGTGGAGGGCACGCTGCCCGGCGTGATCTTCGCCCAGCAGATGGCGCGCGGCATCGACAATTTCGTGCTGCTGGCGATCCCGTTCTTCATCCTGGTCGGTTACCTGATGGAAGCCAACGGCATGTCGGTGCGGCTGATCGAACTGCTGCAACGTGCGGTCGGGCGGATGCGCGGCGGGCTCAACGTCGTGATGGTGATGTCGATGGTGCTGTTCTCCGGCATCTCGGGCTCCAAGATGGCCGACGTCGCCGCCGTCGGTTCGGTGCTGATCCCGGCCGCACGCCGCTCGCGACAGAATCCCGGCGGGGCGGTGGCGCTGCTCGCGGCCTCCGCGGTCATGGCGGAGACCATTCCGCCCTGCATCAACCTGATCATCCTCGGCTTCGTCGCCAACCTCTCGATCGGCGGCCTGTTCGTCGCCGGCATGCTGCCGGCCGCGCTGATGGCGCTGGCGCTGATCGCGGTGTCGATCATCTTCGGCAAGCGTCCCGAGCCGACCGGCGAAGCCGAGCCGCGGGCGGCGGTATCGGGTCTGTGGACTGGCGCGATCGCATCGGTCGGGCTGATCTTCATGATCTTCTTCGGCTTCAAGAGCGGCTTTGCCACCGCGACCGAGATCTCGGCCTTCGCCGCGGTCTACGCCATTGCCGTCGGCAGCCTGCTGTTCCGCGAACTCGGCGTGAAGAGTCTCGCGCATTGCTTCGTGCAATCCGCCGTGCGGTCCGGGCTGGTGCTGTTCATCGTGGCCGCGGCGCAGTCGCTCGCCTTCATCCTGACCCTGCAACAGGTGCCGCACGCGGTCGGCGAGCTCATGCTGGCGATCTCTGGCAGCCACGGCGTCTGGCTGTTCATGCTGCTGTCGATCCTGGTGCTGGTGGTGATGGGCTCGGTGCTGGAAGGCGCCGCGGCGCTGATCATCTTCGGGCCGCTGCTGCTGCCGGTCGCCGTCAAGCTCGGCATCGATCCGCTGCATTTCGGCGTCGTGCTGGTCATCGCGATGGGGCTCGGGCTGTTCGCGCCGCCGCTCGGACTTGGGCTCTATGGCGCCTGCCTGATCGGCAAGGTGCCGATCGAGCAGACCATCAAGCCGATCGCAGGCTATCTGGGCCTGCTGTTGCTGTGCCTCCTGGTGATCGCCTTCGTGCCCGCCATCAGCACCGCGCTGCCGCATGCGCTGGGCTATTAGGGAGACGATCGTGAAGGTCCTGCTCGCCCATACCCCGCAGATGCGACGCGACTATTACGGCGAGCGCAGCCTGAACGGCCTGCGCGCGGTTGCCGACGTCAGGCTGCATGAGGGCGATATTGCTCTCGACGCTGCCGCCCTGGTGACGGCGGCGGAAGACGTCGACATCATCGTCGCCGATCGCATGACCGCGGGGCCCGGCGAGATCTTCCCGCGCTTGCCGAAGCTCCGTGCCTTCGTGCGCTGCGCCGTTGACATCCGCAACATCGATGTCGCAGCGGCATCCGCCGCCGGCGTGCTGGTGACGCAGGCGAGTGCCGGCTTCATCCAGTCGGTCGCCGAACTCGCGCTCGGCTTCATGGTCGACCTGTCGCGCGGCGTCTCGCGCGCGGCTGCCGACTACCATGCGGGCCGCAGGCCCGGGGTCGTGATGGGCCGGCAACTTGCTGGCAGCAGCGTCGGCATCATCGGCTACGGCAGCATCGGCCGCGAGCTCGCGCGCATCGCCAAAGCGCTCGGCATGGACGTGCTGGTCGCCGATCCCTTCGTCACCATCGACGACGCGGCGATCGAGCATCTGCCGCTCGATGATCTGCTGGCGCGGGCGGACTACGTCGTCTGCCTTGCGATCGCCACCGAGGTGACCGAGAACCTGATCGGGCAGGCGGCGCTGGCGCGGATGCAGCGACACGCGTTCTTCATCAACCTGTCGCGCGGCAATCTCGTCGATGAGGCCGCGCTGGCCGCGGCGCTGCGCGACAATCGCATCGCTGGTGCGGCGATGGATGTCGGCCGTGCGCTTGACCAGATGCCGACGCCGGAGCTTGCGAAGCTCGACAACGTGATTGCGACGCCGCATGTCGGTGGCCTGACGCCGCAGGCGATCGAGCATCAATCGTCGGAGACCGTGCGGCAGGTCGCCACGATCGTCGCCGGCAAGCTTCCCGTCGGTGCCGTCAATGCTGCTCGCTGGACCCGGCGGCCGTAAGTCATCCACGCCGCCATCCTGATCGCGTCGACCGGCGCGCCAGCTCCACTCTGTTGCCGAAAGGTCACGAGCACCGACGATGCGACGCTTCGTCACTGCGCTGTCATGCCCAGATGATTGTTTCTCGATGTTTCCGGGGGCGGAAATTGTTTCTGAGGGGGCAGGGCCATGCGTGTCGCAAAATTATCGTCTGTGGTTGCCGTTCTGGCGGCGACATCGTCGTCGCACTCGGCCAACGCGCAGACGCAGACCGTCGCGACGCCGCTGAATGCCAATGCGATCAACCTGCTGATGCCGTTCAGCACGCTGCTTGGCACCACCACGATCTCGCAGAACCTGACCACGGCGATCTCGATCAACAACAATGCGACCGCCGCGCAGCGGGCGCAGGCGCTGATCGACAACACGATCACGACCGACAACGGCGTCGTGCTGTCCGACGGCCTCGGCACCAAGTTGAATGCGATCTGGCGGGCCAACAACAGCCAGGCGGCGAACGGCACCACGACCACGTTCTCGCCCAATCTGCTGACCCTGCTTCGCCAGATGAACGCGATCTCGCAGGACGACTCCGGCAAGGCGAAGAACTTCTTCGCGGACGGCTCGGCGAACGGCACGGTGTTCGTCAGCAACGCCAATCTAGCGCTCGGCAAGACGGCGACCTCGAACACCCCGATCGTCGGAATCTCGTTGCCCTCGAACGGCGTCTTCGACGTCTACGACAAGGCCTATGCGCCGATCGTCCAGCCGAACCGGACCGGCGATGCCCGCCCGTTCCAGGTCAATCCGGCCACCATCGCTGCTTTCAGCGGTGTGGACTACTTCGGCAATCCGACCTCGAACACGGCGATCATGGGTACCAACACCGCCAACAGCGGTTCGGGCCTGTTTGCCAACGCGTCGTTCCCGAGCGGCCACACCACCTTTGCCTACACGACGTCGCTGCTGATGGCGATGCTGGTGCCAGAGCGATACGGGCAGATGCTGACGCGGGCGTCGGAATACGGCAACAGCCGCATCGTCCTTGGCGTGCACTATCCGCTCGACATCATCGCCGGGCGTGTGCTCGCAAGCTACGACGTGGCGCAGATGCTCAATAACAACCCGGCCTATGTCAACGCCACGGTCAACGGCGTGTTCGGCATCGGCAACGTCACCACGACGAGCAACTTCCAGACCGTGTTCAACGCGGCGCGGACCGATGTGCGCAACCTGCTGCAAGCCGGCTGCGGCACCGACATTGCGACCTGCGTCGCCAGCGGAGCGCCGGACCGCTTCAGCAATCTGGCCCAGGACAAGGCCGACTACACCGCGCGGCTGACCTACGGCCTGCCGACGCTGTCGTTCACCCAGGCGCCGCGCGAGGCCGCGCCGGCCGGCGGGCCCGACGCCTCGATCCTGCTCGCGACCGTCTATGGCGGCGACTCCGCGGCGGCCAAGGCGATCACGCCTTCCGGCGGCATGCTCGGCAGCCTCTCCACCAACACCATCAACCAGATCCTGGTGAACACCGAGACCAATGCGATCGCGCCCTTCTACGGCACCGCGCTGAGCTACTGGGCGCGTCTCGACCTGGTCTCGGCCGCAACCTATTTCCAGGGTGTCACCGGCACGCTCAGCCTGGCTTCGAGCGACGTCGTCACCACCAATGTCACGGTCGCCAATGGTGGTACGTTGGGCGGCACCGGTACCGTGGCGGCGACCACGGTGCAGAGCGGCGGCGCGCTGCAAGGCGGCAGCAACGGGCAGGGTACGCTGAAGATCAACGGCAGCCTCGCGTTCCAGTCCGGCGCGCTCTACCTCGTGCAGGCGACGGCGACATCGATCGGTTCCACCAGCGTCACCGGCACCGCGACCCTGACCGGCGCCGGCGTGCAGGTTGCCTCTCCGACCAACAGCTTCAAGTTCAACCAGGTGCAGACCATCCTGACCTCCACCGGGCTGAACGGCACCACCTTCTCGTCGCTGACGCTGCCGGCCGGCATCGTCGGCTCGCTCGGCTACACCGCCAACGCCGTGACGCTGACAATGAATTCGAGCCTGGGCCAGATCAACGGCCTCAACGTCAACCAGAAATCAGTCGCAAATGCGCTCGACAGCGCCTTCAATGGCGGCGCCGCCACCGGCACGCTGAGCGCCATCTTCAACGGCAACGTTGCCCAGAACCTCCAGCAGGCGGCAGGCGAGAGCGCAACCGGCGCGCAGCAGACCACGTTCAACGCGATGAGCCAGTTCATGGGCGTGATGACCGATCCGAATCTCGACGGCCGCGGCGCGCCGGCAGTTCCGGCCGGGGCTTCGCAATATGCCGCCGACGACGGCGATGCGCTGGCCTATGCGTCGGGCGGCAAGCGGCGGTCGCAGGGGGAGCGCGACGCCTATGCCGCGATCTATCGCAAGGCGCCGCCGCTCGCCGTCTACGAACCGCGCTGGAGCGTCTGGGCGGCCGGCTTCGGCGGCTCGCAGAGCACCGACGGCAGCGCCACGCTCGGCAGCAACTCCACGACCAGCAGCATCTACGGCACAGCCGTCGGCGCCGACTATCGCATCTCGCCGAACACCCTCGCGGGCTTCGCGCTGGCCGGCGGCGGCACCACCTTCTCGGTCGCGAACGCGCTGGGCAACGGCCGTTCCGACCTGTTCCAGGCCGGCGCCTTCATCCGTCATTTCGAGGGCCCCGCCTACATCGCCGCGGCTCTCGCCTATGGCTGGCAGGACATCACCACCAACCGCACGGTCACGATCGCGGGCCTCGACCAGTTGCGCGCCAATTTCAACGCCAATGCCTGGTCGGGCCGTCTCGAGGGCGGTTATCGCTACGCGACGCCGTGGATGGGGGTCACGCCCTATGCCGCGGGCCAGTTCACCACCTTCGATCTGCCGGCCTATGCCGAGCAGGTGATTACGGGAACGAACGCTTTCGCGCAGGCCTACAACGCGAAGACCGTGACGGCGACCCGCAGCGAGCTCGGTCTGCGCACCGACAAGTCCTTCCTGGTGCAGGATGGCATCCTGACCCTGCGCGGCCGTGCCGCCTGGGCGCATGATTTCAACACCGATCGTACCGTCGCCGCCGCGTTCCAAACGCTCCCTGGCGCCTCCTTCGTCGTCAACGGTGCGAAGCCGGCCTCGGACCTTGCGCTTGTCACCGGCTCGGCCGAGATGAAATGGCGCAACGGCTTCTCGGTTGCGGCGACCTTCGAGGGTGAATTCTCCGACATCACGACGAGCTACGCTGGCAAGGGCGTCGTTCGCTACTCCTGGTGATCGCGACGCAGGCACGTCCTCAATCAGCGCGAGCAGGCATGAGGCCTCCGGCGATGAGCCGTCCGGGGGCCTTTCGCGCGTCTGCGGGATGCGCGCCATAAGGGCTGGACAAGCCCTTCGCATCCGGCTCAAACTTGCATTTACGAAACCGCGGCCGCTGAGCGCGCGGACAATGAACGAACGGACGTTCCGCATCCGAACGACGGACGCCGCAAAGAGGGAGTGTGCATCACATGGCCGTTTCACGCCGTGACGTCTTGTTGGGCAGCGCAGGCGCACTGGGCGCCGCATCATTCTCCTTCCCAGCTCCAGCCATCGCGCAATCGGAACCGATCAAGGTTGGTTGCCTCGCGGCAATCACCGGGCCGAGCTCGGCGCCGACCGTCGGTTTCAACCGCGGCGTCAACTTCGCGGTTGACGCCATCAACGGCGCCGGCGGCGTCAAGGGCCGCAAGATCGAGCTCGTGATGCGCGACACCCAGGGCGACCCGACCAAGGCCGTCAACGCCACCCAGGAGCTGATCAGCCAGGCCAAGGTCCATGCGATCTGGGGACCGCTGAATTCGGGCGAGGCGCTGGCGACGACGCCGATCATGGCGCGCGCCAAGATGCCGGATCTGCACCCCTGCGTGGTCGAGACCCTGATCGATCCGGTGAAGTACCCCAACGCGTTCCGCATCGCGCCGTCGAACAGTCAGTGGGACGATGCCGTGCGCAATTATTGCCTCAAGATCCTCAAGGTGAAGAAGGTCGCGGTGATCGGCGACACCACGGGCTATGGCGTCACCGCGGTCGGTGCCTCCGTCGCGGCGTTCAAGAAGGACGGCGCCGAGGTGGCCTATCAGGCCAATATCGACGCCACCCAGCCCGACATGACGCCGGACATGCTGCGCGCCAAGAACGCCGGTGCCGAGGCGATCGTGGTGTGGAGCGTCTCGACCGGCATGGAGGCGCGGATGTTCAACACCCGCGCCGCGATGAACTGGGACGTGCCCTTCGTCGGCCATCCCTCGATGGCGTCGGGCGAGCTCGCGAGCCTGGTCGCCAAGCCGGAGAACTGGAAGAAGGTCTATGCGATCGGCTACAAGAGTTGCAGCTACGACAGCGCCGGCAAGCTGCCGCCGAAGAGCGAGGACCTGGTTGCGCGCCTGACCAAGGCCAATGTCGCGCTGAACGATACGCTGCTGTGGTGGGTCGCCGGCGGCATCGACTGCATCGAGCTGATCGCCAAGGCGGTCGCGGAGAGCGGCTCGACCGACAGCGCCGGGATCATCAAGTACTGGAACTCGCTCTCGACCTATCCCGGCTATTTCGGCAATTACCGCTTCTCGCCGACCGAGCATAACGGCTACCTGACCGAAGAAATCGTGATGTCGGAATCGAGCACGGCGAAGAACGGCACCTTCGCGCTGGCGCCGGGGTACACGTAGAAGAGCGGGGCGCAGCCGATGCTGGCCTCGATGCTCACCTCGATTCTTGCATCCGGTCTCGCGGCGGGCGCGATCTACGCGCTGGTCGGCGTCACCTACAACACGATGTTCTCGACCTCGCGGGTGATGAGCTTCACCGCCGGCCAGCTTGCGATGCTGGGCGGGGTGTTCGGCTCGATGTTCACGCTGAAGCTCGGCCTCCCGATCGCCATCGGCTTCGTGCTGACGCTGCTCTGCTGCGCCATGATCGGGATCGTCACCGAATTCGTCGCGGTGCGGCCGGTGCTCAAGAGCCTCGACCAACACCTCTACGTGCTCTCCACCCTGGCGGTCGCGCTGATGATCCAGCAGGTCACCGCGATCAAATGGGGCACCGAGCCGCAACCGTTCCCGCGTATCGCGGGGTTCGGCGAGGGCGTGCTGGACGAGAAATTCTGGCTGCCGGTGGTGGCCTGCGCGATCACCATCATTGGCCTCGAATACCTCTACCGCCGCACCCTGGTCGGCCGCGCCTTCCTGGCCATCGCGGAAGACAATTTCGCGGCGCGGGCACTCGGCCTGCCGGAGCGCAATCTGCGCGTCGCGAGCTACGCGCTCGCCGGTGTGGTCGGCGGCATCGCCGGATTTTCCGGCGGGCAGTTGCTGCTCGCTTTCTTCGCCAACGGCGCGCTACTCAATTTCTACGGCTTCGTGCCGGTGGCGCTCGGCGGGCTCGGCAACAACAGGGGCGCGATCATCGGCGGTTTGGCGCTCGGCCTGTTCCAGCAGGCGGCGAACTTCCTGGTCGGCGGCATTTTCTCCTCGGTCGCGGTGTTTACGCTGTTCATCGTGGTGCTGCTCGCCGCGCCGCAAGGGCTGTTCGGCAGCTCGACCGCGCGGAGAGTGTGATGACGGCGGTCGCCACCACTCAGCCACAGACCGCAAGCGGCGCATGGCGCGCGACGCTGCCGCACATCCTGCCATTCGTCGGCATCTTGCTGGCTGCCGTGCTGCTGCCCTTCGTCAGCAACGATTACTGGGTGCTGATCGGCACCCGGATGGCGATCTACTGGGTGCTGGTGTCGGGGCTCAATCTGGTGGTCGGTTTTGCCGGCCATCTTGCGATCGGCTATGTCGCGCTATTGACGCTCGGCGCCTACGCGACCAGCGTGCTGGTCGCCGGCAATGTGATGCCGGCAATTCCGGTGTTTGCGGCGCTGCCGATCGCCGGCCTGATCGGCGCGGTGTTCGGCGTGATCGTCGGCTTGCCGGCCTTGCGCCTGCGCACTTTCTATTTCGCGATGTCGACGCTCGGCTTTGCGACCATCGTGACCCAGATCGCGCTGGCCTGGCAGAGCGTGACCGGCGGCGGCATCGGCATCGCCGGCCCCGAATTCCCGGCGCCGTTCAACACGCCGTGGGGATTCTACGCTCTCTGTATCGGCTTCGCGGTCGTCACCACCTGGATGAGCGCCAACGTCGCGCGCAGCCGGTTCGGCCGCGCCCTGATCGCGGTGCGTGACGCCGAGGTCGCGGCCGAGGCCAGCGGCATCTCCAAGCCGAACATGCTGATCGCGATCTTCCTGTTCGCGGGTGCGTTGGCGGCGATCGCCGGCGGCCTGTTCGCCACCTTGCAGACCTACATCACGCCAGACGCCTTCACCTTCGATCTGTCGGTGTTGTTCTTCATCGCGGTCCTGATCGGCGGTCGCGGCTCGATCCTGGGGCCGATGCTCGGCACCATCATCCTGACCATCCTGCCCGAGATCGCGGCGCCGCTCGCGGCCTGGTCGACCTTCCTCTACGCGGTGCTGCTGCTTGTGATCGTGCTGGTGATGCCGGGCGGCATTGCGGCGCTGCTCGACTTCCGCAACCGCCGTCCGCTCGCCAGCAATCGGGCCATCGTGCCGCGCCCGGCCGCGCTCGCCGACATCGTGCGCCGGCGCGATGGCGGCAAGGCGCTGCAACTGCGTGGCATCGCGCTGAGCTTCGGCAATGTGAAGGCGATCGACGGTCTCGACCTCGACGTCGCGCCGGGCCAGATCCACGGTCTGATCGGCCCGAACGGCAGCGGCAAGACCACCACGCTGAACGTGATCTCGGGCTACTACGCCGCCAAGGCCGGCACCATGACGCTCGGCGACCAAGTGTTGGCCGCGGGCCAGCCGGTCAAGCGGGCAGCCTGCGGCATCGCGCGCACCTTCCAGACCCCGCGCGTGATCGGCGAGGCTTCGGTGCTGGAGAACGTCATGATCGGCGGCTCGATCGAGGGCCGGGCGAATTTCGTCGAGGCGATGCTCGCGCTGCCGCGCAACGGCGCCGACGAACGGCTGCTCGCAGCCAAGGCGCGGGCGCTGCTCGGCGTCGTTGGCCTCGAGGCACTCGCCGATGTGCGCGCCGATCGTTTGCAGCACAGCGAGCTGCGCTTCATCGAGATCGCACGGGCATTGATGCTCGATCCGGACTTCCTGTTGCTGGATGAACCCGCTGCGGGCCTCTCCAATGACGAGATCGGGCGGCTCGCCACCTTGATCAAAGCGGTGTGCGGCCGCGGCACGGGCGTGCTGCTGGTCGAGCATCATGCCGACCTGATCTTCGACATCTGCCACCAGGTCACCGTGCTCAATCTCGGCCGTACGCTGGCGGCGGGAACGCCGGCCGAGATCCGTGTGCACAAGGAGGTGGTGAGTGCCTACCTCGGTGGCTGAACCTCTGCTCAACGTGAGCGCGCTGGAGTCCGGCTACGGCAAGATCCGGGTGCTGCACGGCATCGACATGACGATCGCCGCCGGCGAGGTGGTGGCGCTGCTCGGTCCCAACGGGGCCGGCAAGACCACGCTGCTGCGCGCGATGTCGGGACTGTTGCCCGTCACCGCCGGGCGGGTCCGGTTCGGCGGCCATGACATGACCAACACCACGCCGCGCGATACCGCGCGTGCCGGGCTCGTGCATGTGATCGAGGGCCATCGGGTGTTCACGCAGATCTCGGTCACCGACAATCTGCTGCTCGCCGGCTACGACCTGCCACGTGGCGAACGCGCCGCGCGCATCGAGGAAGCCTTGTCGTTCTTCCCCGAGATCGCCGAGAAGCGACATGAGCGCGGCGGCGCGCTGTCGGGCGGACAGCAGCAGATGTTGACGGTGGCGCAAGGGCTGGTCCGCCGGCCGCGGCTGTTGATGCTCGACGAGCCCTCGGCGGGATTGTCGCCGGTGCTGGTCGATCGGGTCCTCAATGTGATCGGCCGCCTGCGCGCGCAGGGCACGTCAGTGCTGCTGGTCGAGCAATTGCTGGAGAAGGCGCTGGCATGCGCCGACCGGGTCTACGCGCTGGTGCAGGGCGCGATCGCGCTGGAAGCGCCGACCGGAGAGGGCGACCTCGCACACCGGCTCGAGCGCGCCTATTTCGGCCATGAGAGCCACGCGCTGGGCGGCTGATGGCAAGCGCAGGCATCGACAGTTCAATTCAGGTCTGACACAAGGTGGTCATGCGGCTTCCATTCTTCTACGGCTGGGTCATCGTCGCGGTGACGTTCGTCACCATGGCGATCGGGGTCAACGCACGAACTGCGTTCTCGCTGTTCTATCCGCCGATCATCTCCGAGTTCGGCTGGGAGCGCGGTATCACGGCCGGCGCATTCTCGTTCGGCTTCGTCGCCTCGGCGATCGCCAGCCCGCTGATCGGCCGGCTGATGGATCGCCGCGGGCCGCGCGCGGTGATGGAGCTGGGCGTCCTGCTGATGGGATCGGGCCTGCTGCTGGCGCCGCTGACCACGCAACCCTGGCACCTCTATCTCACCATCGGCGTGCTGGTCGGCTCCGGCAGCGTCTGCCTCGGCTATTCCGGCCAGTCGCTGTTCGTGCCGAACTGGTTCATCCGCCGCCGTGGCCTTGCGATCGGGCTCGCCTTCGCCGGCGTCGGCATCGGCTCGGTGACGCTGCTGCCTTGGGTCCAGCACATGATCGAGCACACCGGCTGGCGCACCGCCTGCACCGCGATGGGGATCATGGTGCTGGTCGTGCTCGCGCCGATCAACCTGCTGCTGCACAAGCGGCCGGAGGACATCGGCCTACAGCCGGACGGCGATGCGGCGCCGACCGCCACGTCGGCGAAACCGGCATCGAACATCGTCGATCCCGCGTGGGCCGGCACCGACTGGACGCTGCCGCGCGCGCTGCGCACCGCGCGGTTCTGGTGGATCGCGACCGGCTATTTCTGCGGCCTGTACATCTGGTACGCGGTGCAGGTGCACCAGACCAAATTCCTGCTCGACATCGGCTTCAGCTCCAATGTCGGCGTCTGGGCGCTYGGCGTCGTCAGCCTGCTCGGGATTCCCGGCCAGATCTGGCTCGGGCATCTSTCCGATCGCATCGGCCGCGAATGGGTGTGGGCGATCTCGTGCTTCGGCTTCGTGATCTGCTTCGCCGCGCTGGCGGCGCTGAAGTACTGGCCGAGCATGGCGCTGGTCTACCTGATGGTGTTCACCCAGGGCGCGCTCGGCTATGGCCTGACATCGGTGATGGGACCGGTGGTGCTCGAGATCTTCCAGGGCAAGCATTACGGCAGCATTTTCGGCACCGTGATGCTGGCCGCGCTCGCCGGCGGTGCCGCCGGCCCCTGGATCACCGGCCAGCTCTATGACCTGTCGGGAAGCTATACCAGTGCGTTCCTGCTCGGCATTGTCGTCAGCCTGCTGTCGGCATTCGCGATCTGGCAGGCGTCGCCGCGCAAGGTCCGCGCCGTCGCCGGTCAGATGCACAAGGTCGCGAGCGCCGCCTAAAGCATGATCATGACAACAAGCTAAGCGCGATGGTGATTCAATCCAATCGCATCGCGCTTCGAGAGATCAGGCGGATGACACGCCGATCGCGCGTTGCAGGTCGGTGATCGCGCGCAGGCAGCTGTCGGCGGGCGTGGTCTCCGGGTCGATCAGCCGGTGCAGGCGGAAGCCGTCTTCCAGTGCCAGCACGATCGCGCCGGTCCACTCCGGATTGAGTCTGGCGTTCCGTCCGCTGCTCCGTTGCGCGGTCTCGACGATGTCGGCGATCAGCTTGCGCCGCGCGCGCAGGCGTTTGGCGAGTTCCGGGCGACGCTTCTCGGCGCGCGCCACGAACAGGATCATTTCCATGTGCAGCAGCGGGGAGCGGCCGAGCGGATCCTGCCGGCTGCGATCGGCGGTGCGCAATGCTTCCAGGAAGTCGGGCAGGTTGCTGTGCCTGGCGAGCAGATCGAGATTGCGCCGGATCGATTGCTCGACGTGATCCTCGAGCATCGCGATGATCAGCTCGTCCTTGCTCTTGAAGTTCGAATAGAACGCGCCGCGGGTGAAGCCCGCCGCCGCCGCGATCGTCTCGATGCTGGCGCCGCCGATGCCCTGTTCCTCGAACACCCGCGCCGCCGCCTCGAACAGCTTCTCGCAGGTGTCGTCGCGTGTCGGTCTGGTTCGAACCCTTGACATCGGCGCATTTTAGGGCAGAATGCAACTCGATACAAGAGTGTATCGAGTTGCATTGAGAAAACCAGAACGGCCGTACCCGTGTCGGTGCGGTCTTGAGGATGACACCAAGGCGCGCCAGGGTGCAGGCACCGGGCGCAGCGAGCGAACGAGGTCACCATGAACGAGCAAGTTCAGCCGGCGAGCAGCGAGCCGCTTTTCAATCCACTGGCCCCCGAATTCATCCGCAATCCCTATCCGTATTACGAGCGGATGCGGCGCCTTGACCCGATGCATGTCAATGCGCACGGCGCTTTCGTCGCGAGCCGGCACGCCGAGGCGAGCCTCGTGCTGCGCGACAAGCGGTTCGGCAAGGACTATGTCGAACGCTCGATCCGCCGCTACGGTCCCAAGATCATGGACGAGCCGGTGATGCGCAGCATGGGCCACTGGATGTTGCAGCAGGACCCGCCGGATCATACCCGCCTGCGCGGCCTCGTCGTCAAGGCGTTCACCGCGCGCCGGGTCGAGGACATGCGCCCGCGCATCCAGCACGTCGTCGACGAGACGCTCGACCGCATCATTCCGCAAGGCAAGATGGACCTGATCGAGGATTTCGCGTTCCGCCTGCCGGTGACGATCATCTGCGATATGCTCGGCATCCCCGAGGAGCATCGTGAGGCGTTCTACAACGGCTCGCGCGACGGCGGACGCCTGCTCGAGCCGGTGCCGATGACGCCGGAGGAGATCAAGCAGGGCAACGCCGGCAACGCGATGGCGGCGATGTATTTCCACCAGCTGTTCGAGTTGCGCCGCAAGCAGCCCGGCGACGACCTGACCACGCAATTGGTGCAGGCCGAGGAGGACGGTCAGAAGCTCACCAACGAGGAACTCACCGCCAACATCATCCTGTTGTTCGGTGCCGGTCACGAGACGACCGTCAACCTGATCGGCAACGGTCTGCTCGCGCTCCATCGCAACCCCGACCAGCTTGCGCTGTTGCAGGCCAATCCCGGACTGATCACCAATGCGATCGAGGAGTTCCTGCGTTACGACTCGTCGGTGCAGTTGACCGGTCGCGTGGCGCTGGAGGATATCGAGGACCTCGGCGGCAAGCGCATCCCGAAGGGTGAGAGCGTGCTGTGTCTGCTGGGCTCGGCCAATCACGACGAGGCGGTCTATCCCGATCATCCCGAGCGGCTCGACATCCAGCGGCCGAACGTCAGGCCACTGTCGTTCGGCGGCGGCATCCACTTCTGCCTGGGTGCCCAGTTGGCACGGATCGAGGCCGAAATCGCGATCTCGACGCTGCTGCGCCGGATCCCCGACCTGCGGCTCGATGACGCGGAAAATCCGGAGTGGCGGCCGACCTTCGTGCTGCGCGGCCTGAAGCGGCTCCCGGCAAGCTGGTGACTGCTGAAACTCGCGGCAGGGCGGTGATCCTGCCGCGACGGCCGGCGTGCACGCACGCTTGGACGGAAAATCGGCCTGACGTGACGCCGCGGCGGTAAAGCCGCTGTGACTTCGCCATACTTGTCTCTATATTTGGGCTGCTCCGGCCTGGTTTCAGCCAAAGGGGTTCGGCATCGACAGGCTGCCGCGGAGCGGGCTCAAAGGGAGACACCGTGCAGACGACGCTGCTCGGGCTGGCAATCGCCTTCATTCTTGCGCTGGTCGCCGCGCTGGTCGGTCCGTAYTTCGTTGACTGGAACCAGTTCAGGCCGCAGTTCGAGGCCGAGGCGACCAAGATCATCGGGGCGCCGGTCCGCGTCGCCGGCAATCTTGACGCGCGCCTGTTGCCTGCGCCCTCGCTGCGGTTGAAAACCGTCACCGTTGGCGGCGCCAGCGAAATGGGCAAGGTCCGCGCCGCCGATCTCGGCGTCGAGTTCAGCCTGAGCTCGCTGATGCGCGGCGAATGGCGCGCGACCGAGCTCACCATCAATGGCGTGTCGGTGGATCTCGGRCTCGACCCCAAGGGGCGGGTCGACTGGCCGGCGTCGAGCGGCACCTTCAATTTCGCCTCGCTGGCGATCGATCGCCTCAATCTGACCGGTCGCGTCGCGCTGCACGATGCCGCGAGCCATAGCAAGCTGGAGCTGAACGACATCGCCTTCAGCGGCGATGTCCGCTCGCTCGCCGGCGCGATCCGCGGCGACGGCAATTTCATGTTCGACGGCAACCGCTACCCGTTCCGGATCTCGTCGGGGCAAAGCGCCGATGGCAACGGCACAAGGCTGCACCTCAACATTGATCCCGGGCAGCGGCCGGTGTCGGCTGACCTCGACGGCATCCTGAGCTTYGAGGCGCGGGCGCCGCGGTTCGAAGGGACGCTGACGCTGGCGGGGACGCCGGGCCAGCGCGGTGGCGGCGATGCGCCGCCGTGGCGGATCTTGGCCAAGATGAAGTCGGACTATTCAGCCGCGCGTCTCGATCAAATCGAGGTGAGCTATGGCGCGGAGGATCGCGCGCTCAAGTTCGCCGGCAATGGCGATGTTCGTTTCGGCGCGTCGCCGTTGCTGCGTGCCTCGCTGACCGCGCGGCAGCTCGATGGCGACAAGTTCGCCGCCCAAGATAGCGGCAAGGAAAGCGCCAAGGATGGCAACAACGGCAATGTCGAGCCGGTGCGCGTGTTGCCGGCAATGCGCGCGATCCTGTCGGGCTTGCCGCCAAGCCTGATCCCGGCACARATAGAGCTGGCATCCGAGCAGATCATGCTCGGTGGCCGTCCCTTGCAGGACATCTCCGCAGAGCTGCAATCCGATGCCAAATCCTGGACGGTGCGGCGGCTCGAGTTTCGGGCGCCCGGATCCACGCAGGTCTCGATGAGCGGCGCCAGCGCGCAGGCTGGCGCTGCGAACAGCTTCAAGACCGCGCTCAACATTGAATCTTCCGATCCCGATGCGCTGATGACCTGGCTGCAGGGACGGGGCGAGGTCGCCTATCGCAGCCAGAAGCCGCTGCGGTTGCGCGGCGACGTCACCGTGTCGCCGACCGGCTTTGCGATCGACGCCATGAAGGCCGAGATCGAGGGCGGCTCGGTCGAGGGCCGCGTCGCAGTTGCGCATCGCGAGGCGACCAGCGGGTCGAAGGTCGAGGCGCAGTTGAAGGCGGAGCGGCTCGATCTCGATGCGACCGCGGCTTTCATCCGTTCGCTCGCCGGCCCGCAAGCCGAATGGCCCGACGAGGCGCAGCTGTCGCTCGACGTGGGGCGTGCGATCTCCTCGGGGCAGGAATTGCGGCCGTTGCAGGTCAAGCTCGCCTACGGCCCGAAGAGCGTCGTGCTCGAGCGCTTGAAGATCGGCCAGCCCGACAATGTCACGCTGGACGGCAGCGGCAATTTCGACCGCACCAATGCGACCGGCAAGCTCGCGGTCGACGCGACCGCTGCCTCGCTTGGCCGGCTTACCGCCGTGGTTCAGCCGTTCGCGCCGGCGCTCGCAGCGCGGCTTGGCGTGCTCCGCGCCGATGCCGGCCCGGTCCGCGCCAGGCTTGGGGTCGACCTCGCCAAAGGCAAGGCGGCCGATCGTGCCGCTGCGCGCGCGACGCTCGATCTCGAGACGCCGCAGATCAAGGGCAACATGGTGATCTCGGCGACGCCGCAATTGGCTGCGATCCGGGCGCTGGATGTCGATGCGCTCCGCCGCAGCGACGTCGCGGCCGAGGCCAAATTCACGGCCGGTGAGGGGAGTGCCATGCTCGCGTTGCTCGGGCTCGACCGCGCGGTCGCGGCGGGCACGGGCGCAACGCAATTCGAGGGCACCGTGAGCGGCGCGTGGCGCGCGCCGTTGCGAGTGAAGGCCAGGCTGTGGGGGGCAGGGCTCGACGCCGATGCCGACGGGACCGCGGAGCCTTGGGCCAAGGACGGAGCTGGCGAGACCAAATCGAGCGTCAGCCTCCGCGTCCGCAGCGCCAACATCAGTCCGCTGCTCGACCTGAAATCATCCGATCCGGCCGGGACGATCCGGCTGTCGTCGCGCGCGACGCTGGCGGGCGATAAGCTGACATTCGACGATCTCGACAGCATCGTCGCAGGTTCGCGGCTGCGCGGCCGTCTGGCATTGACACTCGGCGATCAGAAGAGCGTCGACGGTGAAGTCGGCCTCGATCAGATCACGCTGGCGCCGATCTTCACCGCTGCGATCGGTGCCGCCGGACATGATGCGACCGAGCCGCTCGGCCCAGGACTGACCGGGGCCTGGCGCGGCAAGGTGACGTTCGAAGCGCTGCACGGCCTGCTGCCGGGCGGCGCCGAGCTGCAGCCGGTCAGCGGCACGATCAAGGCAGACGGGCAGTCGCTGACCTTCGACGGCATCAAGGGGAAGATCGGCGGCGGCGAGGCCGTGGTGTCGATCGATGCGCGACAGGGCGTCAACGGGCTCGCCTTGAATGCGAACGTACAGCTTTCGGGCGTCGACAGTTCAGCGTTGCGCTACCGCAATCTGGTGATGCCCAAGGGACGTGCGTCGATGCAGATGACGCTGTTGACGCAGGGCCGCAGCGCTTCCGCGTTGACCGGCGCGCTGTCCGGCAGCGGCACCGTGACGCTGGAGGCGCTGAACGTCCCGGGTCTCGATCCGCGCGCATTCGACGTCGCGATCCGGGCCAGCGATTCCGGGCAGGCCACCGACGACATCAAGTTGAAGCAGATCGTCGAGCCGGTGCTCGCCGCCGGCGCATTATCGATCGCTTCGGCGCAGCTTCCCTTCAACATCCGCGACGGTCGCATCCGGGTCGGCGCCACCACGCTGGCAGCCAACGGTGCCAATGCCATCGTGTCCGGCGGYTACGATATTCCGGCCGACCAGGCCGACATCCGCGCTGCGCTGGCATCGACGCAGGTCGGCACCGCCAACAGCCGCCCGGAAATCCAGCTGCTTGCAGTCGGGACGCCTGACGGGCTGACGCGCAGCCTCGACATTGCGGCGTTGTCGTCGTGGCTTGCAGTGCGTGCGATCGACCGGGAGACCAGGCGGCTCGACGCGATCGAGCGCGGCGAGCCGCTGCCGCCGGCGACCCCGGCCGCCGTTCCGCCACCTGCCGCGCCAGTGCCGGATGTGCCCACGTCGAATTCGCCGGCGGCGCCTCCTGCCGATGTGCCGGTGCCCGGCCGCGATCCGCGCCGTCTGCCGGCGAAACCGAGGGTGGTGGCGCCGCACCCACCGATCGTCCCGCCGGTCGCGACCGCGCCCGCCGTTGCGCCTGCGCCGGTTGGAAGCCAGCCGCAGCTCGCGCCGCTGCCGCCGCCGATCGAGGTTAAGCCGTTGCCCGGTGCCGTCAGGACGAAGCCGCTGCGGCCCCCACTATCGCTGACGCCGCAGGTCGCCAATCCGCCGCCGCGGCCTGCCATGCAGAACTGACGTCGCTGCAAGCGAAGCGGATACCGGTTCGCGCAAGAAGCGCGTCAGATTGGATCGGAGATCAGCTCAAGATTGGTGCTGGAGAATATTGATCAGCCTGCCGAACGGATCGCGCACGAAGAAGCGCCGCACGCCCCATGGTTCGTCGGCCGGTCCGTATTCGATCGCAATCCGGGCGGCCGCGAACCGGCGCAGCGCCTCGTCAAGGTCGTCGACTTCGATCGACAGATCTGGCACCGGCGTGCCCGAGCCACCTTCGGAAGCGAAGCTGATTTGAACCTGCATCGTTTCGGATGAGCCGTAAGTCGCAACCCAACCGAAATCCATCAGCGACGTGAGGCCGAGGATATCCTGATAGAAGGCTTTCGCCGCCGCGATGTCCGAAGCGGCAACGTTCGCGACGATGCGACTGACCTTCATGCCGAACTGACCTTCATGCCGAAGTGACCTTCATGCTGAAGTGGCCTTCATACCGAAGTCCGCGGCGAACGACCGCCTGCTCGCGGCGGTCGCAGAGGCGGTCAGGCCTGCTGGCGCGTGTCGACCTGCTGCGGCCGCACATCCGTCGGCACGGCCGGCGTGGCGCGCGAACGGAAGTAGTCGAGCACGAATAGCCGGATCGCGGAGGACAGGTTGCCCTGCTGGCGATTGTTGTCGATCTCACCGACCAGCTCGGACAGCGTCATGTTCCGCAGGCCGGAAATCTCCTTCATGCCGTTCCAGAAGGCTTCTTCGAGACTGACACTGGTCTTGTGTCCGGCGACCACGATCGAACGCTTAACGACAGGAGACTTCATGATGCGTCTCCAGTCTCGATGCGGTGCTGATCGAGTTGACGAGYRTTGCGCTCGCCRAGGAATTCGTCACGCGCTCGTTCCRMYTTGGTGCGACCGAATAGCGCACGATTGGCTTCGGCCTGCTTTGYTGCTTGTTCGCGCTCACTGCGCTTCTTGAATCGTTTCAGGTTGACCACGTCGCCCATGCTCGTCGTCCTCATCGTCCCCAGAGCGGAATTGGTGATGCATCGTGACGAAAGCAAGAGCGAWCGCGCTGCGCGCCCGGCTCGATATCCATCCCGAATCCCCATYTGATGCTTTTGATAGCATCAAAGAATCCGTTTCGCTCTGCGAAAACTAGACGTCTGTACCACGCGCCAGCGCAGAGCTGATAGCTAACCCGCCTTAGTCTTTAGGCGTTATGGTCCATAATTATATCACGCGCATTGTCCGGACATTGCGYCGCGCCCTAGCCGGGGTGTGTCATTTTGTCCGGCTGCACGAGGCGATCAAATTCATCCGCGGACACCAGTCCGAGCCGCAGCGCTTCTTCCTTCAACGTCGTTCCGCGCGCATGCGCCGACTTGGCGACCTTGGCTGCATTGTCGTAACCGATCTTCGGTGCGAGCGCGGTCACCAGCATCAGCGAGCGCTGCATCAGATCGTTGATGCGCTTTTCGTCGGCGCGTATTCCGACAACGCAATGCTCGGTGAATGAACGAACGACGTCCGACAGCAGCTGAATGGAATTTATCATACAATATGCCATAACCGGCTTGTACACGTTCAGCTCGAAATGGCCCTGGCTGCCGGCCACGGTGATAGCGGTCTGATTGCCGAACACCTGGCAGCAGACCATGGTCATGGCTTCGCACTGGGTCGGATTGACCTTGCCCGGCATGATCGAGGAGCCCGGCTCGTTCTCGGGCAGGATCAGCTCGCCGAGGCCCGAGCGCGGGCCGGATCCGAGGAAGCGGATGTCGTTGGCGATCTTGAACAGGCCGGTCGCCACCGAATTGATCGCGCCGTGCACCAGCACATAGGCATCGTTGGAAGCCAGCGCTTCGAACTTGTTTGCGGCGCTGGTGAACGGCAGCCTGGTGATCTCAGCGACGTGGCGCGCGAAGGCCCTCGCAAATCTCGGCTTGGAGTTGAGGCCGGTGCCGACGGCGGTGCCGCCCTGCGCCAGCGGAAACAGATCCTTCACCGCGACGCGCAGTCGCGCGATGCCGCTCTCGACCTGCGCGGCGTAGCCGGAGAATTCCTGGCCGAGCGTCAGCGGCGTCGCATCCTGGGTGTGGGTGCGTCCGATTTTGACGATCTTCGCGAACGCCTTCTCCTTCTTGCGCAGCTCGCGATGCAGCTCGGTGAGCGCCGGAATCAGATCGGCGATGATGCGGCTTGCGGCCGCGATATGCATCGCGGTCGGGAACGAGTCGTTCGACGACTGGCTCATGTTGACGTGATCGTTCGGATGGATCGGCTTCTTGGCGCCGAGCTCGCCGCCGAGCATCTGGTTGGCGCGGTTGGCGATCACCTCGTTGACGTTCATGTTGGACTGCGTGCCCGAGCCGGTCTGCCAGACCACCAGCGGGAAATTGTCGTCGAGCTTGCCTTCGATCACTTCCTTGGCGGCGCGGATGATCGCGCCGGCGCGGCGCGCATCGAGCTGGCCGAGCTCGCGATTGGTCTCGGCGGCTGCGAGCTTCACGATGCCGAGCGCATGCACGATCGCGATCGGCATCCGGTCGTGGCCGATCTTGAAGTTCTGTCGCGAGCGTTCGGTCTGCGCGCCCCAATAGCGATCGGCCGGTACGTCGATCGGACCGAAGCTGTCGGTCTCGCTGCGGGTCTTGGCCTTGGATGGAGTGGTCGATCGAGCCATGGATGCTTTCCGTAGATGCTTGCCGTGAATGCTTGCGATTGCGTCGTCAGGCGTGGGCCGGCGCGGCGATGCGACGCGGTCCGCGCGAAGGCGCGTTCATGCGCAGGATAGTCCGGGATGACGACCTGTCATCCCGATCCTGGCAAGCATCCTACAAGGTCGAGGATCGATCCGGGTTTAGATTATTTCTTGCGGAAGCGGTCCAGCCGCACCACCTCGGCGCCCTCGCTGGGCTTGGCCGGCTCCTGCTCGGTATCGGCCGTCTCGGTCTCGACTGTTGCGCGAGCGGCCGGCGTGGGAAGGGGAGCGGCCGGCGCGGCGGCGGGAGCAGCGTCTTCAGACAGCGCCTCGGAGACGTCGAAGCGCAGATCGAACGGTGCGGAGGGATCGAGGAAGCGCGTCACCGCGGCAAACGGCACGGTCAGCCGCTCGGGAATTCCGCCGAACGACAGGCCGACCTCGAAGCGATCCTCCGTCACCACCAGGTCCCAGAACTGGTGCTGGAGGATGATGGTCATTTCTTCGGGATACTGCGCAAGCAGCCGCGCCGAAAGCTTCACGCCGTCGCCGTGCGACAGGAAGGTGATGTAGAAATGGTGCTCTCCCGGCAGGCCATGCTCGGCGGCGTCGGACAGCACCCGGCGCAGCACCCCGCGCAGCGCGTCGCGCGCCAGCACGTCATATCGGATGTGATCGGTCGCCATGGTGATCCTGTCGCTTCGAAAATGGCCGGCGAGGCAGCGCCGGATCGTCCGACTCGCCCCTCTTGCCATGCTACCCCGCCGAAAGCCGGAAATCAGCAGGGCCGGCAGTTGAAATGCGGGCGGACGCCCGATCGAAAAATAAAGTGGAGGCTTCTGTTGCCAGGTGCCTCCGGACCCCGCCTAGCGGAGCTTAACCCGCTAGGACTTTAAGATGGTCTTTCAAACTGCGTTACGCAGCCTGAGCAACCGGAGCAAAGTTGTCGTTGGCAACTATTGCAATGGCCCGATGTCGGCGGAACCATACCGAGAAAAAACGCGCCCTTTACGCCCTCGTCGATCCTATTTCGCCCCCGCCAAAAGCCACCCGAGGATGGGTTCGAGATGGGTTTTGGTGGAGGCGCCGGGTACCGCCCCCGGGTCCGAATGGTTTATTGCGACGGTCATTTATTTCCATAGCCGGCGAACCGGCACCCCCAATATAGCGGCAAAGCCATAGAAAAACAGAGCGGATTCAGGCCGATTCAATTGGGAAAACCCACCGATTTAGGTTGACCGGCGCCTTGGCACAGGCCTCGGCCAGGATCCTTGGCGCTATCCGGCGCTGTCCAGGCTCCATTGATGCCCCGGAACTCCCGCCGGTTGCCGCTCCGGCGCCGGACGCCCCGTGGGCGTTTCCGCTCCACCAGCCCGGCCTGCTCGAACTGTTCCTGGCCTTGCCAAGATTCCCTCGTCGGCTTTTCGCAAGGGGGCTGGTCTGGGCCCGGCGGTCGATCATCGAACAGCGCCACTGGGTGACGCCGGAGGCGTTCAACGAGACCTTCGCGCTGTGCCATTTCCTGCCAGGTCCGAACATCGTCGACCGGTCAGCCGTGTTCGGCTCGCGCTTTCGCGGCATCGCGGATGAGCCCGCGGCTTTCGCCGGGCCGGCCGGACCGCCGATGCTGATCGCGACCACCCTGGCCGCGCTCTATTCCCATGACGGCGAGATCGACGCGCTGCGCCGCACGCTCGCCGGCGTGGCCTGTGCCGCGGTCGGCCTGCTGTTCGCCGTCGTCCTCAAGATGATGATGCCGCCGTTGAAGCGGCGCGATGTCACAGCCCTCGTCATCCTGGCGGCGGTCTTGGTTGCGATCGGCGGGGCCAATTCAGCGATCCCCGAAATGCAGCGCGCCGCCGTCGACGTGCATCGCTGATCGACAAGCAGTTCACCGACGTGTTCGCGATGTCGCAGCTCTCGCCGGGACCGAACGTGCTGATCGTGACGCTGATAGGCTATTCTGTCGCAGGCGTCGCCGCGGCGCTGGCAGCGGCGGTTGCGATGTGCGGACCGACGCGCTGCTTGCCTATTATGTGAGCCGTTTCCTTGATCGCTGGCGCGACGCGTGCCTGCCCGCGATCATGCAGGCGGCACTGGCTCCTCCGTCGATCGGCCTGATCGCCGCAAACGGTCTCAACGCGGCGCAGACATCAGACCAAAGTTGGATCGCGATCCTGATCACCATTGTTGCAGCCGCACTTGCCTTTGCGACGCGGATCAACCCTTTATGGATGTTGCTTGCCGGAGGTCTCTTGGGTTTTGCTGGCGTTGTCTGACGAAAATCGCTAGCAAGGTCTCGGTCAACGCACCGCAAGCCAAGCCATTCAATCAATACGGGCGACACAGCCCTGACGGGGGGAAGCGAAGTCATGAGCGATACGCCGAGCGAGGCGCCGGTCAAAACGATCTTGCCGAAATGGGTGCGCGGTCCGCAGGATTTCGTCGGCGGGCTCGCCATGGTGGCGGTCGCGCTGTTTGCCTTGTGGGCCTCGAGCGATTTGCAGGGCATGCACGGATTCTCGTTCGGCGCCGGAACGGCGCCGCGCATGTTCGCCGTGCTGTTGCTGTTGCTCGGCGGCGCCGTTGCGCTGATCGGAATCCTGAATGACGGCCCGCAGATCGGGGCCTATTCCTGGCGCGGCCCGTTGTTCGTGTCCGCGGCGATCGTGTTCTTCGCGCTGGCGATCCGCCCGCTCGGGCTCGTGGTCTCCGCCTTCGCCGCCTTCCTGATCGCGGCGATGGGCTCGCACGAGACCAGATGGATCGAAGCCATCATTGTCGGCGGCTGTCTGACGCTCGGCTGCGCGTTGCTTTTCCCTTATGTGCTGGGACTTCCGATGCCGATGTTCCCGCGTTTCCTGATCCAGTGAGGGCGTGATGGAACTGTTTGCCAATCTCGCGCACGGTTTCGCCGTCGCCTTCTCGCCGATCAACCTCTTGATGTGTCTGATCGGTGCGCTGGTCGGCACCCTGGTCGGCGTGCTGCCGGGCATCGGCACCATTGCCACCGTCGCGATGCTGTTGCCGATCACCTTCGGCTTGCCGCCGGTCGGCGCGCTGATCATGCTCGCCGGCATCTATTACGGCGCGCAGTACGGCGGCTCGACCACCGCGATCCTGGTCAACATCCCCGGCGAGGCGACCGCCGTCGTCACCACCCTCGACGGCCACCAGATGGCCAAGCAGGGCCGTGCCGGTCCGGCACTGGCGATCGCCGCGATCGGCTCGTTCTTCGCCGGCTGCGTCGCGACCGTGATCATCGCCGCGCTCGGCGCGCCGCTGACCAAGCTCGCGCTGGCGTTCGGCCCGGCCGAGTATTTCTCGCTGATGGTGCTCGGCCTGATCTTCGCGGTGGTGCTCGCCAAGGGCTCGGTGCTGAAGGCGATCGCGATGATCGTGTTCGGCCTGTTGCTGTCGATGGTCGGCTCCGACATCGAGACCGGCGCTTCGCGCATGGCGTTCAACATCCCCGAACTCGCGGACGGCCTCGGCTTCGCCACCGTGGCGATGGGCGTGTTCGGCTTCGCGGAAATCATCCGCAACCTCGACGCCGGCGCCGAGATGAACCGCAATCTGGTGCAGCAGAAGATCACCGGCTTGATGCCGACCAGGAAGGACCTGGTCGACTCCACGCCGGCGATCCTGCGCGGCACCGTGCTCGGCTCGATCCTCGGCATCCTGCCGGGCGGCGGCGCGGTGATCGCATCGTTCGCGGCCTATACGCTGGAGAAGAAGCTCGCCAAGGATCCGTCGCGGTTCGGCCGCGGCGCGATCGAGGGCGTGGCATCGCCGGAAAGCGCCAACAACGCCGCGGCGCAGACCTCGTTCATCCCGCTGCTCACGCTCGGCATTCCGCCGAACGCGGTGATGGCGCTGATGGTCGGCGCGATGACCATTCATGGCATCGTGCCGGGCCCGCAGGTGATGCAGAAGCAGCCCGACCTGGTCTGGGGCATGATCGCCTCGATGTGGATCGGCAATCTGATGCTGATCATCATCAATCTGCCGCTGGTCGGCATCTGGGTCCGATTGCTGCGCGTGCCGTACCGGCTGATGTTCCCCTCGATCGTGGTGTTCTGCGCGATCGGCATCTATTCGGTAAACAACGCGCCGGTCGATGTCATCCTCGCAGGCGCGTTCGGCCTGGTCGGCTATTGGCTGATCAAGCACGATTTCGAGCCGGCGCCGCTGCTGCTCGGCATGGTGCTCGGTCCGCTGATGGAGGAGAACCTGCGCCGTGCGCTGTTGATCTCGCGCGGCGACTGGAGCGTATTCCTGTCGCGGCCGCTGTCGGCGGTGCTGCTGGCGATCGCGGCGGGCCTCCTGGTGCTTGCCGTGCTGCCGGCCCTGCGTGCGAAGCGCGACGAGGTGTTCGTGGAGTCCGAGGGCTGAGCATCCTGCTCCGCCTGCGTCCGCGCGCCGCAGGCGGAAGTCGAATCGACACTCGATGTGGTCTCGTGAAATGAAAATGCCGGCCGATTTGGCCGGCATTTTTATTGGTCAAACGTTCCCGGGAGGAATTGAGATGATGTCCATTCGCTCGCTTGCGGGCGCATGCCTTTCGGCATTTGCCGCGTTGAGTGCATTCGCCGTGCCGGCGTCCGCGCAGAACTATCCGACCCGCACCATCACCATGATCGTGCCGTTCGCAGCCGGCGGTCCGACCGACGTCATCTCGCGCATCGTCACCGCGCACATGGCGCAGACGCTCGGCCAGAGCATCGTCATCGAGAACGTGGTCGGCGCCGGCGGCACCACCGCGACCACGCGCGCGGCCCGCGCCGCCAATGACGGCTACACGCTGGTCACCGGACACATGGGCACGCACGCCGCCTCCGTGCCGCTCTATCCGAAGCTTGCCTATCACCCGGAGAAGGATTTCGAGCCGGTCGCGCTGCTCGCGGGCACGCCGATCCTGATCCTCGCCCGCAAGGATTTCCCGCCGAAGGATCTGAAGGAATTCATCGCCTACGTGAAGGCGAATGCCGACAAGGTCAACGCCGCGCATGCCGGCATCGGCTCGGTCTCGCATGCCTCCTGCGAGCTGCTCAACTCGATCCTCGAGGTCAAGCCGGTGGGCGTGCCCTTCAACGGCACCGGACCCGCGATGAACGCGCTGGTCGCCGGCCAGGTCGATTACATGTGCGACCAGATCGTCAACGCGGTGCCGCAGATCAACGCCGGCACCATCAAGGCCTATGCGGTCGCGACCCCCGAGCGCAATCCGTCGCTGCCGAACGTCCCGACCACGACCGAAGCCGGGCTGCCGGCCTTCCAGGCCCAGGCCTGGAACGCGATCTTCGCGCCGAAGGGAACTTCGCCCGCTATCATCGCCACGCTGAACGCTGCGGCCATCAAGGCGCTCGACGATGACAACGTCCGCAAGCGGCTGCTCGAGCTCGGCAGCGTGATCCCGGCGCCCGCCAACCGCACCCCGGAGGCGCTGGCGACGCTCGTCAAGAACGAGATCGCGAAATGGACGCCGGTGCTGAAGCCGGCAACTTAATCGAGTACGATCAAGCGGATAGAGCGGGGGGCGGGACGCGAGTTCCGCCCCTTGTCGTTTGTCGGAGGCGTTGTCATTTTTCGGGGTATAATCGGCCCGTTCAGCCGAATCAGCGTGTCGACCGGCGGCCCTGGCCGCTACATTCGCCGTTCTCTCGAAGCCTCGAAAAGACCGCCAAGAACCAGTCATGAACCAGTATCACGATTTGCTCGAACGCATCCTCGCCGACGGCGCCGAGAAGCACGACCGCACCGGCACCGGCACGCTGTCGATCTTCGGCCACCAGATGCGTTTCAATCTTGCGGCCGGGTTCCCGATGCTGACCACCAAGCGGCTGCCGCTGAAGGCGATCGTGCACGAGCTGCTCTGGTTCCTCGCCGGCGACACCAACATCAAATATCTCAACGACAACGGCGTCACGATCTGGGACGAATGGGCCGACGCCAATGGCGACCTCGGCCCGGTCTACGGCTCGCAATGGCGCTCGTGGCCCGCGCCCGATGGCCGCAGCATCGACCAGATCACGAACGTCATCGAGATGATCAAGCGCAATCCGGATTCGCGTCGCATCATCGTGACGGCCTGGAATCCCGGCGACCTTTCGAAGATGGCGCTGGCACCGTGCCATTGCCTCTTCCAGTTCTACGTCACCGACGGCAAGCTCTCCTGCCAGCTTTATCAGCGCTCGGCCGACGTGTTCCTCGGCGTGCCGTTCAACATCGCCTCCTATGCGCTGCTGACCATGATGGTGGCGCAGGTGACCGGGCTGAAGCCCGGCGATTTCGTCCACTCGCTCGGCGATGCGCATCTCTATTCGAACCACCTCGAGCAGGCGCGCCTGCAACTGACGCGGCCGACGCGGCCGTTGCCGACGATGGCGATCAATCCCGACGTGAAGGACATCTTCGCGTTCCGCTACGAGGACTTCAAACTCGAAGGCTACGATCCGCATCCGCACATCAAGGCCGAAGTCGCGGTCTGATGTCGCTGTTGATCCGCCGCGCGCGGCCCGATGAGGCCGGACTGGTGTTCTCGCTGGTCCGCGAGCTCGCCGAGTATGAGAAGCTGCTGCACGAGGTCGAGGCCAGCGAGGCCGACATGGCGGCGGCCCTGTTCGGGCCCGAGCCCAAGGTGTTCTGCGACATTGCCGAATGGGACGGGAAGCCGGCCGGCTTCGCGATCTGGTTCTACACCTATTCGACCTTCACCGGCCGCCACGGCATCTACCTCGAGGATCTCTTCGTGCGGCCGGCGCTGCGCGGCAAGGGCATCGGCAAGGCGCTGCTGGTGCATCTGGCGAAGCAATGCCTCGCCAATGGCTGGGCGCGCCTGCAATGGGCGGTGCTCGACTGGAACGCGCCGTCGATCGCATTCTACAAGTCGCTCGGCGCCGAACTGATGGACGAATGGACGATCTGTCGCGTCTCCGGTCCTGCGCTGTCGGCGCTCGCGGAAGGGACGCGTTGATGGAGATCGTGCTCCTCGTTGCGGTCGCCGAGAACGGCGTGATCGGAAACGGCAACGCAATCCCGTGGCGGCTGAAATCCGATCAGCAGCGCCTCAAGGCGATGACGCTGAACAAGCCCATCGTGATGGGGCGCAAGACCTTCGAGTCGCTGCGCAGGCCGCTGCCGGGGCGCACCAACATCGTGGTGACGCGCGATCCGAGCTACCGCGCGCGCGGCGCCATCGTCACGACCTCGTTCGAGAACGCCCGCGCAATTGCGCTTGGTGACGCGCTGCGGCGTTTCGCCACTGAAATTGCCATCATCGGTGGCGCGGAAATCTATGCGCAATGGATGGGCACGGCCGATCGCCTGGAGATCACCGAGGTCCATGCCCGGCCGGACGGCGATACACGGTTCGAAATGATCGATGCCGCGCAGTGGGAAGAGGTCGCGCGCGTGCGAAATCCGGCAGGTCCGGACGACAGCGTCGACTTCTCCTATGTGACATATCGTCGGCGCGGCCGCGGTTAACCAATGTTTGCATTGACAATTATGCCCCGGCGCATAGCTCGTCCGAGCAGGAAGCTTGCGTTGTAAGGGCCCTAGCGGTCCCCTATAACCGGGCCGGACATTCGAGCCCGGGCGTCCCGTCCGGACTTGCCGAGGAGATGTTTGATGCCGTGGAAAAATCAAGGCGGGGGGCCGTGGGGCTCGGGTCCGAAAGGGCCATGGGGCACGGGTCCGCAGTCAGCCGGGCCGAGGCCGCCGGATCTTGAGGATCTGCTGCGGCGCGGCCAGGACCGGCTGCAGCAGTGGATGCCCGGCGGGCATTTCAGCGGCATGGGCATCGCGCTGGTGGTGGTCGCTGCGCTGGCGATCTGGCTTGCGACCGGAATCTTCCGGGTCCAGTCCGAAGAGCTCGGCGTCGTGATGCGCTTCGGCAAATATGATCGCGATGCGCAGCCCGGCCTGCGCTATCACCTGCCGTATCCGATCGAGACCGTGCTGCTGCCGAAGGCGCTGCGCGTGAACACGATCTCGATCGGCATGACCCTGATCGACGATCCCGCCCGGCGTGGCCGCACCATGCGCGACGTGCCGGAAGAGAGCCTGATGCTGACCGGCGACGAAAACATCGTCGACGTCGACTTCACCGTGTTGTGGCGCATCAAGCAGGGCGGGGCCGGCGCTTACCTGTTCAACATCCAGAATCCCGAAGGCACCGTGAAGGCAGTCGCCGAAAGCGCGATGCGTGAGGTCGTCGGCCAGTCGAACCTTCAGCCGCTCCTGACGGGCGGCCGTCAAAAGACGCAGGAAGACGTCCGCAATCTGATGCAGAAGACGCTCGATTACTACCGAGCCGGCATCAAGATCGATCAGATCCAGATGCAGAAGGTCGATCCGCCGGCGCAGGTGATCGACGCGTTCCGCGACGTGCAGGCGGCGCGCGCCGACCTCGAGCGCAAGCAGAACGAGGCGCAGACCTACGCCAACCGGATCGTGCCGGAAGCGCGTGGTCGTGCGGCGCAGATCCAGCAGGCCGCCGAAGGCTACAAGGAGCAGGCGGTCGCCGAGGCCAAGGGCCAGAGCGCGCGCTTCCTCAAGGTCTATGAAGAGTACAAGAAGGCACCCGACGTGACGCGCGAGCGCATCTATCTGGAGACCATGGAAAAGGTGCTCGGAAGCTCCGAGAAGCTGGTCTATGACGGCGGACCGGGCCAGAACATCGTGCCCTACCTTCCGTTGGGTGAACTGTCGCCACGGCGTCCGTCCGCGGCGCCGGCCACGACCGGCCAGCAGCAGGGAGCCACCCGATGAGGTCCCCTGTCACCGGCATTGTGTCCCTGATCCTTCTCTTCATCCTGCTTGCAGTCGGCTACAGCTCGATGTTCACCGTGCAGCAGACCGAGCAGACCATCGTCCTACGGTTCGGCGAACCGGTCGATGTCGTCACCGATCCCGGATTGCACTTCAAGGCGCCGTGGAATTCCGTGATCAATGTCGACAAGCGCATCCTCGATCTGGAGAACCCGTCGCAGGAAGTGATCGCCTCCGACCAGAAGCGGCTCGTGGTCGACGCCTTCGCGCGCTATCGCATCAAGAACGCGTTGCGCTACTACACCAGCGTCGGCTCGATCCAGGCCGCCAATCTGCAACTGACCACGCTGTTGAACGCGGCGCTGCGCCGCGTGCTCGGTGAGGTCACCTTCATCACGGTGGTGCGCGACGAACGCGAGAAGCTGATGTCGCGGATCCGCGAGCAGCTCGACAAGGAAGCCGATGGCTACGGCATCGAGGTCGTCGACGTCAGGATCCGCCGCGCCGATCTGCCGGAGCAGAACAGCCAGGCGGTCTACGACCGGATGAAGACCGAGCGTCAGCGCGAAGCCGCCGAGTTCCGCGCGCAGGGCGACCAGAAGGCGCTGGAGATCCGCTCCAAGGCCGATCGCGAAGCGACCGTAATCGTCGCCGAGGCGAACTCGGCCGCCGACCAGACCCGCGGCGCCGGCGACGCCGAGCGTAACCGCCTGTTCGCCGAGGCCTATGGCAAGGACAAGGACTTCTTCGCGTTCTATCGCTCGATGACGGCCTATGAGAACGGCCTCAAGTCCAGCGACACGCGTTTCCTGTTGCGGCCGGACTCGGAATTCTTCAGGTATTTCGGCAGTGCCAACGGCAAGCCGCCGGAAGCGGCCGCGGCGCCGAAACAGTAACGTCACAATACGGCGGCGAAGCCGACATCGCTTCGCCGCCGCCCAATAACAACAAATAGCGAGCGGGAGGCTGCGATCCGATGAGGTCAATAGCGTTCGGCGACTTCCTCATCGGGTTGGGAATCCTGTTCGTGCTCGAAGGCATCCTGTTCGCGGCAAGCCCCGCCTGGATGCGCCGGGCGATGAAGAGCGCGCTGGCGACGCCCGACAATATCCTGCGCGTCGTCGGGATCGGCTCGGCAGTCGCCGGGCTGATCATGATCTGGCTGGTGCGGCGCTGAGCATTGCTTGTTCCAAGCGCGTGAGATCGCGCCGGAATGAACATAATCGTGAGCCATTCGCGGCCGGTTTTTCGCCGAAATGCCGGGCTGAGATGCTTGCACCATATGCCCGTTCGGGCGCACTCTGCGATCACGGGCGCACGCCTGCGACCACGGGCGCACACTTGCGACCAGCTCATTTGAACCCGTTGCCTGGAGAATTTCCGACATGACCGCTGCCAGACCAGCCCTGGGCCGCCGCCTCCGCATGATGGGGGCCGCGATCTCGATCGGTGCTGCGAGCATGCTGAGCTCCGTGCCGGCGTTCGCGCGCGGTCCCGAGGGGATCGCCGACATCGCCGAGAAGGTGATCGATGCCGTCGTCAACATCTCGACGTCGCAGACGATCGAGGCCAACAAGGGCGGCGGCGCCATGCCGCAACTGCCGCCGGGCTCGCCGTTCGAGGAATTCTTCGACGACTTCTTCAAGAACCGCCGCGGACCGGGCGGCAAGGGCGGCGACAAGAACGGCGAGTTCCAGCCGCGCAAGACCAACTCGCTCGGCTCGGGCTTCATCGTCGACACCTCGGGCATCGTGGTCACCAACAACCACGTCATCGCCGACGCCGACGAGATCAACGTCATCCTCAACGACGGCACCAAGATCAAGGCCGAGCTGGTCGGCGTCGACAAGAAGACCGACCTTGCGGTGCTGAAGTTCAAGCCGCCGAAGCCGCTCACGGCGGTGAAGTTCGGCGACAGCGACAAGATCCGTCTCGGCGACTGGGTGGTCGCGATCGGCAATCCGTTCAGCCTCGGCGGCACGGTGACCGCAGGCATCGTCTCGGCCAAGAACCGCGACATCAGCCAGGGCCCGTATGACAGCTACATCCAGACCGACGCTGCGATCAATCGCGGCAATTCCGGCGGTCCGCTGTTCAACCTCGATGGCGAGGTGATCGGCGTCAACACCCTGATCATCTCGCCGACAGGCGGTTCGATCGGCCTCGGCTTCGCCGTGCCGTCGAAGACGGTGGCCGGCGTCGTCGACCAGTTGCAGAAGTATGGCGAGTTGCGCCGCGGCTGGCTCGGCGTACGCATCCAGGCGGTCACCGACGAGATCGCCGACAGCCTCAACATCAAGCCGGCGCGCGGTGCGCTGGTCGCCGGCGTCGACGACAAGGGGCCTGCGAAACCGGCGGGCATCGAGCCCGGCGACGTCGTCGTCAAGTTCGACGGCAAGGACGTCAAGGACCCCAAGGATCTGTCGCGCATCGTTGCCGACACCGCGGTCGGCAAGGAAGTCGACGTCGTCATCATCCGCAAGGGCAATGAGGAGACCCGCAAGGTCACGCTCGGCCGGCTCGAGGACAACGACAAGGTCCAGGCCAACGCCAAGCCGAAGGACGACACTGCCGAGAAGCCGGTGACCCAGAAGGCGCTCGGTCTTGACCTCGCAGCTCTGAGCAAGGACCTGCGCACCAAGTACAAGATCAAGGACAGCGTGAAGGGCGTCGTCGTCACCGGCGTCGATAGCAACTCGGATGCGGCCGAGAAGCGGCTGTCGGCCGGCGACGTCATCGTCGAGGTGGCGCAGGAAGCAGTGTCGAATGCCGGCGACATCAAGAAGCGGATCGATCAGTTGAAGAAGGACGGCAAGAAGTCGGTGCTGCTGCTGGTCTCCAACGGCGACGGCGAACTGCGGTTTGTGGCGCTCGGCGTGCAGTAGAGGCGCGTTGACGTTTCACTCACAACTGTCATCCCCCGCGAAAGCGGGGGATCCGGTACGCCGCGGCCCCTCGATCATCCTCCGGCGTCTCTGGAAGACTGGGTCCCCCGCTTTCGCGGGGGACGACAGGTTACGTGAACCTCACTTGTCGACGAACTCATCCCGTCGGTAGCCCTGCGCGTACAACAGCGCGGTGAGGTCGCCGTGGTCGATCCGGACCGCGGCGGCGGCCGCAACCGCCGGCTTGGCGTGATAGGCGACCCCGAGTCCGGCGGCCTGGATCATGCCGAGATCGTTGGCTCCGTCACCCACCGCCAGTGTGTCGATATCGTCGAGATCGAAGGATTCGGTGAGCTCGATCAGGGTGGCAAGCTTGGTCGCGGCGCCGAGGATCGGCTCGACCACTTCGCCGGTCAGTTTGCCGTTCTCGACCTGCAACTGGTTGGCGCGGTTCTCCTGGAAGCCGACTTTCCCCGCGACCACGTTGGTAAACAGCGTGAAGCCGCCCGAGATCAGGCAGGTATAGGCGCCGTGCGCGCGCATCGTCATCACCAGGTCGCGGCCGCCCGGCGTCAGTGTGATGCGCTTCTCCAGCACCTCGTCGACGACGCTGACCGGCAGGCCCTTGAGCAGCGCCACGCGTTCGCGCAGCGCCGGCTCGAACGCGATCTCGCCGCGCATCGCGCGCTCGGTGATGCCTGCGACATGGGCCTTCAGCCCGGCGAAATCGGCGAGTTCGTCGATGCATTCCTGCCCGATCATGGTGGAATCCATGTCGGCCAGAAAAAGCTTCTTGCGCCGGCCGATCCGAGGTTGCACGACAATGTCGATCGGGAGGTCGCCGCGGGCCTGGCGCAACTGGAGCTCGATGGCCTTGATGTCGTCCCGGCTGGCGTTCTCGCGCTCGAAGGGAATGTCGACGGCGACCTCGTTAAACAGCCACTGCGCGGCGCCGGGTGAGGGCAGCACGGCGCGTGCCCCGTCGACGATGGTGGAGTCGAGCGCGGGGCTTGCAGGATTGCAGATCAGCGTGGCAACGAGGGACATGCAGGCGCATTCGGGATTGTTGGACAAGGCAGTGCTTATCGCAGGGCCGACCGCCAGCGGCAAGTCGGCGCTGGCGCTCGAACTCGCGCAGCGCACCGGCGGGGTCGTGATCAACACCGATTCCATGCAGGTCTATCGCGACCTCAGGATCATCACCGCGCGGCCGAGCGCCGGCGAGGAGGCGCTGGTTCCGCACCGGCTCTACGGCCATGTCGACGCCGGCGTGAATTTCTCCGCCGGCGCCTGGGTTGCGGACGCGGCAGAAGTGCTCGGCGAGGCCCGTGCGCAGGGAAGGTTGCCGATCTTCATCGGCGGCTCCGGCCTGTATTTCAAGGCACTGACGCGCGGCCTGTCGGCGGTGCCGCCGATCGCCGCTGATGTGCGCGACGCCGTCCGCGCAAGGCTGGAGCAGCACGGCGTCGAGGCCCTGCATGCCGAGCTTGCGGCGCGCGATCCGGTGTCGGCCGAACGGCTGAAGCCGCGCGACCGCACCCGCATCGCGCGTGCGCTCGAGGTGGTCGAGGCCACCGGCCGCCCGCTGCCGGACTGGCATCGCGACGGCCTGCCGCCGCTGCTGCCGCCGGGCGCATTCCACGCGGTGTTTCTCGCGCCTGACCGGGAGAGGCTCTATGCGCGGATCGACGCGCGGTTCGGCGCGATGCTTGACGCCGGCGCGCTCGACGAGGTCACGGCGCTGGCGGCGCGCGCGCTCGACCCGCTGCTGCCGGCCATGAAGGCCCATGGCGTGCCGGCCCTGATGGCTCACCTGAAGGGGGAGATCAGCCGGGAAGAGGCCGCCGAGATCGGCCGCGCCGACACCCGTCACTACGCCAAGCGCCAGTTCACCTGGTTTCGCCACCAGCTGCCGGAGTTCGACTGGGTCAAGCCCGAGGCGGCGAAGGCGTGGCTGGAGAGCCATATCCCGTAGCCCTGGCGGCCCCGGACGGAGCACCGCGCAATTCGGGCGGATTTCCTTCCGGAGAGGCGCGCCTCCGGGCCACGGAGCGGCTCCAGGGCGCAACACGCCCGTCTGCCATGCGCGTTGCGCCGCGCAAAAACACTCGCCGAACGGTTGGAACCCCGTTACACTTCAAATATCGCGAAAATGCTTGCCTTGCCTTGACATTCGGGCTTTGGCGGCTATGTTCGCGCAACCTTTGGGAAGACTGGGTCGTCTCGTGCGCAAYATTATTACCAAACTCCTTATCGCCGTCGTACCCAGGCACACCGCCGGGGATGGCTAGCTGCCATCCAAATACGGGCGGTGTGCATGGGGCCTCAGGGGCCCCTTTTTATTGCCCGAAGCAGAACTGACCGAGAACTGACAAAAGCCGCGCAAAAACAAGCGCATCCGGAGCGAACCATGACCGACAAGAGCCACGATCCCAATCAGATGACCGGCGCCGCGATGATCGTGCGCGCGCTCATCGATCACGGCGTGCAGCATGTCTTCGGCTATCCCGGCGGTGCGGTGCTTCCGATCTACGACGAGATTTTCCAGCAGAGCGAGGTCGAACACATCCTGGTGCGCCACGAGCAGGGCGCCGGCCATGCCGCCGAAGGCTATGCGCGCTCCACCGGCAAGCCCGGCGTGGTGCTGGTGACGTCGGGCCCCGGCGCCACCAACATGGTGACGCCGCTGACCGACGCGCTGATGGATTCGATCCCGCTGGTCTGCATCACCGGCCAGGTGCCGACGCATCTGATCGGCAATGACGCGTTCCAGGAGTGCGACACGGTCGGCATCACGCGGCCGTGCACGAAGCACAACACGCTCGTGAAAAACGTGAACGATCTCGCGCGCATTCTGCATGAAGCGTTCTACATCGCGCGGACGGGCCGTCCGGGGCCGGTGGTCGTCGATATTCCGAAGGACGTGCAATTCGCGACCGGCACCTATCATCCGCCGCGCAAGTCGGACGTGCACATCTCCTACACGCCGCGCGTCAAGGGTGATGCGACCCAGATCCGCAAGGCAGTGGCGCTGCTCGCCAACGCCAAGCGTCCGGTGATCTATTCCGGCGGCGGCGTGATCAATTCCGGTCCCGAGGCCTCGCAGCTGCTGCGCCAGCTGGTGGAGGTGACCGGCTTTCCGATCACCTCGACCCTGATGGGATTGGGCGCCTATCCGGCGTCGGGTCCGAACTGGCTCGGCATGCTGGGCATGCACGGCACCTACGAGGCCAACATGACGATGCATGATTGCGACGTCATGCTGTGCGTCGGCGCGCGCTTCGACGACCGCATCACCGGCCGCACCGATGCGTTCTCGCCGGGCTCGAAGAAGATCCACATCGACATCGATCCGTCCTCGATCAACAAGAACATCCGCGTCGACGTGCCGATCATCGGCGACTGTGCCAACGTGCTGGGTGATCTCTTGCAGGTGTTCAAGGCGGAGGCCAAGAAGCCCGACATCAAGGCGTGGTGGCAGCAGATCGCGCAGTGGCGCGCGCGCAACTCGCTGTCCTACAAGAAGAACAGCGATATCATCCTGCCGCAATACGCGATTCAGCGCCTGTTCGAGCTGACCCGCGGCAAGGACACCTACATCACGACCGAGGTCGGTCAGCACCAGATGTGGGCGGCGCAGTTCTTCGGCTTCGAGGAGCCGCATCGCTGGATGACCTCGGGCGGCCTCGGCACCATGGGCTACGGCCTGCCGGCCGCGGTCGGCGTGCAGGTGGCGCATCCGGACAGCCTGGTGATCGACATCGCGGGCGATGCCTCGGTGCAGATGACGATCCAGGAGATCTCGACGGCGGTCCAGTACGAGCTGCCGATCAAGATCTTCATCCTGAACAACCAGTACATGGGCATGGTGCGGCAGTGGCAGCAGCTGCTGCACGGCAACCGGCTGTCGCATTCCTATTCCGAGGCGCTGCCGGACTTCGTCAAGCTCGCGGAGGCCTATGGCGGCGTCGGCATCCGGGCGCACAAGCCTTCCGATCTCGACGGCGCGATCAAGGAGATGATCTCGGTCAAGCGCCCGGTGCTGTTCGACTGCCGCGTCGCGGCACTCGAGAACTGCTTCCCGATGATCCCGTCGGGCAAGGCGCACAACGAGATGCTGCTGCCGGAAGAGGCGACCGATGAGGCCACCGCCAAGGCTTTCTCCGGTGGCAAGGCGCTGGTGTGATGATGCGCGACAGAAATTCCGCTGTCATCGCCCGGCTTGACCGGGCGATCCAGTACGCCGCGGCGTCTCGATTGCTCTCGGGCGTCTCTGGAATACTGGATCCCCGCTTTCGCGGGGATGACGAGAGAGAGTAGGCGACAGGGAACCAAGATGTTCGACTTGAACGAGCTCGAGCGCGCGCACAAAATCGTCGGCACCGCGGTGCCGGCGACGCCGGCGCATGCCTGGCCGTTGCTGGCCGAGCGGCTCGGCACCGCGGTCGTGGTCAAGCATGAGAACCACACGCCGATCGGCGCCTTCAAGGTCCGCGGCGGCCTGGTCTATCTCGATCGGCTGAAGCGTGAGCGGCCCGATGTGCCCGGCATCATCTCGGCGACGCGCGGCAATCACGGCCAGAGCCTGGCCTTTGCCGCGAGCCGTCACGGCGTGCGGGCGGTGATCTATGTGCCGCGCGGCAACTCGGTCGAGAAGAACCGCGCGATGCGGACCTTCGGAGCCGAACTGGTCGAGCATGGCGAGGATTTCCAGGCCGCGAGGGAGGAAGCCGAGCGCCGCGCGCAGTTCGATGGTCTGCACATGGTGCCGTCGTTCCATGCCGACCTGGTGCTCGGCGTCGCGACCTATGCGCTCGAACTGTTCCGCTCGGCGCCTGATCTCGACATCCTCTATGTGCCGATCGGGCAGGGCTCCGGCATCTCCGGCTGCATCATGGCGCGCGATCTGCTCGGCCTGAAGACCGAGATCGTCGGCGTGCAGTCGACCGAAGCGCCGTCCTACGCGCTGTCGTTCGCCGCCGGCAAGATCGTGACCACCGAGACCAGCAACACACGGGCCGACGGCATGGCGACGCGGATTCCGGACGCCGATGCGTTCGCCCTGATCCGCAAGGGCGCCTCGCGCATCGTGCAGGTCACCGACGACGAGGTCGGCCAGGCGATCCGCGCCTACTGGACCGACACCCACAATCTCGCCGAGGGCGCAGGCGCCGCGGCACTCGCGGCCGCGCTCCAGGAAAAGAGCAAGCTCGCCGGCAAGCGGGTCGGCCTGATCCTGAGCGGCGGCAATATCGATTTCGATCTGTTCCGGTCCTGGATCGGGACGGATGCTGCGCCGGCCGCCCAGCGGGCGGTGGCGTAAAAAGAATGTAAGGGGACGACAATGAACCAGCCCGCATCGGCCTATTTCCTCGAAGAGCGTCACGATCCGAACGAGACGCATACGCTGTCCGTCCTGGTGCAGAACGAGCCCGGCGTGCTGGCGCGCGTGATCGGCCTGTTCTCCGGCCGCGGCTACAACATCGACTCCTTGACCGTCACCGAGGTCGAGCACGAAAAGCGGGTGTCGCGCATTACCGTCATCACCAGCGGCACGCCGGCTGTGCTGCAGCAGATCAAGCATCAGCTCGAGCGTCTCGTTCCAGTGCATCGCGTGCGCGATCTGACCGAAGAGGGCGGAGCGATCGAGCGCGAGCTTGCGATGGTCAAGGTGCGGGGCGGTGGCGATCACCGCGTCGAGGCGCTGCGGCTGGCGGATGCGTTCCGCGCCCGGGTGATCGACGCCACGACCGAGAGCTTTGTGTTCGAGATCACGGGCAATTCGTCCAAGATCAGTCAGTTCATCGACCTGATGCGCCCGTTGGGCCTGGTCGAGGTGTCACGAACCGGGGTGGCCGCGATCACGCGTGGGCCGGAAGGGATGTGAGTCATGTTGGCGCGCGACTGGTACTACACGCAACGGCGGCAGGTCGGTCTCGATACCGCGGTCGCCTCGATCTATGACGTCAGCGAAGACAGCGACGCCCGCGCGCGTCAGGCGCTGACCATGCTCGGCGTCAAGCCGGGCTGGCGGATCGCCGATATCGGCTGCGGCAATGGCGTGCTGGCGACCGAGGCGGCGCTGATGGGCGCCGAGGTCGACGCCATCGACATCTCGCCGGCGATGCTCGGGCTCGCCGAGATCTATGCGCGTGACCGCAAGGCGCGGATCCGGACCCAGCCGGCCGGCCTCTTGTCCTTTGCCTATCAGCCGAACTCCTACGATCTGATCGTCAGCGAATTCACGCTGCACCATCTGCCCGACTTCTGGAAGGCGGTGGCATTGTCGCGGATCTTCAACGCGCTGAAGCCCGGCGCGAACTTCTATCTGCGCGACATGGTGTTCGTCAGCATGCCCGACGGCGTCGATCGCGATGTCGAGGGCTGGGCCGATTTCTCGATCAAGAATCACGATTTCGAGCGTGAAAGCGTGATGACCCATATGCGCGACGAATACTCGACCTTCGGCTGGGTGATGGAGCGCATGCTGACCGAAACCGGCTTCACCCTGGTCGCCGCCGACTATCACGCGCCGCTGCACGGCACCTATCTGCTGCGCAAACCGACCCCGGACGAGCAAATATAGATCTCGACCGACGTAGCGAAACGGAAGCAGAAGAACAACAATGAAGCCGGCCGATGTTGGCATCGCCGTCATGGTCGCGGTGATCTGGGGGCTTGCGTTCGTCGCAAGCCGGATCGCGCTCAATGAGTTCTCGCCGGAGCTCATGACGACGCTGCGCTTCGCCATTGCCGCGCTGCCATGCTTGTTCGTGCGCAAGCCCGGCGTCTCCTGGCCGCTGCTGATCGCGATCAGCTCCACGCTGTTCCTCGGCCAGTTCCTGGCGCAAGCCTTTGCGATCGCGCATGGCGTTCCGGTCGGGCTCTCCAGCGTGATCGTGCAGAGCCAGGCCTTGTTCACGATCGGCTTCGCCGCGCTGATCTTCGGCGAGCTGCCGACCCGGACCCAGACCATCGGCATCGCGATTGCCACGCTCGGCCTGCTGATGATCTGCGGCACGGTCGGTTACGATTTCAGCGTCGCGGCGTTCGGCATCGTGATGATCTGTCCGATCAGCTTCGCGATCGGCAACCTGCTGCTGCGGCAGGCGCGTGGCGCGCCGATGTTCGACCTGTTCGCCTGGCTGTGCCTGTCTGCCGCGGTGCCGCTCGCGGTGCTGACCCTGATCAGCAACGGGCCGCAGCCGACCTGGCAGGCACTGAGCCACATGTCGCTGACCGGCTTCGTCTGCGTGCTCTGTCTCGGCGGCATCTCGACCAGCATCGCCTATTGGCTGTGGGGACGGCTGCTCAGGGATTACCCGGCCGCACAGGTGGTGCCGTTCGCGCTGCTGGTGCCGTTCGTCGGCTCCGGCGCATCCAGCATCGTGTTCGGCGAAAGATTCGGGCCGCTGCGGCTGGGCGGCATGGTCACGGTCATCGCCGGCATCGCCGTGATGCTGTTGTCGCGGCCGAGAGCGCTGCCGAAGGCCGGGTGAGGACGCCATGTCGAATTCGCTGCTGTTTGCCTTTGTCGTGTTTGCGGTCGTGATGTTCTTCACGCCCGGTCCCAACAACATCATGCTGCTGTCGTCGGGGCTGACCTATGGCTTCCGCCGCACGGTGCCGCACATCGCCGGGATCACGGTCGGCTACGCTTTCATGGTCGGTGCAGTCGGCGTCGGGCTCGGCGCCGTGTTCATCGCCTATCCGGTCCTGCAAACGATCCTGAAATATGGCGGCGTGGCCTATCTGGTCTATCTCGCCGCCGTCATCGCCATGGCCGAGCCGCCCTCGCAGGACAAGGACGACACGCCCGGCCGCGGCCCGATGACCTTCTGGGGCGCGGCCATGTTCCAGTGGATCAATGCCAAGGGCTGGGTGATGGTGATCGGCACCATCACGGCCTATGCGGCGATCGCCGCCTTTCCCTGGAACATCGCGATCCAGGTCGGCCTGAGCCTGATCCTGGGGACGGTCTCCTGCATCGTCTGGGCGCTGTTCGGCACCGCGTTGCGGCCGATCCTGACCTCGCCCCGGGCGATCCGTGTCTTCAACGTGCTGATGGCCATCCTGCTGCTGGCCTCGCTCTACCCGGTCTTCATGGACGCATGATGCCGCACCGCGCCATGCGAGATGAGGGTTTCCCCTGAGGGGAAAAATGCTTTAGACAACGCCGGAAATTCGCGGGCGCCCGGCGGTTCTGACCTTCCGAAAGCCTGATTCATCGGCCGATTTTGGCCCCCTTCAAACGAGGAAAACACGATGCGAGTTTACTACGATCGCGATGCCGACCTGAACCTGATCAAGGGCAAGAAGGTCGCCATCGTCGGCTATGGCAGCCAGGGCCACGCCCACGCGCTGAACCTGAAGGATTCCGGCGTCAAGGACGTGGCGATCGCGCTGCGCAAGGGTTCGGCGTCGGCCAAGAAGGCCGAAGCCGCCGGCTTCAAGGTGCTCGAAGTCGCCGAGGCCGCCAAATGGGCCGACCTCGTCATGATGCTGACCCCGGACGAACTGCAGGGCGACATCTATCGCGAGCACCTGCACGACAACATGAAGAAGGGCGCGGCGCTGGTGTTTGCTCACGGCCTCAACGTGCACTTCAACCTGCTCGATCCGCGCGCCGACCTCGACGTGCTGATGATCGCGCCGAAGGGCCCCGGCCACACCGTGCGTTCCGAGTATCAGCGCGGCGGCGGCGTGCCCTGCCTGATCGCGATCGCCAAGGATTCGTCGGGCAATGCCCATGACCTCGGCCTCAGCTACGCCTCGGCGATCGGCGGCGGCCGCGCCGGCATCATCGAGACCACCTTCAAGGAAGAGTGCGAGACCGACCTGTTCGGCGAGCAGGTGGTGCTCTGCGGCGGCCTGGTCGAGCTGATCAAGGGCGGCTACGAGACGYTGGTSGARGCYGGCTACGCGCCGGAGATGGCCTATTTCGAGTGCCTGCACGAAGTGAAGCTGATCGTCGACCTGATCTATGAAGGCGGCATCGCCAACATGAACTACTCGATCTCCAACACCGCCGAATACGGCGAGTACGTCACCGGTCCGCGCATCGTCACGGCCGAGACCAAGGCGGAGATGAAGCGCGTGCTCGCCGACATCCAGGGCGGCAAGTTCGCCCGCGACTGGATGCTGGAGAACAAGGTCAACCAGACCTCGTTCAAGGCGACCCGCGCCAAGCTCGCCGAGCACCCGATCGAGGAAGTCGGCGCCAAGCTGCGCGACATGATGCCCTGGATCAAGAAGGGCGCGCTGGTCGACAAGACCAAGAACTGAGCCGCGGTTTCGTAGGGTGGGTTAGCGAAGCGTAACCCACCTTTGTCTCCGCGGTGACAAAGTTGGTGGGTTACGCCTTCGGCTAACCCACCCTACGCATCGACAACAGAAAAGGGTGGGCAACGCGCCCACCCTTTTTCTTTGTCACGAAACGCGAGCTGCGGCTAACCGGCCGCGATTGGCTGCTTTTCGATCCGCTTGTGCAACTGCCAGAACCGCACGGTGCGCTGGGCGGTTTCCAGCGACAGCCGCCGGTAGTCGCGTTGCGCGATCTCCAGCGTGGCATGGTCGATGGCATGCGGCAGCGGCCGCTTGCGCAGGATGGTTTCGACCGTCGGCCAGTTGAGCCGCGCCGAACGGCACGGGATCAGCAGCAGGTCGGAGCGCAGCCCGAGCATCAGGCGCTCGATCATCGCGATCGGCATGTCGTTGAGCACAGCGAGGGCGACGGTGACCTCGTCGAACTTGCCGCTCTCGGCGAATTTGTAGACCGCCGCGTCATCGAGCTCGTTCAGCTGTTTCATCAGCTTGACCAGCTCCTCGGCGATGCCGTAGTTGCGGCGCGGCTGCGCGGCCTCGTCCTGCGCGATGTCGTTCAGCACCTGGCTGATCTCCTCGCGTGCCCGGGGCGATGCGAGCGCGAGCAGGCGGGCGCGCACGGTATCCTTGGCACGCTGCAGCAGGTCGCGCAGCAGCTTGGCCGGAATGTCGATGCGCAGTCCGAGTATCTCGACCAGTTCGTCGTCGCTCTCGGCACGGGCGACGATCGAGGAGTAGCCGTTGTCGGAGAACTGCGCGCCGGCGTTGCTGGCAAGGCGCCGGATCACCTTGTCCTCGCCGCGATCGATGATCACGTCGGTGACGGCGGCGGGCAGGTTCTCGCGCGCCGAGATCGCGAACAGATGGTCCTGACCCTTGCTGCTGGCGATCTCGCGCAATGCGTCGGTCGAGAGGCGGCTGGAGTGGGTCAGCACGTCGCCGGCGACGCCGATATCGTCGTCCCAGGCGAGATGCTGAATCACCTCGAACGGCGCATAGTCGAGCGGCGCGAGCCGCTTGCTCAGTTCGGCGCGTGCACGCGTCTCGACCCGCGCGACCAGCAGGCAGAGCACGTCATCGAACACCTTGACCTGTTCGTCGTTGAGGCGGTCGCCGTCGTTCAGGAACAGATCGGTGACCCGCCGCAGCGTCTGCACGCGCTTGGCGGACGTTCCGTCCCGGACCGCATCTTCGAGTTCGGCAATAATCGATTGTGACGCCTGTTGCGCCATCGATGGGCAACCTTGTTTTTCTTGGATGACAACGGCCTGCACGATATCGCTGGCGATCTTACACCTGCGTTAAGGTGGAACCCGGTGCAAATACGGGTCCATCGCATCCTTAACGGGATCCGACCAGGCACGATTCAATTCGTGCATTGAACGCGGTAGCCATGGCCGATGCATCTTAAGAGATTGTTTAGGACGATGCGCGCCGCGCGACGGAAAAGATCTCGATCGATGCGGCGCGTCCGCGCAATTGCGTCGAACCAAGAGCCTCGACGGCAAGGTCTAGGTTCGGAGGCAGCAGGCGACGCAATTCGCCCGAGATCAGCAACGGCCGTCCGGCCTCCTTGCAATACGCCTGCAACCGCGCCGTGACGTTCACGGTGTCGCCGAAATAGGCGATCTGGCGCCGTGAGTCACCGCATTCGGCGATGACGACCGGACCGGCATGCATCCCGGCGCGAAACGCCGGCACCACGCCGAACTCCCTGCGATAATGATCGGCCCGCTTGGCGAGGCGGTCCTCGATCGCGAACACGCAATCGAGATACCGCCGCGACGTCTCGCCGGCATTGGCCGGCCAGGTCACGATCACCTCGTCACCGACATAGGCGTGGACTTCGCCGCCATGCGACACGATCGGCGCGTCGATGTCGGAGAAGAAGCGCGTCAGCAGCTCCTGCACGCGGAGCTCGCCCATCTGCTCCGCCAGGGTCGTCGAGCCGACCAGGTCGAGAAACAGCAGCACGCGCTCCTCGCGTCCCGGCTGGCGATAGCGCCCGAGCACGATGGCAAGCAGCGTATGTCCGCCGATCATCCGGACCAGTTCGTAGATCGTCGTGATCGGGATCGACAGCAGCAAGGAGACGCCGATGATCTTCAGGAAGGTTTCGCGGAAAAATTTCGCGTCGATCCCGTGTTCGTTGAGCACGACCTCCAGCACGATTGCGGCGACCGCGACGGTGACGGCGAGGATAACGGAGCGGGCAAGCAGCTCGACGATGAGCGGCCGTTGCCGCAGCCAGCCCCCGCGCGCGGCCAGATAGAGGTGCGTGACCCAGACGATCAGGGTGATTGCGGCGCCCTCAATGGCGCTGCGCAAATAGTTCGCGATCGACGCCTCGACGGGCCGATCGAAGGCATAGCGAAACAGCCCGCCGACGAGCAGGCCGACCACGGCCAAAATGATCACAGGCGTCAGGTTGCGCCGCATGGTGCCTCCATGCCCATGAAATATCCTGCGCGGATCGCGAAGGCCAGCCGGGGTGCGCCCTGACGTGAACGGGATGCATCGTGGGCGCACTCATATATGGTCCGGCTGCTGGACCGGTCGGAAAGGGAAGACGGCATGACATCGGCACTCACGACAGGCGCGCGCGGGCAGAGGGCCTTGTTTGCGGCCGCCTTCATCATCGCCGCTTCCCCGGCCCACGCCGGCGACCAGGGTGATGGCGAACCGTCCTGCGACGGCAGCACCTACCAGATGGTCGAGTGCCTCAAGGCCAAGACCGCGCAATGGGACAAGCGCATGAACGCGGCCTATCAGCAGGCGCTGAAGGATGCCGCCGGCGACAAGCAGCGCGAACAGCTGCGCACCGCGCAGCGGCTGTGGATCCAGTATCGCGACGCCAACTGCCTGTACTACGACCTCGGCGAGGGCACCATCGCCCGGCTCGACGCCGGCGAATGCATGCGCAGCGTGACGGAAACCCGGGCCAGGGAACTGGAGAATCGTGGCCATCAGTGAGCCATCTTCCGGCGTCAGGACGGAGGTCATGACCGACGGAAAGAGCCAGGATGAATTGACCCAGCTTGCCGAGGATGCGCTACGCGCCCAGCCCGGCTGCGCAACCGCGCGCGTGCCGGCGGTCGTCGCGCTGCCCGAGGTGCAGATCGGGCGCAACTGGGAGATCCCGAACGTCGTGCTCGGCGACAGCCTGATCAGCGACGTCGACCGCGCGGTGCTGACGGTTCATCGCCAGCTCGGCCGCAAGTTTCACCTCGTGTGATCTCAACCCGCCTGCGCCTGACGCGGCGCGGGCCGCGCGGCCATGCTGATCATCCTGAGCGCGAACACCGCGGCGAGCGGCACCAGGAACAGCGCATAGAGCGGCATGTCGGGGATCCGCTTGCCGAACGACACCATGAACTGCAACAGCAGATAGTAGCCGCCCACGAGATGCAGTCTGCGCCAGGCGCTTGCACCGAGCATCGCCGCGGTGCGATCGAACGAGGTCGCGGTCAGCGCGACGATGACGAGATAGCCGATCCCGCCGAAGATATACGATACGGTCGAGGTCGCGGCTGCGAAGCCGGCCGGATCGCGCATCGCGAACGCGGTGATTGCGACCGCATGGACGGCGTGCGAGGCCGCGAAGGTGACGCCGAGATAGCGGCGGTTGCGGCGCTGCCAGTGCGTCCAGGCGTTCGGCCAGAGCCGCACCAGCGCGGCGGCGGAGAAGGCGAGGCAGAACAGCAGCAGCGAGGTCCGTGCCGTGAAGCGGATCACCATCCGCACGCCCTCGACCTCGAACTGCCGCATCGCGGCGATCCAGATCGAGAGCCCCACCAGGGTCAGCGTGAGCAGGCCGAACAGCCGCCAGCCCTCGAACCAGTTGCGCCGCGTCGCCATGTCTCGCCTCCCGCTGCCTGATGTAATCACCAGTTACATTTTGCGATGACTTGCAGTCAATTGTTGTAATCGGTGCTTACACTCACAACCGGGTGATGCTAGAGCGTTTTCGAGCGAAGTGGATACCGGTTCGCGTGAAGAAAACGCGTCAACACAAGAACCTAGAGCCCCGTTCCGATTCTATCGGAACGGGAAAGGCTCTAGGGCATGAGACATGCGCCGCCCCGCCAAAAACCCGGCCGCCGGCCGCCGCCCCGCCAAGTCGCGTCCAGACGCGCCGGCGGCCAAGCCCTATCATCACGGCGACCTCCGCCGGGTCCTGATCGATGCCGCCATGCAACTGGTCGGCGAGGGCGGCCCGGAGGCGGTCAGCGTGCGCGAGGCCGCCCGCCGCGCCGGGGTTTCGCCGGGCGCGCCGTTCCGGCATTTCCCGAGCCGGGACGCCCTGATGAATGCGGTGGCGGAGGAGGCGCAGCGCCGCTTCCGCGCCGAGATCGAGGCGGCGTTGGCGGACGCGCCGGCGGGCGATCCGCTCGGCCGCTTCCGCTGCCTCGGCATCGCCTATCTGCGCTGGGCGATGAAGAACCCGACCCATTTCGAGATCATCTCCAGCCGCCGCTTCTTCGACCATGACCGCTCGGCCGGGGTCTCCAGCGACAATGCCGAGTTGATCGGCCTGACCGAGCGCACACTGGCGGAGGCATTTTCAGCCGGACAACTTGGTCCACACGATCTGAAGCAGGTGCAGATCGCCGGCCGCGCGCTGGTCTATGGCTTTGCGCGAATGCATATCGACGGCCATTTGCCGCGCTGGGGCGTCACGGATGCGGAAGCTGAGCGGATGGCGGCCGACATCGTCGACCTCTTCATTGCGGGCATCGCCCGGCATCTGGCGCCTGCGGCGAAAGTCTAGGGCGCGCCGCACCGGTCGCGCGCGGGCAAATTCATTGCGCGTTCATGACGATTCAATTACGGTTTTGTGACACGGTGCAGACACCGGCTGTGCGGTGTGCCTCCTGGCCATTGCCAGTCAGGGCAGTTGCATTGCGCCGGGTTGTATTGCGTCCTGCCCATGGCGCCCGCGCCTCAGCAAAACTCCTCGGTTGCCGCGCTGGCCGGTGGTCTGGCCGCGATCGGCATCTGGCGGCTGATGGCGGTGGCCGCGCCGCATCTTGGCGCGCTGATCCTCATGTTGCGTACCGAGACCGATTTCGGCTCGCGGCTCTGCTTCCTGCTGACCTGGGGAATCCTCAACTTCCTGTTCATCGCGCTGCTGCGCCGGCCGGCGCTGTCGAGCGCGCTGTCGCTGACGCTGGTCGTGGTGCTGGTGCTGCTGTCGCGGTTCAAGCACGACGTGGTGCAGATGACCGCGAACTTCGTCGACCTGATGGTGATCGATCGCGACACCGCGGCGTTCCTGCTCACGATCTTTCCGACCCTGCGCTGGTCGATCATCGGCGCCGGCCTCGTCACGCTGCCCCTGATGTACGCGCTGTGGTGGCTCGATCCGTTTCGTATTCGCCGCCTGCCGGCCGCGGCCGCCTGTCTTGCCTGCACCGCGGCGCTGTCCGGCTATGCCTTCGCCTGGCCGGACGAGGCCTGGCGCGGCTATTACGACGACGGCTATCTGTCGAAATTCGCGCGCTCGGGCGTGACCGTGGTGTCCGATTTCGTCGCCTATGGCTTCATGGAATCGGACCCGGTGACGAGCGACCAGCTCAAGATCCCGGCGGTCGAGGCCTGTCATCCTGCCGGGCGGCGGCCGAACATCATCATGATCCATGATGAATCGAGCTTCGACATCCGGGCCGCCGAAGGCGTCAAGGTTCCGCCGGGCTATGGCAGCCAGTTCAAATCCTACGATGGGGTCGAGCGCAAGTTCCTCGCCGAGAGCAATGGCGGGCCGAGCTGGTTCACCGAGTACAACGTGCTCGCGGGCCTCTCCTCGCGCTCGTTCGGCCGCTTCTCCTATTTCGTCACCCGCATCGCCTCGGGCCGCGTCGAACGCGGCCTGCCGCTGGCGCTGCGCCGCTGCGGCTATGACACGCTGTCGCTCTATCCGGCGTTCGGCGCCTTCATGAGCGCGCGCAGCTTCCAGACCGCGACCGGCATCCAGCATTTCTACGATGCGCATGACCTGCATGCGAAGGACGTCGAGCCCGACAGCTTCTTCTACGACAAGGCGTTGGGCCTGATGGCCGAGCAGAAGACGTCAGGCACGCCGCTGTTCACCTTCGTCTATCTCGCCGCCAACCATTTCCCGTGGGAGACCAGATTCCGTCCCGACTTGTTGCCGGCCTGGAAGCGGCCGGGCAACGCTCCGGCGATCGACGAATATCTGCGTCGGCAGACCATGAGCGCCAACGATTATGCCGGCTTCGTTGCGGCGCTGAAGAAGAAATTTCCGGCGCAGCCGTTCCTGATCGTGCGTTACGGCGATCATCAGCCGGAGTTCTCGCCGCAACTGCTCGATCCGGAGCTCGACGAGGCCGGCATCGGCAAGAAGCTGATGGATTACGATCCGCGCTACTACGCGACATATTACGCGATCGATGCCGTCAACTTCGAGCCGGTGAAAAGCCCCGCGGTGATGGACACGATCGACGCCGCCTATCTGCCGCTGGTGATTCAGGAAGCCGCCGGCATTCCGCTCGATCCCTCGTTCGAGGAGCAGAAGGCGATCATGCTCCGCTGCAATGGTGCGTTCTATTCCTGCAAGGATGGCGCGGAGGCGCGCCGCTTCAACCGCCTGTTGATCGACGCAGGAATCATCAAGGGACTTTAGACTAACGTCGGTAGACGAAGGTCGTCTGCGCGAAGCCGCGTGCATTACTCATTTGTAATTGCCCCGCCGAGATTTCGTCACGATTGGCTCGATGATCGGTTGCGTCGCTGCCACGATGTTCATCAGCGCGCAGCGTCAAGTTAGCCAATCCCGCCCTTCTTGCAGGAGTGTTTGCCCATGCGAGCGCTCGATGTTGCGCGCCTTGTCGTCGCCTTCGGACTTGCTACTCCCCTTGCCGTTTCCACAGCCTACGCCGCAGAGCCACCCCACGACATCAAGGGGCTCTACATGATGACGGACTATCCGGCCGTCACCGTCAGGCCGGGCACCACCTCGAACATCTCGCTGCGACTACAGAATTACGATCTCGGTCCGCAACGCTACAGGCTTTCGGTCGAGGGCGTGCCGAGCGGCTGGACCGCGACGCTGCTCGGCGGCGGCCAGCCCGTCGCAGCCGCGATGCCGGCACCGGATTCCAGCGTGCCGTTGCAGCTTCGCCTCGATATTCCCGCCAATGCTTCGCTCGCCGAGCAGACATTGACGGTGAAGGCCGAAGGGCAGGGCAGCGAGGCAAGTCTGCCGATCGTGGTCGCACTCGCCAAGGAATTGCCGGCAAAGCTGACGGTGTCGTCGAAGCTTCCCGAGTTGCGCGGCAGCCCGAAATCGAATTTCGAGTACACGCTGACCATCAAGAACGACAGCGGCCGCAACCTCGTCGCAAGCTTCGCCGCGGCGGCGCCGCAGAATTTCGAGACCTCGTTCACCGAGGCCTATGGCACCCAGGAGTTGTCGTCGATCCCGATCGATGCCGGACAATCCAAGGACATCAAGCTCAAGGTGCGGCCGCCGAGCGCGATCGATGCCGGACACTTCCCGGTCAAGGTCACGGTCAACGCCGAGGATGCGACCGCGCAGACCGAGGTGGCGCTCGATGTCGCCGGCCAGCCGCAGCTTCAGCTCTCCGGGCGTGACGGTCTGTTGAGCGCGCGTGCGGTCGCCGCCGAGCAGAGCACGATCCCGGTCGTCGTCACCAACAGCGGCACCGCGCCGGCCGACAATATCGAGCTCGCCGCGACGGCGCCGAGCGGCTGGAAGGTCACGTTCCAGCCCGCCAAGATCGAACGCCTGGTGCCCGGCAAGGATGCCGAGGTGCAGGCGCTGGTGACGCCGAGCGACAAGTCGCTCGCCGGTGATTACCAGCTCGCGATGCGCGCCACCTCGCGCGGCGAGACGGCATCGAGCCAGTTCCGCGTTACCGTGACGACATCCACCGTCTGGGGCATGGCCGGAGCCGGTGTGATCGGCGTCGCGTTGCTGCTGATGTTGGGCGCGGTTGCGAGGTTCGGACGGCGATGAGCGAGCAACAGAACAACAGCCCTGCAACACGGCCGGAGGCCGTCATCGCAGCGCGCGATCTCACCAAACGCTACGGCAAGTCCAGCGTCGTCGACACCATCAACTTCGATATCGCCGAAGGCGAGGTGTTCGGGCTGCTCGGCCCGAACGGTGCCGGCAAGACCACGACCATCCTGATGATGCTCGGGCTCACCGAGATCTCGGCCGGCCGGGTCAGCGTGCTTGGCTTCGATCCGGCGCGGCAGCCGTTGCAGGTCAAGCGGCGCGTCGGTTACTTGCCCGATGCGGTCGGCTTCTATGACAACCTGACCGCGGTGGAGAACCTTGCCTATGCCGCCAAGCTGATGGGGCTCTCGATGGCCGAACGGGCGCGGCGGATCGCGGCGGCACTCACCCGCGTGCGCCTGTCCGACGTTGCCGACAAACGGGTCGCGACCTTCTCGCGCGGCATGCGGCAGCGGCTCGGGCTCGCCGAGATCATCGTCAAGCGCGCTGAGATCGCGATCCTCGACGAGCCGACCTCCGGTCTCGATCCGCAGGCAACGCTCGAATTCCTTGACCTGATCCGGGAATTGAAGGCCGAGGGCGTCACCGTGCTGCTGTCGTCGCACATGCTCGACCAGGTCCAGCGCGTCTGCGATCGGGTCGCGCTGTTCCGTGCCGGGCGCATCGCGATGATGGGGTCGGTCGCGGAGCTTGCGGTTCAGGTGCTGGGCGCGGGCTTCGTCGTCGAGGTCGAGGCCGACGGCGCCGGGATCGCCCGGCGGTTGGCGGCGATCCCGGGCGTCGGCAATGTCGAGACGCTCGCCGATGACCGCTTTCGCATGACCGCCGATCGCGACGTGCGGGCCGATGCCGCGCGCGCGGTGGTCGCGGCCAACGGCGCGCTGCGGCGGCTCTCGGTCGACGAACCGAGTCTCGAGGCGATCTACGCCCGTTACTTCCAGGCTCCCCCCTCAGGAGGCGTGCGCGATGCGGCGTGAAGGTTCAGCATTCCAGGGCGTCGGTGCCGTCTTCGTCAAGGAGCTATCGGACAACATCTCGAGCGTCCGCATGCTGATGCTCGAGCTGTTGATCGTGCTGACTGCGATGGCGGCGCTCTACGAGGCGATCACCACGCTGCGCCAGAACACCGCCGAGGATCCGTTCCTGCTGCTGCGGCTGTTCACGGTGGACCAGGCGCCGCTGCCGTCCTTCGTCGCCATTCTCGGCTTCCTGATTCCGCTGATGGCGATCGGACTGGGCTTCGACCTGATCAACAGCGAGCACAACCGGCGCACGCTGTCGCGGATCCTGGCGCAGCCGATCTATCGCGATGCGCTGCTGCTCGGCAAATATCTCGCCGGGCTCGCGACGATCGCGATCAGCCTGACCGCGTTGTGGCTGTTGGTGATCGGGCTCGGCCTGATCTTCCTCGGCGTGCCGCCGGGCGGCGAGGAGATCGCCCGCTCACTCGCCTTCCTGGTGATTGCGATCTTCTATGCCGGGGTCTGGCTGTCGCTGGCGATGCTGCTGTCGATCGTGTTCCGCTCGCCGGCGACCGCGGCGCTGGTGGCGCTGGGGATCTGGCTGTTCCTGACCGTGCTGTGGCCGATGTTGGCGCCTGCGATCGCACAGGCGATCGTGCCGCCAGATCCGCGTTTTGCCGCGCTCGGTCTCGATACGCCGGGGACCGCGATCTGGAGCCAGCTGCTGCAACGCTTCTCGCCCAATGATCTGTTCGGCGAGGCGATGCTGGCGGTGCTGTCGCCGACCACGCGGACGCTCGGCCCGGTGTTCCTCGATCAGATCCGTGGCGCGGTGATGGGCGCGCCGCTGCCGTTCGGCGCCAGCGTGCTGATCGCCTGGCCGCAGACCGTCGGCCTGATCGCCTGCAGCATCGTGCTGTTCGTCGCGGGCTACGTTCTGTTCCAGCGCCAGGAGGTCAGGGCCTGAAGGAGCGGGCGGCTTAGCGCGGTCCGATCTTCTCCCACAACCAGCGCGCTACCGCGTCGGGCGACGATGATGCGTCGTTGCCCGACGCGCGCAGATTGGCCTCGCGCATCCCGGCGATGTCGATGTTGCCGAGCAATGGCCGCAGCGCCGCCTTGAGGGCCTCGTCATCGCGCCGCTTCGGCGACAGCAGCACGATCGCGTCATAGGGCGGGATCGCGTGCTTGTTGTCCTCCAGTGCGACGAGATCGTATTTCGCGATCAGCCCGTCGCTGGTGTAGCCCGCAATGACGTCGACCTCGCCGGAGGCGACCGCGGCGTACATGAAATCCGGCTGCATCGTGCGCTGGGCGCGGAACGAGAGCCCGTAGGCCTTCTGGATGCCGGCCCATTCCGGCCGCGAGAAGAACTCATAGTCGCCGGCGATCGACATCGCGGCGGCGCGCGATGCGAGGTCTGCGATCGAATGGATGCCGAGCACGTCGGCGCGCTTCCTCGGCATGACAAGCGCATAGGCATTCTCGAAGCCGAGCTCGCCGAACAGCGTGATGTCTTGCTTCGCCAGCGTCGTCTTCAGTTCATCCAGCAGTTCGGCGCGCGGCCTGATGTCGGTGTGGTGGAACTGGTTGGCCCACAGCGTGCCGGAATAATCGACATAGACGTCGATATCGCCGGCCGCGAGCGCGTCGAAGATCACGTTGGAACCGAGGCCGGCGCGGGTGGTGGCCGGTAGCCCGGCCGCTTGCAGGCGCTGTGCGATCAGCGCGGACAGCACATATTGCTCGGTGAAAGTCTTGGCGCCGACCACGTAGCGCCCATGCGAACGCGCGATCGCGGGCACCAGCGTTGCCGCGATCAGGGCGGCGATGCCGAGGCCGCCGAGCGCGGTGCGGATGCGGCTGCGATTGCGCAGGCCGCTCTCGATCAGTGCCAGCAACTGGTCGACGACGAGCGCCAGTGCGGCGGCGGCGAAGCAGCCGAACAGCACGAACACCCAGTTCTGGGTTTGCAGCCCTGCGAAGATGTAGTTGCCGAGACTGGTCTGGCCGATCGGCGTCGACAGCGTCGCGGTGCCGATCACCCACACCGCGGCGGTGCGGATGCCCGCCATCATCACCGGTAATGCCAGCGGCAATTCGACCATGGTGAGCGATTGCCGCGGTGTCATGCCGACGCCCTTGGCGGCCTCCAGCACCGCCGGATCGACGCCCGACAGGCCGGTGACGGTGTTGCGCAGCACCGGCAGCATCGAATAGAGCGCGAGCGCCAGCACCGCGGGCAGGAAGCCGAAGGCGGAAAAGCTGAGGCCGAGCCACTTTGCGGTCAGCGCGGCGAGTGCCAGCAGCAATGGATAGAACAGCGCGAGCAGCGCCAGGCCTGGTACGGTCTGCACGATGCTGGCAAGCCCGAGCAGGGCGCCGCGCAGCACCGGCCGGTTGCGGGCGATGATCGCAAGCGGCAGGCTGATCAGGAGCCCGAGTGCCAGTGCGGCGACGCTGACCCGGACATGGTTGCCGAGATAGTCAGGCAGATGCGCAAGCGCCTCGCTCCAGCGTGGATCGTTCATGCCGTGCCGTCCCGCGGCAGCAATGCGCCGAGGCGTTCCGCCTGTCGGCGCGGCGAGCGCATCAGCTCGCCGACATAGGCGTCGGTGCTGGCCGCGAGCTCCACAGCCGTGCCCAGGGCGAGCAGCCTGCCGCCATGCATGACGGCGACACGATCGGCAAGCAGCAGGGCCTCGGTCATGTCGTGGGTGATCATGACCGTGGTCAGGCCGAGCTCGTGGTGCAGGCTTCGATAGTCGTCGCCGAGTGCGTCGCGGGTCAGGGGATCGAGCGCGCCGAATGGCTCATCCATCAGCACGATACGCGGCTTCGCCGCCAGCGCGCGCGCGACGCCGACACGTTGGCGCTGGCCGCCGGAGAGCTCGTGCGGCAAACGGTCACGATGTTGTGCACGGTCGAGCCGCACCAGATCGAGCAGTTCGTCGACCCGCGCGGAAATCTCGGCCTGCGGCCAGCCGAGCAGCCTTGGCGTGATGCCGATATTGCCGGCGACCGTGAGATGCGGAAACAGCGCGCCGCTCTGGAAGACATAGCCGATGCGGCGTCGCAGCAGGATCGGATCGATGCGGCTGACATCTTCGCCCTCGACGGCGATCTGGCCGCGATCGGCTTCGATCAGGCGGTTGGCCAGCCGGAGCAGCGTCGTCTTGCCGGAGCCCGAGCCGCCGACGATCGCGAGGAATTCACCCTCGGCCACATCGAGCGAGACGTCGTCGACCGCCACCACGCGACCATTGTCAAAACTCTTGCCGACATGCGCGTAGGCAATCAGCGGCGTTGCGGGCATTCCTGGACCATTCTTGGGCGGCCTCACGTCTCACCATCGTGAACGACAGTGATAACCCATAAAATGGACTTTGACTCGAGGCGCGGACGCCCGTGCCGGCTGGTTTCGCGGCCTGTACCGGTCGGGACCGAAGCGGATCAGCCCGATCCGGGGCTGTGAGCATACATCACACTTCGTTCTTGGGGACGTATTTGCCCATGATGCACTTGTAACTCTGCAAGTGCCAATCATGATACGGGCCCTTGGAGAGCCAGTCCGCGATGCCGATCTGCGCATTCACTGCGCAGGCACCCATGGTGATGCCGGATTGATCACTCGTGGTGACGACCTTTTCCATGCAGAGCTGAGAATTGCAGAGGATGGCGACGAGCGTAACGAGCATGACGGCCTTTATCGGTGGGGTTGACCCGGTCTGCTTCGATAGATGCAGGGTTCATGCCATTATCAGCAACTTTGCCGCCAAGACCGGCAAGACCGGGAAAGTACCGGCTGACGCGGATCGTCGCTTCGGTCAGCGCGTAGCCGCACGCCGTTAGATACGCTATAGTCGCCACCCAACTACGGCGAGAGATCGGAGCGAGTGAGGAACGTTGCGCGGTCGGGGGCTGCATCGATGATGACGTTACCTGAGTTGGCGGCGGGAGCTTTGGAGAAGTTTCTCGCCACGTGGGTCAGCCGCACGTTTGGTGCCTCGCAGGCCCGCTTCGGCGAACTCCTTCCGGCCGCGGCCCGCATCGCGCTGGAATGCATCGGCAACAGCGATGCGCTCTACCACAATGTCGAGCATACGATGCTGGTCACGCTGGCCGGGCACGACATCATCCGCGGCCGCGCGCTGCACACCCACGTCACCGCCGAGGATTACACCCACACGATCATCGCCTGCCTGACGCATGACATCGGCTATGTGCGTGGTCTACTGAAGGGCGATGGGCCGGATGGTTACGTCATCGATGCGTCCGGCAACAAGGTGGTGCTGCCGCGCGGCTCATCGGATGCGGGCCTGATGCCGTATCATGTCGATCGTTCCAAACTGTATGTGCTCGACCGGCTCGAGGCCGTCATTCCGCTCGATCGTGAGCGCGTCGCGCGCAACATCGAGGGGACGCGGTTTCCGGCGCCCGAAGGCCAGCAATATGACGACGAGGCGTCGATCGTCAGGGCGGCCGATTTCATTGGGCAACTCGGCGATCCCAACTACATCAGGAAAGCCAACGCGCTCTATCACGAGTTCGAGGAAGTCGGCATCAACCGCCAGCTCGGTTATGAATCGCCGGCCGATATCGTCGACCGCTATCCGCAATTCTACTGGAACATGGTTGCACCGCACATCCAGGGCGCCATCAACTGCCTGAACATGACGGCGAGCGGCCGCCAGTGGATCGCGAACCTCTACAGCAATGTCTTCCGCGCCGAGCGCGAGGTTACCCTGTCCGGCCCGCAGATTTGACGTAAAGCACCGGGGCCGCGGCCTTTCAGCACGGATCGCGCCACGTTTGCGGTCGTTTTGGTGGCGTCCACATTTAGGCCTGCTTCATCGTTGCACAGTCCGTGGAAATCAGCGACTTTGCGCCCCGAACTTCTCCAGCGACCGAGTTTTCGACCGTTTCAGCATGATTTCCCGTTTCGCTCAATTGATTGCGGTTTCCATTGTCTGCTGGCCGGTGCTCGCTGTCGCCGCGGGCCCGGTCTATGACGTCGACCTTTATGCGTTGATGTCGGGCACTTGCCGCAATGTCAGCATTGCCGGCCGCAGCTACACCTGCAAGGCGGTGGCCTACTTCCACACCCTGCGCGGCCGCTCCGAATTCACCGTGGTGCTCGACGATCCCGCCGACAAGAGCCACATCGTCTCGTTCTCGGGCGAGAGCACCGAGCGCACCCAGGACAATCTGTTCGAGCTTGCGGTCGACCGCATGTTGCTGAAGTCGAGCGATCGCCCGCGCGTCGACGGTCTGCCGGTGCCGCTGGTCGAGATGTCGACCGGCTCCTGCCGTCAGGTCGGAAGCTTCGTCACCCGGCAGGTGTCCACGATCACCTGCGCCGCCACCGACCAGAGCGGCAAGAGATACGAGCTGAACTTCGAGTCCGACGGCTCGCCGATGACATTGCGCCGCCTGCGGCAATCGGCGCTGCCGTCCGAGCGGCAACGGGCGCGCCAGATCGCACAGCTCGAATGTCGTCTCAAGGCCCGCGCCGCCCAGGTCCTGCCGCGGGATACGACGGCGTTCATGATCCGCTGCCTCGGCGAGGGCGACGCGAAGCCCGCCGATGACGAGCAGCGATAACGCCCGGGCGCCGCGGTCCGGGCATGAGGAGAACCCGATGCGCTTGAACCTCTACCTGATCGCCGTCATCGGCGTTTGCATCGCCGGGCCTGCGGCCGCGCAGGCCTATGATCCGAACTATCCGGTGTGCCTGGAAGTCTATGGCGGCCGGCTGACGCCGGAATACATCGATTGCAGCTTCACGTCGCTGCCGCAGTGCCAGGCGACGGCCTCGGGCCGATCGGCGACGTGCTCCGTCAATCCGTTCTACAAGGGGCCGGCGAAGCCGCCGAAGGGCAAGGCGCAGCGGCAACGTCAACGCTCCGACTAGCGCAATTCGGCTCTGATTGAATCGGAAGCGAAGCCACTTCGCTTGAAGCGCTTGCGTGTGCCGCATGGCCGTTGCGTCGCCGGTGCCATTGACTGGCTGCGCCGGTTGTGAGGAAACCGTCCGCACGACAAGGAGGCATCGATGCGCCTGAAGCTGTTCGCAATCGCCGCGTTCGCGGTCGCCCTGGCCGGGCCTGCCGCCGGGCAGGCCTACGACCCGAACTATCCGGTGTGCATCCATGTCTATGGCGGCCGGTTCGGCGGAAACTATATCGATTGCAGGTTCACCTCGATCCCGCAATGCCAGGCGAATGCGTCCGGGCTTCCGGCGATTTGCTCGGAGAATCCCTTCTTCGCTCCGCCGCCGCCGCCAAGGCGGCGGGCGCATCGCGGACGTCATCGCGGTCATTGAGGCGGGCGCACGCCTCGGCGGCCTACCAACGAAATCGCCTGTGGGCGGCCTCGCGACACGCTTGTCTCCTCGAACGGTCTTGGTTGGCGAGGCGCAGCCTCCCGAACGGCGGCTCGGCACGCTCATTACGCCGGCGCGCCCATCGCATAGGGCTTCAGCACCGCATAGAGCATGTCGTGGGTCGGCGTCGGCACGCCGAGCTTGCGGCCGAGTTCGACCACCTTGCCGTTCAGCCAGGGCAGTTCGAGCCGGTTGCCACGTTCGAGATCGAGCGCCATCGATGCCTTCATCGCCGGCGGCGCGTGTCCGATGAAGTCGAGCACCTTCGAAAAAGCATCCTTTGGCAACTCGATGCCGCTGGCGTGGGCGACCGCGATGGTCTCCTCGCAGGCCGACACGAACAGCGGGCGCAGATCGGGATCGTCGCGCAATCGGCCGATCGGCAGCCTGGTGACCGCGGTCATGCCGGCATTGGTGGCGAGGCCGATGAACTTCATCCACAGCTCGGTGTTGATCGCCTCGCTCAGCGTCGCATCGAAGCCGGCCTTGAGGCAGAGTTCGAGCAGCGCTTTGCCACGCGGCGTGATACGGCCGTCGAGCTCGCCGAAGATCATGCGCATGAAGCTGCCGACCTGGTTGATCACGCCGGGCTTGATGATCGAGGCCGAGATCTGCGCCACGCCGCCCATCACGGCGTTGCGTCCAAGGATCGGGATCAGCCGGTCGGGCGCGTCGATGCCGTTCTGCAGCGGGATCACCGCGGTGTCGGGACCGACCATCGGCTTGATGTGCTGGCCTGCGCTTTCGACATCCCACAGCTTGACGCAGAACAGCACGATATCGACCGGGCCGACGCGTGCGGGATCGTCGGTCGCCTTGGTCGGGACCAGGTGGCTTTCGCCGCGGCCGCCCTGAACCTTCAGCCCCTCGCTCTGCATGGCGGCGAGGTGGGCGCCGCGCGCGATGAAGGTGACGTCGGCTCCGGCGTGCGCCAGCGCCGCGCCAAAGCCGCCCCCGACGCCGCCGGCGCCGACCACTGCGATCCGCATGATTGTCTCCTCGTCCACCGCTTCGGCTGGCAGCCTCGACGATGTCGGGCCAATTCGCAACCCCGGTTGCGTGGCGCACAACCCGGCTGCGCTGAAAACCGCGTGACCGCCGCATCAGCGGCTTTATGCGCCATCTTCCTGCGTTGACTTGCCCGTTCAACCCGCTAAGCCATCCCGCAATGTGGGGAGGCACGCGGTGAAGAATTCAGAGCCGACGGCAATCGCGCTTGATCGTGCGACGGTGGCGTTTCGGTTGGCGGATGGGCGGGTCTATACCGCGGTCGAGCAGGCCAGTCTGTCGGTGGCCCATGGCGAATTCGTCGCCATTGTCGGCCCGACCGGATGCGGGAAGTCGACGCTGCTCAACGTCACCGCGGGGCTGTTGAAACCCGTGGCCGGGTCGGCGCGAATCTTCGACAAGCCGCTCGGCGGCCTCAACCGCGACGCCGGCTATCTGTTCCAGGCCGATGCGCTGTTCCCGTGGAAGACCGCGATCGACAATGTCGCGATCGGTCTCGAGATTTCGGGCACGCCGCGCAGCGAGGCGCTGGCACGCGCGCAGCAATGGCTGACCTCGGTCGGGCTCGGCGCCTTCGCCGGCCGCTATCCGCACATGCTGTCGGGCGGCCAGCGCAAGCGCGTGGCGCTGGCGCAGGTGCTGATCCGTGATCCGAAGATCCTGCTGATGGACGAACCGTTCGGCCCGCTCGACGCCCAGACCCGTCAGATCATGGGCAATCTGCTGCTCGAACTGTGGAGCGCCGACCGCAAGGCGGTGCTGTTCGTCACCCACGACCTCGAGGAGGCGATCGCGCTGGCCGACCGTGTCGTGATCATGTCGGCCGGCCCGGGCGCGCGCATCATCGGCGATTGGCGCATCACGCTGCCGCGGCCGCGTGATATCGCCGAGATCCGGATGGAGAAGGATTTCCATGCCCTGCACCGCGAGATCTGGGGCGTGCTGAAGGACGAGGTGATGAAGGGCTATGCCCAGTCGACACAGGCGGGAGCCGCCTGATGTCGCGCGTTACGCTACTGTCGCTGCAAATCCTGGTCGCCGTCGTCACGCTGGCGTTGTGGCAGTTCTTTTCCACCGTGCCGGTGTTCGGCAAGGTGCTGCTGCCGCCGTTCTTCTTCTCCAACCCGGTGGACGTCTTCAGCCAGATCGTGAAGTGGTTCTCGACCGGGGTGATCTGGAAGCACCTCGCGATCACGCTGTGGGAATCCATCCTCGCCTTCGTGATCGGCTCGGCCGGCGGCATCCTGGTCGGCTTCTGGTTCGCGCGGCAGCCGCGCGTTGCCGCCGTGTTCGATCCCTATGTGAAGATGGTCAACGCGCTGCCGCGCGTGGTGCTGGCGCCGATCTTCGCGCTGTGGTTCGGGCTCGGCGTCTGGTCCAAGGTCGCGCTCGGCGTGACGCTGGTGTTCTTCATCGTGTTCTTCAACGTCTATCAGGGCGTCAAGGAGGTGCCGGCCACGGTGCTCGACAATGGCCGCATGCTCGGCATGAACGAGCGGCAGCTGATGCGCCACGTCTACTGGCCCTCGGCATTGTCCTGGATGTTCTCGTCGCTGCACACCTCGGTCGGCTTCGCCGTGGTCGGCGCCGTGGTCGGCGAATATCTCGGCTCCGCGGCCGGCCTCGGCTACCTGATCCAGCAGGCCGAAGGCGTGTTCGACGTCGCCGGCGTGTTCGCCGGAATGTTCGTGTTGTCGGCGTTCGTGATCCTGATCGACATGGCGGTCACCGCGGTCGAGAAGCGGCTCCTGGTGTGGCGCCCGACGGCAGCGGCGCGGGACTAGGTCGCAGCCGGCGCCGCCTCCATCAGCCCGCGGATCTTCTCCTTCACCTCGGGGTCAACGGGATTGTAGACGATCATGCCGAGGTCGGGCCGGCCGTCGACGGCGAACGCCGAATATTCGAACTTGACCGGGCCGAGGATCGGATGCCGGAGCTGTTTGATGCCCTCGCCATGGGTTCGCACGTCGTTGTCGCGCCACAGCGCCGCGAATTCCGGGCTGAGCCGGCAGAGCTCATCGACGAACGGTTGCACCTCGGCAGCGGCGCCTGCGCGCGCGGCGTCGACCCTGAACGCGCCGACGACGAAGCGTGCCACGCTGGCCCAATCGTGTTGCGCGGCGCGGACGCGGGGATCGAGGAACATGAAGCGCAGCACGTTGCGTTCGCGCGGCGGCAGCGATCCGTAATCGGTCAGCATCACGGTCGCCGCCCGGTTCCAGGCGACGATGTCCCATGTCGCAGTCCTGACGATGGCAGGGTGCGGCTCCAGCACGTCGAGCACGCGTTGCAGCCGCGGTGTGACGCCTTCGCTCTTTTGGTAGCGCACCTCGGGTGTGCGGCCGAGGCCGAGCAGGAACAGATGCTCGCGCTCGACGTCGGTCAGCATCAGCGCACGCGCGATGCGGTCGAGCACGTCAGCCGACGGTGCGCCGCCGCGGCCCTGTTCGAGCCAGGTGTACCAGGTGGCGCTGATATTGGCGCGCTGCGCCACTTCCTCGCGGCGCAGGCCGGGCGTACGCCGCCGCTCCGGTGCAAAGCCGAACACGGCGGGATCAAGCTTGCTGCGGCGATCCTTCAGATAGGCGCCAAACAGGTTCTCTTGCGTGAGCGGTTCGCTCATCCTGTTAGCCATTATACCATGATAAGGTCACTACTTTAACATGATAGCGCGCCGAGCCAGATTTGTCTCCAACGAAACCTCGGAGACTTGCTCATGCGCGTGTTTGTCACTGGTGCTACCGGCTTTATCGGCACTCCCCTCGTCAAGGAACTAGTCGGCGCCGGACATCAGGTCCTCGGGATGGCCCGTTCAAATGAAGGGGCAAGCTCGATCGCCGCTCTCGGCGCGGAGGTTCTGCGCGGCTCGCTCGAAGATCTCGACAGCGTGCGTAACGGCGCAACTGCCGCGGACGCGGTCATCCACCTCGGCTTTGTGCATGACTGGTCGAACTTCGTGAAGAGTTGCGAGATCGACCGCGACGCCATCGCAGCGATCGGTTCTGTTCTGGCCGGTTCCGACCGGCCTTTGATCGTCACAGGTGGATTGGCGGGACTGGCCGCGCCGGGCGAGATCGCGCTCGAAACCCACACGATATCCCCGGACTTCCCGTTTCCCCGCGTGTCGGAACAGACCGCCCTGGCACTCAAGGGTGTTCGCGCATCGGCCATGCGTCTTCCCCAGGTCCACGATCCGGTCAGGCAGGGTCTTATCACGCCTTTGATCGAGGCATATCGCGAAAAGGGCGTCTGCGCCTATGTCGGCGACGGCGCCAACCGCTGGCCGGCGGCGCATGTTCTCGACGTTGCGCATCTCTATCGGCTGGCGATCGAAAACGCCGAGCCGGGCGCACGATATCACGCGGTCGCGGAAGAGGGCGTGCCGCTGCGCGATATTGCCGAAACGATCGGGCGGCGCTTGAAGCTGCCGGTCAAATCCATCACGTCGCAGGAGACGCAAGCCTCCTTTGGCTGGCTTGCGACGTTCATGGGATTCGACATGCTGGCCTCCAGCGAACTGACCCGCAAGAAGCTCGGATGGAATCCGACCGGACCCGGCTTGATCGCCGATCTCGACCGGCTGCGCATCGAGGGCTGACGCTTCGCATTCGCGCAAACGATCGGAGGCGCCTCGGTGAGGGCGCCTCCGCCAACGCAGACATTCAAGCAAGGAATTTTCGCATGCGTGTGTTTGTTACCGGGGCCACCGGCTGGGTCGGTTCGGCCGTCACGAAGGAACTGATCGCCGCTGGCCATCAGGTGCTCGGCATGACCCGCTCCGACACGGGCGCGGAAGCACTCGCCGCCGAGGGCGCCGACGTTCACTACGGCACGCTGGAGGATCTCGAGAGCCTGAAGAGCGGCGCGGCGCAGTCGAACGCGGTGATCCATTGCGCCTTCAACCATGACTTCACGAAATTCCCCAAGAACTGCGAAGACGACCGGCGCGCCATCGAAACCCTGGGCGCCGCGCTCGAAGGTTCGCAGCGTCCGCTGATCACCACCTCGGGCGTCGCGCGGGTGGCGCAGGGTCGCGTTGCGACCGAGGACGATCCGCCGATTCCGGTGTCCGACGCCTATCCGCGCGCATCCGAGGCGACGACGATGGCCGTGGCGTCGCGCGGCGTGCGTGCCGCCGTCGTGCGGCTGCCGCCCTCGGTGCATGGTCATGGTGACCACGGCTTCGTGCCCCGACTCGTTGCCTTTGCGCGCGAGAAGGGTGTCTCCGCCTATATCGGCGAGGGACAGAACCGCTGGCCCGGCGTGCATCGGCTGGATGCGGCGAGGGTCTACCGGCTCGCGCTCGAGCGCGGCGTCGAAAGCGGCCCGTTCCATGCGGTCGCCGACGAGGGGGTCCCGTTCAAGGCGATCTCCGAGGTCATCGCGCGCCGGCTCAACGTCCCGCTGGTGTCGAAGTCTCCGGAGGAGGCGGCCGAGCATTTCGGCATGTTCGGCCGGTTCGTCGCCTTCGACGTGCCGACCTCGAGTGCGCGGACGCGGGCGCGGCTCGACTGGCAGCCGCAGCAGCCCGGGTTGATCGCCGACATCGATCATCCGGCCTATTTCGCGCAGCAACGGGAGTGAGCCGTGACTGATGTCGTGATGTCGCTTGCTGGCAAGCGCGTGGTTGTAATCGGCGGATCGTCGGGGATCGGCTTTGCCGTCGCCGCGATCGCGCGAGAGCGTGGTGCGGAGGCGGTGATCGCATCCAGCAACGCGAACCGGGTCGATGCGGCCGTCGCGCGGCTGCCCGGTTCGACCGGGCGCACCGTCGACCTGCGGCTCGAGGCCAGCGTGTCGCGGTTCTTCGACGAACTCGGCCTGTTCGATCATCTCGTGATCACCGCGGGCGATTGGAGCGGCGCGGCGCCCGTCGCGATACGCGATCTCGATCTTGCTGCGTTGAACGAACGGCTTGCGCTCCGCTTCTCAGGTGTGCTGGCAGCCATCAAGCACGGCAGCCGGACCATCGCGCCTGATGGCTCGATCACGCTGACCAGCGGCATGCTGGTGAACCGCCCAAGGAAGGGCCGCGCGCTTGTGACGGCGATCGGCGGCGCCACCGAGCATCTGGCCCGCGGCCTTGCCGTCGATCTTGCGCCGGTGCGGGTCAACGCGGTGTGTCCGGGTCTTGTCTTGACCGAGCCGGTCCAGCAGATGCCGGAAGATATGGTCCGTGGCTATGTGGCAGCCTTGCCGCTGCCGCGTGCAGCCTCGCCGAGCGAGGCCGCGATGGCTTACGTCTATCTGATGCTCAACGGCTACGTGACCGGGCAGGTTCTGCCCGTGGACGGTGGTGGTCTGTTGGTATGAGCAACTCGCTCAGAGCGGGAAGCACCGCATGTAGGCGGCGAAGAGCTTCTCGTCGCTATGGCTGACCAACTCCGCGGCGATCGCGTCGGCAAGCTCGAGATCGCGGTTCTGGATGCGCAGCCATGCCTGGGTATCGGCGGTGATGTTCAGGGCCGCATCTCCGACATGACGCCCCGGCACCACCTGCAACTCCTTGCCCTTGATCGCGACCGTCATATCAAGCGTGCTTGCCCCGGTGAAGCGCAGATGGGTCACGAAATCCAGCCCGCGCGCCCGGCCGCGCTGGAAGCCGAGCGAGAGCGAGAAGATGTAGGCCTGGATGCTGCCGGTGTGGCGGCCGGAGGTGACATGCTGCACCTTCTTGTGCGGAAAGCGCCGCGTCACCGTGTCCTCGGCATCGGTATCGGGAATCACGTAGACGAACTCGTCCTTGTCGATCAGCGGCTGCACCACGTCGGCAAAATGCGCGTCGCGATCGCTGAGGAAGGGGCCGATCACGTCCTCGCCGGCTGGGCACGCCGAGATGCAATACGCGGCCTTGTAGCCCGGCTTGAACGACAGCGACTGCCAGACGTTCAGCGTCTCGGTGCGCGGCACGCGGGCGCGATAATCCCTGGCGTCCGTCGAATCCGCGACCTTCTCCACCCACTGCGTGAAGTTGCCGAGGAAGTCGTGATAATTGTGGGTGTGGCAGGACAGGAAATCGAAGCCGCCGTCCGGCTTGATGGCGCCGACCGGGCAGGCGGCAACGCAAAGCTTGCACTCCAGGCAGGGATTGTAGTCGATCGGATGGTCGTAGGCGTCCACCTCGCAACCGAGCAGGACGGTGCCGAGCAGGACGAAGCTGCCGAACTTGGGATGGATGATGCTGCGATGGATGCCCATCCGGCCGAGGCCCGCTTCCACCGCGATCGGCTTGTGCTGCACCATCATGATCCGCGGCAGGTCCATCTCCATCGGGAAGGCGGCGACCGAGTTGCAGGCCGGGATGCCGTGCGCGTCGAGCATGCGAACGATGGCGCGCGCGGTCTCGTTGACGTGATCGTAGGTGCCGTGGAATTCCTCGTTGGCGACCGAGCGCGACGGCGAGCGCACCGGCTCGCGGTTCATGTGGCAAACGATCGCGAGCAGCGACCGCGTCCGGCCATAGACCTTGCGGATGAAGTCGCGTTGCGGCGCGATCGCGGCGCGTTCGAACTCGATGATACCGACATCATCAGCCCCGCACTCGAGCGCGATCCGCTTGATCAGGTCCGAAGCGACCGGGACATCAGCGACGGGTTGGCTGTTACGAGCCCGTACGGCCCTGACCGTGGGGTGATCGTCGAGGCTCATGGTCATGCTCTCCATGAAATGACATCAATCATATTATGAACTGACAAGACATGAGGCAAGTGAATTATCTGTCGTCCGTCATGTAATGGAACCGAGCGGGCGCGGACCGCGCCTCACCGTCATTGCGAGCGATGCCGTCTCCCGGCATATGCCGACCGATGGATTGCTTCGTCGCTTCGCTCCTCGCAATGACGGCTGGACGGCTCGATCAATCCAGCAGCTTGGTATCGTCAGGCGCCTGCGGCGGCGTCTTGATCGCGATTGCCTTGAACGGGCGACCGTTCGGCTTGGTGCCGCCATGCGGCGTGCCCTTCGGGATCACGATCAGGTCGCCCGGCTTCACCGGCACTTCCTTGTCGCCGAGCCAGACGGTGCCGGTGCCTTCCAGGATGAACTGCATCTCGTTGGTGTTCGGATGCATGTGCTTCGGCACGTTGCCGTCCTGGATCGAGACGGTGGCGCCGTCGGCGGAAACGAACGTCTTGGAACGGAAGCCTGCCTTGTTGGCGTCGCCGAGCTTGTCGCCGTCCATCTCGCCGGTGTGGATGACTTGCGCGGTGATGGTTTCCGCGGCGAGCGCCGGTCGCAGCAGATGGGTGACGCCGCAGCCGGCGGCGAACGCCGCGGCAATCGATAGGGCGGTAGCGGTCCGATTCATGAAGGCCTCCCTTGGTGTTTCGTTTGAAGTATTCTTGGTGTTGTCTTGTGTTCGGCGATGCTATGCCGTCGCCGCGGGCTTGACCAGCTATCGGAAAGTCGCCTTCTCAAGGCGCGCCTGCTCCTCTATCTTGCCGGCCAATCGAACGGAGGACGTCATGAAGAACCTGCTTGGCAAGCTTGCCGGAACGCTGCTGGCGCTGACCCTGTCCACGGGCCTTGCCGCGGCGCAAAGCAAGATCACCATCGCGGTCGGGGGCGGCGCCTGCCTGTGCTATTTGCCCACCGTGCTGGCCAAGCAGCTCGGCGAGTATGACAAGGCCGGGCTCGCGGTCGAGCTGGTCGACCTCAAGGGCGGTTCGGACGCGCTCAAGGCCGTGCTCGGCGGCAGCGCCGACGTCGTCTCCGGTTATTTCGACCATTGCGTCAATCTCGCCGCCAAGAAGCAGGAGCTTCAGGCCTTCGTCGTGTACGACCGCTATCCCGGCCTCGTGCTGGTGGTCTCGCCGAAGCACACCGGCGAGATCAATTCGATCAAGGATCTCGCCGGCAAGAAGATCGGCGTCAGCGCGCCGGGCTCCTCGACCGACTTCTTCCTGAAATATCTGCTGAAGAAGAACGGGCTCGATCCGTCGGGCACCGCCGTGATCGGCGTCGGCCTCGGCGCCACCGCGGTGGCGGCGATGGAGCAGGGCCAGATCGATGCTGCCGTGATGCTCGATCCCTCCGTCACCGTGCTGCAAGGCAGCCACAAGGACCTCAAGATCCTCAGCGACACCCGCACCCAGCACGACACGCTTGCGGTGTTCGGCGGCGAATATCCCGGTGGCGCGCTGTATTCGACCGCGGCCTGGGTCAACGGCCACGAGAAGGAAGTGCAGGCGCTGACCAATGCGATCATGGCGACTTTGGCCTGGATCCATTCGCACTCCGCCGAAGACATCATGGCCAAGATGCCGGAGGAGATCGTCGGCAAGAACAAGGAGCTCTATCTCGCCGCGCTGAAGAACACGATCCCGATGTTCTCGGAAACCGGCAAGATGGACCCGAAGGGCGCCGAAGCCGTGCTCGCGGTGTTCAGCGAAGGTTCGCCTGAGGTCGCTAAGGCCGGCATCGACGTCACCAAGACCTACACCAACAAGTTCGTCGATCAGGTCAGGAAGACGACCGGAAGCGCCAAGTAAGGCACGATCCGCAAGAGTGTGCGGCGGTTTGCGAAGAGATCATGCCAAAATGAGCGCCATGGAGTCTCCACTCATTCGTCGCGTCACCGCGCTCGACCTCGCATTGGTGCGGCGACCCTGGCCGTTCGCCGACGCGCGGCGCGCCGAGATCGATGCGCATTTCGCCGAGCAGCAGCGGCTGAAGCCGCATCTCTGGAATGGCCGCGTCCTGCTTGGGCGCGATCCGGTGTTTGCCGGCGACCGGCTCAGCGCCAGCTATTTCGAGACCGATTTCGCGAGCTTCCTGGCCTGGCGCGACTGGGGCTTTCCCGACAAGGAGGTCTTCAACGGCTTTGGCATGGGCGCGCTGCTCGCAAGCGACGGTGCCTTCGTGTGCGGCGTGATGGGCGAGCAGACCGCCAATGCCGGGCGCATCTATTTTCCCTCCGGCACGCCCGACCTCGACGACATCAGGGGCGAGACGGTCGACATCGCCGGCAGCGTGATGCGCGAGCTGGAGGAGGAAACCGGCCTGGCGCCGTCGGATTGCCGCGCCGACGCCGACTGGCACTGCATCTACACCGGCGTGGCATTGGCGATGATGCAGATCCTGCGCGTCGACATGTCCGGCGATGCGTTGCGCGCGCGGATCGAGGCCAACCTCGCGCGCCAGGAACATCCGGAACTCGCCGGCATCCACCTGGTCCGCAGCCGCGCCGATCTCACTGCCGCGATGCCGCGGTTCGTGACCGCGTTCATCGAGACGCAGTTGCCGGACTGAGCAGGAACTCGCAATGATCGACACACCCGAAACAATCAAGGTCATCATTTCGGGCGGCTTTGCAGCGGTCTACCGGGAAGTCTTGCCTGAATTCGAGCGACGCTCGCACATCAAGGTGGAAACCGGGTCCGGAGCGTCGGAAGGCACCGGCCCGAAGACAATCAGGCACCAGCTTGCGAATGGCATCAAAGCGGACGTTGTCATCCTTTCGCGCGAGGGCTTGCAAAAGCTGATCCTGGATGGGCGAATTCTTGCGGGCTCCGAAACCGGGCTGGCGACGTCCGCCCTGGCTGCCGCCGTCCGTGCAGGCTCTCCCAGGCCGGACATCGGCAATGATGCAGCATTCAGAAAGGCAGTGATTGAAGCTGGCCGAGTGGTCGTGCCAAGCAGCACAAGCGGACAGTATGTCCGCGACAAGATTTTCCCGAATCTCGATCTGCCGGACGCGGTCGAACTCACGCTTGAAGCGCGTGGAACCGAATCGGCCGCAGCGCTGCGAGCAGGCGGGGCGAATTTGGCGATCGGGCCGATCAGTGAACTGGTTCACGAACCCGGCATCGAACTGGTTGGCCTGCTCCCCAAGAATTTGCAGCTTGTCCAAACCTTCACGGCCGCGCTCGTCTGCGATACGAAGGTGCCTGAGACCGCCAGGCGTCTGATCGATTTTCTATCCTCGGACAACGATCGATTACTTGAGGCGATCAAGCAGGCAGGCATGGGGCGGCCCCCGGATGAGCAGCGCCTGTCCACTTAGCCAATGGCCGTGACTCGATATGCTTTCGGCCCGCAGGACCGCAATGCGGAGTTCACGTCGGGGACATCGATGCATCTGCTGCGCACGTCGATCATCAGCCTCGCTATCTGCTGGAGCGCCATCAGCTCGGCAATTGGCGCTGTATCCGTCCAGTTTGAGGGGGCGCGGTACCTGAGCGCCGGGTTAAAGGCAGGTCAAGCAGTGAAGGATAGCGTACCGTTGTTTCCACCGGCTCCAGCGCGCGTGCAGGGCTACCTCCAAAAGCCAGATGGGGCGGGGCCATTTCCTGCTGTGATACTTCTGCATGGCTGTGCCGGACTTGGATCCCTGTTCGATCCTCGGCTCGGACGCAACTTCTGGCCTGATCTGCTCACGTCGTGGGGATACGTTGTTCTGATCGTCGATAGCTTTGTGACAAGGGGCCTCAAGGAGACGTGTGATACAGACACGAGGTCCTATCGCATGCAAGACGCCTTCGGCGCGTTGATCTTCTTGAGCACGCAGTCAGACGTGGACGCGCGGCGCGTCGCGCTGGTGGGCTTCTCTGCTGGTGGCGTTGCGACGATTGCCGCTATCAGAAAGAGAGATACTCAAATCTTTGAAGTTCCACCGACACTGGACTTCAGGGCCGGGGTCGCATTTTATCCGTGTTACGGGTCAAGCCTGGATACGGCAAAGCCGTTATTGATTCTGAACGGAGAGGACGACGATTGGTCAAAGCAGTCGGTCTGTCGTTCGATGATGAATCTACGGCCTGCAACTGCTCGTGCGGTCAGGCTGATGAGCTTTCCGAACGCCGTTCATGGCTTTGACCGTCCCACGATGTATCCGGGTCGAATGGCGTTTGGGCATTGGATCGAATACAATGCGGGGGCAGCAGAGCAGGCAGCAGAAGCTCTTCGCGAGTTCTTGAAAGAGAACCTGCGCGATGACCAATAGGTGTGCCTGCGCCGCGCCGACGCAGCCATCGCGCTTGACATCATCGTTCGCTCCCCCTGTGATAGGCGGCACGAGAACAAGAAACGCAGTGCACAATCTCCGGGAGGGATTCATGCGGGTCACCAAGGCTGCGCGCCGGCTTGCTGCCGCTCGCCGGCATCGCCGATAGACGCCGATCGATCGCGCTGCGGAGCCCGCCGTGCTCGCCGTCGAAGGCCTGGTCAAGCGGTTTGGCGGCTTTCGCGCCGTCAACAACGTGTCGTTCCGCGTCGAGCAGGGCGAGATCCTCGGCCTGATCGGCCCGAACGGCTCGGGCAAAAGCACGATCTTCAACATGCTGTCGGGCACGTTATCGCCGACCTCGGGCTCGATCCTGTTCGATGGCCGCGAGATCGCGGGACTGGCGCCGCACCGCATCATCGTCGGCGGCATCGGCCGTACCTTCCAGATCCCGCGGCCGTTTCACCGCCTCAGCATCTTCGAGAATGTCGTGCTTGCCGGCTTCTACGGCCAGGGCCGCCACAGCCGCAGCAAGGCGGAGGCGGCGGCCGAGCGCGCGCTTGCGATGGTCGGCCTGCCGACCGATCGGCACAGCAGCGTCGAGGGCCTCGGCGCCGCCGGGCTGAAGAAGCTCGAGCTGGCCAAGGCGCTCGCTACCGGGCCAAAACTGCTGCTCGCGGATGAAAGTCTCGGCGGGCTCGACGAGGCCGAGATGGATCAGGCCGCCGACATGCTGCGCCGGATCCGCGACGAGCTCGGCATCACCATCATCTGGGTCGAGCACATCATGGGCGTCCTGATGCGCGTGGTCGACCGCGTCATGGTGCTCGATCATGGCGAGAAGATCGCCGAGGGCCTGCCGGCCGATATCGCCGGTGATGCGAGGGTGATCGAGGTCTATCTCGGCACCGATGCCGACGCGAGCCTGGCGGCCGCGGCCGCCGCCCAAGCACGCCGTCGGATCGGAGCGTGACCGGCATGCTGGAGCTGCGATCGATCGATGCGGGTTATGGCAGCTTCCAGGCGCTGTTCGACGTCAGCCTCGACGTCAGAGCGGGCGAGGCGATCGGCGTGATCGGCCCGAACGGTGCCGGCAAGACCACGCTGATGCGGGTGATCTCGGGCCTGATCCGCCCGACCAGCGGCACCATCACCATGCAGGGCAGCGACGTGGTCGCGACGCCAGCGCATCGCATCGTCAGCCTCGGCATTGCACATGTGCCGGAAAACCGCCGGCTGTTTCCGCGGCTCACCGTGGCGGACAATCTGAAGATGGGTGCCTACATGCCGGGCGCCCGCGCGCATTACGCCGAGCGGCTCGACTTCGTGTTCGAGCTGTTCCCGCGGCTCAAGGAGCGCCTTCAGCAGATGGCCGGCACCATGTCGGGCGGCGAGCAGCAGATGTGCGCGATCGGCCGCGCGCTGATGTCGAACCCGAAACTGCTGCTGCTCGACGAGCCCTCGGCCGGGCTCGCGCCGGTCGTGGTGCAGCAGGTGTTCGAACTGGTCAAGCGCATCCGTGCCTCAGGGCTCACGGTGCTGATCGTCGAGCAGAACGTGCAGCAGGTGCTGCGCGTGGTCGACCGCGCCTATCTGCTGGAAGCCGGCAGCATCCGTGCCGCAGGGTCCGCGGCGGAACTCGCGGCCAGCGATACCGTCAAGCAGGCGTATCTGGGGGTATGAGGATGATGACTGTGAGTCGAGCAAGCGCGTTCACACACTTCCCCGTCATCCTGAGGTGCGAGCGTAGCGAGCCTCGAAGGATGTACGGCCACCAGCGGGGCCGCGCATCCTTCGAGACGCCGCTTCGCGGCTCCTCAGGATGACGGTTTTGCCTGTTCACCTAGACGACGACGCTCTAAGGCAGCAGCCATGCAATCCTTCCTCGACATCTTCGACATCTACCTGCTGGAGGCCGTCATCAACGGCATTCTGCTCGGCGGCGTGCTGGCGCTCTTGGCACTCGGGCTCAATCTGATCTTCGGCGTCATCGACGTCACCTGGATCTGCTACGCCGAGTTGGTGATGATCGGGATGTACGGCATGTACTATCTCGTGCAGGTGTTTCATCTGCCGTACTGGGCCGCCGCGCCGCTGGTCATCCTGCTGGTGGCGCTGCTCGGCGCTCTGCTGCATTTCCTGGTCATCGCGCCGCTCCTGACCGCGCCGCCGATCAACCAGCTGCTCGCCACCGGCGGCGTGCTGTTCATCCTGCAAAGCTTTGCCACCGTTGCCTTCGGCATCGACTTCAAGAATCTCGGCATCCGCCTGCCGGTGCTCTCGCTCGGCGAGATGAATTTCAGCTATGCGCGCCTCTTGTCGTTCGGTGCGGCGCTCGCCGGCATGATCGGGGTCTATCTGTTCCTGACCCGCACCTTCACCGGCACCGCGATCCGCGCCATCGCGCAGGACCGCCAGATCATGCCGTTGATGGGCGTCGATCCCAAACGCATCTACCTGATCACCTCGGCGATCGGCGGCGGGCTGGCCGGCCTCGCTGCCTGCCTGCTGGTGCTGCAATATGACGTGCATCCGTTCGTCGGCCTGTCGTTCGGGCCGATCACCTTCCTGATCTGCGTGCTCGGCGGCCTTGGCAATTTCATCGGCGGTTTCGTCGCCGCCTTCGTGTTCGCCGAGATCATCTCGCTCGGCGGCCTGTTCTCCGATCTCGAATGGGGTTACGTGCTGGCCTTCGCCTTCTTCATCGTGATGATGTTCATCCGGCCCGCCGGCCTGCTGTCGAGGCGCTCGTGAACAGAGGGCTTGCCGGCTGGATCATCGCGCTGGTGGTGCTTGTCGCGCTGCCTTTCGTGCATCGCGATCCCTATCATCTGCACCTCCTGGTGCTGATCCTGATCTGGTCGTTCGCCTATACTTCGTGGTCGATCATGGGCCGCTTCGGGCTGGTGTCGCTTGGCCATGGCGGCTTCATGGGCATCGGCGCCTATGTCACCGCGCTGTTGTGGAATCATCTCGGCGTCTCGCCCTGGATCGGCATTCCCGTGAGCATGGCAACCGCCGGCGTGCTGGCGCTGATCGTCGCCTATCCCTGCTTCCGTTTCCGCATCACCGGGCATTATTTCGTGCTGGTGACCCTGGCGCTGTCGGGCATCGTGCTGCAAGTCATCACCGCGACCCGCGACTATACCGGCGGTTCGCTCGGCTACACGCCGCAGCGCGCGCCGAGCGGCAAGGGCCTGCTGGCGCTGCAATTCGACGACAAGACCACCTGGTACCTGATCGCGCTCGCGGTCTGGGTCCTGGGCCTCGTGATCTGGCGCGCGATCGACCGCAGCATGATCCGCCACGCCATGGAGGCGATCTCGGAGGACGAGGACGCGGCCGCCGCCGCCGGCGTCAACGTCACCGTCGAGAAGCTCAAGGTCACGCTGATCAGCGCGCTGATGACCGCGCTCGCGGGCGCGCTGTATTGCCAGTACCAGATGTTCATCTCGCCGGATACCGTGAGCGGCATCGCAGTCTCCCTGCAAATGGTGTTCGCGGCGATCGTCGGCGGCGTCTATGTCGCGCTCGGCCCGACTGTCGGCGCCGTCATCACCATCGTGATGGCGGAGGTGCTGCGGATCTGGTTCGGCACCAAGGCGGTCGGCTGGGATAATCTGGTCTATGGCGTGCTGTTGGTGCTGTTCATCATCTTCCTGCCCAAGGGCATTCTTGGTAGCGTGATCGACCGGATCAAATCGCCACGCAAGCCGTCGAGAGGCCATGAGCAGCAAACCGTCCCAATCGCTCGCCGATGAACTGAAACCCTTCGTCGTACCGTTCCGCTTCGACGGCAGCAGCGAGTTTCGCCTGAAGTCGTACCCGACCGCCGAGAAGGGCGGCATCGACAAGGACGCCGGCGGCAAGATCATCGAGGCCAACCGCAAGCGGCTCAACGATTTCCAGGAGAAGCTCTACGCCCAGGACCGCTGGTCGCTGCTCCTGATCTTTCAGGGCATGGATGCCGCCGGCAAGGATTCGGCGATCAAGAGCGTGTTCGAGGGCGTCAATCCGCAGGGTTGCGAGGTCTCCTCCTTCAAGCAGCCGTCGACCCGGGAACTCGACCACGACTACATGTGGCGCGCCATGATCGCGCTGCCGGAGCGCGGCCGCATCGGCATCTTCAACCGCTCCTATTACGAGGAGTGCCTGATCGTGCGCGTGCACCCCGAGGTGCTTGCCAAGCAGAAGCTGCCGAAGAAGCTGGTGACCAAGAACATCTGGCGCGAACGCTTCGAGGACATTGCCGCGATCGAGCGCTATCTGTCGCGCAACGGCACCGTGATCCTGAAGTTCTTCCTGCATGTCTCCAAGGATGAGCAGCGCCGGCGCTTTCTCGACCGGCTGGAGGAGCCGGCCAAGAACTGGAAGTTCTCGATGGCCGACATTTCCGAGCGCGCGCTGTGGGCCAAGTACCAGGCCGCCTATCAGGACATGATCCACCATACCGCGACCAGGGAGGCGCCCTGGCACATCGTGCCGGCCGACCACAAATGGTTCGCGCGCGCCGTGATCGGCTCGACCATCGTGAGTGCGCTGGACAGGCTGGAGCTGAAATTTCCCGAAGTCGACAAGGCCGAGTTGAGCGAGTTCAAGCGCATCCGCGAGGCGCTGGAGGCGGAGCAGGGGGCCGACAAGGGCGGCCGGAAATAGGCGCAGCCGACACGTCGGCAGGCGTGACGCAGGCCTCGCCCGGTTGGCTTCGAAAGGCTGCAAGGCGAGGAGGCGTAAGGATGGTCGACACGACAGAACCTGTGGCGTCTCTCGTCCCGTTGGACCCGAGCCGGTTCGAGCGCTTTGAATATCCCGGCGACGACTTCCCCTATTACAACGGCAGGCCGGCGGCGATCTCGGGCCGGCAATGGCTGTTCGTCATGGTCATGCTGGTCGCAGCGTTCGTTGTGCTCGTCACCCCGATCCCGATGTTTGCCAAAGGCTTCGGACAATTCGTTCCGGCAGTTCTGTTCTTTGCCATTCCCCTCATCGCGCTCGCTATCGTCGTGCCGAGGCACTGGACCGCGTTGTTTCGGCGCGTGGGCGTCCGGGACATCGGCTGGATGGTGGGATTTGCGGTTCTCAACGTGCTGATCGGCGCGCTGATCGGCTTCACCTTGACGACGCTTTCGGGAACGAATCCCAATGCGGCTCTCGCCGGGCTCGCCAATCTTCCGCTTGCCGGGTTGATCCTGTTCTTCCTCAAGACCATCCCGCAGCTGTTTGGCGAGGAGGTCTTCACGATCCTGCCGTTCCTGGCGCTGTTGTGGCTGTTCTGCGCCAAACTTCGCCTCTCGCGGCGGGCATCGATCGTGGCCGCATGGGTGATCGCGGCGCTTCTGTTCGCGGGCGCGCACCTCCCCACCTATGGCTGGAATGTCGTGCAGTGTCTCGCCGTCATCGGGAGCACCCGTCTTGTCCTGCTGTTGCCGTACATCATGACGAAGAGCATCTGGGTATCGACCGGTGCGCATATTCTGAACGACTGGATCTTGTTCATCCTGACAATCCTGCTGACCGGGCCGAAGTGACGGATCCGGCGGGGACCGCGGCCCCATGGGGAGCCGATTTTGCCTCGGCGCACCGGCTGGCCGTTAGGTCAACCCCCCTGACCATCTTTACCCATTGCGGCGGCTTGCCATAATCGTCTAGAACGACGGCGCATAGCGCGTCCCGGCAACCGACCGTCAATGGTTTTGACCGAGGATTTTAGCGCTCAAAAGGGTCTGGCAATGCTGATTCGCGGCCAAATTGACGGGATTTCGGGGGAGGTGGCCCAGGCTACCGCCACGATCCCGGCCGCGCGGCCCACCCTCCTTATTGGCGGCCTGCTTCTTACCTGCCCCTGAGGGCCGGCTGGGCGTTTGCGCCTGGGCACTCAGGGGTTTGTACGAGATCATCGGACCCTGATAACCGCCCAAACGCTCAAGCAGCAAACATGACGGGCGCAAAGCTTAAAGGAATTTCTGACATGGCCACCCCTGATAAGTCCGAGAAGGACCGCGTCATCATTTTCGATACCACCCTGCGCGACGGCGAGCAGTGCCCCGGCGCCACCATGACCTTCGAGGAGAAGCTCGAAGTCGCCGAGTTGCTGGACGATATGGGGGTCGACGTCATCGAGGCCGGCTTCCCGATCACCTCGGAGGGCGACTTCCAGGCGGTCAGCGAGATCGCCCGTCGCTCCAAGAACTCAGTCATCGCCGGCCTGTCCCGCGCGCACCCGGCCGACATCGACCGCTGCGCCGAGGCCGTGAAGTTCGCCCGCCGCGGCCGCGTCCACACCGTGATCGCAACCTCGCCGCTGCACATGCGGGTCAAGCTGAACAAGACGCCGGAGCAGGTGATCGAGACCTCGGTCGCGATGGTCGCCCGCGCCCGCAACCAGATCGACGACGTCGAATGGTCGGCCGAGGACGGCACCCGCAGCGAGATGGACTATCTGTGCCGGATCGTCGAGGCCGTCATCAAGGCCGGCGCCACCACGGTGAACATCCCCGACACCGTCGGCTACACCGTGCCGGAGGAATACACCCACTTCATGAAGACGCTGATCGAGCGCGTGCCGAACTCCGACAAGGCGATCTTCTCGGTGCATTGCCACAACGACCTCGGCATGGCGGTCGCCAATTCGCTGGCCGGCATCATGGGTGGTGCGCGCCAGGTCGAATGCACCGTCAACGGCATCGGCGAGCGCGCCGGCAATGCCGCGTTGGAAGAGATCGTGATGGCGATCAACGTGCGGAACGACAAGTTTCCGTACTGGAACAAGATCGACACCACGCAGCTCACCCGCGCCTCCAAGGTGGTGTCGGCCGCGACCTCGTTCCCGGTGCAGTACAACAAGGCGATCGTCGGCCGCAACGCCTTCGCCCATGAGAGCGGCATCCACCAGGACGGCGTGCTGAAGGACGCCTCGACCTACGAGATCATGAAGCCCGAAATGGTCGGCCTGAAGCAGTCCTCGCTGGTGCTGGGCAAGCATTCCGGCCGCCATGCCTTCGTGCACAAGCTGGAGGAGATGGGCTACAAGCTCGGCCCGAACCAGTTGGAAGATGCGTTCACGCGGATGAAGGCGCTGGCCGACCGCAAGAAGGACATCTACGACGAGGACATCGAGGCGCTGGTCGACCAGGAGATGGCGGCCGCCCACGATCGCATCAAGCTGGCGTCGCTGACCGTGATCGCCGGTACCCATGGCCCGCAGCGCGCGACCATGAAGCTCGACGTCGACGGCCAGATCAAGATCGAGGAAGCCGAGGGCAACGGCCCGGTAGACGCCGTGTTCAACTGCATCAAGCGCCTGGTGCCGCACGAGGCCAAGCTGGAGCTGTACCAGGTCCACGCGGTGACCGAAGGCACCGACGCTCAGGCCGAAGTCTCGGTGCGTCTGGCGCATGAAGGCCGCTCGATGACCGCGCGTGCCGCCGATCCGGACACGCTGGTCGCGTCCGCAAAGGCCTATCTCGGCGCGCTGAACAAGATCGTGATGAAGCGCCAGCGCGACGTCCCTGCGGCGGCCGCGAGCTGACGAGCGCGCACGATCGGCGAGTTGAAAACGCGGCGCTTCGGCGCCGCGTTTCTGTTTGAGCGGAGATCGCGGTGGCAACTCGCTCTATCCTCATCGCCTCGGACCACGGGAGTGAGTCATGAATATTCCGCCAATCAGTTTCATCGACAAGGACAGCGGCGATGAAGGGGTGGTACTTGTCCGCGTGAGCGGAGACGCGGTGGGGCTCGCTGTGTCACTGCGGAAGAACGGAGATGTCGAGGTTTTCCTCGGGGCAGAGGAACTGGATCGCCTCATCCGTGTACTTGAAGACGCGCGTCGGGTGCTTCGCGCAAAGATTCCGTAGCGCGTAGATCATTCGCCGAGATCGAGTTCGCGGCATTCGTCGCCGACTACGGCGATCATCAATGCCAATATGATCACGAACAGCATGGCTGTCATGATGAGGCCACCACGGCTCCAGCCGTGATCTCGCCGTGTCTCGGTATCCGGCCAAGACCACACCGCAACGGGAGCTCCCTGAAGGATCGAGACCATCATCTGGCTGTTGGGCTTCATTCCTTGCAGATCAACTGCCGCCGTCCCGTTCCCTCGTGCAGACGTCCTTCTTGCTTCGGCCAGAGACCGACAGGATCACGATTGCATCCGCCAAGAACATAGTCGCGCTTGTCGATGCGATACACCACATCGCATGCGAGCGAACCGTGCACGGCGGCGGCCGCCTGCGAGACTTCGCTGAAAACCGGCACCGGAAACCAATCTCCTCCGGATGCCAGCCGACACTGGAGCCGCGGCCCGCAGGACGCGACGCAGAGCGAAGCGATTGCCGTCATTCCCACGGCTCGGATCGTGCCGATTGTGTTCACGGTCGATCCATCGGCTTCCGCGCCACGTCCGCCTCTCGCGTCGGCCGGATCAGGCCAAGGTCTCGGCCGGCTGCGGCTGCCTGTGTGCGATTGACGACGTTGAGGGCCTTGAAGATCGCAGTGATGTGCGCCTTGACGGTTTTCTCCGAGAGATCCATTTCATAAGCAATGGTCTTGTTGGGCAGGCTTTCACCGATACGACGGAGAACGTCGATCTGGCGGGGTGTCAGCAATGCGCGTGGCGTCGGTCGGTCGGCAACGGGCCTGGCGGTCGCGATCTGGTTGAGCATCAACGGTGGAATGTAGAGTTCACCATTCATCACGAGGCTAATGGCGGAGAGTAGCGTGGTCCGGCTGGCCGATTTTGGCACGTAGCCAAGCGCACCTTGAGACAAGGCGTTGCGGACGTCGATGGGATCCTCGGACGACGAGAGCACGACAACGGGGAGTTCGGGCCGCGCGCGACCGATCTCAGAGATCGTCGACAATCCACTTGCCCCTGGCATCATCAGGTCCAGCACGACGATATCGAGGTCTTGGTGGCTCTCGACGGCGGCGAGCGCCTGCGTTGCGCTGCTGGCTTGCACGATGATGGTCTGCGGTCCTTCCTGGCGCAGCAGCGCGGATAGCCCCTCGAGCATGACCGGATGATCATCGACGACCAGTATCTTCATCCCGCGACTATGGCGCAGGATGTGTCTGGTCGGCAAGGCAGGGGCCCGTGGCGGGCACAAGGTCCTAGGACGTCCTAGGTCTATCTCGAAGCTGTCCTGGCGACGTGCAGCCGCGACACTCTGCGAAACACGGCGTTCGGCTGCGAGTGGCGCACGAATGCGCCCCAGCCCCCGGCCTCTATCGTCGAGAACGTGGTATGCTTCGGCTGCGGCGATATCGCATGCAACCGTTCCGAACGAGTTTGAACGAGATGCCGAACAGGCCAGCATGAACGTGACGGATCAGGCCGGAGCCGAGGTCTCCTTCATTCTGCCCGAACATCGCTCGCTTCTGCGCACGGAGCAGGTTGCCGCGCTGTTCAGGAATGTCGTTCTCAACGGGCTGGCTACGGCAACAACGGCCGTTCTTCTGGTCACGGCACTGATCCATCTCGGCGTGACGGACGCAGCGACCAGCCTGGCTTGGGTTACATGCATCGCAGCATGCGTCGTCGCGCACCTGGTTCTCCGGTGGATGTATCATCGCGACTCATCGTCCGCCGCAAACTGGCGGCGCTGGGCGTGGAGCTTCACGGCGATCAGCCTCGTGGAAGGCTCCACATGGGGATGGGCCACTGTCCATCTCGCAACAGCGGGCTTCTTCGAAATTCAGGTGCTCGTGCTCGCAGTGACGTTCGGCGTCGCTACCGGTGCGATCCCGGCGCGCAGCTCCTATCTTCCGTCGTTCTGTGCCCTGTTCTTCCCGGCCACGTTTCCTTATGTGCTGCTGAAGGTGGGAGACACCAGCCAGATTCAACAGATCAGTGCCTTCTTCATGTTGATTTACATCGTTGGGATGGGCGGGCTTGCGCTTAACGTCAACCGCAACTTCAAGGCCGCCGTCGATCTGCGGGTCTGGTCGATTGAGCTGGCTGAACGATTCCGGCAACAGAAAGAACTGGCGGATCAAGCCAATCGGGCAAAGTCCCGTTTCCTGGCTGCCGCGAGTCATGATCTGCGCCAGCCCGCGCACGCCCTCTCGCTGCTGATCGGCGCACTCCGAGGTATCGTACTGCCTGCGGAGGCGACACGGCTGGTCGCGTTGATCGAAAGTTCGGCGGTCACCCTTGATCGTCTGTTCGCCGCACTGCTCGAGATCTCGAGACTGGATGCCGGCGTCGTCGAAGTTCGCCGCCAAAACCTCCCGATCCATCCATTGCTGAGCCGGATCTGCTCCGACTATCGTGAACTGGCAGCGACCAAGAATATCGCGCTGAAGCTCCATGCATGCAGCGCCAGCGTCTTCACCGATCCTGTTCTCTTCGGTGATCGGATCATGCGCAACCTGATCGCCAATGCCGTACGCTACACCGATTGCGGTCGTGTCGTGGTGGGTTGCCGGCGCCGCGGCTCGTTGTTGTCGGTCGAGGTTTGGGACACCGGCCCGGGCATTCCGATCGACCAACAGCAAAGAATATTTGAAGAGTTCTACCAGCTGGAAAATCCAGAACGTGATCGCGCTGAGGGCCTTGGCCTTGGCCTCGCCATCGTCCGCCGCCTGACGGACTTGCTCGAGTGCAGGCTCTCCGTGATGTCGCAACCGGGCCGCGGCTCCTGCTTCCGGATCGACGTCCCCCTCGCGAGCGCGACGCTGCTGGAGGAACTGGAAGTTCCGCTTCAGGAGCCGGGCGGAGCCCTTGCTCGCGCCTTGGTGGTCGTGATCGACGACGAACTTCCGATCCGAGAGGCGATGTCCGCGCTGCTAAAGGGCTGGGGACACGAGGTTGTCTCCGCAGCTTCGGTCAGCGAGGTCTTGCAACTGCTCGCGGCTTGCCCGATCAAACCGGATCTTGTGATCTGCGATTATCGCCTGCGGAACTACGAGAACGGCATCGAGGCGATCGAGAAGCTTCGATCGGAATACAACGAGATCATTCCTGCGGTTCTGATCACGGGAGATACGGCTCCCGATCGGCTACAGGAGGCGGCCGCCAGCGGCCTTCTCTTGCTCCACAAACCGGTATCCAACAGCAAGCTTCGGGCGGCGATCGGCAATCTTCTTGCGTCGACGAAATCATCGTATCTGCCCGTGGAGTGAGGTCGGTCAGAAAGAGCGGCCGCGAACAAAGCATCATTGTGGGTGTGACGAAATCGATCGCGACGAACAAGCTTCGGTTCTGATTTCGATCGGAACCGAAAATGCGATTGCCTCGTTGCCGTGCGACGTTCGAACGGCAAACTCGAGCTGCGGTCGCCAGCGCAAAGGCCGCCCCCAAGGGCGGCCTTTCGGATGAGATGATCGCCGGTCAGGCGAGGTGAAGCCGACGTCCGCTCTGCTTGCGCCGATAGGCCATAACGCCAATACCTGCAAAGCCGAGCAGCATCATCGCCCAGCTCGAAGGCTCGGGGACAGCGGAGGCCACCGCCGTATCGGCCGTAATCGCCGACAGAAATGGCTCCCCGTACGCGCCACCATTGCTTTCGGAAAAGACGATGCTCGTCAACGTGCCAAGGTTGGAAACATCGAAGCTTTGCGCATCGAGGCGGTCAGTGTTGAAATTGGCGGTGCCGTAAAGGTTGGTCGCAACGCCGTTGTAACCGCCGCAACAGTAATGATCCCGGATGTTGGTTCCTTCCGTCAGATTGAACGCATCGGACCCGCTTGAACCATTGAATGTGATCGTCCCGACGACGCCGCCAAATGCACCGAAGGCCGAGTTGAGCAGCGTGTAGATTGTTCCGACGTTGGGGATATCTACGGCGAACGTCACCGATGTTGTTCCCCCCGGGCTGAGTTGCACCGCCCCCAGGTTCGTCGTGCCGGGGTAACTTGCCAAATTGAAGTTGATGCCGTTGATGGCCAGTGTCGTGCCGCCCTGCGGGTAATTTCCGCCGCCGCTATAGGTGGCGACATTGGCGTTGACGTCACCACTGATATCGACTGAAACTTGATTCGCTCGAGCCGAACCAACCAGTGCCAAAAGTACAGTTGTGGCCAAGCTCAGAGCGGGAACTATTGATTTCATTTTCATCTCCCAGTTAAGCAATTGCCCGAGATGCGCATTCCTTCGATTCGAAGTAAATCGGACCGCAGTCCTAGATCGTCCTAGGACTGATGACCGAGCCGACCATCCGAGAGCATGAGACTCTCGTCGTCGACGATCGCACCATCCAACGAAAAGGCCTTGCCGCCCTGCCTGATCAGGTGAAAGCCGGATGTCGCTTTGCCCGCCCGCCAGCGACGCCGCAGGCGCATGAGCCGTCGTCGCGCGCTGCGAGACGCGCCACCGCGTGATACGGTTCAGTCAAGGACGATCAGGGGGGGGGCGCAGGTGGAGAGATACGGAGCCGGGTCGATTGTCATTTCCAGCTATGACCCGACATGGCCGAACTTGTTCGAGCGGGAGCGCGCCCGGATCTGCGGCGATCTCGGCCAAGGCGCGTGCATGGCGTGCGGATGGAGGACATCGCTAGCAACGCCAGGGCGGCCCTGAGCGGAGCCGGACGGGCGGTCAAACGGCGATCATCAAAGCGAACATGATCACGAACAGCATGGCCGTCATCACGACGGCTGCCACGGCTCCGGCCGTGATCTTGACGTTCGGATCCCGGAACCCCGGAAGATCGTCCCAGCGACAAGCACGTCTCGGACAAATCATGTCGCGAGAACGCGGTGGTTTGACGCTCAAACTGCGCAACATACTCACCGTCGTCCCGGCGCAGGCCGGGACCCATTACCCCAAATGAAAATTGGTGCGCGATGCCGGAACGACGAGTCCCGCCGATAACGTCTGCTGCGGCGTATGGGTCCCGGCCTACGCCCGGACGACGTGGCAAGAGCCGTGGCTCACTCGCCGATCAACCGACCGCAGGCGCCGGTGATGACACCGAAAACCCGGCGCACACCCTGTCACCGGACGGCTGCGAGAGCCGCAGCGGATACCGTCGGATCGGATTTTGCAGTGCAGCAATAGCGCATTCAGCCCCTGCTAAAGGGGCAATGGCAATCGTCGTTGCTTCTCTGTAATGGTGCGACCGGATGTCTCGGGGCCGGTGTTCGTGCCCCGCAATTACGCGGGAGGAAACATGCGTAAATTCATTTTGGCYGCGGCGTCGATCGCGGCYYTGGCCTTGGTCGGGCCGGCYKCGGCRCAGTCGCCGATCGTCATCAAGTTCAGCCACGTGGTGGCCTCGGATACGCCGAAGGGCAAGGCGGCCGACAAGTTCAAGGAACTGGCCGAGAAGTACACCAATGGCAAGGTGAAGGTCGAAGTCTATCCGAACTCGACGCTCTACAAGGACAAGGAAGAGCTCGAGGCGCTGCAACTCGGCGCGGTGCAGATGCTGGCGCCGTCGAATTCGAAGTTCGGCCCGATCGGGATCAGGGAATTCGAGGTCTTCGATCTGCCCTACATCCTTCCCGACCTGAAGTCGCTGCGCAAGGTGACCGATGGCCCGCTCGGCGCCAAGCTGCTCAAGCTGCTGGATTCCAAGGGCATGACCGGTCTGGCCTATTGGGACAACGGCTTCAAGCAGATGAGCGCCAACAAGAAGCTGATCGCGCCGTCAGACTACAAGGGCCTGAAATTCCGCATCCAGTCCTCGAAGGTGCTGGAGGCCCAGTTCCGCGCGCTCGGCGCGATCCCGCAGGTGATGGCGTTCTCGGATGTCTACCAGGCGTTGCAGACCGGCGTGGTCGACGGCCAGGAGAACACCTGGTCGAACATCTACACCCAGAAAATGCACGAGGTGCAGAAATACGCCACCGTCACCAATCACGGCTACATCGGCTATGTCGTGATCGTGAACAAGAAGTTCTGGGACGGCCTGCCGGGCGACATCCGCGACGAGCTCTCCAAGGCGATGAAGGAAGCCACCGAGTTCGGCAACAACCAGTCGGCCAAGGAGAACGACGACGCGCTTGCCGAGATCAAGAAGGCCGGCAAGACCGAGATCATCAGCCTGACGCCGGAGCAGGACGAGGCGATGCGCAAGGCGATGATGCCGGTCTACAAGGACGTTGCCTCACGCGTCGGCCAGCCGCTGATCGACGAATTCCTCAAGGAAACGGGCCGTAGCCCGATGAACTAGGGCGGATCCAAACCGCAATCACAACGAACGCCGCGGCCGTGTGAGGCCGCGGCTTGGGTGCCGTGGCCGGTTGCCGCATCAGGCCATGACAGGGGAGATTTATGCTGCTGAAGATTCTGGACCGGCTCGAGGAAATCATCATCGCGAGCCTGATGGGGGCCGCGACGCTCCTGACCTTCGTCACGGTCGTGCACCGCTTTCTGGTCGACGTTCCCTTGCTCTATCCGTATCTGTTCGGCATCAATCTCGCCTGGTCGCAGGAACTCTGCATCTACATGTTCATCTGGATGGCGAAGTTCGGCGCCGCCTATGGCGTGCGCACCGGCATCCATGTCGGCGTCGACGTCCTGATCAATCGCCTCAACGACTATTGGCGCAAGCGCACCATCCTGTTCGGCCTGCTCGGCGGTGCGCTGTTCACGGCGATCGTCGGCACCATGGGCGCCAAGTTCGTCTACGAGCTGATGCACACCGACCAGGTCTCGCCCGACATGGAGATCCCGAGCTGGATCGTCTATGCCTGCATCCCGCTCGGCTCCTATCTGATGTGCTTCCGCTTCCTGCAAGTGTGCTGGAACTACTGGTGGACCGACGAGCTGCCGCACCATGACGCCTCCCATGTCGACGGCGTCGAGACCAGCAAGACCGCGCCCGTCGCGCTCGGAGAAGCGTGATGAGCGCCGCCCTTATTTTTGGACTGCTGTTTGCCCTGATGCTGACGGGCATGCCGATCTCGATCTCGCTCGGCCTGACCGTGCTCACCTTCCTGTTCACGATGACCGAGGTGCCGATCGAGAGCGTCGGCCTGAAGCTGTTTTCGGGCCTCGACAATTTCGGCATCATGGCGATCCCGTTCTTCATCCTGGCCGGCACCTTCCTGACCCGCGGCGGCGTCGCGCGGCGGATGATCGCGTTCACGACCTCATTGGTCGGGCATCTGCCCGGCGGCCTCGGGCTCGCCGGCGTCGCGGCCTGCGCGATGTTCGCGGCGATCTCGGGCTCGAGCGTCGCGACCGTGGTCGCGATCGGCTCGATCATGATGCCGGCGATGGTCGATCACGGCTATCCGAAGCGGTTCGGCGTCGGCGTGATCTCGACCTCGGGCGCGCTCGGCATCCTGGTGCCGCCSTCGATCATCCTGGTGCTCTACGGYGTCTCCACCAACACCTCGATCGGCGCGCTGTTCATGGCYGGCATCGTGCCGGGCGTSCTGCTCGCGCTGATGCTGGCSGCGGTGACCTTCTTCGTGGCRCARCGCAACGGCTATCCGARGATGCCGCGSGCGACCATCGGCGAGCAGTTCAAGGCGTTCCGCGAAAGCATCTGGGGCCTGCTGCTGATCGCGATCGTGCTCGGCGGCATCTATGGCGGCGTCTTCACGCCGACCGAAGCCGCCGCGGTCGCCGCGACCTACGCCTTCTTCATCACCGTGTTCGTCTACAAGGAGCTGAAGCTCTCCGAGGTGCCGAAGGTGCTGCTGCAGGCGGCGAGCATGAGCTCGATGCTGCTCTACATCATCACCAACGCGGTGCTGTTCTCGTTCCTGATGACGCACGAGCAGATCCCGCAGGAGATGGCGGCCTGGATCATCGACAAGAACTTCTCGGTGTGGATGTTCCTGCTSGTCGTCAACGTCATCCTGCTGCTCGCCGGCAACGTGATGGATCCGTCSTCGATCCTRTTGATCATGGCGCCSATCCTGTATCCGCTGGCGACCAAGCTCGGCGTGAACCCGGTSCATCTCGGCATCCTGATGATCGTCAACACCGAGGTCGGGCTGTGCCATCCGCCTGTCGGCCTCAACCTCTACATCGCGAGCAGTATCGCCAAGATGGGCATCWSCGAGATCACGATCTCGGTGYTGCCGTGGCTGTGCGCGATGCTGGTGTTCCTCGGCCTGATCACCTACGTGCCGGAGATCTCGCTGTGGCTGCCGCGCKTGCTCGGGATGATCAACTARCGCAAACAACAAGCAATCAAAGCGCGATCTCGCGCTTTGATTATTTCCGRCGCGAAATGARCCGGATTACATCTTGGTAAGAGAGGTCTCTCTGTCAAATCSGTAAGTTGAAGGCMGCRGCMGGSSGCATCATCYTYRRGCAACCYTYRAAGGAGG
>BFBZ01000131.1_pt1 | contig 104803 bp, 110 predicted proteins | sample 1888401 | NCBI WGS metagenome assembly BFBZ01 (sample SAMD00112614, study PRJDB3348) | symbiont metagenome | host: Chara braunii
GAAAGCCAACAGAATCAACGATCTACCAACACCACCCCCGCGCCAGTGCTGGGTTTGCGTACCGCCAGTTATTGCACTGAAAACGAGGGGACCCCGTAGCTCCGCATGAATGCCCTCGTCAGCCTGGATCAGATGATGGTGCCGACCCACCTGGATGGCAGCGGCGGCCGCAATCGCGCCAGCTCGCGATCGCAGTTGGCCGCATTCGATGACCGCTCGGCGGTTCTGGCCTGGCTGGCCCGCTACGCCGATTCACCCGCCACGCTCGCCAGCTACCGCAAGGAGGCCGAACGCCTGCTGCTGTGGTGCATCCTGCAGCGCGGCGCGGCCCTCTCGGATCTCACGCACGAAGATCTGCTGCTCTACCAGCGCTTCCTCGGGGACCCGCAGCCGGCCGAGCGCTGGGTCATGGAGCCGGGCCAGAAGCCGGGACGCAACTCCCCGCGCTGGCGCCCCTTTGCCGGCCCGCTGGGGCCTTCGAGCCTGCGCCAAGCGCTGTCGATCCTCAACGCCATGTTCTCATGGCTCGTGGAGGCCGGCCACTTGGCCGGCAACCCGTTGGCGCTGAGCCGGCGCAAGCGTCGGCAGGCCGCCCCTCGGGTGAGCCGCTTCCTGCCACAGGAGCACTGGGACCTGGTGAAAGCCGCGATCGAAGCGATGCCCGTCGATAGTGAGCGTGAGAGGCTGCATGCAGCGCGCTGCCGGTGGCTGTTTTCGCTGCTCTACATCGGTGGGCTGCGCGTGTCCGAGATCCGCGACGCCGGCATGGGCGGATTCTTCAGCCGGCGCGGCACCGATGGGCGCGAGCGCTGGTGGCTCGAGATCACCGGCAAGGGCAGCAAGACCCGCCTGGTGCCGGCCACGGGCGAATTGATGGCCGAGTTGATGCGCTACCGCAAGGCCCATGCGTTAAGCGCGCTTCCACAGGAGGGCGAAGGCACGCCGTTGGTGATGACCCTGATCGCCCCGATCAGGCCGATGGCACGAAGCGCCATTCACGAGCTCGTCAAGGGAGTGATGCACGCTGCCGCGGCCGCGCTGCGACAGCGTGGTCCTGACTTCGAAGCCGCGGCAACCCACCTCGAGCAGGCGTCGACGCACTGGATTCGTCACACCGCCGGAAGCCATCTGAGCGAAAAAGTCGACCTCAAGATGGTCCGCGACAACCTGGGCCACGCCAACATCAGTACGACCAGCATTTACTTGCATACCGAAGACGATGCCCGTCACGATGCGACGGCGGCCGGGCACCGGGTCGGCTGGCGCAGCCCGTAGTCGCATGTTGCGCCCGACCTTGCGTAGGATTTCGTCGATGTAATCCTTGAAGTCGGACGATGGTTTATCCAGCAACGTGGCCCCCAGCGCTTACAGGATCTGTCCAGTATCCAACAATCGCTGCAAGAAGGTCAGACTGGACCAGCTGACGCGGCGGCGTGGTTGGCCGAGCTACGCCAGCGAGTCGAACAACGACGCCGGGTACCGGCGGGATCTGATTGCTTGGCGTCAGGTCTTGTCCGACTTGGCCTCGGCCGCCACGGAATTCACTTTGCTTTCCTCCACCTTGGCGTTCTCGTCCTTCGTGTTGCTGTTCATGCTCTTCATCATGAAGATCATCGCGATCGGGCAGACAAGGAACAGCAGGAAAGGCGCTGCGGCCCAAATGAATCCATGGGATGCGGGCAATGCAAAGTACGCGACCGCCAAGGCAACGCCCAGTCCGGCAGCAATCTTGATCAATGTTTTCGAATCGCATTTCATGGCTCAATCCTTTCAAGGAAATGGGGGGTGCCGCGAGAGGGTCGGACCCTCTCTGCATTCGCGGATTAAAGCGCCCTGACGCTAGCGGAGCCGGCAGATGCCGACACCCGTGCAACGAACGGGAAGTCGTCCATGGGCCTTACCGCGATTCCTGCGGAGTGCTGCCCTGTGTGGAGTCCCGGTGAGGGCGGGCCTCGCGCGCCACCTTCCGGTTTTCACCAGCCATCGCGGGCTTGCCCGTTTCCCACACGCCCGAGCCCTGACCAAGGGCGGTGCTGCCGTCCTTGATCTGGACGACACCCGGCAACCTCGCGTTCTTCCGGGCTTCGGCCACGGCTTGCGGTTTGGTGTCGGTCGGCGGAGCCGCTTCCTGCGACTGCCCTTGTGCATAGGCACCGGAGAACAGCAGCGTTGCGGCGCCAATGGCGAAGAGGATTTTTTTCATTTCAGGCTCCTTCAGAGTTAAGTGACACATCACGTTTCGGTGATCGACTTGGCTGTCGCTCATCCGACTTGCATCACGGTTGCAACTCTAAAAATCGGGGCACCACAACAGACTGACGGACTTATGACGGTTTCGTCATGTACAACCCGTCGCGCTCGGTGCAGTGCCCGAATGCGTACCGGCTCAGGTGTCCCGGATGGCCGACCGATGGGCATCGGCCTTCTTGTCGTGAACAACGCTGCCGAACGGGGTAGCCAGAACGGCCCCTTCCTCGCGAGCCGCAGTCCGCTTCAAGCCTTGAAAGACGGCGCGCGCTGGCTGATGCACAAGTAGGCCTGCTCGACGGCCTCCTCACAGGCCGGCTCGGACTTCGCCAGTTCCTCCAGCGCGCACATCAGGAATTCGGCCACCGCCCATCGCCGTTCGGCCACCGCCTGCTTGTAGAGCTGCAGCACCTCCTGCGCCAGGCTCTGGCTGGCGTCGAATCTCTGCTTCATGGCAATACCTCCATTGCGACCTTGTCGCCACATGCAGCCTAAGCCTTGTCACGATGGCAAGGTCAAGTTAAAGGTCGCTTGACCTTCGCCCTAAGGCGAAGGTCTATTCTCTGGGGATGGCCTCTGCGACCTCGTCCTCTTCCATGCCCGAGCGGCTGACCGTTGGCAAGCTTGCGGCCTTGGCTGACGTGTCGGCCAATTCGGTTCGCTTCTACGAGCGTGAGGGGTTGATGCGGGTGCCCAAGAAAACCGAGAGCGGCTACAGGCTGTACGAGCCAGCGGCGGTGCAGCGGCTGCGCTTCATCAAGCAGGCCCAGCACTGCGGCTTCACGCTGTCGGAGATCCAGGATCTGCTGCAGTTGCGCGACCAACCTTCTTCGTGCTGCGCCGACGTGCGGACCAAGGTCATCGAGAAGAAGCTCCAATTGGAAGCGCGCATCAAGGCCATGAAGGCGATGTCCAAGGGCCTGGACCAACTCATCGCCGACTGCGACAACGACGCCCAGCCTGCGGAGGATTGTTCGATCCTGGCGGCCCTGTCCGGAAGCGCCCAAGGACGCCCCAAATGAGGGTCGAGGTTCTGCACGCCACCGGTTGCGCGAAGTGCCAGCGCGAGCTGGACAGCCTGCGCGCCGCGGCGCGGCAGGCCGACCCGGCCGTGGAGTGGGAAGAACTCGACATCCTCGCGGCCCTCGACTATGCCGTCGAGCTGGGGGTGCTCCGCCCGCCAGCGGTGGCCATTGATGGCCAACTGGTGTTTGCGTCGCTCCCCACGCCTGACGCGCTCGCTGCAGCCATGCACGCGCGTCGTCAGGGCGCGGGTTGATATGGACATCGAGGCGTTTCAGCAGGCCGTCCAGCACGCTGGCATGGCGGCGCTCGTCGTCAGCTTCCTGACCGGCTTTTTCTTCAGCTTCAACCCGGTCGCCTTGGCGGCCATCCCCGTCTCCTTGGCCTACGTGACCAAGGCACGGGCGCCGCGCCAGGCGCTGCTGTTCGGCGGCATGTTCATCGCCGGCATGGTGCTCACGCATGTGCTGCTGGGTGCCGCAACCGGTGCCGGTGGCAAGGGTGTGCAGTCTCTGCTCGGGCGCCAATGGAGTCTGGTGCTCGGCCCCTGGCTCATCCTGATGGGCCTGCTGTGGCCGGGGTGGATCCGCATGCCGTTCAGGGGCCTGTCGTTGCGCGCCAGGCGTGCCGCCGGCCCCTGGGGTGCCTTCGTTCTGGGTGTTCCATTTGCGATCGCAATCTGCCCCTCGTGCACGCCGGCGCTGATCGTGCTGCTCGGAGTTGTGGCCGGCGTCGGTTCGCCGGCTTGGGGGGCGTTGCTGCTGCTGGCCTTTGCGCTTGGGCGCGCGGTGCCGATCGCCTTGGGGGCCAGTGCCATGGGCTGGCTGGACAAACTCCGGCCCTTTGCGCGCTACCAGCGCGCCTTCGACATCGTCGGCGGCGTCACGCTCGTTCTCATGGGCCTGTACATGCTCAACGCCTATTTCTTCTGGGTGCCCGCACTGGCCATCTGACGCCAGATCCCTCACGACGCTCACTTCATACTTCTCAATGAACGCCATGCTGTTCGACTCGCTGTTGACCTGCCCGCACTGCGGTCATGCCAAGCGCGAAAAGATGCCGACCGACGCCTGCCTTTTCTTTTACCAGTGCGACGCCTGCCTTTTCTTTTACCAGTGCGACGGCTGCAAGGTGGTATTGCGTGCGAAGCCCGGAGACTGCTGCGTGTTCTGTTCGTTCGGCTCAGTGCCATGCCCGCCGGTTCAGGCGCAACGCACCGGCCGCAGCTGACCAAGCTGCGCATGCGCTCTCCGGCCACGTTCTTCATATTCTCCAAGCCTTCATGGGCGCGCCGATCCTCCTCCCCCCACAGCAGTCAATCGGCCACTTTGCTCGCTCGCAGACGCAGCGAGTTGGCGATCACGCTCACCGACGACAGCGCCATCGCCGCTGCCGCCACCACCGGCGACAGGAGAATGCCGAAGAACGGGTACAGCACGCCAGCCGCGATCGGAATCCCGACGACGTTGTAGAAGAAGGCAAAAAAGAGGTTGGTCCGGATGTTTTTCATCGTCGCCTGCGAAAGGCGACGCGCACGCACGATCCCCATGAGATCGCCCTGCAGCAGCGTCACGCCTGAACTCTCCATGGCCACGTCGGTGCCGGTTCCCATGGCGATGCCCACGTCCGCTGCAGCCAGCGCCGGGGCGTCATTGACGCCATCGCCGGCCATGGCCACCACCCGGCCCTCGGCCTTCAGCCGCTGCACGACGGAGGCCTTGTCCTGCGGCAGAACCTCCGCAATGACCTCGTCGATGCCGAGCTCGCGCCCCACGACCTGGGCGGTGGTCTTGCCGTCACCGGTAAGCATGACCACGCGGATGGCCTCGCGGCGCAGCGCGGCGATGGCTTGCGGTGTGTTCGGCTTGATGGGATCGGCAATGCCGACAAAGCCTGCCAGGCGGCCGTCGATGCCCACAAAAATGACCGTGGCCGCCTGCGCGCGCACACCATCCGCCACCGCGGCCAGGCTGCTCACATCGACGTCGTTCTCCGCCAGAAACTTTGCGCTCCCGCAGATCACGCGCGCTCCATCGACCAGGCCGACCACGCCCTTGCCGGCGGGCGAGTCGAAGTCCAGAACCGGCGACAAGGGCAGTCGGCGCTCCTGGGCCTCGGCGACGATAGCGGCGGCCAGTGGGTGTTCGCTCGCGCGCTCCACACTGGCAAGCTTCTGAAGCACCGCGGAGACATCGAAGCCGGGCGCCGGTTCGACGCGCACCACTTTCGGTCGCCCCTGCGTCAAGGTGCCCGTCTTGTCTATCACCAGCGTGTCGACCTTCTCCATGCGCTCCAGCGCCTCCGCATCCCGGATCAGCACGCCGTGCTGCGCGCCCTTGCCGACGCCCACCATGATCGACATCGGCGTCGCCAGTCCCAGCGCGCAGGGGCAGGCGATGATGAGGACCGCCACGGCCGAGACGATCGCATATGCGAACGCAGGGCTGGGCCCCCAGACCAGCCAGGCGCCAAAGGCCAGCAACGCGATCACGATCACGACCGGTACGAACCAGCCCGCCACCTGGTCGGCCATCCGCTGGATCGGGGCGCGGCTGCGCTGGGCGGAAGCGACCATCTGGACAATCTGGGCCAGCAGGGTGTCCGCGCCCACCTTTTCGGCCCGCATGACGAAGCCGCCCGTCTGGTTGAGCGTGCCGGCAGTGACCTTGGAACCGGGCGCCTTGGCGACCGGGATCGGCTCGCCGGTGACCATCGACTCGTCCACCGTCGCCTTGCCCTCCACGACCTCGCCGTCGACCGGCACTTTCTCGCCCGGGCGCACCCGTAGCCGCTCGCCCACGAGCACAGCGTCGAGTCCCACCGTCTCGTCGGATCCGTCGCTTCCAACGCGCACGGCCGTCTTCGGGGCGAGGTCAAGCAAGGCACGTATTGCCCCCGACGTCTTTTCGCGTGCCCGCAATTCCAGCACCTGCCCCAGCAGTACCAGGACGGTGATGACTGCGGCCGCTTCGAAGTAGATCGGAACGGCCCCATCCCCCGTGCGCAGCGCCGACGGAAACAGCCGTGGCGCGATCGTGCCGACCATGCTGTACAGCCAGGCGACACCGACCCCCAGCGCAATGAGGCTGAACATGTTGAGGTTGCGCGTCTTCACGGAGGTCCAACCCCGAGCGAAGAACGGCCAGCCCGCCCACAGCACCACCGGTGTGCCGAACAGCAGTTGCAGCCAGTTCGATGTCTGCTGGCTCATCAGGCTCTGCAGATTGACGAAGTGGCTGCCCATCTCGAGCACGACCACCGGAACGGTGAGCGCCAGCCCACCCCAGAACCGACGATTCATGTCCCTCAGCTCTGGGTTCTCCCCAGTTCCCGGTGCGGCGACGACCGGCTCCAGAGCCATCCCACAGATCGGACAGGTTCCGGGTCCCAACTGCCGCACCTGCGGGTGCATGGGACAGGTGTACTCAATGTCTGAATCTGCGGCATGCTGGGTCGAACTGCCGTGATGACGAGCATGCTCACCCGCAACAGGCGGTCTGTCCGTCCCACCGGGATGCTGAAGAGCGCGCTCATCGGATTGCGTCGCGCCGGGTGCGTGGGGGTGCTGATGCATGGTGGGCTCCTGTTTCAAGGTTCAAGGCAGTGTCAACCTTCCGACCGTGTCAAGGTCAAGGGGTCTCGCGGGATGGATGAACGGGCACCGACGTCCTGCCGGCGTTCCTCATCCGCACTCGAATCACGACAGCCGATTCCCCCGAAGGGGCAAGCCTGGGCATCTCGACCACCGCGCGAACGAGGGCCTCAGGCTTCCTATGCAAAATGCAGAAACCCGGACATCCTCAGTGCTCCTGGTCCCCGCGCGGAAAGTAAAGCGTGAAGCGCGTTTCGCCGCTGCCACTGCTGGTGGCCGCCACCCGCCCGCCATGGAGTCCCATGATCGCCTTGACGATCGCCAGCCCGAGTCCGGTGCCGCCCAAATCGCGTGCCCGCGAGCTGTCCACGCGGTAGAAGCGGTCGAAAATCCGCTCCAGGTGCCCGGGCGCAATCGGGCCACCCTGATTCGCGACCTCCAGGGTCGCATTCAGCGCGTCGGAGGATACGGTCACGGTCACCGGCGTTCCCTGCGCGCCATGACGCACGGCATTGGACAGCAGGTTGGTGATCGCCCGCTGCACCAGGCCGCCGTCGGCGGTCACGCGCGCGCTGCCCGCCACCGAGATCTTGATGCCGCGCTCATCGGCCAGCAACTGCAGAAATTCGGCGACGGTGCGCGCCTGGTCGGCCAGATCCAGATCGCGCCGCGCCACGGCCGTTTGCGCATTGTCGGCCTGCGCCAGAAACAGCATGTCCGACACCAGTCGGCTGAGTCGCTGCAGTTCGTCGACGTTGTTTTCAAGCAGATCCGTCAGTTGCTCGACCGTGCGGGGCTGCGACAGCACGACCTGGGTGCGCCCCAGCAGCGTCGCCAGCGGCGTGCGCAGCTCATGCGCCAGGTCCTCCGAAAACTCGGACAACCGGCGCACGCCGTCGTCCAGGCGCTCCAGCATGGCATTGAACGCGTGACCAAGGCCTTGCAGCTCGGTGGGCAGGCCCCTCGAATCGATCCGCGCCGAGAGGTTGCGGGCCGTGATGTCGGTGGCGGTCTTCTGGAAGCGCCGCAACGGCCGCAGGCCAAAAATGACGATGGCCAGCGCACTGCCGATCACCACAGCCAAACCGAACGGTGCCGCGGTCAACGCGGTGACCAGCAAATTGCGCAGCAGCCGCTGGTCTTCACTGCGGTCGACGGTGACGACGATCTCGTAGGCTTCACCGCTCTTGAGTTGCACCGCTCCGGCCTGCGACAGCATCGGCGCGCCGCTCTCTCCCGCGCGCCACTCCAGGAATGCGTCGGTTCCCCAGATGTCGTCCTTCAACCGCTTCAGCGATTCACTGGCTTCACGGCTGAACGCGACCGTCGGCTCGGTGGACCCTTGTCGCGCAATCGCCAGATGCAACTCGGCATGTCCGGTGACGAGGTCCACAAGCTCGAAGGCCTTGCCGCGAATGGCCGCATCGTCCGGCATGTCGCCGATCAACTGCTGCGCGTGGTCGACCTTGTCACGCAGCACGAGCCGCCGCTGCGAGCCCAGTTCCTGCTGCATCGTGAGGTAGGAGAACCACAGAACGCCCGCGCCCTGCAGCAGGCCCAGCAGGCCGACCCACAGCGCGAGCCGCACCGACAGGCTTTTGAGCCTCATGGGCGGTGCTCGAAGACATACCCCACGCCCCGCACGGTGTGGATCAGCTTCGTCTCGAAGGGGTCGTCGATCTTGATGCGCAGCCGGCGCACCGCCACGTCCACGACGTTCGTGTCGGAATCGAAGTTGATGTCCCAGACCAGCGAAGCGATCTGCGTTCTGGACAGCACCTCGCCGCTCCTGCGCACGAACAGCACCAGCAAGGCGAACTCCTTGGCCGACAAGTCGATGCGCTGGCCTGCACGGGTGGCGCGGTGCTTGACGGAGTCCACCTCCAGGTCCGCGATGCGCAGCACGTCGTCGGTCGCCACCTTGGTGCCGCGCTTGAGGAGCGCGCGGATTCTGGCCAGCAGCTCCGGAAACTGGAACGGCTTGACCAGGTAGTCGTCGGCGCCGAGATCGAAACCCTTGACCTTGTCGTCGACCTTGGAACGCGCCGTCAGCATCAGCACCGGCGTCTGCTTGGATGTTCGAAGCGCGGACAGCACCGCGAAGCCGTCGATGCCGGGCAGCATCACGTCCAGCACCACGAGGTCGTGATCGCCGTTCATGGCCGCGTGCAGGCCGTCGCTGCCATTGGTGGCGACCTCCGCCGTGAAGCCGCTCTCGGTGAGGCCTTGCTTCAGGTAGGCGGCGGCACTCGCTTCGTCTTCGATCAGAAGGATTTTCATATTCTTGAACGGTTTGCGGGCTTCCGACAGAGGCTTCCCACATTACAAAAACGTCATCGAAGCATCAGATTCTGGTGCCTCGCCGGCTTTCAAACTCTCCCTCATCACGACGCACACCGACCGCTTCGGGCCGCGTGAGGCCGTCAGCTCTGGCTGGCGTTTTCGACAACCAATGATGAGGGTTCAGACCATGTCCAACCAACTTTTTGCATCCATCCTTGCCGCGGCACTGTCGCTGGCTTCCGCGGCGTCTTTTGCCGCGCCCGCCGACAACGAAGCCGAAACACGCGATCAAGCGTCGCCGGCCAAGGTGCAGGTCGAGCAGGGGAAGACCCGCTACTGGAGCCATCCGCGCCTGGGCATGGTCAAGGTCGACGCGGCCGGCCGCATGCTGACGACGCGCTCGGCCGCAGGCGACGCCGCACGACCCGCCGCGCCGTCAGGGCATCCCTCGACCCGCACGCCTTGAACCGTCTGGTTGACGCGGCAGAACGCTCGTCCGGTGCCCGGTCCGCCCAGGCGCTCGGAAGGCGGCATGGCGGCAATGACGGCCGCAGCGAGACTGGCGACCGGACATGGCGCTTGTGCGTCCGCGCGGCGCGCCCAGGGGGTGCGCCGCGGCTCGGTCGCTTTTTTCTTATTTCACCGAGGTGACGACGTATTTTCCGTCCTCCTGAACGAACTCGAACTGGACCTTCTTGCCGACGGCCAGCTTGTCCATCAGCATCTTGTCCTTGACGACGAAGCCCATGGTCATCGCCGGCCAGCTGAGCGTTTTGATCGGCTCGTGCGCGACGGTGACCACCTGGCCCTTGACGTCGACGCTCTTGACTTCGCCCATGGCCATGTGGGTGGTCTGACTCGCGGCCCCGGCCTTCTTCGGCATGTTCATGTCTTTCATGTTGGACATGTCCATGCCTTTCATGTCGTCCATCTTCTGCTGCGCCAGCACGGCAGCGGGCAGCAAGGCGGCAGCGACGAGAGAGGCGAATGCGAATTTTTTCATGTGAACTCCTGATCAATACAAGTTAGGGGAAATTGCTTGCGGCCACCGTTCGGCGGCCTGCGGTGAGACGGTCAATCGATGTTTATTTGGACTTCATCATCATCTCGTGGCACTTGGCCATCATTTTTTTGTCCATGCCGCTCATCTTCATGCCGGACATGTCATGGCCTTTCATGTCCTGGTGAGGCCCTGATGCGCCCGGCGTGGCGCCCGAGACACGGACGGGCTGCACCTCGCTGATGGCCACTCCGCCGCTCGACGGACTGAGGATGAAGGCGATCGGCTGACCGATGCTCAAGCCCTCCGTCGAGAGGCCTTTTTCCACGGGGAAATCCATGGTCATGCCCGACATGTTCATGCGGGGAATGGCCTGGTGCTCGATGGTCAGGATGTGCTGGGCGACATCGATGCCCCTGATCGTGCCGACGGCCAATGCGCTGGCAGCTGCGCCGCCCGCGCCGGACGGCATCGGCATGGAACTCTGTGCCAGCGCGGGCAGCGCAAGCGCCGAGCAAAGCACGGCGGCGAATGCCATACGTGGGGTTTTCATGGTGTTTCCTTTCATGGGTAGGACTGGTAAATCGTGGCGCTCGCATCCTTGAGAACGAGCAGCACATTGAATGGATCTCTTCGTCCGCGGTACGCCGGGCCATCCATCCCCGGCGAACCGCGCGGCATGCCGACCACGGCCAGACCGATGGCATCGGGCCGCTCCTGCAGCAGCCGTTGAATCTCCCGCAGCGGCACATGTCCCTCCAGGACATAGCCGGCAGCGCTCGCGGTGTGGCACGCGCGGTACTTCAGCGGCATGCCCAGACGCGCGCGCGCCTCGGTGTTGCCGCCGTCGTGGACCGTGACCTCAAAACCGCCGCGCTCCAGATGCCTGACCCAAGCCTCGCAGCACAGGCAGCCACGCCCCCGCCAGACCTCGACAGCCGGCGAAGCCGCCGTGGCCCACATCGGGGGAATGGCCAGGGCGATCACCGTCGCCGCGCTGAAGCGGCGGCGAAGCGGATTCATCGAGCCACCCCTTTTCCTGCCGCCGCCCTGCAGGCCTTCATCTCGGCATCAAAGCGCTGCTGGCGCAGCTTGTTCTCGTAGGGTGTGGTCTGCGGGCGTGGACCGTGGTCGAGGGGCAGGACCAGCTGTTTGGCCGCGCATTGCTCCATGGGACTGAGCGCGGCGGTCTGGGCGTCGTCTCGCCAGCCGGGCCCGGCACAGGCGCTCAGGCCCGCGCCCAACGCCACGGTCCCGGCCGAAAACATGAGCAGTTTTCTCATGACGGGGTGCCCCGCACCCCTGCAGCGATGCAATGATGAAATCGTCTCCATGATGGACTCCTGTGATTGATCAAACGGTGGAACGGCTCTAGCTGCGACCTTCGCCGTTGATCAATCGAGCCACCGGCAGAACGCGATGCGCACCGGCAGTCGCGGTCGCCAGCCTCCGGTATCTGTGAACACAGTGGTGTCGGCAACCGAGGTCGCGTGTTCCTGCCGCGCCGCCGTTTCCCGTGGCCCATCCTCTGCGCCGACGCCGTTCGCCCCCGGTCCGGGGGCCGCGTCGCACTGCGCACAAGGCATGTCGTCCAATGCCTTCGGCATCGGGTGCTGTGCCCCCTCCAATACCGGTGCCGTCGCCGACGCCACCATTGGCCGCCCGTCGGCAACGCGTCCCATGGATGCCTGGCTCGCGCCGCAGAAGAGCGCGAGAAGCAGACAGGCGCCAATGCAGGCAAGCCGATGGCCACGGGACTCACTCGGCGGCATGGCCTCGCCTCCAGAAACCGGGTTTCGCGGCACGCTTCTCGCGCTTCTTGCGGATCAAGAAATAGACAGCCGGGATCACGAACATGGACAGCAAAGGCGCGGTCACCATGCCGCCCACCATCGGCGCCGCAATGCGTTGCATCACCTCCGAGCCCGTGCCGGAACCCCACATGATCGGTACTAGGCCCGCCAGGATCACGGCCACCGTCATCGCTTTAGGGCGCACGCGCAGGACCGCGCCTTCGCGGATCGCGTCCAGCAGGTCGTCGTTGGTGGTCATCCCTTCCGCGATGCGATCGTCCCAAGCGTGCTTGAGATACAGCAGCATGATCACACCGAACTCGGCGGCAACGCCGGACAAGGCAATGAATCCGACCGCACCGGCCACCGACAGGTTGTAGCCGAGCAGGTACAGCAGCCAGATCCCGCCGACCAACGCAAAAGGCAGGGTGGCCATGAGCAAAAGGGCTTCGTCGAAGCGCTTGAAGGTCAGGTACAGCAGCACGAAGATGATCAGCAGCGTGAACGGCACGACGATCTTCAGCTTCGCGGTGGCGCGCTCGAGGAACTCGAACTGCCCGGACCAGGAGACCGAGTAGCCCGGCGGCACCTTGACCTGCTCGGTGACGGCACGCTGCATATCGTGCACCGCGGACCGCAGGTCGCGGCCGCGGATGTCCACGTAGATCCAGCCGGACAGGCGCGAGTTCTCGCTTTTGAGCATCGGCGGTCCGTCGACCACCTCGACCTTTGCAATGTCGGACAGCACGATGCGGGCGCCGCGGTCGGTCACGATGGGGAGCTGGCGCACCCGTTCGACCGAGTCACGGACCTCGCGTGGGTAGCGCACGTTGATCGGGAAGCGGGACAGTCCTTCGACCGTCTCGCCGATGTTCTCGCCACCGATCGCCGACGCGACGATCGACTGCACATCGGCGACGTTCATGCCAAAGCGCGCCGCGGCATCACGGTCGATCTTGATGTCGACATACCGGCCGCCAGACAGGCGTTCGGCCAGCGCCGAGGAGACCCCTGGCACAGTTTTTACGACGCGCTCGATCTGCGCGGTCACCCGGTCGATCTCCGCCAAGTCGGTCCCCGCCACCTTGACGCCCACCGGGCTCTTGATGCCCGTGGCCAGCATGTCGATGCGGTTGCGGATCGGCGGCACCCAGATGTTGGACAGGCCCGGCACCTTGACGATGCGGTCGAGCTCTTCGACCAGCTTGTCCTGGGTCATGCCGGCGCGCCACTGATCGCGCGGCTTGAACTGGATGGTGGTCTCGAACATCTCAAGCGGCGCAGGGTCCGTGGCCGACTCGGCACGGCCGGCCTTGCCGAACACGGTCGCCACTTCCGGAACCGTCTTGATCAAGCGGTCCGTTTGTTGCAGCAACTGGGACGCCTTGCCCGCCGAGAGTCCCGGCAATGCCGACGGCATGTATAGCAGATCGCCTTCGTCCAGCGGCGGCATGAACTCGCCGCCGATGTGCTGCAGCGGCCACAGGCTGGCCACCAGAATCACTGCCGCCGCGGCGATCGTCAGCTTGGGCGCTCTCAGCACCGCATCCAGGAGCGGGCGATACACAGCAATCAGGAATCGATTCAGCGGGTTCTTGTTCTCATCCGGAATCTTGCCGCGGATCAGGTAGCCCATGAGGACGGGAATCAGCGTCGCGGACAACCCTGCGGCCGCTGCCATCGCATAGGTCTTCGTGAACGCCAGCGGCGAGAACAAGCGGCCTTCCTGCGCCTCCAGCGTGAACACCGGAATGAACGACAGCGTGATGATCAGCAGCGAGAAGAACAGCGCCGGGCCGACTTCGGCCGCCGAATCGCCGATCACCCGCCAATGCGCCTCGCCCTTTAGCTCTTCATCGGGGTGCTCATGGTTCCATTTTTCGATGTGCTTGTGCGCGTTCTCGATCATCACCACCGCCGCGTCGACCATGGCGCCAATGGCGATCGCAATGCCACCCAGGGACATGATGTTGGCGTTCACGCCCTGGTACCGCATCACAATGAAGGCGGCAAGGATTCCGATGGGCAGTGAAACGATCGCGACGAAGGCCGAGCGCAGGTGAAAGAGAAAGATGAAGCACACCACCGCCACGACGATGAATTCCTCGATCAACTTGTGCGTGAGGTTTTCGACGGCGCGCTCGATCAGGTTCGACCGATCGTAGGTCGGCACGATCTCCACGCCCTTCGGCAGGCTCGCCTGCAGGCTCTTGAGCTTGTCCTTCACGGCGTCGATCGTCTCCAGGGCGTTCTTGCCGGAGCGCATCACGATGACGCCGCCCGCCACTTCGCCTTCGCCGTCGAGTTCGCCGATGCCGCGCCGCATCTCGGGACCCATCTGGATGCGGGCCACGTCGCCCAGGCGCACCGAGACGCCCGCATCGGTCGTCATCAGGGGAATTTTGCGGAAGTCGTCCAGGGTCTTCAGGTAGCCGGAGGCCCGCACCATGTACTCGGCCTCGCCCAGCTCGAGCACCGAGCCGCCGCTTTCCTGGTTGGCCTTTTGGATGGCCTCGACCACCTTGCTGTGCGTCATGTTGTAGCCACGCAAGCGGTCCGGATCGAGCACGACCTGGTACTGCTTGACCATGCCCCCGATCGACGCGACTTCGGCCACGTTGGCGACGGTCTTGAGCTCGTATTTCAGGAACCAGTCCTGCAGCGCCCGCAATTGAGAGAGGTCGTGGTTGCCGCTGCGATCCACCAGGGAGTACGAATAGACCCAGCCCACCCCGGTGGCGTCCGGCCCCAGGGCCGCCTTCGCGCTCGCCGGCAGGCGCGACTGCACCTGGTTCAGGTACTCCAGCACCCGGGAGCGCGCCCAGTAGAGGTCGGTGCCGTCCTCGAACAGCACATAGACGAACGAGTCTCCGAAGAATGAGAATCCCCGGACCGTCTTGGCGCCCGGCACCGACAGCATCGTCGTCGTCAGCGGATAGGTGATCTGGTTCTCGACGATCTGCGGCGCCTGCCCCGGGTAGGTGGTGCGGATGATGACTTGCACATCCGAGAGGTCCGGCAGCGCATCGAGCGGCGTGCGCATCAAGGAGTAAACGCCCCAGGCGCTGACCATCACGGTGGCCAGCAGCACCAGGAAGCGGTTGACGATCGACCAGCGAATCAGCTTGGCGATCATTGCTTCTTCTCCGAGGAGCCCATCGGCATCGTGTCCTTGGCGGCGGGTCCAGGCGCTGGCATGGCCGGCATTCCCGTCCCAGCGGGTTCGATCCGCGTCAGCACCGGCAGGCCTGCCTGGTTCATCTGGAACGCGAAGTTCACGCTCTGACCGGGCTTCAGGCCCTGCGGCAGACCGCCGGCCGGCTGGCCGAAGTCCATCGTCATGGCCCCCCACTGCATCGAGGGGATCGGCTCATGCGACAAGGAGACGGCGTCCTTGCCGATGGCCTCGACCTTGGCCTTGCCCGTGTGCTCCACGGCGGCTGCGGCGGCACCGCCGCTGGGGGGGCCTGCCGTCTTGCCGGCGTCCTCCATGCGCGTGGTCGTCCCTCTGAGGCTGGCCTCGGAGTCGATCAGGAACTGGCCGGAGGTCACGACCTTCTGGCCGGCTTGCAGGCCGCGCTTGATCTCGGTCTGGCCGTTGGATTCGTTGCCGATCTCGACGTCCACGGGTCTGAACTTGCCATCGCCTTCGGCGACCATGACGACCATCCGCCGGCCGGTCTGGATGATCGCCTCGGTCGGGACCATCAGCCCTTGCTCGACGTCGGCGTTCAGCGCGACGCCCACGAACATGCCCGGTGAAAGTTGACTTTGCGGATTGGCCAGTTCGATGCGGGCCTTGATCGTGCGCGTGGCCTGGTTGACCTCCGGCAGGATGGCCTGCACCTTGCCCTTGAACACTTTGCCCGGAAGTGCGGGCGAACGCGCCTCCACGGTCGTTCCGGGACGCAGCAAGGCGGACTGGCTCTCCGGCACGTCGGCGTTGGCCCACACCGTCGACAGGCCGTTGATGCGAAACAGCGTTGCGCCCGGCATGACCGTCATGCCCTCGCGCGCCGTCAATTCGACGATCACGCCACTGGTCGGAGCGACCAAGGTGATGCGCGGTTGAACCCGGCCGGCACGCTCGACAAGCCCGATCTGGTCGTCCGTCATGCCCACCTGGCGCATGCGCTGGCGCGCGCCGTCGACGAGCACGGCCAGATCGGTTCCCCGCATGCGGCGCACCGAGAGAAATTCCTCCTGCGCGGCCACCCAGTCCGGCACGTACAGTTCGGCGAGCGGCTGGCCCTTGCGCACCGGGTCCAGCGTCGCGCGAACGTACAGCTTCTCCACGAAGCCCGTCGAACGGGCCTGCACGAACGCCTGGTCTCGCTCGTTGAAGGCGATGCTGCCGGCAGCTTCCACGCGCGGCGTCATCTCCCCGCGCGCAACCTCGGCGGTACGGATCCCGAGGTTCTGCTGCACGCGAGGACTGACACCGACCGTGCCCTCGTCGCCGGACGCGTCGGCATAGACGGGCACCAGCTGCATGTCCATGAAAGGCGATTTGCCCGGCTTGTCGAACTTCTGGCCTGGCACCATGGGGTCGTGCCAATAGAGGACTTTGCGCCCGGTGGCGGGGTCGATCTTGTCGCCCGAAGCGCCCGCCGCAGCGGCCGTCGGCGCTGTAGCGCCGTCGCCGCCATGGCGCTTGCCGAGCGCATAGAGCCCGTAGCCACTGGCGCCGAGCACGCCGGCGGCCACCAGTCCGAGCACGAGGGATTTGAGTTTCATGAAAATTCTCCGGTGTTCAGGACTTCAAGGCACGGTGGCGGTCGCCACATGGCCTTCGGGGATCAAGTAGTTCAGCTGCGCCCACAGGCGCGCGGCCTCCATTTCGAGGCGGATGCGTTCCATCCGGACATCGATCTCGTTGCGGCGCGCTTCGAGGACCCCGTAGAGCGGCGCCACGCCGCCTCGGTAGGCGGCAATCGCCGCCCGTGTCCGCTCGGCGGCCAGGGGAATGAGCGAGTTGTCGTAGCGGGCCAGGCGCTCGCGATCGCTTTGCCATTCCTGCAGCATCGCCATCGCCTCGGACACGTGGCTGCGGGTCGCTTCCTCGCGTTCGGCGCGCATGCGCTCGACCATGGCCAGCTTGGCGGACAGCTCGCGGTCCTGCCGGTTCTTCTGGTCCCACTGCAACGGCACCGACAGGTTGACCGACACCATGTTGGAATAAGCCGAACCGCGCTGGCTGTACATCAGCTCCACCGTCCAGTCCGACTTCTTGTTGGCGCGCGCCATCTGCGCCTCGGCCTGCGCCGTTTCCTCCTGCTTGAGCATCAGCTGAATCTGCGGGTGGTGCGCCAGCCGCGACTCAAGGTCCTGGGGAGAAAGGGGAACCTGGTCGATCGTCGGCAACGGCCCCAAGGGTGAGGTGGCCGGTGCGCCGACCCAGCGCGCGAGCGCGGTCGTGGCGGTCGCGATCTGGCGATCCGCCTGGACGATGCGGTCCTCGATTTGCGCCACCGCCGAGCGGGCCGCGAAGACGTCGGCCTGATTGCCTTTGCCGCCGCGGTAGACGGCATCTGCCGCCTCGATCTGCAGCTTCGCCTCGTCGCGCTGTTGCGACAGCACCTCGCGCGCGCGCTCCTGAAAATAGCGATCCAGCCAGGCGGCCGCAGCGCCAGCTTGCAGTTTCGTCAGCGCCAGGGTGCGGCCGGCGTCGGCCGCTTCGGCTTCCTTCTCGTAGCGCGCCGAGCGCGCGCTCAACTTGTCGCTGCGCGTGAACTCCTGCATCACGCCCACGGAACGCATGGTCATGAAGTCGCGCGTCAGGCTGAAGCGGTCTTCGCCGTTCACCGGCAGATTGCTGATGCCCGCGCGCAGCACGGGATCGGGCCGCTGGCCGGCGGCAACGGCCATTTCGCGGGACGCCGTCGCGAGGGCATCCTGGGCCACCAACTGCTGCGAACGGTCTTGCGCCAGGCGCAGCGCGTCCGGCAGTGCCAGAGCACCGGCACCTGGCGTCTGAGCGTACACGCTGGCGCCGAGCGCCATGGCGAGCAGCACGCCCGCCAAGGATTGGCGGATCGCCGGCCGGCTCCGCGGTGCAAAGGCAGCTTGATTGTGAAACATGAACCAATCTCCAAACAATGAGGGGCGTCGTTCTTCGGCCCTCTGTCGCCATGCCATAGGCAAGCGTCGAGAGGCCGAACCGGCGCGACAAGCATAGGCCGCAGGCCCAGGCTCAGCTCGCTATTCGAGGGAGATCAGGTTCGCAGGCAGCAGTGCACTATCGCGTGCGGTGGGGCCGCCGCCTGCAGGAGCAATCCGGGCGCGTAATAGGCAGCCTCGGCAGTGGGCGTCGCTGTGGACAGCGTGACGCTGTACAGCGCCGTGAGAAGCGCCGGTGCAACGGCCGGACTCGGGGTGTGGTCGGCGCTTTGCTGACCCTGTTTGCAATGCTCGGCGCAGAGGTTGGCAGCCTGGGGATCGACTTCGCCGCAGTCCGCCGGCATGGTTCGTGAGGCGTCGCTCACCATCATCGGACCGGATTGTTCCAAGCGATCGGCATCCGCAGGAACCGCAGCTTGCACCCGCGACTGCGTGCCTGCGCCCACAGGCATGGTCAGGTTCGGGCAAGCGTACGCCGCAATGGCCATTTGCGCGAACAACAGAACGCCGATCATCATGCGGATGACCGGATGCCGGAGTGAGCGCAAAGTTCTCATCTCCATGTGCCCGCGCGCCGACCACGCAGGTTGTCGCGTCGTTCATTCAAGTCGCCCGCATGACCCGCATGCGGCGCAGCGACAGCCGCGGCCACGGCGCCTCCCGTGCCAACGCCCGAAGCGGCAGCAACTTTGCGGATGGCGCGGGCGCAGGTTGTCACGATGAACTCTTGATTGAAACGACGTTGTTTGTGTCGATGCGACATTATGCGGGGACTTGGCAGGTGTCAATTGGTCCGGCTGCTTGAGCCGTGCGCCATTTCGTGTGCCGTTGTGGGCTCCCCCATGCTTTGGGCCTGGTCGCGGACTATTGCCGCACGATCTCCACGATGAACAGCGTGCCGTTGGTCTTTTCGGCCTTGAACCGGACCTTGTCGCCGGTGCTCAGGTTTTTGAGTTGCGAGCGCTCTGACACGCGAAAGAGCATGGTCATGCCGGGCATGCCGAGGTTCTCGATGGGGCCATGCGCGATCAGCACTTTGCCCTGGTCCCAATCGATGCGCTGGACCTGACCGGACGAATAGGATTCGCCACCAATCGGCCTGACGTACGAACTTGCAGTCCGTGCTGTCTGAATGTTGGCGTCGATCGGCGCAGCGCCAGCCGCTTGCGTTGCGATGGCAAGGGCCAACATCAATGTCGAAGAGCAAACAGCGTATTTTTTCATACATGTGGATCCTTCACCGTTTGGCTGGCGGCAGCGCATGTGGCCGACCCCCTGTTGTCCGGCGAGGACCGAATTGGTCACATTGCGCTGCCGCGGTCGATCGCAGCAATGGCGGCCTCGAATCAGGTTCTCAGTCGAGCTTGCGGACGGACCCTGTGGTGGCCGTCACGCCCTTGTGCTTGATGTCTTCCACCAGCGCGGCGAACTCGGGACTGGCGCGCCGCCGTGCGTAGTCGGCCGCGGCTCGTTGATAGACGGGCCGCGAGAGGTCGGCGCCGGTCTCTCCCAGTTGCGCGGCAGCCAGGCCAGATCGCATCCAGATCATCGTGTCGGCTTGCACCGCCGCACGGCTGTTGCCCGAGACGCCGACGATCGCACGCGGATTGCCCTGGGGATAGCCCTGGTCCGGCGCGGTCTGGAGCCAGCGCTGCGTATCGGCCGTGACGGCCGCACGGCTCGCGGAAGCGGTCAGGGGCGCAGGCCGAGGGTCGCCCTCGGCATAGTTGCCGGCGAAGACGGGGCCTGCGATCGCGGTCAGCAGGATGGCAAGTGCCAGGGGGGACTTGAGAGAGCGCTTCATTTGGGGTCCTTTGGTGAAGAGTGCGGTTGGGTTCTCCGGCCGAGGTGAGTCCGACGGTGCTGCGGTTCATCCCTTTCGGTGCAATGGACTGTATGAAGGCGGCGGCGGCGCCGCTCTGACCGAATGATTACGGTTCTGTCATCAAGTGCCTGCCTCTACCGCATCAGGTACGCTGCACGCCTGTGTGCATCCCTATCAGGACTTTCGCATGGCCAGCATCGAACGCACGGCATACCCGCGGTTTCCGAGGACCCTGACGCTCAAGGATCTGCAGGCGTCGTTCACGCCGAGGCCCGAGGAAATCGAGTGGGCGCAGCGAAATTCGCGAACGCTGGAGCGTCGCCTGGCGTTGCTCGTGCTGCTCAAATGCTTCGAGTTCCTGCGTCACTTTCCGGCGCTCGAAGCCATTCCTGTCGAGCTCGTCGAGCATGTTTCAGCCACTTTGGGCATGGCACCGACCGAGAGGATCGAGTTCGCATCGCTGGCCACGCTGTATCGCCACCACAAAGCGATACGCGAACTGCTCGGCGTGAAGCCCTACACCGATGGGCAGACACGCAAGCTGACCATCCAGATCGCCCAGCAGGCGGCCGGCATCGTGGAAACCCGCGTCGACATCATCAACATCACGATCGAGGAATTGGTGCGATTGGGCTACGAGCTGCCGGTCTTCCGCACACTCGACGAAATAGCCGAGCAGGCGCATTCAGCTGCCGAATCTGCCTTGCACAAGCGAATCACCCAACGCCTGACCCTGGCTCAGCGAAACTGGCTTGATCGATTGCTGGCTGCCGAGCTTCCTGCTCGGCGCACGCTGTACAACCAAATCAAGAGGTCGGCAAAAAAAGCCTCGCGCAAGCATCTCGATTTGCTGCTGGACCAGTTGACCTGGCTTGAGTCCTTGCCCGACAGTGATGCGTTGCTCGACGGCGTGCCGGCGACCAAACTCAAGCACATGGCCGACATGGCAGCGGCGCTCGACGCGGGCGACATGAAGGATCTGCTGCCTGCCAAGCGCTACACGCTGATCCTGGCCTTGATTCGTCAGATGCGCGTGAGGGCGCGCGACGACGTGGCCGAAATGTTCATTCGCCGTATTGGAGCCATCCACAAGAGCGCCAAGGAGGAACTGCAGGTGATCCAGGCACGCCAGCGTGAGCTGAGCGAGGAGCTGGTCGCCACGCTGGAGCAGGTGCTGGAGATCCTCGCCGAAAACCTGGATGACGCGAGTACCGGGCAACGCGTGCGCGATCTGCTCGCTCCGCACGGCAACCTGGACCAACTGAGGATGGACTGCGAGGCCATCCGCGTGTGGAGCGGCGGCAACCACCTGCCGTTGATCTGGAAGGCCTTCAGCAGCTGGCGCGCGGCGATGTTCCGGATGGCGAAGGCACTGCGTTTTGAGGCGGCCACCCAGGACCGCAATCTGCTCGATGCCCTGGAGGTCGTGCTGGCCAACGAACACCGCAAGGTCGAGTGGATCGCAGACGACCTGACGCTGTCGTTCGCCTCCGAGCGCTGGCGCAAGCTGGTGCGCCGTTCGCATGGGCTGGGCCCTCCGACAAACCGGCGCTATCTGGAGGTGTGCGTATTCAGCTATCTGAGCGGCGATCTTCGCTCGGGCGACGTGTGCATTGAAGGCTCGGAATCCTTCGCCGACTATCGCGCACAGTTGCTTCCCTGGAAGGAGTGCGAAGCGCTCCTGCCGACGTACTGCGACCGGATCGGCATACCGGCGACGGCGATTGATTTCGTCGACGGTCTCAAGCAACTGCTCACCGAAACGGCGGCAAAAGTCGATGAGGAGTTCCCGCAGCATGCGGGTGACGTGGTGATAGGCAGCACCGGCGAGCCGACCCTGCGGCGCGTTGCCGCGCGCGAGGTGCCGGCGTCCGCCATCGCTTTGCACGCAGCCATCGAAAATCGCACGGTGCCGCGCAACCTACTGGATGTTCTGGCCAACATCGAGCACTGGACTGGGTTCACGCGCAACTTCGGTCCGCAGTCAGGCGACGATCCCAAGCTGCGCAACGCGCGTGAGCGCTACTTGCTGACCGTGTTCGCGATGGGCTGCAATCTCGGGCCCAACCAAGCGGCGCGCCATCTGTCCAACGGCGTGACGCCGCATCAGCTGTCGTATGCCAACCAGCGCCACATGAGCCTGGACCAGTTGGACAACGCCTGCCGGGATCTGACCGAGCTGTACCTGCGCCTCGAGTTGCCCAAGCTGTGGGGCGAGGGCAAGAAGGTAGCGGCCGACGGCACGCAGCACGATTTTTACGACCAGAACCTGTTGGTAGGCATGCATTTCCGGTACCGGCGCATGGGCGCGGTGGCTTATCGGCATGTGGCCGACAACTACATCGCGGTGTTCCGCCATTTCATACCGCCAGGGGTACTTGAAGCGGTCTATGTCATCGAGGGCCTGATGAAGGCGGGCTTGAGCGTGCAGGCCGACACGGTGTATTCGGACACCCACGGTCAGTCGGAAACTGTCTTCGCCTTCACGCACCTGGCGGGTATCCAGCTGATGCCTCGCATCCGAAACTGGAAGGATCTGCGCTTCTACCGACCCGAGAAAGGCACGCGTTACCGTCATGTCGACCGCCTGTTCAGCGACGTTGTGGACTGGAAACTGATCCGGGACCACTGGCGGGATCTCATGCAGGTGGCCATCTCGATCCAGGCCGGACGGATCGCCTCGCCGATGCTCTTGCGTAAGCTCAGCCAGGAAGGGCGGCACAACCGGCTCTTTGCCGCGGCCCGCGAGCTCGGCCGCGTGCTGCGCACCGTCTACCTGTTGCGCTGGATCTCCAGCAAGGAGATGCGCCAAGAGGTCAGCGCCACGACGAACAAGATCGAGTCGTACCACGCATTCACAAAATGGCTGGACTTCGGCGGTGACGTGATCAACGAGAACGATCCAAACGAGCAGCAGAAACGGGTGCGCTTCATCGACCTGGTGGCCTCGTCGGTGATCCTGCAGAACACGGTGGACATGATGCGGGTTTTGCAGGAGATGTACGCCGACGGGGAGCCGGTGTCTGCGGCCGACGTGGAATACCTGAGTCCGTACATGACCTCGGGCATCAAGCGTTTCGGCAACTATCACCTCGACCTGAAACGGCCACCGGAGCCTTGGGTCAAGGAGTCGCAGTTTCGGGAAGCGGCCAAGCGCGCGCGAGCCGCGGCCGCGGAGGCGCAGCGCGCCAGCCAGAAAGGAGCAGGCACATGAGCGATCTGGACGACGTCACCATCGTCACGGCCTATGGCCGACTGGACCGGGCCGCGCTGACGCGCGCGCAAAGTAGCTACGACACGGCAGCACTGCTGAACGCGGTGGAGGAGTTGGACAGGATTGTTGGGCATGCGCGAGGGCAGGATGGCCTTCGGGACATTCTGCTGCGTCTGCACAGCATGGCCCACGCTGTGATCAACGGAGCAGGGTTGTCAGTCTCCACGAGCCAAGAAAACCTACCGGAGCTAGCCTTCGATGCGACTGCGGAGATTCTGCAAACGATCTCTGCGCTGCAAAGGTGGGTGAAGCTAATCGAACCGTTGGAGAGCCTTCAGCCTCGCGATTGAGCGACGAAATCGCATAAAAGGTTTTGACTAAATAACCTGAGGGCTTATGAGTCAACACTGGCTTTATCCCGGCTTGCCCGCGGTCCCGTTGCCTGGCACGCTCAGCTTCCAGATCTGGCCTCGCGTGCGTCCGCCTTGAGAGATGGGTGATCCAAGCATCAGTGCACGCACATCGCCAGGGGTGAGGCCGGCGCCAAGCTGCAGCGCCACAGAGGCGCGGTTGCGCACCTCTTGCCAGCTCATGGCCGAGAGGGCGTCACGGTCACGCCCAGGCCGAGGGCGTGCCGAGGACAAAAAAGTGATCAGCTGGCGCGCGTCGGGGGCGGTCAGGTACTCAGGTAGCGGGTCCTTGGTCTCGGCCTCCGAGTAGCGCACCTCGGGGTTGGCAGCGATCCAGTCGCTGGGCGCCGTGTTCACCGGGGTGTCGGTGGCGGCTGCATGGTGACGCAGCACGTGGTCGATGAGCCGCAACAGTCGAAGTGCGTAGCGAGGGGAGAGCGATCGATCCGTGCTTTTGCGGCCGAACCGCGCCGCCTGAAACGCCTGCAAGTCTTCCAGCGTCAGCGACGCCAGGTCCCCGCTTGGGGACTGGCCGAGGCACCACGCAGAGAAGCTCTCCCACATTGCCCGATACACCTCGATGACCGACGCTTGGCGAACCGTGCCCGCTCCCTGTTGGTCGGCGAGCCAGCTCGAGAACGCCTGATCGAATCGAGCGACCGGGCCATCGCCGGCGGGTTGCTCGTCAAAGAGTGACGCTGTGGGGCCATGAGCGAGTGGGCGCATCAAAAATCAGTTAACGGTGAGCGGAGACATTGTGGCAGACAAGTGTTTTTGAGTTCGATCGCAAATTGCGTTCCGTTAACGTATTTGGAGTATGGTCTGTGTTTCCTGCGTTCTTGGCAGCGCGACTCCGCTGGAGCAGGGCTTTCTTCGGCGTCGTGGGTGCGGCAGCGTCGACGTGCGTGCTTACGGCGCGTGGTCGCTCCCACTTCGTCATCCCTGAGATTCGGAGGCCTTTTTTCTTAAGTCGCGAAAGGTGTGTGGCATATGCCCGCTACTTGGTGCGTACAGAGATCGCCGGCTGTATCTCACTGCCACCGCGCGTGGCAACACTGCCCCAGAATCGACCCTTCGGCTATTTTTTCGACCTCGAGGCCTGCCGTGATGCTTCGAAGTCACATCTTGGGTTCACGGCTAGGCCGAGGCCGTCCTTTGACCTTAGTAAAGCGCTTTCGTAAATTCTTTGTCCGCCGCGGCCAGGGGGTGCACCCCTCGGCGACGCGAGGTCCCATTCCTTCCGCTGTCGCCCGTCAGATCGCTGATTCCATCGGTGAGCAACTCGCGATGGCGGGGATGGGGCCTGCCGCTCAGTGGCCAAGCGGCACCCGTCAAGTCGTGATCGGATACCTTGCCGCTACCTGCGAAGACTTCACTGCGGGCGACACAGGTACACAGGCCGTTCTGCTCAAATCGCTGTGCAGCCGCGCTGTCTTCGGTGACGCTTTCGATGCGAAGAAGATCTGCGAAGAGTTTAGTGCGTCTGCGGCTGCGCCCGACGGGGGATTCAATGTTGGGGTTGCGGCTGCACGTGCCGATGTTGAGCGGCGCTCACTCGCCCTAGCATCGATCGGCCTCTTCTTGGCGCTCAAAGAGCAGCAATAAAGTTGCGCCCGGCTGCCGGGTCGGCTGCATTGGCGCGATTGCACTCCTCGCGTCCCGTCAGCCAACGGCCATCTCGGCCATCCCCCGTCATTCGCGTCCCGCTGCAAACTTCAGGCTCAGCGGAAAAAAGTCTAGCGCCAGCGGCACTCCGAACGAGCGCCTCCATGGACAACGGGTGAGCGGCGATCTGCTGCTCACTTTCAAACGGCGCCGGCGAGTGGCACTATCCCCGCTGTGCCCAAGCACCAGTGGAGATATTGATGACTCGCCAGATCGTCTATACCCCGAAGGCCGCCAAGCCCCCTGCGACCTACAGTCAAGCAGTCAAAGCCGCCGGGCTCGTTTTCGTTTCTGGGACGTCCCCAGCCGATGCTGTCACGGGCGCCATTGTCGGAAACACGATCCAGGAACAGACACGTCAGTGCCTGACCAATGTCCAGGCGATCCTTGAAGCGGCCGGCAGCTCTCTGGCGAAAGCTGTCAGCTTCACCGTTGTTCTGGCAGACGAAGACGACTTCGCCGGAATGAATGAGGAATGGATCAGATGGTTCCCCTCTGATCCTCCTGCTCGGCAAGGTGCCAAGCTTCCAGCGCGAATTCCTGGCCTGAAGGTCTCGATCGCAGCCGTTGCTGAGGCATAGCAGAGAGTGGCGGCGCTGAGCTGAGCAAGGGCGCCCGTCTCTCTTGTCGTGCCCGATCGATTGATTCCCTCAACGACATACAATATGTGTTATGTTAAATATCATTGTGTGAGCGCGCTCGATTTTTCCGGCTTCAGCCTTGAAAGCATCTAAGGACTGTACGAGCAGCACCAGCTGATCGCGACAGAACCGTCTCGACTGCGTTAGGGCCAGATCAGCATCTTCGTAGCGTTGTCGCGCATGCCGTGGAAGATTGCGAACGCTTGGTCGACGTCGGCAAGCGCAAACGCGTGCAAGAAGCTGGTCGGAAACCACGACGCTGCGCTCGAGCAGTCGAAGCCGTTGCCACAAAGGATTCTAAGCCGCCGCAGCTCGTCGGTGTAGGGCATGGGGAGTTCCGAATGCACCCTCATCTCCGTGGGAGCTGATCAGTCCATCGAGTGGAAACCCACTGGCGCAACTCGGACACAACACTGTGCGAGTTTTTTCCACGCGCATCGACAACAAAGCCGAACTCCGTGCTGTTGACCATCGATGCCCCGGCACCCTGAATCCAGACGGATTGGCGCGTAGAGATGGACTCTGCTTCCAGTATCGTCAAAGTTGAGTCCAGAACGTCCCCAATCACTTCTGGAAGCAAGACGAGCGTTAAATCGATGTGTGGATTCCAACGCGTGTCCAACTGCGACAGTTCCGCAGGGTTGCTTCCAAACACGACCCAGCGAAGCGCCTCAACATCGCTGCCATGCGTCAAGGCGATCAACTCACCCGCCACTCGTTCGGGCAATCTGAACGCAATCGCTACAAACGAAGCCTCCCGATCGCAGCGTCCGATAGTCATCGCGCTGCGAACTTGGCGTTGGGATACGTAACCATTACAGCAATCCTCCTTCAACACCGAGTCTCCCCCAACTGAAGACAATTCAGACCGGACGCATCGCTCAAAAGCGCTTGCCAACAGTCAGCGAGACGACGAGCGGATCCAGACGGACATTCGCATGCGCCGCCGCACCGCCAAAAGCCGGAAGAGTGCCGTTGGCCTTAGTCTTCACAAAAATCTTGCGGGCATCCAAGCCTACTGACCATCCGCCATCCAGCGGCACTTCAAACCCGACTTGAAGTGCGGAGCCGAATGCACTATTCACGTCAAGGTTCTTGATGAAGCCGTCCTTGCTCTTGAAGACAATCGTGTAATTGATGCCGGCACCCACATAGGGCTCGATGCCGCCAAAGTTGCCAAGTCGGTAGGTCAGCGACAGCACCGCAGGGCCGTACTTCACTTCGCCCAGAGTGCCTGTTCCGTCCAAGCGGCCGGTTCCCGTCAGCTTCGTCGTCGGCGGCACGCCGATGATGAGCCGCGCGCGCCAATCAGGCGTGAGGTCGTAGCCCACTTCGAGCACGGCGGTGTTGTTGCTGCTGGCTTCGACGTTGGCGCCCGGCACGACCGAACCGCCGGCGCTCACGACCGCATCGGGGCTGAACTTGACGTTGGCCGCACCGGCGCGAATTGTCCACGGTGATGGATCAGCCAAGGCGGCTGAACATGCGAACAACGCACCAACTGCAGTTGCGATGGAAGGAAAGTTCATGAGTGTTGTCTCCGTTTGAGTAGATTTCGGTGTCGTCAAAGTCATTGGCGCAAGTGCACCTGCCGGCGCCATTTCCGCGCTAGAAGGGATAGACCGCGGCCTTGTCGGTGAAGCTCAACCACTGCGTTTGCGTAAACTCCTCGATGCTCGCCAACCCACCGAATCGGCCCCCGTTGCCGGATGAGCCCATGCCTCCGAAGGGCACGTGAGGCTCGCAGTTCACCGGCTGGTCGTTGATATGCACCATGCCGGTCCGCAGTTGCCTGGCGACGGCCAGTGCGCGAGTCAGCGACGCCGAATGCACGGCCGCGGCGAGTCCGTAGTCGCTGCTGTTGGCCAGCGTCACGGCCTCCTCGTCGCTATCGAACACCGTGATCGGCGCCACGGGGCCGAAGATCTCGTCGTCGAAGGCGGGCATTCCCGGGCTCACGTTGCCCAGCACGGTGGGCGAGTAGAAGCGCCCTTCGTGCTTGCCGCCGGCCAGGACCGTAGCCCCCATCGCCACCGAGTCGCAGACGATCTTGTGCACGCGTGCGGTCTGCTTGTCGTTGATCAAAGGCCCCAGATGGGCCGGGCCTGCGTTGGGGTCGCCAACGTAGAGCTTGCCGGCCCGCGCCGTCAGCTTCTCGGCGTAAGCCTGGACCACGCTGCGATGCACTAGGTGGCGTCCGGCCGCCATGCAGATCTGGCCCTGGTGCAGAAAGGCGCCCCACGCAGCGCAGCTTGCGGCACCGTCGAGGTCGGCATCGGGCAGCACGATCATGACATTGTTGCCGCCCAGCTCGAGCGTCACCTTCTTCAGCATGCGACCGCAGATCTCGCCGATCTGGCGCCCGACGGCCGTGGAGCCGGTGAACGAGATCATCGGCACCTGCGGGTGGCGCACCACTGCGTCGCCTACCGTGGCACCACCTGGCAGCACATGCAGGACGCCGGCGGGCAGGCCCGCGTCCTCGAACAGCCTCGCAATCAGCATGCCGCCGCTGATGGTGCTCTGCACATCGGGCTTGAGCAGCACGGCGTTGCCCAATGCCAAGGCAGGCGCCACCGAGCGCATCGACAAAATGAGCGGAAAGTTCCACGGCGAGATCACACCGACAACCCCATGCGGAATGCGCCGCCACAGGTTGGTGCGGCCGGGTGTGTTGGACGGGAACATCTCGCCGTTCGGCAAGGCCGCGAGCGACGCGGCCTGCAGCATCTGCTCGACGGTAATGCCCACTTCCCATTGCGCCTTGGGCACGATCGATCCGCACTCGCGCACCAACCACTGGGTGAATTCGTCGGCCCGCTCCCGCAGCAGCCTCGCGGCCTCGCGGATGATGTTGGCGCGTTGGTCAAAGGGCGTCTCGGCCCAGGCGGCTTGCGCCTGCAGCGCCTTCTTCGCGGCGGCGTCGACGTCGGCCGGCGAGGCCAGTCCGATCTCGCACAGTGTCTCTCCCGTCGCCGGCTCGGTCACGGCGGCTGTGCCGCCTTCGCCTGCGATCCATTGGCCGTCGAAGAGGCGTCCGCTCCAGCGAAGCGCTTCCAGGGGTGCATTCATGACGATGTCCTCGTTCGGGTTGAGTGATTGAGTGCTGCCGTTCAGGTTGACTTCAGGATCTCGCCCATGCGCTCGCCGATGACGACGCAGGGGATCATGGTGTTTCCGGTGGTCACCTCCGGCATGATCGATCCGTCTGCCACGCGCAGCCCTTCGATGCCGCGCACGCGCAGCTGGGCGTCGACCACGGCGTCGCGGTCGCGCCCCATGCGGCAGGTGCCGACCTCGTGGTAATAGGTGCCCGCTGCGTTGCGAACGAAGTCTTCCAGCGCCTTGCCCTTCAACGGTCCGGGCATGACTTCTCGCTTGACGAACTCGCGCATCTCACGGGCGTTGCCGATCTCGCGGCTGAGTTCCACGGCACGGACCAGGGCCTTGAGGTCGCCTGGGTGCTGGAGGAAGTTCGCCTCGATGCGCATGCCATCCTTCACCTCGGGACCGCGCACCATCACGCGACCGCGACTCTTGGGCTTGACCAGTCCCGGCGCGATGCTCCAGGCGCCGGGCACCACCTGGAACTGCTTGCCGGTCACCTCATTGGCAAAGGGAATCTCGACCTGAATGGGTTGCAGGTCGGGACCCGGAAGGCCGGCGTCGCTCTTCCAGAACAGGGTGCATTCGGCTGCGTTGTTGCGCGGCGGCAGCGCACTCGGGTATTCCCAGATGCAGCCTGCAGCCAGCACATGGTCCTGAAAATTGCGGCCCACACCGGGAAGGTTGTGGGTCACAGCGACGCCGGCCTTCTTCAGGTCGTTCGCGTCGCCGATGCCCGAATGCATCAGGATGCGCGGGCTGTTGATGGCGCCGGCGCAAAGGATGACTTCCTTGCCGGCCGCGATCTTGAGTTGCCGGCCCCGCCAGGTCATCTCGATCCCGGTGGCACGATGGCCCGCGAGCATGAGCCGTGATACCTCGGCGCCCGTCAACACGGTGAGATTGGGCTTGGCCATTGCCGGGTGCAGATAGGTCCTGGCCACGCTGTGCCGGCGCCCGTCCTTGATCGCATGCTGGGCGAGCGCGCAGCCGCCGGCACCTTCCATCATGGCGCCGTTGATGTCGTCGAAACTCGGAATGCCGACACTCTTGGCCGCCTTGACCATCGCCGGCGCCACGGGATTCGGGTCGTTCGCGATCTGCGAGTGGAACAGGCCGCCGCGGCCGCGGCGGCGCGCATCGGCCGGGCCCTGGAAATCTTCGATGCGGCGGAAGATCTCGAGCACATGCTCGTAGCCCCACATGCGATCGCCTGCGGCCTCGGCCCAGCCGTCGTAGTCGCGCTGGTGCCCGCGGGCGTAGATCGATCCGTTGATCGAACTGCCGCCGCCGATGACTTTGCCCATCGGCAGGATCAGCGCCCGACCGTTGACCGCCTTCGACGGCTCGGCGGTATAGCCCCAGTCCAGCGCGGAGCGGATGTTGGTGAACCAGATGCCCGGGTTGGTGACGCTGTCGACCTCGTCGCTGCCGCCCGCTTCCAGCAGCAACACCCTGGCTGCCGAGTTCTCGGCAAGGCGGTGTGCTACCACGCAGCCCGACGAGCCGGCACCGACGACGATGTAGTCGTAGCTCGTCTGCAGCGCGGCGGCCAGCGCTTCCTGGTTGGCGCGCACGGCGTCGGCCTGCTGCGCCATCGCATCGGCAGCGGTCAACGAATAGCCGGCCGCCAGCAAGACACCGAGAAACGTGCGCCGGTCGGTACGGCCACGCATGGCTGCCCACTCGGCAGCATCGACGGTGTCGCCGATGCGCAGGTTGTTGGAGGTCTGGTAGGGGATCATGTCGTCCTTAGAAGAATGCGGAAGCGTTGGATGAATCGCGATGGTGCTGCTCAGGTGACAGGCGTCGCGCGCGTGGCCGCGCCGGGCGCGACCGGCGCCGGCTTGCTGCGATCGAAGAAGCGGTCGGCGAACACGACTTCGCGCGCCACGCCGGCGCGCAGCGCGATGGCCTCGGCGGCGTCCACCATCGGCGGCGGCCCACACAGATAGATCTGCGCCTGCGCCAACCCCGGCACCGCCACCATGCGATCGGCGACCATGCCGCGCGCCCCGGTCCAGTCACTGCCGGCCGCTTCCGACGACAGCACCGGCACGTACTCGAAACGTGAGGGCCAGCGCGCGCCCAGGGTCTCGATCTCGGTGCGGCAGTACAGGTCGCGCTGCTCGCGGCCGCCGTACAGCAGGTGCACCGGGCGATCGCATCGTTCGTGCAGCGCCTGCTCGAGCAGGCTCTTGATCGGCGCCAGCCCGCTGCCGCCTGCCACGCAGACGATCGGCCCCGCGCCCTGGCGCAGGCGGAATCGGCCCAGCGGCCCGCGCAGGGTCAGGCGCGCACCCACGCGGTCGCCGCCGAACAGCCAGCCCGTGAACGCCCCGCCGGGCACGCGCCGGATGTGGAAGCAGGGCTGCTCGGTCGAGCCCTGCGTCGCGGCCTCGGCGAACGAGTAGCTGCGGGCGCCTTCGATGCCGTCGACCTGCAGGTCGGCGTACTGGCCGGCGATGAAACCGACCGGGCGGCTGAGCTGCAGACGCAGTTGCACGATGTCGTGCGTCAGCGGCGTCACCGATACCACCCTGGCCTCGAACAGGCTGGGCGGGGGGCCGATCTCGCTGACCAGCCCGTCGAGGTGGATGCGCAGGCTCGAGCCGGGCAGCGACTGGCAACCCAGACGCCAGCCGTCCCGCACGTCCTCGGCGCTCAGGCACACGGCGGCGGAGTTGAGCTCGCTGATCTTGCCCTCGATCAGGCGGTAGCGGCAGGTGCCGCAGGTGCCGACCTTGCAGTTGTGCGGGAACGCGATACCCTGGCCGAGCGCGGCCTCGAGCACGGTCTTGCCGGCGGGGACCTCGAAGCTCAGGCCGTGTGACACCAGTTCCACGGTCGGAACCTCTCGCTTGGCGAACAGCTTCTTCAGCATGTCGGCATTCCTTCAGACCCAGCCAGCGCGCTGATTGGCGGCCAAGGCCAGATCACGCTCGGAATCGGTGGCGAACTGGCGGTCCCAAGCGGCCAGGCGAGGCTTGGCGATCAGGGAGAACCACAGCGGCGGCGCCAAGATGCCGCTGAGAAAGCACAGGAACAGCGACGGCATCTGCGGCGCCTCGGGCTCGGGCTTGAGCGCGTAGAACGGCGTGCGCCCGTCGAGGTGGTGGTTGATGTGGTTGGTGATCTCCACGCCCAGGGGCCTGACCACGCTGCCAAGATGGTTCCAGGCATGTCGCTTTTCGACCGGAGCCCCAGGCACACGCACCAGGCCGTAGTGCTGGAAGTAGTTGAAGGCCTCGACCAGCCCCTTGGCGATCAGCATCGACGCCACCGCGATGCCGGCCGCCGTGGCACCGGCGAAGTAGCCGCACAGGCCGGGCAGCAGCGCCAGCAGCAGCACCTGCTGGTAGGTGCGGTTGCGCAGGCTCCAGGGCGAGTGGCCCAGGCGGCGCAGCCGCTCGGCCTCGCCCTTCACCGCTTCGGCATAGGCACCCCAGCTGGCGCGGAAGACGAAGCTGTAGATCAGCTCACCTCGGTACGCACTGTCGGAATCGGCCGGCGTATCCAGGTCCAGGTGGTGACCCTTGACGTGAGCGATGTCTCGGTTGGGGTCACCGTAGAACGTGCTCACGAATTGCGCGACGAGTCGCGGGAACCAGTGCCTGCGGTGCATCAGCTCGTGCGCCACCGGCAGGTTCGGCACGGCGCTGAGCCACGCCAGCGATGCGATGTTGGCGGTGATCAGCCAGCCCGCGTTTGGGCCGTCGACCGGGTTGCTGCCATCGGCCACCGACAGCACGTACATGACATACAGCGCCACGATCAGCACGCAGTGGGCGTACAGCGCGCCGTCGACCAGCAGCGGGCTGCCGACCTTGCGCACTGCCAGGTCGCGCGGCAGCACGATGTCGAGCAGCAGCAGGATCGGAAAGGTGCCGATGCCCAGCCAGATCCACGGGCCGCCGAGTGCAAAGCCGACCACGCCGGCTAGCGTGGTCAGGGGCACGAACAGGTAGTAGCGTAAGGTGTCCATAGTGTCTCTCGAGGCAAGTAAGGGATCAGTGAATGGCGATCAGTCTCGACCGCGTCAGGGACGGATTAGCATCTTCATGGCGTTGTCGCGCTTGACGTGGAAGGTCGCGAACGCCTGGTCGACGTCGGCCAGCGCAAACGTGTGCGAGAAGTACGGGTCGGGGTCCACGACGCCGCGCTCGAGCAGGCGCAGCCCTTCCCACATGCTGGGCTGCACGTTGGCGAAGCCGTTCATGTGCAGGCTGATATCGCGCAGGAACACGTCGGCCAGGTTCAGGTTGAAGCTGCCGTCGGTGAACACGCCGATCGCCGCCACCGTACCGCCGGGGCGAACGATGTCCAGGCACATCTGCAGCGTCTCGGGGTAGCCCACCACCTCGATCACCTTGTCGAACCCGCGGCCGCCGCATTCCGCCAGCGCGCGCTCCTTCCAGTCCGACTGGCCGGCGTCGACGACGACAGCGCCCTTCTTTCGCGCGGCCTCCAGGCGGTGGGCGACCTTGTCGAGCACCACCACGCGGCCCGGGCCGCGCTGCAGCGCGATGTCCAGGGTCATCAGGCCGGTCGGGCCGCATCCGACGAGCGCGACGCTTTCCCCGGGCTGAATGTCGACCAGCCGGTTGGCGATGACGGCCGACGGCAGGTTGCACGACAGGGTCAGCCCCGCCGCGTCGGAGATCGACGCCGGCACGTGGATCGTGTGGGCGTCGGCATGCGGGATGACCATGGCCTCGGCGTGCGTGCCGTTGAGGTTGCCGAAGGGCACCCCGAATCCGTAGACGGCCTTCTGCGTGGTCTCGCAATGCGCCGTCTGGCCCACCTCGCACATGTAGCAGTGGCCGCACGAGCACGAATAGGCCATGCTCACGCGGTCGCCCTTCTTGAAGCGGCCCACCGACTTGCCCACCTGCAGCACTTCGCCGAGCAGTTCGTGGCCGGTCTGCGACTTGCCCTTTTCCATGATCGGGTCGAGGGCGCCGCGATACAGGTGCAGGTCGGAGCCGCAGATCGAGGTAGCTGTCACTTTGACCAGCATTTCATGGTCGGCCTTGATCGCCGCGTCGGGAATGTCGGTGGTGCGGATCTGTTCCGGACCGTAGTAGACGGCTGCCTTCATGCTGTACCTCTCGGCGTTTGGGTGCTCGGCTTCAGAAGAAGCGGTCGAAGTGGATCTGCGAGAACGGCACCAGGTGCTTGACCATCAGCAGTTCCTGCAGGGCCTGCGTCATCGGCGGCGGGCCGGCGAAATAGAACTCGTGGCGCGGCAGTTCGCCGCCCAGGTGGCGCAGCAGCGCCTCGTGCACGAAGCCGGTCTCGCCCGCCCAGTCCTCGCCATCCGCCGGGTTCGAGACCACCCCGAGGTAGCGGATCGCGGCGGCGTCGCCGAGGCCGCGCAGGAACGACTCGCCGCAGACATCGCGCGGCGTGCGCGCGCCGTAGAAGAAGTGCAGCCGTCGCGCGCCCAGCATGCCGGCGGCGGCGGCGCCGCGGGCGATCGACACCATCGGCGCCAGCCCCGAGCCGCCGGCCACGCAGACGATGTCGCGCGGGCTGTCCTCGCGCAGCCAAGCCAGTCCGTAGGGGCCGTCGATCTCGACCGCATCGCCCGGGCGCAGGCGGTCGAACAGGCAGGCGCTGCCCTGCCCGCCCGGCACGCGGCGCACCTGGAAGTGCCACTCGCCGGCCGGGTTGGGCAGGTTGGACATCGAGTAGGCGCGCGCGGTCGGCACGCCCGGAAGCGCCAGGCTGGCGTACTGGCCCGGCAGAAAGTCGGCAGGTCCGTCGGCGGCGAAGCGGAACTCGTGCAGGTCGTGCGTGATCGCCGCCGCGTCGACGAGGCGGGCGGTGCGCCGCCGCGTCGGGTGACGAGGCACGTACTCGTCCTGCAGCCGGGTCTTGAGCGTCACCTCACCCACGGCGCAAGTCTGGCAGGCGAGATGGCGATTGCCCCGCTTGCGGTCACGCTCGGTCAAGCCCGGCGCCTCGGGCCACAGGCAGGCCAGTTCGCCCGCGACCAGCTCGAACTTGCAGCTGCCGCAGCCACCCGAGTTGCATTCGTACGGAAACCCCATGCCGGCGCGCAGCATCGCGCGCAGCACGGTGTCGCCGGGGGTTTGATCGACGGCCACCGTTCCGCCGTCGATCCGGATTCGGTCAATCATTTGGGTCGCCTCATCGAGTGCCGCAAGCGCCCTGGCGGCGCGCCTGCGGTTGGGGGCTCAGACGCCGACGCCGCGGCGGAACTCGCGCGTGGCAGCCATGGCGTCAGCCGCGGCGTTGGGCACGTCAGGGATGGCGGCCGCGAACGAGGTGATCGCCTTGTCAGCCAGCGGCTCCCACTTGGCGATCCAGCCCTTGATGACATCGGCGTTGCCGGGGACGGCAAGTGCCATCTTGGTCAGCGCTCCCGCCCAGCGACGGTGGCGCGACCCGTCGAGCAGTTGCGCATCGGTGAGCATGCCCAGCAGCGTGTCCGCGTTGTGGCGTCCGGCTTCGCCGAGCTTGCGCAACACCGCCTCCTCGATGGCCGGCTTGGCCACCAGGTTCAGCGCCACGAAGGCCTCGCCCCAGTCCCAGGTGGTGAGCACCTTCTCCATCAGTTCGCGCAGGCCCTGCCAGGCGGCGTCCGTCTCCCAATAGCGTCGCTCGTCCTCGCCCAGGCCCTTGCCTGCATGATTAAGCGACAGTTCCTTGGTGCGGTAAGCAATGTGGCTGAGCCAGCGCAGTGAGTCGGCGGCCTGGAAGGCGGCGCAGTTTGTGATGGTGCTGGCCGGCGCCATCTGCATCATATAGGCTGAGGCCATCTGCAGCGTGTGAAACAGGTAGCGCCCGGGTGTGTACAGGCGCGCCAGCGTGCCGACCCAGGTGGATTCGAGCGCCTTGTCGTGCTCGCGCTCGTTGAACTGGTCGAGCAGACCGAAGACGTAGGTCTCCTGCCCGTCCTGCAGCATGTTGTAGGTGCGGTAGACGAGTTCGTCGGGGTCTCGGAAAGCGTTCCAGTCGTCGTGCTTCAAAGGGCTGGCGTTGCGATGTTCCTTGTACCAGCGCGCCATGAACATGTTGGGATCAAGCTCGAACGGCGCCTCGGCGTCGCGGTCGCTGTAATGCAGCCCCACCGACACGATCTCGTATTCGCTGGGCTTGCGCCGCCGGCCTGCCAGGTGGCTCCAGGTCTTCAGCGGCTTGAGGACTTCGACTTCACTCATTGATGTCTCCTTGGTGCGTGGATCCAGGCCATGGCTCAGATGTGCTTCTGGAAATAGAACCGGACGTGGTCGGGGCCAGTCTCGATGCGGCCGGCGAACGACGACAGCTGCACTTCGAGATCGCGCATCTGGAATGGGCGGCCAAGCATCTCCTCGATCGTGCTGCGGCGGATGATCATCTCGTCGTCGGTCTGCACGCGGATGTAGGCCAGCTTGTCGTCGATGCCGATGGTCTTGCCGGGGTTGTCCAGAGCCGCCGCTTCGGCGACGGCCTTGGCCACTTCGCCGGTGCGCAGGATCGGGCCGACCTTGTTGTTGTGGACGGTGTTGGTTGCGGTACTCATGCTTGTCTCCAGGTTCCGGATGCCGGACGGATGTGGCGGGCTCAGGTGTGGGCGAACAGCGGTTTGACGTCGTCGGTGTCGATGAACACCTGGTCGCCCTCGATGCGGATGGGATAGCTGGCGAGCTGGCAATCGCCCGGGTTGATGCCCTTGCCGGTGCAAGCATCAAACACCCATTGGTGGGCACGGCAGATCAGCGTCTTGCCGTCGAACTTGCCCTCGATTAGCGGAATATCCTGGTGGGGGCAGATGCCTTGGTAGGCCTTGAGGTCGCCGCCTTCCAGGCATGCAACGACGACCTCGTGGCCGTCGACCTGGAACGACTCCATCTCGCCTTCCCAGACATCGTCCAGCGTGCAGAGCTTGGTGAATGCCATGAACGATGCTCCCGCCGCCGTCAGTTGGAGGCCGCGGCCGGTTCCCAGATCACCTGGATGCATTCCATCGGCCGCAGCCCGGAGTCGACGACCTTGACGTCACGCGCCAACGCCCCGTCGGCGCCCTGGGGTCGCACACGCATGACGTGGCCCGGGCGTGGGGCGACGCGGCGGCCCACCGAGTGATGCGCCGCGGCGGCAGCGACCTGGTCCATCGTGAACTCGGTGTCCACCGGCAGCAGTTGCAGCACGAAGTCGCCCTGGAACTGGGCGGTGAGGGGAAAGAGTGCCATCGTTTGTCTCCATCAGGCGGATGCGCGGCGGCGGATCAGGCCGCCTGCGCGCCCGCGCGGGTTCTGGAATGCGGGTTTCAGGATCAGGCGGCCGCCTTGACGCGGTCGCGATAGGCCTCGACCCAGCTGTAGCCGTGGGCGTCGTCGCCGATCTCCCCTGGGGCCAGGCCCATGTACTTCAGGCCGCCGCCCAGGTCCATCGGCTGGATCATCCCGGCCAGGAAGCGGTCGATCAGCGACAGGTGGCCCTCGTAGCGCTCCGGCTCCTGTTCGAAGCACCACTTGCAACCCTCGGAGCAGAAGTGGTACCAGCGTCCCTTGTGCTGCAGCGGCTTGTCGGACAGCTTGTCCGGCGTGTGCGCGACGGGCAGCTGGCACATGTTGCAGATCACCGGCAGCGTCTCGGGATAGGTCAGCTCCCGCTTGCCGGCCAGCAGGTTGTCGATGATCACGTCCCACTGCGTGCCCCAGCGCTCGTTCCAGCCGGGGTACTTCTCCTCGAGCCAGGCGCGCTGCTGGGGATCGACGCCGGCGGCGGGGTTCCACCACACGGTGGGGCGCCAGAACCACACGCCCATGTGCATGGCGTGGTGCATGTCGTCCAGTTCGTCGAGGAACTGGTCCCAGTACCAGGGCTTCTCGAGACCCAGGTCGGCGATCGAGCGCTCGAACTGCGTCACGATCCACTCCTGCATGAACTCCTTGAACGACTGCTTGCGGTGCTCCAGCGGCGTGTAGTAGTCCATCATCGGGCCGGTAAGAACCGAGAACAGCCGCCACGAGCGCCAGAACGAGATGTCGATCATGCGCTGCGCCTCGGCCTTCTTGCCGTGCGCGATGAGGATGGGAATCAGCGGGCCGCCGATCTGAGCGTGGCGCGACTCGTCGGTCTGCACGCTGGAGATCATGTTGGCGAAGGTCCAGTCACCGGCCTCGGCGGCATCGGCCGCCATGCCGAGGAACTGCATGTTGGTGAAGCCGGTTTCGAAAGCGAACGTTAGCATCAGGCCGATGCCGACGGCGCTGCGCGTGCTGAAGATGTCGTCGAACATGTGACGCGCCGCGATTGCGCCCCATTCGTTGGTGTCGTAGGCCTTGAAGGCCCAGTCGAACTGACGATCCTTCGACACGTACTCGTGAGGGAAGAAGAGCTGGATCTGGCCGTGCCGGATCTCGTCGAGCATGCCCATCGTGGCCATGTTGCGCTGGCCAGGCGCCCGCCCGAAACGCGCCATGCGGGCCTCGGCGGACGCCGCCGCGTACTCGGCACGGGCGATGGCGCCATAGTGGGCCTTGATGACGCTGAGCCAGCCCGGATCGGCGTTCTCGTACATCTTGCTGCGCTCGAGCGCACCCTTGACGGAATAGGCGCCTGAGTCCTTCTCGCGCTGCACCTTCACGTATTCGGGATAGGTCTGCTTGTAAGGCTCGTCGTAGCTTTCCCACGCGGCCATGGGAATGCCCATGTCGCCGGAGAGTTCGCTCGGATAGAGCTCCGACTCCGCAACATACGTCGGCGTCCAGTTAGTGGTACGCGCGATGTCGTACCAATCAAGTCGTTCCAGTAGAGCCATCTGATCGTCTCCTTGTTGAAGCTGCTCCGACAGTTGCGGCGCAGCGGTATGGCGCCCCGGCTGATCAACATGCGCCGATGAGCCGGATGCCTGCGAACACATGCAGGAGCAATGCCCGCTCCATCGGAATTCGCCTGAAATCACGATAATCTAGGGAAAGCACTGAGGGTTGTGTTGCCGGGCGGGCCTGCCTTGCTGCTGCAAAAGCCTTGCTTTACGTCTCGCTGCAGCGCAGCACGATGTTTTCAGCAACCTTGTATCTCGGACCATTCATCAATTCATGAGGTGGCCGCTTGAGTTGCAAATTCGATCGACGCACGAGAGTCCGTACTATCGATAGTTTTGGGCTGGAATCGTACTTGCGCAGCTGCATTCCATGGACGCGCGAGGCGGCACTCGCGAAGATCGACGTGGAACAGCGCGCGGGTTTCACGAAGACGTGAAAGTCCGCGTCCTGCAGGACGTGAAGCGACAGGCCAAGCTCGGTGTGTCGAGCCGGGCGCCCTCGGCGCTCAGCGCCCGAGGTCTTTGGCGGTCTGCCCGGCGATGCCCCAGTTTTCCTTGGGCACGTCGTGGATCCACACGCGCACGTTCTCCTTCGGCGCGCCGACGGCCTCGTGTAGTGCCTGCGTGACCTTCTCGATCACCGCACGCTTTTGCTCGTCGGTGCGGCCTTCGAGCATGTAGATCTGGGCGAACGGCATGGGTGCCTCCTGGGGTGTCAGATGAATCGGATGCCCACGCTGCCCAGGTGCTGCATCTTCAGCGTGATGCTGTCGCCGGGCTGCACGGCCACCGCCTCGGTGATGCCCCCCGACAGCACCAGGCTGCCGGCGGGCAGTTCCTGGTCGCGTGTGGCAAGATGGTTGACCAGCATCGCGACCGCCGCGGCCGGGTGACCCACCACCGCGGCGCCGGCACCGAAGGCCACCGGCACGCCGTTCTTCTCCATCACGATGCCCAGCGTGCGCAGGTCCAGGTCCTGCGCACTGGCGATGCACCCACCGACCACGAAGCGCGCCGCCGAGGTGTTGTCGGCGATCACGCTCTTGGCATCGAACTTGAAGTCGCGGTAGCGGCTGTCGATGACCTCGATGCCCGGCAGCACGAAGTCGCAGGCGGCCAGCACCGCGCCGATGTGGCAGCCCGGGCCCTTCAGCGCGGTCTTGGTGACGAAGCAGATCTCGGGCTCGACCTTGGGGTGGATGAGTTCGCTCACCTTCACCGCCCCGCCTTCGGGTACCGTGAACTCGTCCACGAGGAAGCCGAACACCGGCTCGGTCACGCCCATCTGCTTCATCTTGGCGTAGGAGGTCAGCCCGGCCTTGTAGCCGACCACGCGCGCGCCGCGACCGAGCTTGCGCTGCAGGATCGCGTCCTGCACCGCGTAGGCGTCGTCCCAATCCATGCCGGGATGCTCGTCGGTGATCTTGGGCGTGTCGCGCGCTTCGAGCTGGCAGCGCTCCAGGTGCTCGGCCAGGGCGCCGATGGTGTCGCGGTCGAATGTCATTGATCTTCGCCCTTCAGGCCGCCAGACGCTCAACGCCAGCGCGCTCGCGCGCCATCGTCATGGCCGTGTCCTCGATCATGTCTTCCTGGCCGCCAACCATGCCGCGCCGGCCGAGCTCGACCAGCAGGTCGCGCGCCGGGATGCCGTACTTCTGGCCGGCGCGCTTGGCGAACAGCAGGAAGCTGGAATACACGCCGGCATAGCCGAGCGTGAGCGAATCGCGGTCGATGCGAATGACGTGGTCCATGATCGGCACCACCAGGTCTTCGGCCACGTCCTGGATCTTGAACACGTCCACACCCGTCTCGATGCCCATGCGGGCGCACACCGCGACGAACACTTCCATCGGCGTGTTGCCGGCACCGGCGCCAAGCCCGGCGGCAGCCGCATCGATGCGGTTCGCACCAACCTCGATCGCCGCCAGCGAGTTGGCGATGCCCATCGCCAGGTTGTGGTGGCCATGGAAGCCCAGTTCCGTCTCGGGCTCGAGCGCATCGCGCACCGCGCCCAGGCGCGCCTTGACATCGTCGGGCAGCATGTAGCCGGCCGAGTCGGTGACGTAGATGCAGTTGGCGCCGTAGCCCTCCATCAGCTTGGCCTGCTTGACCAGGCCCTCGGGGCTGTTCATGTGCGCCATCATCAGGAAGCCGACGGTGTCCATCTCGAGCTTGCGCGCGCGCTTGATGTGCTGCTCGGAGACGTCGGCCTCGGTGCAGTGGGTGGCCACGCGGATCGTGTGGACGCCGATCTCCTTGGCCATCTGCAGGTGGTCGACGGTGCCGATGCCGGGGATCAGCAGCGCCGAGACCTTGGCCTGCTTCATCAGCGGGATCACGGTGCCAAGGTAGTCCTCGTCGCTGTGCGCGGGGAAGCCGTAGTTGACCGAACTGCCGCCCAGCCCGTCGCCGTGCGTCACCTCGATCAGCGGCACGCCGGCGGCGTCCAGCCCGCACGCGATGCTCTTCATCTGCGCCAGCGTCATCTGGTGGCGCTTGGGGTGCATGCCGTCGCGCAGCGTCATGTCGTGCACCGTGATCTTCTTGCCCTTGAGCGTCATGGGGTGTTCTCCTTGGATGGGCCGGTTCAGGCGGGTACGGCTTCGAGCGTGAGCTTGCCGGCAAGCATGGCCTCAGCGAACATCTCGGCGGTGCGCGCGGCCGCGGCGGTCATGATGTCGAGGTTGCCGGCGTACTTGGGCAGGTAATCTCCGAGACCTTCGACCTCGAGGAAGATCGAGACACGCTTGCCATCGAACACCGGGCCATTTACGAGCTTGTAGCCGGGCACGTACTTCTGCACTTCCTTGATCATGGCGTGGATGGACGCGGTGATCTTGGGCTGATCGGGCTCGGCCTCGGTCAGGCAATGCACCGTGTCGCGCATGATCAACGGCGGCTCGGCCGGGTTGATGATGATGATGGCCTTGCCCTTCTTGGCGCCACCGACCTTCTCGATCGCACCGGCCGTGGTGCGGGTGAACTCGTCGATGTTCTTGCGCGTGCCCGGCCCGGCCGACTTGGACGACACGGTGGCGACGATCTCGCCGTAGGCGACCGCCTGCACACGGCTGACCGCGGCAACCATCGGGATCGTCGCCTGCCCGCCGCAGGTGACCATGTTGACGTTCATCTCGCGCTGGCCGAGGTGCTCGGCCAGGTTGACCGGCGGCACGCAGTACGGGCCGATGGCCGCCGGCGTCAGGTCGATCATCATTACCCCGAGCGCATTGAGCTTGCGCGAGTTCTCGGCATGCACGTAGGCGCTGGTGGCGTCGAAGGCGATCTGCACGCCATCGGCCTCGACGTGCGGCAGCAGGCCATCCACGCCGTCGGCCGTGGTCTTGATGCCCATCTCGCGCGCACGCTTCAAGCCGTCGGACTCGGGGTCGATGCCCACCATCCACACCGGCTCCAGCACCGCGCTGCGCTGCAGCTTGGCCAGCAGATCGGTGCCAATGTTGCCTGGCCCGATCAGGGCACATTTGATCTTCTTCATGACAGGGGTTCTCGCAGTTTCAGTGGAAGCGCACCGAGCAGCCACCGAGGCCGCCGATGGTGACGCGGAAGTTGTCGCCCGCCTTGGCCGGGAACATCGCCGCCAGCGCGCCGGACAGGATCACCTCGCCGGCCTTCAGCGGGATGCCCAGCCGCCCCAGCGTGTTGGCCAGCCACGCCACCGCGTTGACCGGCGAGCCCAGCGCCGCCGCACCGGCGCCGGTGGCGATGATCTCGCCGTTCTTCTCGAGCACCATGCCGCAGGTGTACAGGTCCACGCGCCGCGGGTCCACCGCGTTGTCGCCGAGCACGAACACGCCACACGACGCGTTATCAGCCACCGTGTCCTGGATCTTGATCTTCCAGTCGCGGATGCGCGAGTCGACGATCTCGAAGCACGGCATCACGCACTCGGTGGCCGCCAGCACGTCGGCGTTGCTTAGCCCCGGGCCCATCAGGTCGCGCTTGAGGACAAAGGCGATCTCGCCTTCGGCCTTGGGCTGGATCAGCGACGACATCGCGATCGACTCACCCTGCGCCACGATCATGCCGTCGAGCATGTAGCCGAAGTCGGGCTGGAACACACCGAGCATGTTCATCACCGCGGCGCTGGTCACTCCGATCTTCTTGCCCACCACGCGCTCGCCCGCCTCGATCCGTCGCGCCAGCATGCGCTGCTGGATGCGGTACGCATCCTCGATGGTGATGTCGGCGTGCCGGTTGGTCAGCGGCTCGATGACGCTGCAGCCGCGCAACGCCGTGTACAACTCGTCGCCGAGGGATTCGATCAAGGGCTGGTCCATGGTCTCGATTTCAAGGCTGCGTGAAAATGTTCCGAAGCGCGGTGCCTGCTCGCGCGCCGTCGGGTCTGACAGGCCGGTCTGCGGTTCAGGTGTAGACCTCGGTGAACGAGGCCGGCAGCACTCCGGTGTGATAGAAAATTCCGCGGCCCACTTCGTCCTCGGTCCACGTAGTCACGGGCCTGTCGGGCTGCGCCTGGTAGCCCAGTCCGGCGAAGGTTTCGTTGCGGTTGCCGCTCGGATCGAAGAAATAGATCGTCTCGCCGCGCGTGAGGCCGTGGCGTGTGGGTGCAACGTCGATGCGCACCTTGTTCTTGGCCATCACGTCGCCGGCCTTGAGGATGTCATGCCACGAGTCGAGGAAGAACGACACGTGGTGCAGCCCGGGCGTGGGGCCGCCGACGAAGGCGATGTCATGCGGCTTGCTCGAGCACGACACGAACGAGGCCAGCTGGAACGCCCCGCCCGGCCCGACGGTGACCTGCTCGGTCTGGAAAAAGCCCAGCACGTCGATGAAGAACTTCGTGTTCTCGGCCACCTTGTTGGTGCCGCTGCCCGGATCGAACGGGCACATCAGCAGCACGTGGTCCAGCCAGTGCGCACCGGCACCCTTCAGGCCATCGGGCCAGGGGTCCGGATTGGTGGAGCCGACCTCGGTGCCGACGCATTCCTTCATCGCGTACAGCCGCATGTCGTGCCCGCTGGGCAGCGTGAACTGCAGCATCCGGCCGGTCGAGGGCAGCGTGCCTTCGGGCAGCATCTTGGTCTTGATGCCGGCGGCCTCGATCCTGGGCTGCAGCGCATCGAGATCCGCATCGCCTTTGACCTTGTAGGCCACGTGATTGAAGCCCGCCTGGTCGGCCGGGGTCAGGATCACCGAATACTTGTCCCACTCGTCCCAGCACTTCAGGTACACGTTGCCCTGCTTGTCCTGCATCACGGTCTTCATGCCCAGCACGTTCTCGTAGTGCTTCACTGCGGCCGCCATGTCCATCACCTTGATGCTGACGTGCCCGATTCTCATCACTGTCATTTCAATGTCTCCTTGAATTAGTCGAATTCGCCGGTCGCGTCGCCTCGGGACGTAGCACCGGCACCCCACTGGAAGGCGAGCGCCTTCTTCATCTTGCCCACCACCTCGACCTCGAGGCCCTGGAGCGGCGAGACTCGACAGGCCAGGCAGACCCCGCGCGCCTCTTCCTCGGCCGATACGTGAGCCCTGCTCATCGCACCGACCTTGCGCACGCTGCCTGCGCATACGCTGATCTTGCAGATCCCGCAACCGCCATTCACGCAGCCGACCGGTATGCCTTTGCGCCCGAGCCTCAACATCCCCTGCAACAGCGTTTCCGACTCGGCACAGTCGTACGTTTCCCCGGTCTGCATCAGACGAACGGGGTGCCGGCAGGCACCGTCGACCGGCACCGCAGACGTCGACACAGGCCTTGTCGAGTCCATGCGTGATCAGGAGGCAGCGTCGGCTTCGGCCAGGAAATTGCCGACAAGCTGGGCGAAGCGCCGTGTATGCTCGATCTGCGTCCAGTGCCCGCAGCGGCCGTAAACGTGGAGTTGCGAGCGCAGGATCAGCTGCGATAGCTGGATGGAGTTCGACAGCGGCAGGACCTGGTCCTCGCGGCCGTGGATGATCAGCGTTTCGTGGGGCAGCTTGCGGATATCCTCGTCACTGCTTGCCAGCGCGTCGACCCAGCGCTGCCGCGGAGCAGGAAACATCGCGGCATACGACTCTTGGAAGCCCGGGCGATTGCTGGCCTCGTAGCGCAATTGCGCCAGTTCGTCGCTGACCAAGTTGCGGTCGTACGCAAACCAATCCATGACCTTGCGCATGTTCACGAACGACGGGGTGTAGCCCCAGACAGCATCAAGGGCGGGCGTCAGTTCGAACTTCACCCCGGCGGCGCCCATCAGCACGAGGCGGCGCACACGCTTGGGGTGTCGGATCGCAAGCGCGAGCGACAACGCGCCGCCGAAGGAATTGCCCACCAGGTCGACCTGCGCCAGGTCGAGCGCGTCGATCAGCCCGATCGCCTGAGTGACCCAGTTGTCCATGTTGTAGATGGCGTCCGCCGGGCGGTCGGTGAAACCGAACCCGGCCATGTCCGGCGCGATAACCCGCCGATCCTTGCCCAGTTCTGGCATCACCAGACGCCAGTTCGCATAGGCGCTGACGCCCGGGCCTGACCCATGGATCAGTAGCACCGGGAAGCCTTGCCCCAGGTCGTGGTAGTTGGTGCGTAGCCCCGCGGCGACAATGCTATTGCCGATCTCGGGAGATTGGGGTGTGCTCATAGCGCTCCGATCAGAAGGAAGCAGAAGTAGCTCGTCGCGGCGACCAACTACGCCAAGTGCATGACTGCCGTGGTCCTCCGCAGACGCAGCTTTCATGGATTCATCTTGAATATCGAGATTTTTTATATAAACCAAGATGTTTCGATACGGTGTAAACCCGTTGTTTCGTCGAGATTTGCAGTGCTAGACTAATCGTCATTTCGCTTTTGGCTCTCGCCGTCTACCATGTCACTTGCTGACACCGCTGTTCTGGAAGCTCGTGAAGCCGCGGATGAGCCTCGAACGTTGATCGAGACGGCGTACCGCAAGCTGCGCCGGGACATCATTGATGGAAGCCACCAAGCCGGGCAGAAGCTGCGAGTCGAGCACTTGAAGGCGACGTACAACGTCAGCGCTGGGACGCTGCGTGAGGCGCTGGCGCTGCTCGTGTCCGACTCGCTAGTCGTCTCGCAAGGGCAGCGCGGGTTTCGGGTTGCGCCGATGTCGCTAGCCGACCTCGAGGACCTCACGCGCATGCGCGTGATGCTCGAGTGCGAGGCGGTGCGAGAAAGTATGGCGCTCGGCAAGGATGATTGGGAAGCCGGCGTGGTCAGCGCGTATCACAAGTTGTCGCTGGCCGAGCAACGCCTGCGCGCGGATCCGAAAGGTGTTTTCGACGACTGGGAGGGCTGCAACCGGCAGTTCCACGAGGCGTTGGTAGCTGCATGCAAGTCGCGGTGGATGCTGAGGTTTCGCCGGTTGCTGTACCAGCAGTCCGAGCGCTATCGCCGTGTTTCAGCCACCAAGGGGCCGCCGCCAGTTGAAGTGCACGACGAGCATCGCGCGATTTTCGAGGCCGTGATGGCGCGCAACGCAGACCTTGCCAGCGCAGTCTTGACGACGCATGTGCACCGATCACTCTCGGTCATCCGCAAGGCGGGCCTACTCACGTGACGGAGCCCGCAATTCAAGATCCGGTGGTCGTGCTGGGCGCTGGCTTGGCTGCCGTGTCCTTCACCGGTGGCTTGCGTGCAGGCGGGTTTGCCGGAGACATACAGGTTGTGGGCGACGAGGCCGAGCTTCCTTATGACCGCCCGCCCCTGTCCAAAGAGTACCAACGCGAGGGTGCGGCCGACAAGATCCGCCTCGACCTGAGCCGCGCCCGCGACGTAGAGTGGCTGCGAGGCACGCCGGCGTCCAAGATCGATACGCGGCGGCGCCAGGTGCAGCTAGCCGACGGCCGCTGCCTCGGCTGGGGCACCCTCGTCTTCGCCACGGGCGCCACCCCGCGCCGCCTGCCGGCCCTGCAGCAGGCACCGATGCCGGTCATCACGCTGCGCACGCTGGACGACGCACGGCGCATCCGCACCGCACTGGCGCCGGGCGTGCGGCTGGTGGTGATCGGCGGTGGGGTCATCGGGCTTGAGCTCGCGGCGACGGCGCGCGGCCTGGGTGCGACGGTCACTGTGATCGAGGCCCTCGGTCGGCTGATGAGCCGCTGCGCGTCGACCACGCTCGCGGCGGTGGTCGCCCGGTCGCACGTCGAGCAGGGCGTGGACCTTCGCCTGGGCCGCCAGGTCACAGGATTCGCCGGTTCGGCGCTCACGCTCGACGACGGCGCCCGGGTCGGGGCCGACCTTGTGGTCGTGGGCATCGGCGTCATCGCCAACGACGAGGTGGCGCGCGACGCCGACATCGCCTGCGACGACGGCATCTTTGTTGACCGCCTGGGCCGCACGACCTGCCCTGGCGTCTACGCGATCGGCGACGTGACGCGGCAGAGGAATCCGGTCAGCGGCCGCTTCGAGCGCATCGAGACCTGGTCGAACGCCCAAAATCAGGGCCTCGCGGTCGCGCGCACCCTGCTTGACCCGACGGCTGCACCCTATGCTGACACCCCATGGTACTGGTCGGACCAATACGACCTGCGCATCCAGGTGGCCGGCGTCTCGCAGGGCGACGACGAGATCGTGCGCGGCGACGCGGCACCGGGCGCCAAATTCTCCCTGATCCAGTTGCACCGCGGCCGCACGGTCGGCGTGACCTGCATGAACAACGTGCGCGAGTTCTCGACGCTCAAACGGCTGCTGGGTGACGCGCCGCTTCCCCACCGTGCGGCACTCGCCGACCCGGCCACCGACCTGCGCAAGCTGCTCGCGGCTCCGAAGGGCTGAGTCCGGGGAAGCAGAGCCGCGCATGTGCGCTGCGCTCAAAACGCTATCCGCGTGACCGCCGCAACGGCATCGGGAGAGGACCAGCGCGGCGCCGAACCGCATTTCGGTTTTGTCGATCAGCTGCGTCTTAAACCGCTGAACATCCGGGATGTCTGAGCCTCTCGTGCGCGTGACGCCGCGGCGCGCGGCGTGATCGTTGCGCTGCTGACGGCCGCCGGCCTGAAGCTGCGCCACCGCCGCCGGCTGCCCGGCGGCGGCGGCTGGTGTTGAAGTCAGCGAACTCGGCTAGCCAGGTCAACAAATCCTGCTAGCCGCTCACCGAACGACGCTAGCACGGGTAGGATAGTTTCCGTGGTGGAGGTCACGTTCGTTTCGACTGACCAGCTGCAACAGCTGCATGAGATTCCCGCACGCACAAACCCTGCAGCTCGGCAATGTGGTGAACTCGTCCTTGTGCAACGGGCATGCCGACAGCGTTTCATCCAACCACTCCCACCGCTAGATCGGCGCGGCAACATCCAACGGGTTCAGAAACACACACCGTGCGCAATAGGAAAAATGGGATCGCTTGTCTGACGATCGCGATGGCGCGTGGATCGCCATGATCTGCTCGCTGCTGATGCGAGTGATTGAGGCGAGCACACTAGCTGATGGCTCCCCGAGAGCCGGCATGGTCAGCCACCCTCCTCCATCTTCGATCTTCAGGTCAAGACAGTGCCGCTCCGCGAACTCCGACACCGTCATCCGGTAGCGCGATGCCAAACGCCCGATCCAGCCACCCAGTACCTGGGCCTCGAAAGGCCGTGGCGCCACCGGCAAGCGTAGAACAAAGCAAAGGTGTCACTCCAACGCAGGCAAATGTGTCACCGGAGTTCTACTTGACCGCCATTAAGGGTCGCGAGGCCGCATGCAGCCTTGGCCGCAAAGGCTCGCGAAGCAAAACCGTTACCTTGCCTTCGTTCGGTTTGGTCGCGAAGCAAATGTGCCAATCGCGTCTCGCATCCGTTGGACCGCCCTCCCCACCGTCTCTCAACCAATGGCCGCACGCGTCACGGCGATGCGCCGCTCGCGCGTCAATGGCACGCACGGCGGAGGCGACGCACCATTTGAACCATAGTGTCTTCGACAGTACAGGCAGCGAAACGGCGCATCGAGCAGCGCGGCATTGAGCAGATAGCTGGATGCCCTCCCGCAGTGGGCGCACGACGTGAGCAACGGTAGTTCGTGGATAGGACATCGCGCCTGCCGCTCTCGCTGGTGCACCATCCCGTGGTATCCGAGGGACATGCAGCGAGCACAGAAGCGCAACGAACTGCACCCGTCGGACGCAATGACGGTGCCCGCGAGTACGCTGCGACGGGGTATGCGGAGGAATCGAGCCACGGCGCTTGCCTCCAGGTTTCTCATGGAGATTCCCTCGTAGGGGTCCACGGAATCTTGAGAAAGCTGCTCGACGAGAGCCGCGCCGGACACCCGATTCATTCTTATGAACTTCCAAAGCATGCTGAGCACAGATTCGTAGGGCTGCAACCAGCAACGATGGAACACATAGCCGTAGCGCGGGCTCAGCGCATGCTGATCGAGCATGAGAATAGGAAGCGACATGGTCTGAATCGCGTCAGACCGTCAAGGCGAGCTCGTCATCAACTCCGCGCTGACGGCCTGTCGACTTTGGAGGTAGCCGCAGTTTCGTGCTGCCACAGACCACGACGTGGCGTCCGGTCGATGGCCTTCACTGTCGCGTCGTTCGCTGTCTTTGAGCAAGATCTCCACGTCACGCGTGAACGACTCCATCGGAATCTCAAGGGGACCAGGAAGTCCATGCTTGTTATGCAATTGCTCGAACGCCGACCACAGCAAACCCGAATCGTTGACCAAGCGATAGCCTCCTGCGACAGCCTGTGGCAGGTAGAAGCGCGTGAAGCTCCACTCGCTTGCGCGTGGAAACCAGGTCTGGTCATAGCCGTTCAAACACGTCGCCACATCGCGCACGTTGCGGATACCAAAGAAGGCCAGTTCCTCGACCATCAGGCGCGACACGATTTGGGTCTTCCTCGCATGCTGCATGGCCGTCTTGACCGCCAAAAGCTCCTGCTGGCCGACCAGGAATGTGAACAACCGGATCTGTAGCCGATCGAGGTGGTCATGTACGTCGCGAAGCCACTCGTACTCATTTTCATCGTAGCGCTGGGCTTCGTCGCAGAACAGCACGGCGGTCCCGCTGCCATTGCGCGCACAGGCTTCCTTGATCTTGTTGATCAGTCGCATGCGCTTGGCCGAATTGGTGCCAGTCGCCGGATCCGGAAAGCCCACCGACTCCAGCAAGTTCGACAGGAACGGGCCCTCGGCATGACGAGGCTTGTGCTCCGCTTGAGCATGGTACGTTGTGATCTTGGGCTGTGTCTGTGCCAGGAGCAGGCGCAGGTACTCGATCGCACGCGTCTTGCCGATGCGTGAGGGCCCGTATGTGAGCGCGCCGGTGATGTGATAGCGCAGGCAGCGGTTTACAAGGTCCGAGAATGCCTGAATCGCGGGTGTCGCGATTCGATAGCCACCTGTCTCGATCGGATGCACGGCCGGATCGACAGGTCGAACACACGATGTCGGCGGCGCCGACGCCGGAAGGGAGCGTTGTTCGGACGACATGGTGACCTTCCTCGTAGCGATGGGATTTCACATCGCACCCACGAAGCCGCTGCCGATGGTCAGCCGCTCCGGTTCTATTCGCCCCTCAAGTGCGATTGAGGCTTCGATTCCCGAACTTGCTTCGACCGCTGACGGCAAGTGCTCCGAAGGAGCGAGTGGCTGCCACGCCAACGTGCGCAATGTCCTTGCCGCGTCGCTGGCCGCTCGGCGGGAGTCCTTGGCTTTGAGCAGCTTGCTCCTGACAAATGTCTCCAGAAACTCGCCAGACATTGCCGCTTTCGCCTGCTTGCGGCCGCGCATCCGCAGGATCTCCTGGCGCAGTTTCAGGTCGTGGAAGACCTCCCCCCCAAGGCTCCCTGTGCTTTGAGAATGCCGATCTCGAGGCCATCCGATCCGAAGGCGCGCACCGTTCGCAGGTCGTGGCTGTTGTAGTAGATCCGAAGCGGGTGGCCCAGGTAGGTCGCGCTGCTCGCCAATAGGGTGTTTGTGTGCCGGATTCCAAAGAAGTTGATGTGCGGCCTTTGCCCTTGGTGCAGGTAGCCGCGCACAGTCGCTCGACGCGGCGTCTGCATCAGACACAAGGTGCGCCGCTTGGCTTCTGGAAGCCAGTTCAGCATCGCGCCAGGCCGTCGGACAGAAAGGGTCACCGCCTCCAGTGGCGTGCGCCCGTTCAGGCCGTTGTGCGGCGAGCCGTTGTATGTTCCGATCGCCGCCTCCAGCAGATCTTCGATCTCGTCGACTGACACATTGAGCCGAAGATCGCCCTTCGGATCCATCAGCGCGCGGCGGACATCACGGGCGCTGCTGCCGGTGTATCCGGGCAGTCGGCTCGACAGACTGGCCGCGATGGATCCGAAGAAGCGCTCGATGTAGGGCCGATCGTCCGGGAGATGCGCGGGACCCGCGTCGACAAAGCAGCCGATGAACTCAGCCAGAGCATGCCGCACGTCGTCGGCGAGATTGGCCTTGGCGTTGTCGAGCCAGAAGTCAATGACATGTGCGTCGCATTGAGGGCCGAGTCGCACAGGACGCTCACAGAACCTAAGCGCCTTGGGATCTGCCTCCAGGCGGAGCCACTGGGCGAAGCTCAAGTGATCGAAGAGGCGGACCCGGCGCTGGAGCCTTGCGCTGTTGGCCTCGATCAGGCGTTCGCCACGGGGGCGGGACATGTCAACCGGTACGGGGAAACGACCGCGCAGGTTCTTCATTGCTCATGACGCTACGCCAAGCCGGCTCGACAGGCATCCACAACGTGACTGATGCTTGGTTCCAAGGCAAGGTGACACATTCACTTCGCAAACTTCGCGACTGAAAGTGTCACTGCCTCACTCGCTGCTTGGAAAGGCAGTGGCGATGTTGGTCACAGACTTGCTTTCTTCTACGGCATGCGTTTGACGCTTTTTTGGTAGGACTTATCGTCTCCAAAACCCCCGCATGGCCCGCAACCTCTCGTCGCGTTCCGTGGTCAAGTAGAGCGACGTGGTCCCGATCGACGCATGCCCCAGGTTGTTCTGCACCACCTGGATCGGCACGGGCCACTGCCCTCCCCTGCCCTGCAGCGCATGGGAGGCGTGGGAATGGCGAAACCAATGCGAGCTGGCTCTTCGGAGTCGCTCGCCATCTTCTCCTCCGACGCTGTCGCCCAGCTGCGAGAGGAATGCTTTGATGGCCTGGTAGAGGCCAGATGACGACCAGGCGGTGGGCCGCTCGAGCTCGGCGTCAAACCGCGCCATCACGTGGATGCCCTTGTTGTGCGCTGCACTGACCGAATGCGCCAGTCCGAATCGAGCCAGCTCTTCGCTTAGTTCGTCCACCAGTTCATGCGGCACCGGCACCTGGCGAACTCGTCCACCCTTGCCCACCATGGCGAGCATCCAATCGGTCGCGATCGAGCCGTCGGCGCCTGTGTATTCGACCTGCTCGAGGTCCTCGCACTTCGCACTCGTCATTTCGGCGAGGCGCAGGCCCGTTGCGTAGAGCCATTGCATCCCGCGTCGAAGTCGGCGCGCCGGCTCCGTGTCGACCTGGCGCGCAAGCGCCGCGTCGATAAGGTCCCATTGGGCGAAGCTCAAGGTCCGGTTGGAGCCCAGCGGCCTCAGGGGTTGGACCGGCAACGACACGGCCGCGAACGGGTTCCCCGTCACGTAGGCTTGGCTCACCAGGAAATTGAACAAACTCTTGAGGATGTTCAGCGCGTGCCGAAGCGCTGCCGGCGCCAGGGGACCCTCGAGCGGCCGCCACGAGGGAGACCAACGCTGCCGGTGCCGCGGCCCGCACCAGGACGACGGCGGACTTCTCAGGAACGCGCTGAACGCAGTCGCGTCTTCCAACGACAACGAGGACAGCGCCTTCTTCCGCTCGAGGATCGACCACAGCAGGAGCCGCTCCGCTTCCCGGCGATACGCGCGTTCCGTAGCGCTGAGCTCGCCCTCGCCCGCCCCTTTCCGCTTGGAGGTCAGCCAGGCACCGATGGCCGCATAGTCGTCCGCGGCCACGAGCAGGCATTTGTCGGGCGGGGCACGGTAGCGACCCGCCGACCCGTCGAGTTCCACCGGCACCAGGAACTTCTCGAGAGGCCGAAGGGCGGTCGCCGCCGGCATTACTTCTGTCAGCGAATCAAACGTCAGATTTGACCGCCGCTGCGCCGCATGCACTCCCACCCGCAGCCCCAGCGCCCCCTCGTGGGTCTGCAGCCATTCGAGGATGCGAGCCGCCTTGCGCTCCCCCACCCCAGCCACCTGAACCCACCAGCGTGCGCCGGTGCCATTCATGTGCTCGACCAGATCGAACAGCGTGTTCAACTTGGCGCGCTCGAGGTGGCCCGCGAGCCGGGGGTTGAGCCAGGCCCCCACACGATCGCCGGGTCGAGGGTCTTGGGCGACTAGGTCCTGAAGCCACTGCAGCGCCTCCAGCTGCCGAGCAATGACGCGGCCCCGGCGAGCGGAAGGTGAGGCTCCCCGCCCTGCCCCGCCACCGCCAGCTCTTCCACCCCGCGGATACGCCTCGTCGTAGGCCTCGAGTTGCTCAGCCTCGGAGAACTCCTCCATGCCCTGCGCGTGCGCGAACTCGGCCAAGGTCGGCTGTGACGGCGCAACGCTGAACCGCTCCGGGTCGAGCCGGAGCAAACGAGCGGTCCCTGGCTTGTTCTCGCGCTTGGCGGCGGCGGCGAACCCGTCCTGGATCCAGGCGATCGTCCGGCGCACGGTCCGCAGATCCGTGTGCTCCCCTTCGATCTTGAGGTACCGGTCCCAGCTCACCCGCTCGTCGACGCCCTGGGCCAGCGCCCGCATGAAGGCGAAGTGCGCGGTGTGGAGTTTTCGGGGAGGCGTTGCGGGCTTGCGCATGGCGCGAGCTCAGGACCTCGAGCGCGGCGCTTCTGGCGCCCAGAACTTCCACCAGGGCTGCGGCGGCGCCGCGGGCTCGGCCGGCAGCCGCGCAAGCTGGCTTTCTCGAAGGCGTCTGCGGTAGGCGACTTTGAGCGCGTGGGCCACGGCGTGCGCCTCCCGGTCACCGCGTAGGGCCTGGGCGCGCCAGAAGACGGCCAGGCGTTTCAGCTCGGCGTCATCGAGCTCGTCCAGTCGCGACGGCGATGGGAGAGGCTGTGGAGCCATAGGCGCGATTGAATCAGATCCAGGGCATCGGGTGCGGTCGGCAAGTCGAGCCGCCAATGCACTGGAATTGTAACCTGATAATTTTACTTATCATCAATGCGATTTTGCGTTGTTCCGGACGGCTCTTGGGGAGAAGCTCTGCTTAAGTTGTTGATTTGAATGAGATTTTCCGCAGTCGATCCAGATGGTCGCGCGTTCGATTCCATAGAAGATGCCCTTCGCTTCAACCACGCGTTGCATTGACCAGTGCTAAGGATTGCTTGCCGGCTTCTTCTTCGTCTGGACGTTCGTTGGAAGTTCGCTGGAAGCAAGCTCCTTATCGCGGATATGGTGGCGCACTCAGTCGGCGAGTGGCGTGAGCCGCTGCCCTGCCCCTTCGCGCCCTCCGTGAGCGGCATGACGAGGCCAATCTTCAAATCGGGCATGTCGCCGCGCACCCACTGAAGCGCTGGCTCGAGATCGCTTGTTGTTGGAACAGATCACAAGTTGTTCGGCGGTGCCCCGTACTGCATCGCATATGATAGAACGCATTAAGAGCGAGCACTCACATACATATCGAATGGTAGCCGCAAAAAACTTTCAGAACATTTTGCGAAGCGGCCGCACTGGGAGTTCCCGCTGGGGCAGCCGCAGCTCCGGCACGAGTCGGGATTCGATGAGGAGACGGGCTCCATATTTACAGCGCGCCTTGCTTGAGCGACCGCCAGCATCTCCAAACGTCCCGTTCCACACGAGCTGTTTGCAACGCCCTGGGAGGCACCCTCCTCCACCACCGCTTAAATCACCTGCCACGTGTTCTACGGTAGAACACCAACAGCCGCAAGGCCTGCACTGGCGCAGTGAGGGATTTGGGGCGAATCGTAGACCTCGGAAGACGGCGGACTTTCAGCCACCGAATGCGCTTTCCACGACGTCCGCACTCGTTCCTACGCGCCTAGTTTAATGAGCAAGATGCAGGGCTGTCTTCAGGGTGTTCTACGGTAGAACACCCCTACTCGGAGTGGCGAGGCAACTGACTAAGTCCATCGGCAGTGCCCTCACCCTGGTCACAAAAAAGGGTGTTCTACCGTAGAACACCCTTCCCATAGACGCCTGCTCTGATCAGCGACAGCGCAGCGTTGGCGACGCTCCACCGCGCAACCCTAGTCCCTAAGCAGCTCCTCGACGAACTTCGCGAGTTCGCGCTCCGCCTTCTCGCTCAGCACGCCGGCCTTCACCTTGATCGTGACCGCGCCCTTGCCGTCTTTTGCGAAAGTGGCTGCAGCCTTGCCCCGGCTCTTGAACTTCAAGGTCTGCCCTTCGAGTGCAGTGCCCGTTCCCAGGAGATCCTCCAGCACGCTCTTTGGCGCCCTGCCCATGCCCAAAGCAGTGATTTCCTTCGCGCGACGCACGACTGCCTCGGCATCCTTCTTCAGCGCCTCCGAAAGCGGCGTTGCCCATCGGTACTGGAGAACCAGGGGGCTCGGAAACGCACTAACGACCTCCTCCGGGAGGCTTGCCAGCTGCACCGCCATGGATACATTGCTCAGCGGAGCCCCGATCGCGACAGACAACTGGCGCATCGACGGGTACAGACCGCCATCCAACGCGCGCCGGTAGTGCATGCCTTGTTCCCACGGCGAAAGGCTTGCTCGATCTCGGTTCTCCCGCTCCATCTCGGCATAGAGCTGTTGGTCGTTGACCTCTGCGACGACGGCGGCTACCGGCAGGCCCAATTCAAGGCATGCACGATGGCGACGGTGGCCATAGACCAGCTCGAAGTCGTACTTGGCGTCGCCCACCACCGGCCGGACCTTGATCGGCTGAACGTTGCGGCCTGCGCTGACAATCTCCTCGCGAAGTGTCGCGAACTCCTGGCCCTCAAACGAGGCCGGATGCCTATTGGCCCATCGACTCGCTCGAATCCTCGTTGGGTCGAGCTTCTCCACAAACTCGCGGGTCTCAAGAGACGCCACTTTTTCCTTCAGGGTCCGGTTCTCTTCCTCGACACCCCGGCCCATGGCAAGCGACGCGGAGATCGCGCCGATGCCGGTCCGAGGCCGCTCTTCGCGCTTCGGACTCGGCGCGTCGACAGTATCGTCACCGTCGAAGTCGATGCCTCGACCCTTCTGAGAGATCTTGCTCATGATGTCGCCTCCTGAACCGTCGACTGCCGCAGCCAGGCACCGACCATCTGCGCCTCAACGGTATCGACGAATTGTTCATAAGCGTCCACTGCACGCTTGATCGTGCGCGAACTCGCGGAGCCTGGCTTCAGGTCATAGATCGAGCCGAATTCAGCGCTGGCCGTCGCGGCTGTGGCCGTCTTCGGAATCTCGATGGGCAACACCTTCGAGCCGTACGCTGCGCTGATCCACTCACGAACGACGTTTGTGGCAATGTCGCTGCTGTCCACCTTGGAGAGAAGCACATCGACGAACTCGAAGAGTTTCTCCTTCCCGCGGGCGCCAAGTTCCTTGGTGAGGTCATGGAACAAGCCCCAGAACTGAACGCTCGAGGCAAAGTCGAGGGCATTCGGGGGCAGTGGTGTGATGATGCCGTCGGCGGCCATCATCGCGTTGATCGTCACATAGGAGAGCGACGGGGGGGTGTCCATGATGATCACGTCGTACTTCTGCCGCGCAAGTTCGATGCCGTAGTGGATGACATTCCAGAACTGGAAGCCCTTGGCGGCCTCGTCACGCTGTCGCCCCGGCAGTGCAAACTCAGCGGCGAAGAGGGAGGAGGTAGCTGGAATCAGATCGATGCCATCCCAATAGGTCCCGCGAATGGCGTACTCCACGCTGTCTTGGTCGCCGGTACACAGCGGCAGGATAGTTTCGTCCTGTTCGACTTCCGCGTCAGGGAGGATGCCGAAAAGCGTGGTGAGGCTGCCCTGCGGATCGCAATCGATCACGAGCACGTTGTGGCCCCTGATGCTGAGGCCCTGGGCCAGCGTTACGGCGGTGGTTGTCTTCGTCACGCCACCTTTGAAGTTGGCCACGGCAATCACGATCGCCTCGGCGCCTTCAGGACGCAGGCGGCTGCCGCGAAGCTCTCTTGACCATTGGCGAACCTCGGAGAGTTGGAACTCGCGCCGAGTCCCAGCAGCATTCAGGGCGCCCGGCGGAAGGCCGCTGCCTTCCTTCTTTACCCGGTAGTCGACCTGGCGCGTGTCCAGGTCCACAAGCGTCCCCAACTGGGCCGGCGTAAACCTGGGGGCTTCTTTGGAGACGTTCGGCGCTAACATGGTTTTGCGGACCTTGCCGAGGATTTTTCGGGCCCGATCAGCTTGAGCACCGATGTCGGCCATGCCGACGCGTTCGCGACCTTCTACAAGAATGTTCGTCACAAGGACCTCACGTGATGTTTGCGCCAATTGTACGTTTCAACTCAGCATCGGCCAAAAACATACCAATGGCTAATGAAAGCAACGTCAACGCCACACTTGGCGGACACCCCTGAATCCGAGCCCGATCTCCTGGTTTGGGAGATCTACCGATCATCTCGTCTTTAATCCTATTCCCCAGGGTTCAAGACTTTGGCGGGAAGAATTCCTTTGTAAAACAAAGGCTTGCAGCTACAAACGTCCGCCAAGTGCGGTCTGGGCGTCCGTCAAGTGCGGCGTAGGCGTCCGGCAACTGGGGCCTTTGCGTCCGGCAGATGCGAACTCGTCCGCCAAGCGTGGCCGGATTTATCCACATCAGACATCAAAGAACGTCCATCCGGCGCGTCCGCCAAGTGTGGTGGGTCGACGCCGAACCCGTCGATGGGGCGTGTCTGGCGGTTGCGAGGTAGGCCAGCAGGAAGCGAAACGCTCATTCTGCGCGTGTCCAGGCGCACTTGGACGTACACTTCAATGATGCAGCCAGCGCTTCAGAGCACCTTTCTAACGGACGAATCGCCCGTTTCGAATGCGTCTGCTCGAACGCTGACGAAGTCGGTCCATGCGCTGGCGATCGAGCCGCTCAACATGGCATTGACGGTGACGGGGCGCAAGGCTTACAACGTGATGCTTTGGATTGCTCAGCGATCGCACCCGGACCCTGAGGGCTGGTATTCGTCGCCCGTGAGTGCCATCCTGAAAGGCTACGGCTCGACCTCGAAGGCGTCCGAGCGAGTGCAGAAGTACATCGAGCAGATGGTGCAGACTGCGGTCGTATGGCGTCCCCTGGCCGCCAGCGAGCAGGGGAGTCTGTTCGCAGGGGAGGGCATTGAGGGGGAAGTAGAACTTGCAGGCGACGCTGTCGAATCGGCCAACCTTTCCGACGGAGAGATCAACCCCGCGTCCGCGCCCACTCGACCGCGCCCGCGAGCGAAGGCCGGCGCTGACGAGGCGCGGACTTTTCCGCTGCTCGCGGAAGCCCGGCTCTCCGTTCGAAATGGTGAAGCGTGGGTCAAGTGGTACTACCCGCCTTCCATCCGCGAGCAGCTGATCAGCCCCGACCGGTGGGCCCAGATCGAACTCAATTCGCTGGCCCTCCTGTCGACCTACACCGCGGTGGCTCTCTATGAGATCTGCGCACGTTTTAAGGGCAGCCCTGGTGGGCTCACGAGCCGACACCCGCCCGAATTCTGGATCCGTGTCCTGCGAGAGGGCGGCGGCATCAAGCCTCGCGAATGGCGCAAGGTGAAGAACGAGCTGATCGGCCCCGCCATTTCGCAAATCAATGAGGCGACCGAGATCCATGTCGAGCTGGTGGAGCATCGCCAAGGTAACGTGGTCGCCGCCGTGCAGTTCTCGGTGAAGCGCAAGGCCAAGGATCGCGATCGGGTGCGCGGGCCTGCCGACGCGGCCTCCGTCATACAGGCCGCGAAGCACGGAATTCGAGAGGCCGATTTTGATGCGCTGACACTGAAATACGGTGCCTTCAAGGTCTCGGAGTGCCTCGAGCTGATGGAAGCGCATGCCGCCAATCCCGCGGCCACCAAGATCACAAACAAACTCGGCTACCTGAAAGCGGTCCTCGTGAACCGCTATCCCGACAACCAGCCCCAATTGCTCTCGCCGGAAGAAGACGTCCCTGTGCAGCCTCTGCGCGTGGAGAGCGTCAGTGAGGACCTTCAAAAGGACTGGCTTGCCAGCCGATTCAAGCAGCTTCATTCCGAATTCGCAGCCTTGAGCGAAGACGACCGAAGGAAATGGATTCAGGCGACCGCCGCGCGATTCACGACACCGGCTGTGCGTCGTCGTCTCAACAACGAGGAATGGATGTCGCCACTCGTCACTCAGTTCGTGCTCGACGCCTACGCCAGCGGGACGTACGGTCCGAACTGGAAGACCCCCAGCGAGATCGACATCACCATCTTCAAGGCGGGCGAGGGGCACGGAGCTGGCGCTCCACTCGGTCCTCGCTGAGCGGTGGGAAGGGCAGGGCGCTCCGAGAGGGGGAAGCCGAAGACAGCTGCATGCCACCAACCCCAGCGGTTCAAGCTTCGGCTTCGGCGGATCGAGCTGGTTGAATGTGAGAAACATGATGTATAGAATGTCCTCATGAGTCTCGCATCGCAGTTCTTTCAACGATTTCCCCCTCGCCGCCGGCTGCCTGCCGACGCCGGGAAAGGCGGCTCGGGTGAAGCAGCTGTCGATGTCGAAACCATCGCCTGCATGCTGGACAGCGTCCGCGTGGCGACAAGCTTGATCATGGACGAAGCGGTGCGTGGCGCTCAGGGCCCGAAGGACCGCAAGGCCAACTCGGTCGTCCTGGCGCAGGTACGGCTCGCGATCAACAAGGTGGAGCAGGAGTCGCTCCAGGAGCTGGCCGATACCTTCGAGCCGCGCCGGCGCTCGGTCAGTCGGACCGACCTCGAGATGCGCGCCCTCGACGCCATCATGAAAGGGACGGACTGGCTCTCGGCGGCCGAGATCGGTCGCGAGCTCGATCCCGAGGCGGCCAATCCCCATGCGGCTGCGAGCCGATGGTTGCAAGGTCGACAGGTGTTCGCCATCGACCATCGCGGCAAGAAGATGTTTCCGGCCTACGTTTTCACCGAATCCTGGAAGCCCGTCCCCGAGGTCAAGAAGGTGCTGGCGGTGCTGGACGGCTATTCACCGCTGCGATTGGCGTCCTGGTTCGAGTCGACGAATCCCGGCCTGAAGGGTCGACGACCGCGGGAGGTGCTCGCGCGAGACCCGATGGCGGTGGTCAAGGCGGCCGAGCAGCATCGCACGGGTGCGGTGCATGGCTAGTCGCGCCGCGCTACCCATACCTCCACCCGCGCATCCCTTTCGCCCCCTGCCGCACAAGGCACGGGTCTGGTACCGCGTCCATCCTTTCGACGCGGCGACCGGCAAGTACGCGCCGGCCGCCTTCAACGATTCGGGCAAGGGATGGGCGCGCTTCAGCCCCTTGACCGATCCCGCGACCGGCGATGCCATCGCGACCCTCTACGCCGCCAGCAGCGTGAATGCGGCGATCGCGGAGGTGGTGCTGCACAACGTGCCCACTCCCTCCACCGGTTACCTGCACGACCTCGAGCGCGACTATGCGAACCATCTGTTTCTGAGTCGCGTGCGCACGCCGCCATTGAGCCTGGTCAATCTGACCGCCACCGGGCTCAAGGCGGTGGGTCTCACCGTCAGCGACCTTTTCGATGGCGATGAGAGTGACTACGCGCGCACGCAAGGGTGGGCCCAGTGGATCTGGGAAAACATGCCGGATGTGCAGGGGCTGCACTGGATGTCCAAGCGCGACAACCGCTCCGAAGTCGTCGTCCTGTTTGGCGATCGGATCACCGGCGGCATCGTCGATGACGGCGATTCAAGGCCGCTCCAGGCCTACGAGCAGGAGATCATTGACCTGCTCGACGAGATGGGTGCAGGTGTCGCGCTGAAATAGCGCCTGCGCATCACTTGTATGGCGCTTCACACGGGATAGCGTTCGAAATCGAAGGGGCGCTAGCGGGAAGGTCGCCCGTTGAGGTGCGCGTATGATGCCTGCGGGGTGCAGTGACAATGGGCGCGAAGGCAGTCCTTCAGCTCGCAGCGGCGAGGTTGTGACCCGCTTGCGCAATCTCCGACAAAGCTCGCGCACCCGTTTCGAGGAGCGCTATCGTCGATCAAGACGACCTCAATGGTCAATTCGCAGGCAAGCTGGCGGAGATGACCTCTAGCCGCCATTTGCGGCTTGGCGTACCGAGCTTGTTCGCACACCTATCCACCGAAATCTGGCCAAACTTCAGTCGTGCTGACTGCTTCAAAGGAGCAGCTCTGCGCGGATCACGTCGCCAATGGTGTGTTCATCGTTATGGCGATCTCTGAATCGGTCGGCGATCGCCGCACTGGCGTCGACCGCCGACATCCAGAAATCCACCAGCATCTGGTCTGGCTTGTCGCCCTCCCTGATGAGGCCGACGCGCGCCGCTTCGCGCGTCAGGATGGCAATCGGGTCGTCGGCTTCCGGCTCTCCACCGACAGGGTCGTCATCCTCGTTCTCGGGGTGAACCACATTTGCAAGAAATCCCATTCCCATGATCTCGGCTCCCAACTGGTGGTGATTCGTAGGCTGCTCGACACGAAGGATATCGAGCGCAGCCAAGTTCAGTGTCGGCGGCCGCGCCGTTCGCTTCTGAGGCTCGGCTCATGACCTTCGGTCAAGCGCCTCATTGAAATGGGTCAACCTACGGCGCCGTGACCCTTCGCTCGCACGTCTCGTAGCGCCGCGCTCCGGCGCATCGCTGTCGAACCGATGCGCAGACCAGAACGCGGGAGTTCATGGCACTGGAGAAGGTGGGGTGGGCTTGCCTGTGAGGCCTGACGCTACCTCACCGTCGGGTAGCAGCGGCGCATTGCTGCGCCGCCGCCCCCTAAGAACCGGACGTGCGAGTCACCCCGCATCCGGCTCAAGCCATTCTTCAGCACCACGGTGTGGCACCGAACAAGTTGACGGAACGTTTTGCGGTTCGTCGACGAGCTAGATACGCTGTCCATTCCGGGTCGAACGGGTGGGCCGCCCCTGGCACCTTGACATGGCGAGTGATCGGTATGGTCATCGCCCGGAAGAGTTGAACACCGACAGTCGTGCCGTCGGCCGAACCCTTCGTCGCAAAGGCCCAGGATTGGGATCCGCTTCTTCGGAAGTAGCGCCTCAAGACCCATCGCGCTCCTTTGGTGAGATGCCTGCGCAGAGCCCACCTCCAGAGCATGCGCCAGATGTGATCGTCGATGCGAGAGAAGGTCGCGCTCGCGGCCGCGTGGTGGTGATACATGGCCCAGCCCCGGATCACAGGATTGAGTTGCCGTATCACTGCCGCCTGCGTGGCGTTCGCGTTGCCCTTGATGATTTCTCTGACCTTGTCCAGCAGCGACTTGATGCTCTTCTTCGCTGGCTTGGTCAGACACTGGCGTCCGTACTTGCGCACGTTCTGACCCAGGAAGTCAAACCCTTGCTCGATATGCGTAATCCGGGTCTTCTCATCCGATAGTTCCAGTCCACGCGCCTCCATGAAGCGGCGGATGGCGGGCAGAACCCGGCTTTCGAGCACGTCTTTCGACGCGCCGGAGACTATGAAGTCATCGGCATAGCGGATGACGTTGACCTTCGCTTGGCGGCGTGCGCGATCCGTTTCACCGGAGCTCGCATGGACCGCCGCTTCCAACCCGTCCAACGCCATGTTTGCGATCACAGGCGAGATGACGCCCCCTTGGGGCGTGCCCGCCCGTGTCTCGAACAAGGATCCCTCATCGACATACCCGGCCTGCAGCCATCGGCGCAGGACCACCTTGTCCATCGGTAGGTGCTTCAGGAACCAGGAGTGACTGAAGTTGTCGAAGCAACCCCGTATGTCGCCCTCCAGAATCCATTGCGCCGACGCGCGGCGCGACAGGACCGTGAAGCACTGTTCCATGGCGTCGGCGGCCGCGCGTTCCGGCCGGAAGCCATAGGAGTTTGGATCCGCTAGCGTTTCCGCGATCGGTTCCAGAGCGAGCTTCCACAAGGCCTGCATCGCTCGGCACCGCATACATGGAATTCCCAGCGGACGCCTCTTCCCATTGCTCTTGGGGATGTAGACCCGCCTCAGCGGCATCGGGCGGTAGCCTCGATGCCTCAGCGAGAGCATCCCCTTCCATCTGGCCGCCGGGGTCAGCCAGACCTTCTGGTCCACCCCCGACGTTCTCTTCCCCTTATTTTCCGTCACTCGCTTGACGGCAAGCAGCTTGCCGCCGTACGAGCGGGTCAGCAGACGCTGCAAGGCTTTCACCTTGCCCCATCTGCCTTCCCGAACTGCCTTGGCGATACGCATCTGAAGCCGCTTCACCTCTACCTCGATGTGGGGCCAGTTCACCTGGTCCCACATCTGCGCAGCGGGCGAGGACGCACCAGCGCCCGATACCTTCGTACCGTTCGCCGTCATCTGCTTTTCCTCGTACAACGGTTTGTCAAGACTCTCTCGCCATGAATGACCTTGCGGAAGTCAGCCCGCTTTCGCGTCGAGCGATGTTGCAGCCCGTATTCCGGCCGTTACAGCCAGACATTCGCTTCCTCCGCATTCCTCTACCCACCACGCCAACAGCGTTCCTCGCGGTTCGCCTGCCGTTGCCGGCAGCATGATGGGCTTACCCTGTTCCGCATGAATTTCCGGATGGTGCGGACCCGTCCTGTGCGCCGGCGGCATTCGTGTCCATGATGGTCCAGAGAACCGAAGACCATTCCTTGCCGCATACCTTTTGGTTCAAGCCTCTCAGCACATTTGGCTTGTCTGAACATCACGACGCTTTGACGAACGTTCACATGTGTTGGTCGTACCCATCCATCCCTGGCTCCTCTCCGCCTTTGTGCTGGCAGATTCCGCCTTGCCTCGCGGCTCGGCGTACCGGATGAACCGGTGGCTGCGTTGTCCCCGGAGCTTCACACCGAGCCGTTGCCAGCTCCGCATGTCCGGTTAGGGAACGGCTGATGGAACAGCCGGTTTCATCAGGTCATGTCTACCTCCGTGAAACAGAAATTCAAGCGACCTCAGGTCGCACGTTCTCGCGTTCAAGGCCCTGCGCGCGCTGCGCGTGCTCGGCACGTGCCGTGCGCCTGCGGCGGCCTTGAGCGCTGCGCTGCGGTTGGGAGAGCAGGAGGCACGCAGGCAATCCCGCCTGCGCTCTTTCCAGGAGTGCCTCCCATGACCGATTTTCCTCGACCGAGCAGCGCGTGTTGGATCAGCTGCGGCTGTTTCTCGGCGACGAAGCCGCGCAGGCCTACGAGAACTGCGAGCGCTCGATGCTCAAGCTTTGCAACGTTGCACGGGAGTCTTCGCACCCGGCGTATCGCCTGCTGGCAGCCGGCTTGGCGCTGGCCCAGGAGACGTTGGCCGAACCCATGCGGGACGCGGCCGCCTTCGAATCGCCTGCCGCCGTCAAGGACTATCTGCGACTCCACTTCGCGGGGCAGGGCCACGAAAGCTTTGTCGTGCTCTTCCTGGACAGCCAGCATCGCCTACTCATGGCCAAGGACCTTTTTCACGGGACGCTGACCCAGACCAGCGTCTATCCGCGCGAGGTCCTTCGGGAGGCACTGAATCTGGGTGCGGGCGCCGTGATCCTGGCACACAACCATCCGAGCGGTGTGCCGGATCCGTCGCGGGCGGATGAAGTCCTGACCGCGACGATGAAGCAGACGCTGGCATTGGTCGACGTCCGCGTGCTCGATCACATCGTCGTGGCGGGAACGCGGACGGTCTCGTTCGCCGAGCGAGGGCTGGTCTGAGGTGGGGCCGTGCGGCCCCCTTTTTCTTTCCGGAATCGGGCGCGCTTCGCGCAAGTGCTTCATCAGCGCTCCCTGCGTCCGCGGTCTACGGCGAGCTTGCCCGCCTCGCTTCGCCTCGTACTGGCGCCGAGGGGCAGGGTGGGCTGGCTTGCGTGACCTGCAGGGTGTCACACCGTTCTCGCCATCAAGGCCTGCGCGCGCTCTGGCGCGCTTGCGGCCTGCGGCCGACTGCGTGCCTTGACCGCTGCGCTGCGGCGTGACCCAGGACGGTCCTCGGGCAATCCCGCCCGAAACCTTCCAGGAGCGCGTCATGACGTCCTCGTATCCCTTCCTCACCGATGAACAAGTTGAGCGGCTGGTGGCCAACGGCCGCGAATCGCGCGCGTATCAAGCGCGCGACGAGCTGTTCGATCCGCTGCCGGTCGTCAAGCTCTTCACGCCCGACGCGGGCGCCACGTGGTTGCTGACCGAGATCGATCCGGACGAGCCGTCCATGGCCTTCGGCCTGGCGGATCTGGGTCTGGGCTTTCCCGAGCTCGGCTTCGTGAGCCTCGACGAGCTGGCCACCGTGCGCGGGCATCTGCGGCTGCCGATCGAGCAGGACACGGGCTTCCGTGCAAACCAAGCCGTCAGCGCCTACGCCGCCGCGGCCCGGGCCGCTGGTCGCATCCAAGCCTAGTGGGCCCCTTGCCGCCGGCTTTGGCCGGCGGCTTGTTTTTGGTCCCTCGCTGGCAGGCCGCTTGCGCAGCCTGGGCATCAAATTCATTCGGCGTCTCGCCTGCGGCATCGTGCTGGTATCGGATGTGAAGGGTGGAGAGGCTTCCTGGACCCACCGCGGGGGACGTACGATGCACACGCGCGGCATCCGTGCCATCCGCGAGAACGCGCGGTTGAACACGGGTCTGTGGCAGCTGGCGCTGCGACGCATCGGGCAATGACCCCCGGGCGCCGCCGGCCCCTTTATCCGATCGCTATCCCGAGGCCTCGCAGGCGCGGCCACCTGCGACTTGTCAGCTGCAGGGTTCAGAATACGGTCCCATGACCAATATCGCATCCGCCCTGAAGGCTGAGATTTCGCGTGTCGCACGCAAGGAGATCCGTTCCGAGATCGAAGGCCTGCGCAAGGCGAGCGCACAGCAGCGCGCCGCCATCGCGCAGCTTCGGCGCGAGCTCGCCGAGTTGCAGAAAGCCCTCAAAGACGGCCGCCGCTTGGCGGCGGCCGAGGCCCGCGCGGCCGGTCGGTCGGCGCCGGCCGCCTCGCCAGTGGCTGCGGTAGAGGACGATGGGACGCCGCGGCGGTTTAGCGCCTCGCGGCTGGAGACACACCGCAAGAAGCTCGGCCTCTCCGCCGCGGACTACGGCAAGCTCGTCGGCATCAGCGGCGCGATAATCTACAACTGGGAGCAGGGCAAGACGCGTCCCTCGCCCGAGCAGGTGCAGGCGCTGGGGCTCGTGAAGCTCATGAGCCCGACAGCCGTGCGGGCACGCGTGGCCCAACTCGACTGAGGGCGCGCAGGTCGCCCTGTCGCTAGCAGGTCAGGTCAGGGTTCAGCAACTCGACGCCTGCACCCTTGCACTTGATCCAGGGACCGCCGGGATGCCCATGGCCATCCCACGCGGCCAGTGCAGCCTCAGCCTCGTCCGCGTGCTCATAGCAGTAGCGCAGCGAGTAGCCAATGGGATCGATGCCGACGAGCAATGCCGTCGTAAAGACCAAGTCCTTGACCGCACACACCCGGCCATTGCGCAGGGTCACGTGCCGATAGCCCTGCGACTCGAGCAACGCGCGGGCGCTCGCGCTGAGATCCGCCGCATGCACTGGGCGCTTCCTAGGTGCCATTGGCTTTTTCACGCCTCGCTACTTCCGGACACTTCATCGTCGGCGGTGCATGTGCCCGCTGTGCTTCTCAGCTTCTCCAGCACGTCGGCGTAGTTGTAGTGCAGCGCCGGCCACGACGCGCCTGGCTGCAGACGGGCAGGGTCGAGGCGCCCCTGCGCGATGCTCAGACGCACATTCGGGTGTGCGTGTCCCACGCTGGCGAGCCACCCGGCGCAGTGGACTTCGGCACCGATTTTTGACTGATGGCAGGCGAACATTTGGCGCCCCGAAATCCGGTCCTCGCCCGCGGTGGTCGGGGCAAGTGGCTGCGAGGCGCTCCGCGAGTTCGAGGCTGAAGTTGGGGATGTCCTGTGCATCCTGGTCCACCCGCCAGGGGCAGCTGGGGCAGGGGGCGTGTGGCGGCTTCGGCGGACTCATCGGTTCCATTTTCGGCGATGCGGACGCGCACGTCATCGCGGCCATGCTTCTCCGGCGTCAATCCTCGTCGTGGTCATCCGGGTGGTGCGGATGCGTCATGCGGTTGTTGGCCAGTCTCAGGTCGGCCATGGTGCGCGCTGCCTCGGACTCCCGCAGGCTGCGCGCGGCGCGCGCAGCGGCATAGGCCGCGTAGAGATTGTCGACGTCCTGGCGCCATTTCGGCGGCAAGGCAGTGCCGTCAGGGGTCGTTGGCGGCAACACCGGCACCTTGATGCCGGCGCGCACGAGGATCTCCGCTTTTTGGAGGGTGCTCAGCATGTCGTGTCTCCGCTTCTTCTTTTGCTCACGCTCACTTCAGCCTGGGATGCAGCCTAGCCCGCTGCGCGGCCTGCGTCGTCGGCGAAAACGCCGATCCGGCGCCATACACCGTGCCAACAGAGCTGCGGTTGCGTCATCGGTGACTGGCCCTGGATGATGACCTGGCGTTGTGACAGGCCGTGCCTGGCGGTCGCCCATCGCGCAACGTGCATCGTTATGAACCGGCCTGGATCGCCATGGGGGCCTGTCGGGTCGACGACCGGCTGCCAGGACCGCCTCTCTTGCGACGCCTGGCTGCGGGCCTTGCGGGCGCAAGGGTGCGGCTTTGCCCCCGTCCTCACCCGGTCCCTGCGCTTCGCTGCGGGCTGCGGCTTGCGGGCGGGCCCTGGCGCCCGCGCGGTCCTCGCCCGCAGGACGTCGAGGCGGCTCCGGGGAGCCGTCCGATCACCCAGAAAGGCAGGTCCATCATGTCCGATCCATCGACAAGCAGCGGCTCATCCGCCGCGACAGCCCTCACATCCAACCTCGGCGGCCGTCGGCTTCCAGCCGACGGTCCTTGGCGCTTCGCCCTGAGCGCCGATCGCCGCTGGGCCCTCGTCTGCGATGCCGACGGGCGCAACCTCGCGGAAGTGCATCGCCCGGCCCTTGGCACCGGTCCCATCGGTCGACCGTTGACTTTCGAGCAGGTGGTCCGACTGATGGGTGCGGCGCCGGATCTGTTGGCACTGCTGCAAGAAACCATGGCGCCCGGGGGCATCGGACCCCACGAGTTCAGCCGACGCGGCGGATACCGTGACCGGGCTCACGCGGTTCTGGCGATGCTTCAACAGGATGGCATTGGGTGAGGACTCACCTCGGCTGGCTTGGTCTTGCCTCACGGCCGGTTTGGATCTGTCTGGCCTGTCCGGTGCGCTCACTGCGCGTGGCGGCCCTCGTCTATGCTCCGCGCATCCAGTCACGTCCCGCCAATGCCGATGCGACCGAACTATGTCCTGATCGATTTCGAGAGCCTCCAGCCCGATGGCCTGGATCTGCTGGTTGCGGAGCACTTTCGCGTCATTGTCTTCGTGGGCGCACAGCAGCACCGCATCCTTCGCCTTCGTACAGGCCATGCAGCGCCTGGGCGACCGGGGCGAATACATCAAGATGAGCGGCTCGGGCCCGAACGCGCTGGATTTCCACATCGCCTTTCACATGGGACGGCTCGGCGAGCTCCAGCCGGACGCCTTCCTGCACGTCATCTCCCATGACACCGGGTTCGATCCCCTTATCGCGCACCTTAAAGAGCGCGGCCTTTTCGCAGGCCGCTGGGCAGCCATCACCGACATTCCGCATGTCCGCGCCAGCCTGTGCAACACGCCGGACGAACGCCTGGCCGTCATCCTGGCCCGACTGGCCCATCCCACCGCGTCGCGACCGCGTCGCAAGAAGACGTTGAGCACCACCATCAACAGCCTCTTCAACAATCGCCTCGAGGCCGGCGAAGTCCAGCTCCTGCTCGATCTGCTGGTCGCGCAGCGTCACATCACGTTCGATGGCGAGGGCGTCACCTACCGCGGTGCAGGTTCAGACGGCGCGCTGCCGCCGATGCAATGAGTGATGCGATCGCAGGAGGCGCCGGCACGCCGGCGCCGGTGACCGTCAAGGGACTCGCGACTCGATTGGTCGAACGGGTGGATCTCAAGCCGATGGCCACCATCGGCAGCCTGGCCGCGGTGATCGGTGGCCTGCTCGTCCTGGCGTTCTTCGTGCGCATCCGATTCATGCCGGATGCCGACTTGGCCAGCTCCACGGCCATTCTGTTTGCGGTCGCGTCCGTGGGTCTGGCGTCCCTGGGGGTCTACCTGTTCATCGCGTTGATGCCCGGCGTTGCCGCCTCCTGGCTGCTGCGCGAGCGTGGTCTGCCGCCAGACCGGTGGATCGACTGGCTGCTCCCCGGAATCGCGTTCGTCGTCACCGCGGCGGTTCTGGCCATGGCCGCCGCTGGATGCAAGTGGCTGGCGGGTTCCATCGAGCTCATTTGGTTCGGCGCCTCGAGCCTGGCCGGTGTTGCGGCGACTTGGCGCGCCAAGGTCCTTCGTTCGCGCCTGTCGCCGGCCTCAGACATTGGTGTGCGGTTGATCGTCTCCGACTTCGTGTGTCTCGCCGTAACCGCGCTGGTGTGGTTCCTGGCGATGTTTGCAGTCCTGCAAATCACGATCGCTCTGGGCAAAGAAAGCCAATTGCCAAGCTGGCTCTCTGTGCTTTGCGCGGCCGCTTGCGCTGTGTTCATCACCATGTTCAACCTTGCGGTGAGCTAGTTGCCGCTCAAACCGGCGCTCGTCGCCGGCGCGGTCACTGTGCTGCCGGCCGGCTTGCTTCTTATCGCGCTGTCCGGTGGGGCAGGGCCCTTCGCGAGCTACGTGTTGCGGCAGCTTGGCATGGGCGAGCTGGACAAGGTCGAGTTGGTCGTCGAGCCCAGCGTCTGTCGGACACTGGCGCTGACGACGCCGTCGGCGTTCAAGTGTGCCGCCACCAATGCCGAGGGCGTCGGCGTTCTTCGCGGCCTCACTGTTCGCTCGCGCATTGGGACGCAAGTGGTCGTCGAGCCGCCGCGAGCAGCAGGCGATGCCACGCGGGCGCCATCTGCGCAATTGATCCTGCGCAAGTCCGACATCATCCTGTGGGTGCGTCCTTGACCTGATCCGGTGCGCCGCCGGCCCCTGATTGGTCTGGGGAAGTTGCCGAATGCGGGCGTCTCCCCGCGTTGCGGGGCCGGGCTGCTCCAGGTTCGCGCGGTCGCGCTCATCCCCTGCGGGGACGGCCTGCGGCCGCCTTGCGCATCCCTGACGCAGGGCCTGCGGCCCTAGGACATCCATTGATCAGACCCGCCCCTGGCGGGTGAGGGGCGCTCGCCGCGCGGCGGTTCCGGTGCGCCACGGTCCAGCGCTGTGCGGTGCTGCCGTCTTTCTGAGCTCTTCACCTTCTCGGTGACTCTGCGCCCGCGTGGCCGGAGGACCGGCTGCGCCTGCAAGGGGGTGTTCATAACGCTTCGCGTTACGAATGCTTCCCCCTTGCTCCCCCGTCCCCGCGGTCGCCTGCCGCCACCGGGCGAAGAACTCAGGAAGACGGCGGCCAGCTCCGGATGCTGGACCGATGCGATCCGGAACCCTCAGTTGAGGGGCTCTGAATCTAGGAATCCGGCAGGTGCTTCGTCCATTCAATCCAACCACCGAAAGGAACGGAAATGACCGCTATCGCTACCCCATCGTCTGTGTCTCGCAAGACCTCGCGCGCCGTCAATGGCGCCGTCAGCAAGGCCCCGACCTCCGCGATCGTGCCCAAGGCGTCCAAGTCCAAGAAGGCGCCGAAGGCTGTGAAGGAAGGCAAGGCCGCTGCCGTCGCGACCGAAGCATCGACGCCGGCAGTGACCGTCCCGCGCGACCTGTTGGTGCCGCTGGAGAAGCTGGTGCTGAGCGAGGCCAACGTGCGTCGGGTCTTCCATGCCGAGGGCATAGAGGAACTGGCGGCTCTGCTCGAATCTCAAGGTCAACTGCAGCGGCTGGCGGTCGTCGCACAGGCCGAGGACAGCTATGCGGTGGTGGCCGGGGGGCGTCGCCTGCGCGCCATGCAGCGCCTCGTGGCGCAAGGCAAATGGGCCGCCGACCATCCGGTCGAGTGCAAGCTGTACGAGAGCGAACGCGCCGCCGAGGTGTCGCTGGCCGAGAACTCGGGCCGCGAAGCCATGCACCCGGCCGATGAAATGGAAGCCTTCCGTAAGCTGGTGGAGCAGGGTTTCAGTGTTGCGCAGGTGGCAGGGCGCTTCGGGGTGACGGCCATCACCGTGGAAAGGCGCCTCAAGCTCGCGCGCCTCGCCCCTCGGTTCCTCGCGATGTACCGGGCCGACGAGATCGATCCCGATCAACTGCAGGCGCTCGCGTTGACCGAAGATCATGCAGCGCAGGAAGCGGTCTGGGATGGGCTGCCCGCCTACGACCGTGACGCATGGTCGATCCGCCGCGCGCTGACCGAAGAAGCCTGCCGGGGTGACAGTCGGCTGGCTCGCTTCGTGGGCATCGACGCTTACGAAGCCCGCGGCGGTGCCGTGCGGCGCGACCTGTTCGCCGAGGCCAGCGATGCAGGCGTGTTCCTGGACGACTCGGTGATGCTTCAGGTCCTCGCCATGGAGAAGCTGCGGGCGTCGGCCGAGGAAGTGCGCGCCGAGGGCTGGGGGTGGGTGGACTGCCTCATCGAGGGCGACCAGCTGGCCTTGCGCAGCTACGGACGCGAGCTGCAGGGCGAGCGCGAGCCGACCCCCGAGGAAGCCCAATCCCTTGCCGCCATGGAGGCGGAGCGCGACGAATTGGACGCGGCCTATGGGCGCAACGAGAACGAGGACCGGGAGTCGGAAGCCTACGAGGCCGAGGAGCAGCGGCTCAGTGGTCTGCTGGAGGCTGTGGACGAGCGCATCGACACCGCCTACGACGCGCTGCGGCAGTGGAGTCCCGAGCAGATGGCCCGCAGCGGTGCGCTGCTGCGCATCGATCACGGCGGCAACCTCACGGTGGACCGTGGCCTGATCCGACCCGACGACCGCGAGGCATCCGCCGAGGGCGGTGACTCCGATGGCGAGGGCGTGACGCGGCGTCAGGACGATGCGTCGAAGAAGCGGCCCGACATCAGCGAGAAGCTCATGCGGGATTTGACGGCCCACCGCACCGGCGCGCTGCAGGCCGCGATGATCCAGAACCCGCATGTGGCCCTCGCCACGCTGGTGCACCGCCTTGCCGAGACGGTCTTCGGCCACTACGGGCGTGGCAATGACGTGGTGAAGGTGCACCTGACCATGACCAGCGACTATTCGCTGGCCCAGCAGGCCACCGACTTCGAGAACTCGCCCGCAGGCGCGGTGCTGGACCGGGCGACGACGGCGTGGGGCGACCGCTTGCCGGGGAATCCCGAAGCGCTGTTCGGCTGGTTGCTCGCGCAGGAGCGGGACACCCTCCTTGACCTGCTGGCCTTTTGCACGGCCCGCAGCCTCGATGCGGTGGTCGGGCGTGAACGCCGCCGCGACCAGAGCGACGCTATCGCCGAGGCGCTGGGTGTGGACATGGCCGACTGGTGGGTGCCGACAACCGAAAGCTACCTGGGCTCGGTGAGCAAGGCTAAGGCGTTGGAGGCGGTCAAGGAGGCGACGGGTGCGGATGAGAGCGCCGCGGTGTCCGGGATGAAGAAGAACGAGGCCGTTCGCCACTGCGCCGCGAAGTTGGAGGGTTCGCGTTGGCTGCCTGCGCCGCTGCGGCGCCTGCCTGCCGCCATTACTAGCGCCGCCGAAGAAGCCGACGAGTCCTAAGCGGTCGGGAAGCCACGCCCGTTCAGTGGTGTGGCTTCCCGGCTCAAAGTTGCCATTGCTCTTATGAAAGGAAGTATGTCATGCCCAAACTGATTGCCCAAGTCGCTGCCGTCGCGGTGACTGTCTCCGTGGTCCTGGCCGTGGTCCTCGTCCGTCCTGCCGATACCGACTCGGCCCCGGCATCCAGAAGCACAACAACACCGGCGCCCGCGCATGGTGACTTCCACAACCGGCTGCAGCCGAAGCTCGACGGCATCGGTGACTTTTCATCGCTGCCACCGGTCGCAATGCCCGACGCGGAGGGATCGAGGCTGGCGGTTCGCGTTGCGCGTGCGAGGACTCGATAGCAGCACATGGTGCGCAGTGGGTCGGACTGCGTTACGCCTCAATGCCTCGATCCTCAGAACTTCGGCGCGCCGAAGTTTTGTCGCGTTGAGGGGAGGCGAGGGCGAGCGCGGCGAGAGCTATTCGATCCGGCGGTTGGCCTTGCCGAGTCGATGCCGAGCGTGCTGGCGATGAGCGAGCACGCTGATTCATGAGGGTTGCTGCCAAGATTCTTCGGCGTGCCGAATTCAGAGTCCTTGTGCGGCATTGAGGGCAGGATAGACTGCCGTCACATAGTGTTTACAGACCTGTGTTGCTGATGGCCGCTGTCTCTTCGTCCTCCGTGATTTCGACGCGACTGCCTCGTGAAATGAAGGTGCAGTTCGCGGCGCTCGCAGCGCGACTTGGCCTCACCGAGTCGGGCCTGATGGCGAGGTTGGCCGAAGAGGTCGTGCGTACGAACCCTCCAGTACCTGGGCGCGCAGCGTCTGCACCGATCGCACAGGTTCAGTCAGCAGCGGAGGTCGATGTTGGAGATCGAATCACCGTTCGTTTGCGCCGCGGCGATCGGGCGTGTGTTGCCCAGCGCGCCAGCGCGCGAGGCATGAAGACCAGCTCCTACCTCACGCTGCTGGTCCACAACCACGTGCGTGCCGTCGATGTGCTTCCGCCGCAGGAACTGGACAAAATCAAAGCCGCCTCGGCCCAGCTTGGCGCCATCGGGCGTGCACTTCGGAACTTCGGCGCGCCGAAGTTTCCGCTGGACGAGGCCACGTCGGCTTTTGTCGACTTGCTCGAGCAGGTGCGGAGTGAGGTGGAGCATGCGCGGCGAGAGTCCGCCGACGTCGTCCGGCGCAATCTCCAAAGCTGGGAGAGCGGGCATGCCTAAGCAGATGCTGAAGCTTGCCCGGACGGGCGGTGCGACGCGTGATCTGGCGCTGGACATCGTCAGCCATGGCCGGCGGGGGCCGGGCGGCGCGTTGCAGCTTGGCCAGGCGCAGATCGAGCAGGTTCAGCGCACCGTGGGCCGCACGCCGGAGGTCATGGTGAAGGTGTCTGGCGGTGGGCGGGATTCAGGCACCGTGCGTGCGCATCTCAAATACGTCGGCCGGCACGGCAAGCTATCGATCGAAACCGATGAGGGTGTCGAGATGCAGGGCAGGGGAGCTGCCGACGAGCTCGCCGACGAGTGGGCGCTGGACCAGTGCCGGGGTGCCCATCGACCCAAGCCGGCCGAGGGCGAGAAAGACACCCGGGCCAAGCTCGTGCACAACATCGTGCTGTCGATGCCCGCAGGCACGCCATCCGAGAAGGTGCTGGCCGCTGCGAGGGTGTTCGCCAGGGAGAACTTCGCGCTGCAGCATCGTTACGCGATGGTGCTGCACACCGATCAGGCGCACCCCCACGTGCACCTGGTGGTGAAGTGCGAGCACGAGTACGAACCGCGCAAGCGCCTGTATATCTGCAAGGACACGCTGCGGCGCTGGCGCGAGCAGTTTGCCGAGCTGATGCGGGAGCAGGGCGTCGCCGCCAATGCGACGCCCCGGCAGGTCCGTGGCCAGACGCATCGGCCCCTGCGCGATCCGATCCATCATCGCCTGCGCGCGATGCGCGCTTACAACCAGCTCGATGCGCAGGAGCGCGACCGTCGCGCGGCGCCCCGTCCCTCGCGCTTCATGCGCACGAAGGTGCTGGATGCGATCGAGCGACTGAAGGGCGGCGGCGCGCCCTTGGACGAGGGCAGGTCAGCGATGCAAAGCTCGCGCGATGGCGTCACCGCCGAATGGGCGGCGACCGCGCAGGCGCTGCGCCGCCAAGGTCGAGACGAGCTGGCGGCGCAGGTCGATCGGTTCGTGGCGGAGATGGCACCGGTCCAGACGGATGCCGAGCGGTTGGCAAAGCGGTGGGAGCGCGATCAGCAGCCACCCACACCGACACGGTCCCGCTCGCCCGACGCGCCGCATCGCTGAGAGGTGCGATCGGCACTTTGCGCAAGAGAGTCTCAGGCTCCGCGAACGTCGGAGTCCTGGGATGCCACACCGCCGACGCGATACCTGTGCGACCGCGCGGCTTCAGCCTTGTTGGATCTTCTCAGCGGCGATTTGCGTCAGCTCCGGAAGTTCGTCCAGCTGATAGCGGATGAAAGCCCATGCGGCGCGATGGTCGCCGTGAAAGACCGCGAGCACTTCATCAACGGTCGGATGTGCGGGCAGCGATCGATTCCAGCGCCGCGCAATGTCCACCACCGCCTCTAAGAGGAGGTCGGCCGGCTTCAACATTCCGAACGTGGCCAAAGGCCCCAGTGCGCGATCGAGGTTCACCTCGACCTGCACGCCCGATAGCGGATACTTGAGCGTGGCGCTCAGGCCGCCGGACCGGATGACCTCTAGGACTGCATCCGGTTCGTCAGCGACCTCAGTGAGCCAGTTGGCGATGGCATGACGCAGTTGCTGCGTGAGACTGCTCGGTACGGCGAGTCCCAAGCCGACATCTTGCCGCTGCGATTCGGGTATGAGTGCGTGGATGGCACTTTGCGCGGCGTCGGCTGCGTCCCAGTACACGCGCGCGGCCGCTCGTTCTTCAGGGGTGGGCTGGATCCGTTCCGGTGGGGCGTGGGTGCCCTCCATCTGGACCTGGTCGTCGTCCTCGGGGAAGCCGGCCTCATCCCATTGGATGATCTTTCCCACGGCCTGGATCGCTTTCCAAGGATCCATATCGGCGTGTCTGAAGACAGCCAGCGCGGCAGCAGCGCCAGCATTCAAAGCTTCGGCTGGCGCGCCGCGAGATACGACGTTCAGTTCCATGGCATTGCTCCCAAAGGCCGGGTCGCGCGGTGCCGACGTTTTGTCGACGGCGAGGCGCCCGAGAAATGGCAACTGCAAGGGACCCAGTCTATGCCAAATACTGTATATTTGTCCAGTATATTCGCATTGGGAGGTCGAGGCGCAGCCCACTCCGGCGCTGCGGCAGCTCATCGCTTGCGTCAGTCAAGTCCAAACTTCGCCGGCCCAACCTACACGGCACAATCGCGCCCCTCGTGGATCTCTTCGGCTCTTCTCGCTCGTTGCTTCGGCACCCGGTCTGGTATAGCGACACCGCATCTGAAACCGTCTCGCTTCCTCTGAGCGCGGACGACTACCGGGTCACGCCCGCAGTGGGTCCCAATGACCGGTGGACGGTCACGTCGTCCAGCGGCGAAGTGGTCTACCGCGGCATTGGCCCGGTTACCGTGACGCAGGGCTGAGGCTTGGAAAGAGGTTGAGTGGCGCTGCCCACAAGATGCAGCGCGAAGCTCCGCCGCGACCGATGTCCTGCTCCCGAAGCATCTATCGGGTGGCGTTGAGATCCTGGGTCGATCAACCCATCGTCGACGCATCGATGACGCGATGGGGGTTCTTGTCGACCACTAGCGCGAGGGGCCTTCGGGGGTGCGCGGATTCCGCGATCGTTCCGGCATCGGTGGCTCAGGTTCGTGCGTCCGGGCCTTGGCATCCTGAGATTTCTGGCGTGCCGCGATGCGGGCCATGTCGCCGCGTTCGATGCGCTGCGCGATGTTTTCGCGCGCGTGCACCATCAGGCGGTCCGCTTGCTCCTTCGGGAAGCGCTCGGCTTCGGTCGCCGCGATGCCCAGCGCCTGGACGGCGCGTTCGTGGTGGGGGAATTCCTTCAGGAACTCGAAGCGGTTCATCACTCGGAACGCACCCGCTTCGCGCGCCCACTGCAGCGCCACGGCGGTCGACGGGTCCTGCTCGCATCGACCCACGGCCTCGTTGCGCCACTTGAGGACCTGACCGGCCACGTCGCGCGGGACGGTCGGATCGGCGCCCAGGCGCTGAAAGAGAGTCTCCCAGCGCATGGCCGTGCGGACCATCTCCTTGGCTGAGGGCGTCTTGTCGAGCAGCGACTCGAGGGTGGCCGCTGCTCGGGGAGGCCGGTCCCACTTGTCGCCATCGACCCGGCTCTCATAGATGTGATCGCCGCTGGCGTCGATCACACGCAATCCGTCGACCGATCGACCGAACTCCATCCGGCCAAGGACGTCCACCACGTTGTCGAACGCGAAATCGTGCATCTGGCTTGACGGCGGTTCGACGGCCAGACCATGGCGACGCCGCATCTCGTAGCGCGCCATCATGGCAATTCGGCTTTCTTCGCGCGACGTGGCGACGAAGACCGCCTGGACGATGTAGCCGCTGCGACGCAAATCACCCGCCAAGGCCGGAACGGCATCGATCTGCGTCGTCTCCACCTCCGCGAGCAGGTTGTGCCGCTGCTTCTGAGCGTCCTTCACGAAGCGGTTGAACCAGGCCGCGCAGTCGCCGACGATCCGCTGCGAGGCCTCGGGCGCCATGTCGCCGCCGCGGGACCACAGCGGGTGGTAGGCGCGAAGACGATTCATCGACACATGGGCAGCCGACGACACCGTTGCCAGCAGCTGCTGGCGCAGCTGCACCGTGGCAAACGTGAGGCCAGCACCCGGCTGCCCCGTGATGATCATGGCGGCAGGCTGGGGGGCGGGTTGCGCGCCCGCAGCCAGATCCGCGCTCACGCAGCGGTCAAACAGGCGACGCAGTTCACGTTCAGAAGGCGAACGAGCCTCGGCGGCGCGGTTCGTCGGGGTTGGCCGCGCCATCAGGACGACTCCTCAGCGTCCTTGCTGCCGCGTGACGAGTTCCCCTTGGGTCGGTGCGTGATCGCGTATCGCTCGATGACCCTGCGCACCGCGTCCGTGTCGTCAGGGTCCAGCGTGGTCAAGACCTGGCGTGCCTCGTCGCGTTCGATGACGAGCTGCTGAACGTGCTCAACGTCTGGCGCACTGCCTTCATTCAGCCGGTCGATCTCGAGAGTCTGGTGGGCCACGAACTGATTGACCAGCGCCAGCGCCAGTTCGGCGTCCAGGACCGACTTGAGCGGGGACCACTGGCTCTCGTCGTAAGCGAAGAACGCGCGGTTCTCGCTCGCCGGTGCAGGCGCGGGCTGATCGTGGTCGATCGCGAAGTCGCCGGTGAGCACGGCTTTGGTCAGCCACATGCGCATCACATCGGCCAGCTCCAGGCCGCGTTCGCGAGCCATCGCCATGGCCTTGTCGGCGATGTCGCGCTCGATGCGAATACGGAGGTGGTAGGCGTCCATGCGAGCGCGATTTATAGCAGCCTGCCACAGCGGACTCGCGCATCTCGGTGACTCGTCCTGGGTCGCGCGATCGCCGCGCGTGACGGGCTCAGCGCAGCGCCACGTAGACGGCCAAGGCGGTCAGGTGCGCCGGGTAGAACGCGTAGAAAGCCCAGCGGTACCGGGAAGTCGGGATGTCCACCTGAGTTGCGCCCCAGATGAGCGGAAGCGCCACGAGTGCGGCAAAGGTGCCGTTGATCAGCGCCAGGCAGGCCGTCGCGCCAGCCCAGAGCGCGAGCCTTAGAGTGCTGGGACGTCTGATGAAGGCCCAGGCGCCCAGGCAGCAGAGCAGGGCGGGCCACCAGAACTCGACGATGGCACCGCCGACCAGGAACACCGCCAGCGCCAGGATCCGCCGCGGCAGGCCACCGCGCTCCCAGAGCAAGACAATTGACGTCGCGGCCAGCAAGGTGAAAAGAATATTAAGGGGCCACCAGCCGACCAGGACCACGAAGGCCGGCGTGGCCAGGGCGCCGAAGACGCTAAGGCGCTTCATCACGCGCAGGTGTGCCCCGCCGGCCAGTGCACCGTCTCGACACAGGTTGTACATGAGGACGAAGCCGAAGATCGGCATCACCAGCCGGCCCATGGCATACAGGGATGCGCTGGCCTCGCCCAGCACGTACTTGTTGACGTGGTCGGCGGCCATGAGCACGAGGGCGACCCACTTGAGCGTCTCAAGCGAGCCGGAGGCGATCACCCAGGCGCCATCGGGTGCGTGCGCCCGTTGTGCGGGCGCGGGCGCACCGATCGCTACCGTCACCTCTGTCACTTCTGTGTTGGGCTGGCCAGCCATGCTCAGTAGGCAGGCGGAAGAACCACCCCTTCGTCCCACAGTCGACGCCACTCGCGGGCGTACTGCGCACCAAGTGCCGGGGCGTTGCGCACGACGAGCACGTTCTCGGCGTTGCGACTGGATGCCGAGGAGGTGTAGTTGAAGCTGCCCGTCTGGACCGTGGTGCCATCGGCAACGATGAACTTGTTGTGCTGCAGGGCGTAGCGCGCGTTGGTGCGCACCGGGATCTGCTCGTTGGCCAGGAATTGGGCGGCCGAGTAGCCCTTGATCGCTTCGCCAGCATCGATCACGACGAACACCTTGACGCCGCGTCGCTGCGCATCGCGCAGGGCGGTCGCCACCGGCTTGCTGGTGAACGAATACGCGGCCACGAAGAGTGTGTCGCGGGCACCGCGGATGGTGTCGAGCACGAGCGGCAGAGCCTCGCCTGGCGTGAACGCGGCAAAGATGTCTGCCGCGGCGGCTGTCGGTCGATGGGCGGTCGGGGCCTCGCGTCGAACCGTTCGGTCTGGACTCTGCGCCGTGACTGGTGCCGCGCACAGAGCCAGCGCAAGCCAGGCCGCGCCGGCGAACCCAACGCGGCGCGTAGTGTGCTGCCGCCCGCTGGCAAAGGGGATCAGGCAATCAATGACGTTCATGGATGGGCTCCTCGCGCATGCGTGCGCTGCGCTGTCGAACGTGGGGCGCATGTGTCGGGGTGTGGCTGACCGGCAGATGGATGTCGCGACCCTGCTCCACGGCGTCGGCCAATCGTTCGCGGATGGCCTGGACGAGGCGCTGCCGGGATGGGGCGTCCGTCGTGTGGCGCTCAGCGTACTGCTCGGCAAGCCGGACCCCCGCTGCGGCTGCTGCAAGGCTGGGCTGGGCGGCTAGATGCTCCCGGGCCACGGGCTCGCCACCACGGATCATTCCGGCGGCCTGCTGCAGCGAACGCATGTATTCGATCGTTTCGATGCCCCACCGGGCGCGCTGCGCGACGATCTTCTTCTCGCCGACCAGGTCGCCGGTCTCATCACGCTGCGGCACCCGGACATCCACCGCTGTGGTGCCCTGATGGGTGAGGACCACGGACGCACCGACGCGCGGTTGCGATGCCGACTCGGCCAAGGCACGCTCCAGATCGGTGCCCCAGACGGTGCGGTCGCCGACTTCGGTGCGGACCATGACATAGAAAGACATGCGCTCCTGTGGATCGAACCGATAGGGCGACGCTGCCGCGGCCACCAAAACGCCCACAATGGGCGCGCGCGCGCCGTTGCGGGTTGGCCGGGGTTGGTCGGCTGCTGCGCTGGGCGTCGGACTGCCTGGAGCTGGCCCCTGCGTTTCCTCAGGCCGTTGCCGCATCTGTGCTCTGGCAACCTGCTGGCGTTCCGACTCCGAGGGTTCATAGCCCCGGACCTCGAGTCCCAGAAGCTCGGCCTCGCGCCACATGCCCTGGCGGAAGACCTCGGTGCCACGCACTTCGATCGTTTGCCACCCACGCTGCTGGGCGATGGCCACGACGCTGTGCATCACCTCGCGGTTCTCCGTCCGCACCCGTATGCGACTGCCGTCGTCGATAAACGCGAGCGTTCGGTCTGGAAACAAGTAGCTGTTATCGATGCGCAGGTACCGGCGCTCGATGGCATCTGGAACAGGCGGGTGGTTGCGGCCAGGCGCGGCAGCATTGCCCTGGACGGCACCGGCGAAGTTGCTCGCGGCGGTGGCCTGTTGGTTGCCGGTGGTGGTAGAGGAAAAAGCAGAAGCGTTGGCGGTGGCCATGGCGGCTCCTTGATGTGCCGGGTCGTGTCAGTCAATTGAGCAGACGCGAGACGAAGGCGTCCGCGCGCTGCTTGATCTCGTCGTCGGTCAGTGGCTCGGTCGGGATCTCGACATCGTCGAAGTCGAAGGAGAAGTCGCTGAGCTTGAGTTCATCGTTGAGTACGGCTGCGGACATGGCGGTTACCTCTTTGGTGATGGTCGAGCCTCCGCTCGGGCTCGCCGGGCGAGGAGCGGCAGCAGTGACAGGCGTGCCGTCTGCGTGGGTGCGGCGAGGTGGGAGAGAGGCGGGGCGCGAGGGGGCCGGGCCGGTCGTCATTGGTCCCGCACGGGTTGCCGCGAGGACAACGAGCTTCGGAACCGCTGGCGGTGGCAGCTCGCGCTTGGCGAAAGACTTGTCCTCGAAGTAGCGGATGCGATGCGCCAGGACGGGGCGCAGGCCTTCGTAGAACAGGATCATTCGGGTGGGGCCAAGCTCCTTCACCTCTTGCGGCAGCAGGAGCCGGCGCGGCTGGTCGCTGATGCTGACGGAGCCGCCCTTGTGCGTGCCGCCGAACATCGGGCGGCTGATGCTCTTCTGCCGCACGGTGTAGGTGCCCAGCTCGCGCGAGATGGCCTCGGCGTCGTCGTACTCCTTCGGCGGAAACACGATCCGGGCGGCCAGCATCTTGCGGATGGACTTCGCACCCTCGCCGCCGTACTTCTCGATCAGCTGCGAGTTCGACTGGACGATCACGACCGTGCGGACGTTGTAGCCCGGCAGGAAGGCAGTGGACTCCGCGATGACGGGAATGCGGCCGAGGGCCGGAAACTCGTCGAGCATCAGCAGCAGTTGGTGCTTGAGCGCCGGATTGGTTTCCGGCAACTCCCGGGTCTGCAGGCCGATGGCCTGTTGAAAAAAGAGATTCAGGAGGGGTTGCAGCCGCGCGATGTTGTCCGGGTTGATCTGCACGTAGATGGAGATCGGGCGCTTCCTGAGGTCCCTCAGGTCGAAGTCGTTGGCCGAGGTCGCTGCGTCGATCATCGGGTTGAGCCACAGGTCCAGTCGGCTCGTGAAGGTCTTGCGGATGCTCGAGGCGGTGGTAGGCGCCAGGTCGATCACGTCGTACAGGCTCTGCACGGCCTCTTGGGACAACGGGTAGCCGGCCCGCTCGCAGGCGTCGATGACCCGCTTCCAATGCTTCTGGAAGCCCTCGGCATCGCTGGCCATGCCCTGGCGCAGCACCTCGCCCAGGGTCCGGGTGGCCTCGGGCACCTCGAAGAGGTACAGCGCGATCCCGAGGAACAGCGACCGGGCCGACGAGGTCCAGAACGGATCGCCGGCGAGCGGGTCCGGAAACAGCATCGTCGCGATGCGCTGGAGGTCGTCGATGCAGCGGTAGGGTTCTTCGGACACATAGCCCAGCGGGTTCCAGCGCGCCGAGCACTCCTTCTCGGAGAGAGGATCGAACAAGTGCACGTCCTGGCCGTGCGATGCCCGGAAGCCCGCTGTGCGCATGAAGTTCTCGCCCTTGATATCGCTGACGATCGTCGAGCCGGGCCAGTTCAGGAGGTTGGGCACGACCACGCCGACCCCCTTGCCGCTGCGTGGAGGGGCCTCCAGCTCGACGCCTTGCTGACCGGGCAGGACCAGATAGCGGTTGCCCAGCCGACCAAGGATGATCCCGTGCTCTTTGAGGAGGCCTGCCTTTTCGATCTCCCGGCGCGAGGCGAAACGCGCCTCGCCGTGTAGTGGCCGGCGGCGCGGGAGCATGGCGACGCCCATCAGACCCAGGCAGACGCCCTGCGCACCGCCGAGGCAGACCAGCAGCGCCTGACGCACATCGGGGCGATCGCCGTAGGCTCGCCAGTAGTCGTGGATGGTGAGCAGCGACGCTTCATGCGGCGGCAGCTGCATCCGCATGAGGAAGGCGTAGCCGGCCACGTACACGCCCATCACCGCGGCGACCAGCAGCGCGACCGCGATCTTGAACGGGCTAGGAAAGCCCTCGGTGCTTGGTGCCAGGGTCATACCAAATCTCTCGAACGATGCGCGGGCTGCCGGCGTTGCTGCGGTCTCGCGCGCACTGAACCACGACGTCCACGCTCATCTGGGCGAGCTCGACACCCTCGCGCGTGCTCATGCCCTGGCCGGCCTGGCTGCGCTTCATGAGCTGGGCCAGCGCCACGAACGCCATCTCGGCGCTGTCCGCGTGGACGCTCGTGATGGAGCCAGGGTGCCCGGTGTTGACGGAGACCAGGTAGTCGTAGACCTCGTCCCCCGTGCGCAGCTCGGACACGAACACCCGGTCGGGCCGCTGCCGCTTGGCGCTGGCCAGCAGCTGGCCGGGGGTGACTTCCGCCTGGCCCTGGGCGCCCTGTGAATAGAACAGGCGCACATGGTTGGGCTGGTTGCGCAGTGAGAGCTCCTTGACGTCCTCGATGGTGATCAGGCGGTCCTCGGCCGGCACTTCCAGGATGAGCGCCTTGCTGACGGTGGTCTTGCCCGAGCCCGTTGCGCCGGAGAAGAGGATGTTCTTGCGCAGCAGGACGGCGCGGCGCAAGAAGGCGGCGAACTGCCGGCGGGCAAGCAGACCGGTCAGTTCTCGGTCTTCGGGCGACAGGTGCTCGACCTGCACCTGGTGGCTCGGCAGGGCCGGCACGCTGCGGGTGGGGCCGAAGATACCCTTGCCGTCCAGCTCTTCGAGCGTCCACAGTGCGTTGGACGGCCGCCGGATCGTGATGGAGACGGTGCGCTCCTGTGTGGCGGGCGGCAGGACGATCTGGATCCGCTCACCGCCTGGCAGCGTCGCCGAGAGAAGCGGCTCGTTGGCGGAGATGCGCTGGCGCGTGAAGTTCGCTACCAGCTTGGCGATAGCAATGCACCAGTCGTAGCTGGCGAACGGGAGGTCTTCGCGCGTCCAGCCCGATTGCCGTTCGACGAAGGCCGTGCCGGGCTCATTGATGCAGATCTCCGTGACCTCGGGGTCGTCGAGCAGGCGGCCGAGCGGGCCGAGGAAAAGCGAAAGCGAGGAGGGCGCCTTCTCGATTGCGTTGGAAGGCGGGCTGCCGGAAGGTCCCCCGCCAACGGAACCTTCGCCGCCTACGCGGTCAAGGGGATTCGGGATCGGCTCGAAGCGCATAGACGCTCCTGAAATCAACGTCGCGAGCCACGAGGATCTGGATGCGCTCGCCCTGGTTCTTGATGACGGTTGGGGGGATGGCGATGGTGTTGCGCAGAACCTCGGTCATCACCTCGCGGCTGCCCTGGGCCCCGAAGCTCACACCGCCGCCGCTGCCGACGCTCGTGCCGCTTTGTTGGTTGGCGGCGATCGCTTGCATCGCTCCGTCGACGACCGAGATCAGAAGGGCCGCGCCAAAGCGATCCCAGAAGTGTTTGTCGACGTAGCCCGGCAAGCCGTTACGGCCGAGCTCGTCGGTACCGGGGGATGCGAGCTGCACGACGACGCCCGTGGGCGTCCGGGCCTCGTTCCAGGCGACGAACACCCGGCCCTGGCCTTGCCGCGGGGAGCCCTTCTGTTCGCCGACGTACTTGGTGCCGCGCTCCAGGAGCACCACCTTGCCATCGGCGCCGTAGATGTCGCTCGCACCGATGCAGGTCGTCATGCCCTCATAGGTGGAATCGATGGCGGTCTCCAGCGTGCAGTCGATGAAGGCGCCCTTGGGCAGAAGCATGCGGCGGGTGGGCAGCTTCTGGGCCATGACGGCCGGTGTGGGCGTCGGCTTGAGGTTCGCGGCAAGGGTGCTGGCGCTTGAGGTGGCACCGGCAGGCGTGCCCTGCATGGCGCCGATCAGCTGCGCGACGTTGGGTATTCCCGGCTGGCCAGAGCCGCCAACGCCGCCGATCCCGCCTGGAATGGCATCCGCGCCACCGAAAGGCGCGGCGCCTCCGGCGAGCGACTGACCTCGTCGCAAGACCGGTGTACCGAGCTGCCGTTCCAATGCCAGCTGTTCGGGTGTCTTCTGCGGCGGCCCGCTGGGCGCAGCGGCGGCGGGCGCGGGTGGCGCAGGCGGGGCGCCCGCTGCCGCGGCGGTTGGTGGCTCTGGAGGTTTGGGTGGGTCGACCCGTCCCAGGGGCGGAACTTTCATCTCGCCGCCGGCGCGGGCCGCAGCCGCCTTGCGCGCGGCTTCCTCGGCATCCCGGGTCTTGCCGTACTGGGTGTTGTAGTACCAGAACAGGAACCCAGCGCCGAGCAGGACCATGGTCGCCAGCGCCAGGCCGCCGCTCACGCGGGACTGAATCGAGCGTTCGCGGTTGACGGAGGGGATGGCACGCTCGCCCTGTACCGTCGACGCACCAGAGTCGCGGGCCGGGCCGCGGCTGCTTGATTCGGCACGCGCCTGCTGGCCGGATGGGAGGATCTCGCCGGTGTCCAGGTCCACACGCCCGTCCGCATCAGCGCCGCGCGCTTGATCGTCGGCCGATGTCCCAGTCAGGCGGTCATCCTGCTCGAGCCGGCCGCGGTTGAACCCCGTCATGGTGCTTCTCCCGCCGTGGTGCGGTGCACGCCGGGCGCGTTGGTGTTGGTGGGCGTCCGGGCGCCGCCGCCGGCGAACGACTGGTTGACGACACACCCGACCAGCTGGCCGCGGCGAAGGACGAGGCGACGCGCGACGCGATGGATCACGACCTCGTCGGCCTCGACGTTGAAGTTGAGCAGCGACTCGGAGCCGTCGTCGTTCTGCACGAACATCGCCGGAAACTCCGAGCGCGCCTGGAAGCGCAGCCTGGTTTGCACCCCATCGTCGTACGCGCTCATGGGCTTGAGCGAGTCGCTGCCGCAGAACCAGTAGTTGGTGTTGCGCGGCCGATCCGACGTCTGGTTCATCCGCGACTCGGCGCGACGCCGCTCTGCTGCCGCTGCCAGGGCCCTTGCTTCTTCTTCGGGATAGGCGAAGCGGACGGAATACACCATCCGCCGGGCTGCGGCGCCCCTGGGCGCGTTGGCGGCCACCATGTAGTCGAAGTGGTAGGCCCGCCGGTTGGTGAGCACCGTGAGGTTGGTGGAGGCGCGGGCCTCCTTCGGTTTGATGAAGAAGTGATTGCGCTCCGCACCCACGTCGAAAGCCGCGTTGTCGCCCGAGCCGAGGTTCACGAACTCCTCTCCCTCGGCGAACTGCAGATGGATCTGGTAGCCCACGTAGCCCTGGAGGGTGACCACGTCTTCGGGGTTGTAGTTCACCACTCGCACGCGCGCGTCGACCTTGCCCGTCGGCGGGATGGTCGCGGCCATGGCTGGCGGCGCGGTCGCCCAAAGGCAGGTGGTGAGCGCCGTTGCGACCATCCCGCGAGTGATGACAGCCGTCAGCCTCATCGGACGTCCTGCTTTGCGCCAGGCGCCGGTGCGGTGCCGGAGGACACCGTCTCAGGCTCGCGCCGGTACTCGACCACGCGGAATCCGAGTGGATTGAGCGAGCGCCACTTCTCGTCTCTGGACGGCGACACGTAGGCAAATTCGATCGTCGACACCCAGTGCGTGGCTTGCTCGTCGCCGGTGCCGCCTGGACGCGCGTAGCGGGTGAAACGGACCTGGGCGAGTTTGTCCTTGCCGCTCTCGAGCTTGAGGAAGGTGACGGACCGAACCTGAGTCCTGATGGCGGTGCCGTCCTTGTAGACGTTCAGCGGCGACTGCGGATTGTTGGCAGCCCACAGGGCGGCCCAGTCCTGGTTCAGCTTGGGCGAGTTCTGGGAGGCGACGAGCTCGTAGTCGGGCTCGGCCGTGCCGTAGAAATAGCGCTCGCGCGAGATGACATAGTTCTGCAGCAGGTTGCGGGTGACGATCTGCTCTACGTCGGTCGTGCCTTCATACCTCGGGACGACGTCGACGATCCCGCTGCTGCTGTCGACCCGAATGACTACGGGCACGGGTTGCTTCAGCGGCGTGAGACCGGCCACGGCGCCGACAGACAGGAGGGCGATCAGCGTGGCCGCGCTCGCCACGCCCCAGGCGACCTTGGCGGACCGTTCCGAGCGCTTTGCGCGGTCAAGCTCCCAACTCTGCGCCTGAGCGAGGTAGTTCTCAAGCACCGGATCGCGCTTCATGGGGTGCTCCGGACGTTGAGGTGCCGTTGATCGGCGTGAGTTCGCCCTGGCACTCGGGGGGCAGGGGAGGGCGGGTGCCGCAGGCGGCCAGGAGTGCAATGAGGGATGCAGCAAGGAGAAGTTTCATGGCATGCACATCACTGGCGGTGCGCGGGGTTTGGCATCACCTGTTCGCGAGGGATGACTGTCCCTCCGCGCCGGGATGGCGCTACGGCTCTTGAGGCCGACGAAAGGCTCGAGCCGAGGCGGTTGCCTGCCAGGCGTCGGAAGGAATCCCAGCGACTTCCACGCTCACCCTGCATGCCATCAATGACCCCGCGACTGAACTCATACGTGGAGCGCTTAGCGCCGCCAAGGCCCCAACGGATTCCTCCAGAGATCACACCGTATGTGCTCAGAGAGACTCCACTTGCCAAGCCAGAGGCGATGGGCATCACCTGGCGCATGACCAGAAAAACGAGAGCAGAGGCTAGACAAACTCGAACGCTCTCTGCAATCGTGATACCTGAGCCCGCCGCGGCAGCACTTGCTGCGTACGCCTTGACAATACTCAGGAGCAGGGACGCAGTGAGCGTCGTAAGAACGCCGATGAGTGCATAGTTCGCCAGTTGGGCCGTCCAAGCCTCAAAGAAGCGCCGCGTCGACTCGAAAAGCAAAAGGATGATGAAGACAGGTCCAAGTGCTAGAAGGGCAGCGATGGCCACCTTCGACAGGCCCAAAAGAAACGCGGTCACGACGACCGTAAGACCTACGACGATGTAGACAAGGAAGCCTGCTGCGTAGTAGGCAAAGTCACTGTCCAAAATGCTGCCCTTGCTCAGCAGATTGGCAGCAACGGATGCACCGTCGAGCCATACCTGGTCGACCACGTTTATCACCGTGGAGGAGCCGACGATCGTCTTTGCTAGTTGCTCGGGCGCTTTGTAAAAAGTGTCGGTGATGACCTCGTTGTACGTCCAGAGCCGGAGCCCTACCCCAAGGATCACCGCAATCGTCAGAATTCTTCGCACGCCTTCCCAAATCGGCTCTTGGACACGGCCCGTCATACTCAAGTACCCCCACAGCATCACGTAGATCGTCGCCAGAGTGACTGCTGCTGGCTCGATCGCAGAGGCGACCTGCGACGTGTGCGCGCTGACGTAGTTGGCCAATATCCTGTCAAGCCAAGAAAGGAACTGCGCAAAGAAGTCCATACTGAGCTACCGCGCGGGTCCCTCAGGGATTTGTACAGGCTTTAGCTTCCTGAAGTCGCCGATCCCCTCAAGTTTTTCCTTCGTCTTGTCTCTTTGTGGAACTGGTTGAGCCGCGGTGGGCGCCGCACCGACGGCAGGCGGCGAGGCGGTTTCTTCCACGCGTTGATTCAATACATAGACAGCGCCGCCGCCAGCTGCGGCGGCCAGCACTACTGTGATCGTGATCCACAGAGTTTTTGTCATCGCAGTCCTAATTAGTAGTTGACGGCAGGAAGCGACCTCACATTGCCAATGTCAGATGTGGTTTGCTCACGCATTCGCTGCCGTCTTGTCATCTCCTCAGATTGGGCGATCTGATACAGACTCTGGAGCTTCGTCTGCTCGTTCGTGAGCATGTTCTGCTCGGCCTGGATACGCGCCTGCAGTTCCTGTATCGCCTTCGGATCGTTGGTGCGGCCAATGGCGCCAATCAGTTGCTGCAAGGCGGAGAACCTGCCGCTCGTGTTCTCGTATGCATTGCGCGTGAGGCCGTTGAGCATGGCCGATGCCCGCCGGCCCTTGTCGACCATCTGTCGCAAGTCTGGGCTCAGCGCATCCATCTGTGTCGTGGAAAGAATGCTGTTCGCATCCATGATTGACTTCACTTGGCCAGACAGGCCTGAGTAACCTGAAGTCGAGCCGTTGACGACGCCCATCAGGTCGTTGTAGTTCTGAGGCAGGTAGTTCCGGTCCATGTTGGACATCGGCAGGAGTTGATCCATGCCGCGCGTGCCGGTCATCGAGCTGTAGGTTTGCTGCAGCTGTTCCTTGGACGCCTTGAGCTGATCGAACTGCTTTTGCATGGCAGAGATCTGCTGCTGCCAGTACATGACCTGCTGGATCAGGTTGGCGACCGCAGTGACGTCGATGACCGGAATGCCCGCTTTCGCGTGGAGCGGAGCGAGGAGGGCGGATGCCGCCAGGAAGATCGCAAGGAGCTGCTTACGCATGGGTCACCTCTGGGGTTGAATTGGACCGGCGCGATGCGCCGGAAAGGGCTTTGCGGAATGGCTCGAGCCATTGGCCCGGCTCGGCGCCGTGCGTGGCCATGAGCTCTCCCATGAGTCGGACGTTGCCGGTGCGCCCCGAGATCACGTGCAAGGCGTCATCGAAGCCCTTGAGATCGAGCTGCGCGACGACGCTCACGTGGTTCTGCTTGATCAGGCACTGGCGCGAACCTGGCTCCAACTCCTGCTTGATGAGCGCGAACTCGCGGTCGGTCAGGTTGAAGCCCTCGGTGTATTCGCCGTAGTCGGCGTCCGGGTTCGGGAAAAGGATTTTGGTCGGCGTCTGCTCGATGATGGCCCGCGCGATGCTCGAGTCCAGGACGTGGCTGGTGCTCTGGGTGAAGGTGGCCAGGTTGGCGTTCTTCTTGCGCCATGTTTCCAGGCCGTTCTTGGCGAAGCGGGCGAAAGCTGGATCGCTTAGCAGCTTGGCGAACTCATCCATCCAGCAGACCAGCGGCCGACCATCCACCATTCGATTCACGAGGTGGAACAGGTACATGGTCAGCGGTGCCCGCACCACATCGTTGTCGAGGAAGTCGGTGACGTCGAAGCCGACGAGACTGTTCTGCGCCAGGACGGGGGTGATTTCGTCGTGGTCGTTGTCGAACACCCAGGCGTAGTCGCCATCCTCGGACGCACACCATTTGCGCAGCCGGGCGTACATACCCTCCGGGTCGGTGATGTCCAGGAAGGCAATCAATCGGGAGAGACGCCGGAAGGGCCGTTCGAGCTTGAGCGTGCCGCGCAGCGCCTGGTCGAGGTCGTCTTCCTGCTGCACCGTGAGCGGCTCTGAGGGCGAACGCAGCACCAGCCGGCGCAGCCAGTGGCGCATGAACTCGACGTTGTCGGACTCGCTGGCATCGAGCTGCAGCGGGTTGCAGCCGGTCGGCGCCCCGTTCTTGAGCGGGAGGTACTGGCCGCCGAGAGCGCGCACGAGGATGTGCAACCCCTCGTCCTTGTCGAAGATCACCTGGGTGGCGTCAAGTCGGTTGCAGATCGCGATCATGCAAAAGCCCAGGAAAGTCGTCTTGCCTGTCCCGACGGGGCCGACCCCGGTGACATGGCCAACGTCCCGCCGGCTGCCACCGTCCGGGCTTCGCGGGTCACTGGCGTGCAGGGAGAAGTAGTAGGGCGACCCGGCGCGGGTCATGAACATGGTCAAGGCGTCGCCCCAGTAGTTGCCCGTGGCCCGGCCCGTCGGGAAGTTGTGGAAGGGGGACATGGCGGCGAAGTTGCGGCTCGTGATCGGCGCCTTGCGCGTGCGGTATCCGAAATTGCCCGGAAGCTGCGCCCAGAACGCGGCTTCCATCGCCAGATCCTCCCGGGCCACGACCATGCCGGTGTCGCCGAGCAGGTAGCGGGCTCGCGCCACGTTGTCATTAAGCTGCTTGAGGCGGGGGCGCCCCTCGGCCTCGCTCACGCCGTCATAGGTGTCGGCCAGGACGTGAAGGGAGAAATGGTGGTCGCCGACGACGAACCGGTTGCTCATGAGGTCGTCCAGGGCATCGCGCAGCTCGTCGGCCTGGGAGACGGCCAGGTCGCCCGAGGAGGCCATGCGGTTGTGCTGGCGGCTCATCATGTCAGTCGCGGTGCCCTTGGCCAGGAACGTGAAGCTCTGGGTCAGCACGAAGGGGAAGGGGGCCGTCAGGAGCGCGCCGAACATCCCGGGCGCCGTGGGCGTGGGGTATTCCTTGATGCCTAAAAAGGCGCCGATGCGGGTTTGCGTCCCCGTGCGGTATTCCATGGCCTCGTTGCCGAAGAAGGGGCGGCTCGTGGCCAGAACTTCGTTGAGCGGTGACCGTGGCAGGGGCATGTGCTGCCACTCCCCGTTGATCAGGAGGCCATGAAACTCCGCGAGCGAGGAGAAGAGCACATCTACTCCCGGTACCCGGTAGACCCCGAGCGGTTCCGGGTCGTAGCGCTCAAGGGATGCCAGCAGCTCCTGGCGCAGCTTCGCACAGGCATCCAGCGAGTCGCGCAGCTCTGTCCGGGCACCTTCGGCGTCGGTGCGCTTGAGGATCCGCAGCGCGGCGTTGCCAAGCCGTGTGGGCTGCGGGCGGTAGACCACCGACAGGTAGAGCTCATTGACCATGAGCCGCTCGCCGGCCATCTTCTGGCGGTACCGGCGCTCCACCTCGTCGGCGAAGCCCGCCACCGTCCGTCCTGCGGGGTATCCGGTTTCCCGCCGCCGCACGACGTGCGTCCAGATGGCAATGTTGGGCGAGCCGATGTTGCGGTAGGTGACGTTTAGGCGCTCGTGCCAGCTGTTGATGTCGTCGTCGTCCGCGCTCTCGAAGCTTGCACCGGAGAGCCGCAGGGTCTGAACATAGTCCCCGGCGCGGGTGCGCGCGACGTGTTCGTCGACGTGCGCGACCGGCGGAATCATGGCCGCAGCGCTGACCTCGCGGCGTAGGGTGGATTCGGAGCGAGACAGGAACTGCATCGCGTCGCTCAGATGACCGAAGGCAGCGTGCGCGCTGGGCGCCGGCCGGTGAAGCCGGGGAGGTCGATGGCCAGCGGGCAGTACGAGTTGGCCTTCCAGAACCGGAGGTTGCCGCTGATCATGGCTGGCAGCCGCGTGCGGCCCCACAGCTGCAGCAGATCGAAGAAGCGCGGCTCGTACAGGCACACGAGGTACAGCACACCGTGGATCGGCAGGAAGCCCAGCAGCCACACGAGGTTCTTCGTCACGATGAAGGACTCGGTCGTGAGGATGATGTTGAACATCATGGCCGAGTAGGTGACGCCCCAGATCATCGAGGGGCGCGTCATGCCGACGAAGAGTGTGTCGGCCACGATGCCTTGGTTGCGGCTCATGCGATTGGCCTCAGACGCCAAACATGCCGCGGATCCACGAGACGATCTGCGGACCGCCGAAGACCAGCACGGTGCCGATCACAACGGCCACCATCCACCACCAGCTCAGGCGCCCGAACCACGCCATTGCGCCGGTCACCATCACGGCGACTGCGGCGATCGGGGTCAGGATGGAGGTGAGCTGTTGCTGCGTGGCCTGCGCGCCAGTGGCGAACGGACTGCCCGCCAGGACCAGCTCAGGTGCCAGCGCGCCCAGAGCGACGACGACCAGCATCGCCAGACGAAGCCCCCAGGTTCGGAAGACCCAGTCTTCGGCCCCTGCGCTGCCTGCCGTTACGGCAGCAGTTCGAGTCGCACGAGTGTGTTGCCTATGCCCAGGGTCTTGAGGTGCTTGCGCAGGGTGTCCAGGCTGCGAAAACCGCGCGCCTGGCGCGTCGAGGTCATCAGGGTCTTGCGGCCATAGTGCAGAGCGACGACCAGTTGCAGTTGATAGACCGCCTGCTCCACCTCTGCAATCACCACCTCGATGACCGAACCTTTTTGCAGCAACTGCATGAACTCCAACTGGCTGACGGTGCCCCCCGCCGCCGCACGCAGGACCTCCGTCTGCGCCGGTCTGACTGGCCCGGGTGCCGTCTTCGCTGTTGTCTTGGATGGGGAGCGGGTGGGCCGTGCCGCAGAGGCCATGGCGGGAGGCGTGTGAGTGAGTGCTCCCTGAATTGTGAACCAAAGTGAACTGCTTTTGCATTACGCGCATGGCGCTACTCCAATCGACGACCTGACACGGTGGCGGGAACTGCATAGCTCGCAGGCGCCTGGGAAACGGGAGAGGGGGGTGACGTGGAGGGCGGTGTGACGCGCTGCCGGCTGTAGACGTCCCACCACGGCGGCGTCGACGGACTCGCGGGTTGTCTCGTGGCGAAGCGCGCATCGCGGGCCGGTTGAGCTTTGTCCGCGCCGGCGCTGGAGGTGGGCTTCTCGGCGATCCGATCCGTCGCGATACCCAGTTCACGCTTCAGCGCCGCGACGTCGCTTAAAACTCGGCTGTGCTGCTCTTCGGCCTCGGCTGCGCCACGCGCGTCCGAGGCGGCCAGGCGCTCGGCCTTTCGGCGCGCCAGCAACGCGAGTTGTTCTTCCGACTTCTTCAGCTCCTGGCGCAGCACCTCAATGCGATCGCTGTCGCGTGCACGTTGCTCGGCCGCGGGCACCACACGGTCCGTCGCCGTCGACGCAGGCCCGGCGAGCGCGTTCGCATTCAGGACAAACGTGAGTACGGCAGCCGCAAGGTTGGGTATCGCGGCGAGCCACGTTGGACTCGCCGACGATGACCTATGTCGTTGTGATCGCATGGCGCGAAATGTCCGCGACGCATCGCCCAGCGTCAATGAACGCAAAGGTATACATGCTATAGACGAGCTATAGCATGAACTAGACGTCAGATCGTTATGCGACTAAGCTTTGCGCCAGAAGCTGCGGGTTGCAGAGCGTTTCGAAACCTAATGGTTTAGCAACGTCGCCAATCGCGAGCATCAGCAACCAGCAAAGGCCTTTACGTCTTGTAGCGAAATGGGTCGATGCACGCAGTGGTGCGTGGGCACTGCTGTCACCTCAAGGAGGTTCGACATGAGCGATGTGATCGTGTTCGGCAATCAGAAGGGCGGCGTTGGCAAGTCGACGCTGTCGGTCCTTTACGCGCTCTGGTTGGCCGATGTGCATCGGCAGTCGGTCGGTTTCATTGACCTCGATTCCCAAGGCAATGCTTCCAAGACGCTGCGCAGCCACGACTGTGGCGAACTCGCGGCGGAACTCTTCGAGGGCGGTCCGCACATCGCTGGTTTCAGCCATGTTGAAACGGCGGGACGTCGGGTGTCTCTCTTCGCGGCTTCGAAGCGCCTGGCGGATGTGGAGTTGGCCAAGCCGGAAGAAGTCATCCCTGCGTTCAAGGATGCGGTGCGCGCGCTTGAGGAAAAGTTCGATGCGGTGATCATCGACACGCCGCCAGCACTGGGCCTGCGCATGAGTGCGGCCCTCATTGCGGCCACGCGAGTGGTGTGCCCCATCGAGTTGGAGGAGTACAGCATCGACGGCGTGACGGACATGCTGAAGACAGTCTTCGGGATCCGGCAGCGATACAACCCGCGCTTAGAGCTCGCCGGGATCGTCTTGAATCGGTTCAACGCGCATTCGGCACGGCAGAAGGCTGCCGTGCAGCAACTGGCAGCAAGCTACCGCGACTTCGTGGTGCCTGCGCGGATCTCGACAAGGTCTGCCATCCCGGAGGCCTTGGCAGAGGGCAAGGCGGTGTGGGAACTGAGCAAGAGCTCCGCACGGGACGCCAGCCTGGAGGTCAAGGAGGCGTTTAGGGTGCTTCACCAGAGGATGCAAGTGCCGGCTCGGCCTGATCAAGTGGGAGCCCCGGCATGAGCGATCTCGACGCACTGGACCTGAGCGGATTGGCTCAGTTCCGGCCCTCCGACTTCTTCGCGCCCGGAGCGGGTGTGTCAGACCCTGTGGCTGCGGTCCACGTGGATCTTGGCTCGATCGACTTCGATCCGAGGCAGCCTCGACGCAGCTTCCGGCAGGAGTCCATTGCGCTGCTCGGCCAGTCGATCCGCCAGCATGGTGTGCTGGAGCCGGTGTCGTTGCGACGGCATCCGGAACAACCCGATCGGTTCATCGTCAATCGCGGTGAGCGGCGGGTGCGTGCTGCACGGGATGCGGGCCTGGCCACCGTGCCGGCCTTTGTCGACGAGCGCATCGACCCGTTTGCGCAGGCCGTGGAGAACTTGCATCGAGAGGACATGTCCGCATTCGATCTGGCCACGTTCATCGAGGAGCGGGAGAAGGAAGGGTTGGCCCGCCAGGAGATCGCCCGGCGCCTGTCCAAACCTGCGTCGTTCGTCAGCGAAGCGGCGTCGCTGATCGGCGCCCCGCCTGAGCTCAAGGCTGCGGTTGAGCGCGGACATGTGGGGTCTGGCGTGCGCACGCTGTATCGGCTCATGTCTTTGATGCGCGAGTCGCCGGAGGCGATGCTCGCCGTGGTCAACGGCAAGGAACCTGTGACCCGCGCGAACGTCGACGCGCTCGTCGAGCAAGCCAGGGCCGGCGTCCGTGACGATGCGGCTGCGGTGCACTCCAAGGCCGGTCCGGCGGTACGCAGCCGAGGACGCTCCGTGTTGATCGTTGAGCACCAGGGGCGCCGGGGTTCTTTGCGCATCAAGGCCAACGGTGACGATGTGGGCGAAGTGCGCTACGGCGATGGCTCGCGAGCGGCGGTTCCCCTGACCGCGTTGAAGTTGGTGTGCTGGGCAACGGAGGAATCGAAATGACGAAGACTGGTTACTCAATCGCGAGCGTTCGGACATCCAGGGCATGGGCGGACGCAGGGCGACTGGCGGTCAACGCGCTGTGGTGGATGGCTTTCGCTTTAATCCAGCTCCTTCGCGTCCTCGCGAGTGCGGTGCTGGTCCTGGCCGAGCCGTTTGTCCGGGCCGTGCTCGTGCCAGTGGCACTGCTCGGCTTCTTTGTGACCCTCGTGTTCGGGTTCCTGATCGGCGACGCCAACTTCCCGCGCTGGGGCATGCTGGCCTTTTCGGTCGGGGCGCTTGTGCTCTACTGGCTCTACCTCGGGCTGATGAGCCTTTTCATGTCGCTGCCGTCCCATGACAGTCACCATCGATGAGAAAGAACTGGCGCGCGTTGCCAAGCAGCGGCGCTTCGACGCGCGAACGCTGGAGATCGCGCATCGGCTCATCATCGGGAAGGAGCCGCCTCTGCTGTTGGCGGCGGAGTACGGTGTGATTCACCAGCGCATCTATGCGATCCGCCGCGCGGTCCTGAAAGACGCGCTGCCTGTCGGGATGGCGGAGATCACCTTGCGAGGACCCGTGGAAGCGATCGAGGCGGCGCGCCGCGCGTTTGATCGGCACCTCGAAAAACACCAGGGCGCTTGCGCCTGATCTAGACGACCTCTACGGCGGCCGGAAGCACTCGCTCGTAGCGCCGCATTTCTGCGGGCTCGACCCCCATCCATGCCGCGACCTGATCTGCCGGCGTCCCCCGTCGCAGCTGCCGCATGGCGAACGTGTGCCGCAGCCGAAACGATCCGCCTTCGCGCGAATCCATGCCGGCGTCTTCGAGGACCTGGCGGGCGTTCTTGTACTGGGAGTCCGCCAGCCACGGCTTGCCGGTGCGAGTCGATGGAAAAAGGTGCTCGCCGGCGATGGCGACATCACGGCGAACCTGCAGCCAGTACTGCAGCAGTTCGGCCGCCCAGGGCGCAATGGGCGTCTCCCTCGCCTTGGAGGTCCGAGGCTAAGCCAGGATACGGCCAGTTTTAGCTCATAAGCGTCAAAGTCATTAAGGGGTCGTCTCAGAAAACGGAAAATAAAGCACGTTAAGCCGGTTGCAGAGGTCGCAGCGGCCTGAACTTCCCTGCGCCGACCTTGGCACTGCTGCGCCACAGGTAATCGCCGGTCAGATTGATGTGCTCCCAGCCCAGCGGCGACAGGTACTGCAACAGCGTTTCATCGACGGCATGGCCGTTGCCACGCAAAGCATGCGCTGCGCGCTCCAGGTAGACCGTGTTCCACAACACGACGGCCGCCGTCACCAGATTGAGGCCGCTGGCCCGGTAGCGCTGCTGCTCAAAACTGCGGTCACGGATTTCGCCTAGCCGGTTGAAAAACACAGCGCGGGCCAGTGCATTGCGGGCTTCGCCCTTGTTCAACCCGGCATGCACGCGGCGGCGCAGTTCTACGCTTTGCAGCCAGTCGAGGATGAACAGGGTGCGCTCGATGCGCCCCAGCTCGCGTAGCGCAACGGCCAGGCCGTTCTGGCGTGGGTAGCTGCCGAGTTTGCGCAGCATCAGCGAGGCCGTCACCGTGCCCTGCTTGATCGAAGTGGCCAACCGCAGGATTTCGTTCCAATGGGCGCGGACGTGCTTGATGTTGAGCGTGCCGCCGATCATCGGCTTGAGCGCGTCATAGCCGGCTTCGCTCTTCGGGATGTAGAGCTTGGTGTCGCCCAAGTCGCGGATGCGCGGCGCGAAGCGGAAGCCCAGCAGGTGCATCAGCGCAAAAACGTGATCGGTGAAGCCTGCCGTGTCGGTGTAGTGCTCCTCGATGCGCAAGTCGGACTCGTGGTAGAGCAGGCCGTCAAGCACGTAGGTCGAGTCACGCACGCCGACATTAACCACCTTCGTATGAAACGGCGCGTACTGATCGGAGATGTGGGTGTAGAAAGTCCGTCCTGGACTGCTGCCGTACTTCGGGTTAATGTGCCCGGTACTCTCGGCCTTGCTGCCGGTTCTGAAATTCTGTCCGTCCGACGATGACGTGGTGCCGTCGCCCCAATGCCCGGCGAAGGGATGCCGGAACTGGGCGTTGACCAGCTCGGCCAGCGCTGTCGAATAGGTTTCATCGCGGGTATGCCAGGCTTGAAGCCAGGCGAGCTTGGCGTAGGTTGTGCCGGGGCAGGACTCGGCCATCTTGGTCAGGCCCAGGTTGATCGCGTCGGCCAGGATGGTGGTCAGCAGCAGATTTTTGTCTTTGGCCAGGTCGCTTGATTTCAGGTGCGTGAAGTGACGGGTGAAGCCCGTCCACTCGTCCACCTCCAGCAGCAGTTCGGTGATCTTGACGTGCGGCAGGATCATGGCTGTCTGGTCGATCAACGCCTGCGCGGTGTCGGGCACTGCCGCATCCAGCGGCGTGATCTTCAGGCCCGACTCAGTGATGATCGCATCCGGCAGGTCGTTGGCCAACGCCATTCGGTTGACGGTGGCAAGCTGCGCCTCCAGCAGCTCCAAGCGCTCGCTCAGGTACTGGTCGCAATCGGTGACCACGGCCAACGGCAATTCGCGGGACTGCTTGAGGCTGGCGAACTTTGCAGGCGGTACCAGGTAGTCCTCGAAGTCCTTGAATTGGCGTGAACCCTGCACCCAAATGTCGCCCGAGCGCAGCGCGTTCTTCATTTCCGACAGCACGCACAGTTCGTAGTAACGCCGGTCAATGCCGGTGTCGGTCATGACCAGCTTCTGCCAGCGCGGCTTGATGAAGTTTGTCGGCGCGTCGGTCGGCACCTTGCGGGCGTTGTCGGTGTTCATGCCGCGCAGTACCTCGATGGCGTCGAGCACGTCCTTGGCAGCGGGCGCGGCCCGCAGCTTGAGCACGTCGAGGAATTCCGGCGCGTAGCGGCGCAAGGTGGCGTAACTCTCGCCGATGCGGTGCAGGAAATCGAAGTCATCGGGCTGAGCGAGCTTCTGCGCCTCGGTGACGCTCTCGGCGAAAGCGTCCCACGACATGACGGCTTCTATGGCGGCAAACGGGTCGCCGCCCGATTGCTTGGCGTCGATCAGAGCCTGGCCGATACGCCCGTACAGGCGCACCTTGGCGTTGATGGCTTTGCCCGATGCCTGGAACTGCTGCTGATGCTTGTTCTTGGCAGCGTTGAACAACTTGCCCAGGATGCGGTCGTGCAGGTCGATGATTTCGTCGGTGACCGTAGCCATGCCCTCGATGGCCAGCGCTACGAGAGTGGCATAGCGCCGCTGTGGCTCGAACTTAGCCAGGTCGGCGGGCGTCATCTGGCCGCCCTCGCGGGCGATCTTGAGCAGCCGGTTCTGGTGAACCAGTCGTTCGATGCCGAAAGGCAGGTCAAGCGCCTGCCAGGCTTTGAGGCGTTCGATGTGTTCGAGCATGTGCCGCGAATTTGGTTTGGCCGGTGATTGCCGCAACCAGGCCAGCCAGGTGGTCTTGCCGTTGTCGCGGCGTTTCAGCAGGTCGTCGAGACGATGCCGATGCCCGTTCGATAACGGCTCGGACAGGGCTTCGTGGATGCGCCGGTTGGCGCGAGTGATGGCCTCGGCACAGGCACGCTCGATGGCGTTAAGCGCAGGCAGGATGATTGACTGCCGCCTCAGATGCCCGATCAAGGCGCTGGCCAGCACGATGCCCTTGTCGGTTTGCAGGGCCAGTTCGGTCAACGTGTGCACGGTCTGCCGGTAGTGGCTCATGGTGAACGGGCGGAAGCCGAACACCGTTTGCAGTTCGACGAGGTGCTCGCGTCGGGTCTGTTCCCGCTGCCCGTAGTCGTTCCAGCTTTCCACCGGCACTTTGAGCTGCGCCGCCACGATTCGCAGCACGGGCGGAAATGGAAGCTCATCAGCGCCCAGGATGACGCCGGGGAATCGCAGGTAGCAAAGCTGAACGGCGAAGCCCAGCCGATTCGCGGGGCCACGGCGCTGTCGGATGACCGATAAATCGGTTTCGCTGAACGTGTAGTACCGGATCAGGTCGTCTTTGGCATCGGGCAATGCCAACAGGCTTTCGCGCTCGGTGGCGGACAGAATGGAACGACGCGGCATGCTCAGGACTCGCGCAGGTACTGGTATAGGGTTTCGCGGCTGATGCTGAAGTCGCGGGCGATCAGGGCCTTTTGCTCGCCCGCCGCGACGCGCCGTTTCAGTTCGGCAATCTGCTCATCGTTCAATGACTTCTTGCGGCCCCGGTACGCGCCCCGCTGCCGGGCCAACGCGATACCTTCGCGCTGCCGCTCGCGGATCAAAGCCCGCTCGAACTCGGCAAACGCGCCCATCACCGACAGCATCAAATTCGCCATCGGCGAGTCCTCGCCGGTGAAGGCCAAACTTTCTTTGACGAATTCGATGCGCACGCCGCGCTTGGTCAGACCCTGCACGATGCGGCGCAAGTCATCCAGATTGCGTGCCAGCCGATCCATGCTGTGCACCACCACGGTGTCGCTTTCGCGCACGAAGGCAAGCAACCTTTCCAACTCGGGCCGCTGCGTGTCCTTGCCGGATGCCTTGTCGGTGAACACCCGCGCCACCTGAACCCCTTCCAATTGCCGTTCCGGGTTCTGGTCGAAGCTGCTGACGCGAACGTAGCCGATGCGTTGACCGTACAAAGTGCCTCCAAGGGTAATGTGTCAGGCTGAAATCTATTACTCTTGGCTGATTGTGTCAATATATTTAATATTGGACTCTATTCTGACGCGATTGAGGCCTCATCCCTGACGTTGCGTTAGGGTATGCCTGAGTCTGACGGCAGCGAGCCGCAGGTGTTCGGATCAGCACCGGTTTCGTTCTCTGCCTTGGCCCGCGCCTGGAAGCGCTGATAGCACTCCAGCCCGCAGAAGTGCTCGACATACTCCACGCCTTCCGGGGTAAAGGCGGCATCGAGCGGGATTTCCTTGCAGCACACGCAGCAACTGGTGGCAGTCGGATCATTTGCATTCATGGTGGCACCCCTCCATTGACTGACAAAGGCGGCGAATGCCGCCGCCGGCATTGGCTTGGCGAACAGGAAGCCTTGTCCCGTATCGCACTCCGCTTGCCGCAACAGTGCGAGACTGGTCGGCGTTTCCACGCCCTCGGCCACCACGTCCATGCCCAGCCCGTGCGCAAGCTGAATCACGGAGCGCACGATGGTTCGGTCGCGGTGATCGGCGACGAGTCCGGCGACGAAGGACTGGTCGATCTTGAGCGTAGTAATCGGGCAGCACTTCAGGTGTTGCAGGCAGGAATAGCCGGTGCCGAAGTCATCGGCGGCGAAGCGCACACCGATCTGTCGCAAGGCTTCCAGGGCGGGGAAGATCGCCGGATTACCGAATGCGACCGATTCGGTCAGCTCGATTTCAAGAGACTCGGCGGGCAACTCGGCATCAGCCAGCATGTCCTTTACCCACCCGTCGAAACCCGGTCTCACTTGGCTCGCCGAAACATTGACGGCCAGCCGGAACGGTTGCCACGCCAGCTTCCGCCACTCGCGCATCTGGCGGCAGGCTGCGCCCAGCACCCAGGCACCGATTTCCGGCATCAGGCCGGACGATTCGACCACAGGCAGGAACTGGCCGGGCGGCAGCAGCCCGAGCGTCGGATGACGCCAGCGCAACAGGGCTTCCGCACCGACAATCTGGTCACTGCGCAGATCGACTATCGGCTGGTAATGCAGCTCAAGTTGCCCGCGCACAACCGCCTGCGCCAACTCGGTCGCCGTCCATCCGGCGGGGTGCGAGGTCGTCATGATCCGCCCCGGAAGGCCCGCAGTAGCCGCGTCACGGACAGCACGAACAAGCCGGTCAGCGTGAGGGCTGCAATACCCCAATGCTCCCCGATGAATGCGCCGGCGGTCGTTCCGGCCAGCACAACGGCGAGAATCGGCAAATGGCAGGGACAGGTGAGCACGGCCAGCGCGCCCCACAGGTAGCCGGTGAACGGCTTGCGTGTCTTGGTCGGCAGGCGTTCCGGGCCGTTCATGGCAGACTCTCCGCGTGCTGTGCCGGCTCGGTCGGCAGGGTGGCCAACTGCGCTTCCAGATCGGCCAACGCTTCGCGCCGGCGTTCGACGAACTGGCGCAGCACGGCAAGCTGCGTGGCCGCTTCGCCACCGTCCGCTGCATCCAGCGCCCGGAACAGCCGCGCCAGCGCATCGAGGCCGATGCCCGCTTCGAAGGCGGACCGCACGAAGCACAGCCGCTGCAAGGCAGCCTCGTCGAACAGGCCGTAGCCGCCTGGCGTGCACGCCACCGGCCGCAGCAGTCCGCGCAGCAGGTAGTCGCGCACGATATGCACGCTCACCCCGGCATCAAGGGCCAGCCGGGACACCGTGTAGGCGTTCATCGAACACCTCCTTTTTCTCACCCGGCGCAGCAGGAAAGCTGCTTCACATCCTTGTTGAAGGTCTGCGCCGCGAGCTTCAAGCCCTCGACCATCGTCAGGTAGGGAAACAACTGGTCGGCCAGTTCCTGCACCGTCATGCGGTTGCGAATCGCCAGCGCAGCGGTCTGGATCAGCTCGCCCGCTTCCGGCGCGACCGCCTGCACGCCGATCAGTCGTCCGCTGCCTTCTTCAACGACCAGCTTGATGAAGCCGCGTGTGTCGAAGTTGGCGAGTGCGCGCGGCACGTTGTCCAAGGTCAAGGTGCGACTGTCGGTCTCGATCCCGTCGTGCTGGGCCTCTGCCTCGCTGTAGCCCACGGTGGCGACTTGCGGATCGGTGAACACCACGGCAGGCATGGCGGCAAGGTTAAGCGCCGCGTCACCGCCCGTCATGTTGATCGCCGCACGGGTGCCGGCCGCTGCCGCCACATAGACGAACTGAGGCTGGTCGGTGCAGTCGCCGGCCGCGTAGATGTCCGGCGTGCTGGTCCGCATGCCGACGTCGATGACGATAGCGCCTTGCAGGTTGAGCGCGACACCTGCCGCGTCCAGTGCCAGGCTGCGCGTGTTGGGCGAGCGACCGGTGGCGACCAGCAGTTTGTCGGCGCGCAGCTCGCCGTGCGCCGTGGTGAGCACGAATTCGCCGCCCTCGTGCGCGACCTGGCTGGCCTGGGTGTGCTCCAGCACCTCGATCCCTTCGGCGCGGAACGCCGCCGTGATTGCCTCACCGATGGCCGGGTCTTCGCGGAAGAACAGGGTGCTGCGTGCAAGAATCGTTACTTTGCTGCCCAGTCGGGCGAACGCCTGCGCCAGTTCCAGCGCTACCACCGACGAACCAATCACGGCCAGCCGCTCAGGAATGGTGTCGCTGACCAGTGCTTCGGTGGAAGTCCAGTACGGCGTGTCCTTCAGGCCGGGAATCGGCGGCACGGCCGGACTCGCGCCGGTGGCAATCAGGCAACGGTCGAACGCCAGCACACGTTCGCCACCACCGTTGAGTTGCACGGTCAGGCTGTGCGCGTCCTTGAAACGGGCTTCGCCGTGCAGCACGGAGATGGCGGGATTGTCATCCAGGATGCCTTCGTATTTGGCGTGGCGCAGTTCATCGACGCGCGCCTGCTGCTGGGCCAGCAGCCGCTCGCGCAAGATCGTCGGCGGTGTGGGCGGCATGCCGCCATCGAACGGGCTTTCTCGACGCAAGTGGGCGATGTGAGCAGCGCGGATCATGATCTTGGACGGCACGCAGCCGATATTGACGCAGGTGCCGCCAATAGTGCCGCGCTCGATCAGGGTGACGTGCGCGCCTTGCTCGACGGCCTTCAGCGCCGCCGCCATCGCCGCGCCGCCGCTGCCGATAACGGCAATATGCAATCCGCCACCATCATCACCAGCCTTGTCGCCGCTACCTAGCCATTCGCGCATCTTGACGAGCAAGCCGCCGCCCACCGGAGGCACGAGCGCGTCGGCGAGCGTGGCCCGATAACCGAGTCCGGCCACGGCGGCAGTCAACGCGTCCGGCGATGTGCCGGTCTCGACGGCGAGCTTGGCGCTGCCCTTGGTATATGAGACATTCGCCGACTGCACGCCTGGCACTTTCTCCAGGGCTTCCTTGACATGCACTGCGCACGAGTCGCAAGTCATGCCGGTGATTTTGAGGGTGGTCATTCATCGTTCCTTTTCTGTGTTGGCCGCTGGCTCACGCCGTCAGCCGTGTTTTGCTGGGAGTTCGCAGCCATCCGGCCCGCAGCGGCGATTTGCCGGTGAAACCAAGTCCCAGATCGACACGCCGATCATCAGGGCCAGGCCGGTGTATACGAGGCGCGCTGTCCACCAGTTGCCAAGCAACCAGACGGTTCCGGCGAACACGATGGCTGGCCCGATCATGCCGAGCAGGCTGCGGTGCCATTGCCGATGACTGAGCCAGCCCAGTGCATTCGCCAGCAAAGCGACGACGGCGAACAGCGGCAGCAGCGTGAAAATGAACAAGCCTTCGTATTCCTGTAGAAAGCCCAGCCCGATGGCCGCGCCCAAGCTGGCGATGGCCGGAAAACAGGCGGCGCAGCCCATCGCGGAAACCACACTGCCAAGCGCGCCGGCCTTGTCGGCAATGCGTGTGATCAGTCCCATGATCGCCCCAGGGTCGGGTTCAGTGGCTCACTGCTTGACGCTGGAGGGATAGCCCGCGTCCCCGGTTGCCTTGGTCAGCTTCTGCACACTGGTCTTGGCATCATCGAAGGTGACCACCGCTTCGCGGGTCTCGAAGGTCACGGCAACTTTACTGACGCCATCGACCTTGGAAATCGCCTTCTTGACGGTGATCGGACAGGCCGAGCACGTCATGCCCGGTACGGACAGCGTGACGGGCTGGGTAGCGGCCCACACGGGGGCAACAACGGCGGCGAGGGCGAGGGAGGCAAACAGTTTCTTCATGGTGAACTCCGATCAGTAGAAAAATGGCATGACATAGGGAAATCCGAGCGCGACCAGAACCAGTACGGCCACGACCCAGAAAATGAGCTTGTAGGTCGCTCGCACTTGGGGAATCGCGCAGACCTCACCCGGCCTACAGGCTTGCGCAGGGCGGTAGATGCGCCGCCAGGCGAAGAACAACGCCACCAGCGCTGCGCCGATGAAAATCGGGCGATACGGCTCCAGCACGGTCAGGTTGCCGATCCAAGCCCCGCTGAAGCCCAAGGCGATCAGAACCAGCGGCCCGAGGCAGCAAGCGGAGGCGAGGATGGCGGCCAGCCCGCCGGCGAAGAGCGCACCGCGCCCGTTTTGCGATTCAGACATACGTTGGCCTTTTGAATTTGGATTGGATAGCGTAACCTTACTTCCGTACTCATGTACGGAGTCAAGCGATATGGAAAATACTTTGGAGAACCTAACCATTGGCGTTTTTGCCAAGGCGGCCGGCGTCAATGTGGAGACGATCCGGTTCTATCAGCGCAAGGGCTTGCTGCCCGAGCCGGACAAGCCTTACGGCAGCATCCGCCGCTATGGGGAGGCGGATGTAACGCGGGTGCGGTTCGTGAAATCCGCTCAGCGGTTGGGCTTCAGCCTGGATGAAATCGCCGAGCTGCTGCGGCTCGACGATGGCACCCACTGCGAGGAAGCCAGCAGCGTGGCCGAGCACAAGCTCAAGGACGTGCGCGAGAAGATGGCCGACTTGGCGCGCATGGAAACCGTGCTGTCTGAACTCGTGTGCGCCTGCCATGCACGAAAGGGGAATGTTTCCTGCCCGTTGATCGCGTCACTACAGGGCGGGGCAAGCCTGGCAGGGGCGGCGACGCCTTAGCGTGCTTTATTTTCCGTTTTCTGAGACGACCCCGAACAGCTCATGCGAACCGCTGGCCAGCCACTGCCCTACGGCGGCCGCCTCGATGCGAGCCGGATGCCTGCCGGCGAAAGTGAACACGATAGACGAATCACTGCCCGCGAAGGCTCTGTTTCCGGGGCTTGGCGGTCGAATTCGAGTGCCAGCACGCATGAAATCGGCCTGATCCTGGCTAACTTGCCCATTTTTCCCGGCCTGGAGCCATTCGAGGCTCGGGCCGACGCGCCCGATTCGTCTATCGGGGGCTTTTCGGGGTCCCCTCGTTTTCAGTGCAATAAGTGACGGTACGAAAAGCTAGCACTGGCGCGGAGGTGGTGTTGGTAGATCGTTGATTTCATTGACTTTC